>Ga0181516_10003022_pt1 | contig 11528 bp, 11 predicted proteins | sample PEATcosm2014_Bin_25_FD_121104 | JGI IMG/M metagenome (GOLD analysis project Ga0181516, IMG submission 121104) | Peatland microbial communities from MTU Mesocosm Facility, Houghton, MI, USA - PEATcosm2014_Bin01_10_metaG | ecosystem: Environmental > Terrestrial > Soil > Wetlands > Peat | place...
GCGGCAACGACGGTCGCGGATTTGCGCTGCGATTATGCCGTCAATCCGCTGGGCGTTGATTCGCCAAACCCGCGCCTGTTTTGGAAATTGGAAAGCGGCGCGCGCGGACAACGGCAGACCGCGTATCAAATCCTCGCCGCCTCATCCGAAGAGAATCTGGCACGTGACAACGGCGATTTGTGGGACAGCGGCAAGGTGGATTCGGATGAAACGATTCAAATTTCCTACTCGGGCGCGGCGTTGAAATCCTCGCAGCTGGTTTTCTGGAAAGTGCGCGTGTGGGACAAGGCTGGAAAAGTTTCCACCTGGAGCAAACCCGCGACCTGGACGATGGGCGTATTGAACAATGCGGATTGGCAGGCGAAATGGATCGGCGCGGCGGACACGAATATTCCTTCGCTCTTGCTGCGCCATGAGTTTTACGTGAAGCTGGGACTTCAGCGCGCTGTCATCAACATCTGCGGACTCGGCCAATATGAATTGACGCTTAACGGCAAAAAGGCCGGCGAGGATTTTCTTTCGCCCGGCTGGTCGAAATACGACAAGACCTGTCTTTACGACACGCGCGACATCACGGATTTGATTCGCAAGGGAAATGACGCCGTCGGAATCGAACTGGGCAACGGCATGTATAATTTGCTGAAGACGAGGTTTGTGCCGTCCGGCGGGCGTCCTTATTCCTTTGGGCCACAAAAAGCCATCGCGCAAATCCGTCTGGAATATGCCGACGGCTCGGTTGAAATAATCGGCACGGACGAAAACTGGCGCGTCTCGCCCGGCCCGATTATCACTTCCTCGATTTACAGCGGCGAAGATTTTGACGCGCGGCTCGTGCAAAAGGGGTGGAATCAGATTAATTTCGACGATTCAAAATGGTCGCCCGCAATTGTCGTCAACGGCCCGGGCGGCGAACTGCGCGGACTTTCCTGCGCCGCTCCGCCGCTCCGCGAATTTGAAATCCACCAGCCCGTTTCCTCGCGCACGATCACAAACGGCGACGTGATTTTCGATCTCGGCCAGAACGCCGCGCACATCCCGAAAATTTCCGTCACCGGCCCGGCGGGCAGTCGCGTGCGCATCATCACGTCCGAACTCGTCAGCAGCAACGGTTCGGCGGATCAAATTTCGATGGGCGTGAAGCGCGGGAGCGCCATCTGGTGCGACTTCACGAAAGCAACCGGCAGCGTGGAAACGTGGTCGCCGAAATTTTTTTACACCGGCTGCCGTTATTTTGAAGTGAAATCTTTTCCGGCGAAGGGCGAATCCAAATTGCCCGCCGTGAAATCCATCGAAGGTGTTGTCGTCCAATCCTCGTCCGAACCTGTCGGCGAATTTGAATGTTCCAACCCGTTGTTTAATCACATCCGCAACCTCGTTCGCTGGGCACAACGCGCGAACATGATGAGCGTGATGACCGATTGTCCGACGCGCGAAAAACGTGGCTGGCTGGAGCAGGACCATTTGAACGGCCCGGCCTTGCGCTACGAATTCGACCTCGCGCAACTGTTCACCAAGACGCTGAATGACATCGCCGACTCGCAGCTCACGAACGGACTCGTGCCGACGGTTGCGCCGGAATACACGGTCTTCAGGGACAAAGGCCAGACCGGCGAACAACGCGGCATTTTTGGCGACTCGCCGGAATGGGGGGGCGCGTTCATCCTCGTGCCATGGCAGCAGTATGAATTCGACGGTGACCTGAATTTGTTCCGCACGCACTACGACGCGATGACCAATTATCTCGCCTATTTTGGCAGCCGCGCGACGAATGACATCGTCAACTACGGCCTCGGCGACTGGTATGACCTTGGCCCGAAGCATCCCGGCGTCGCGCAACTCACGCCCATCGCGCTCACGGCCACGGCGTTTTATTTTCAAGACGCGGAAATCATGTCGCGCGCCGCTGCGCTGCTCGGCAAAATGGATGATGAAAAACAATTTTCCGATTTGGCAGAAAATGTCCGCGCCGCGTTCAACGAAAAATTTTACAACGCGACGAATCATTTTTATGCGACCGATTCGCAAACGGCCAATTCCATTCCGTTGGTCATGGGCATTTGCGAGCCGACCAATCGTGACGCGGTTCTTGATGCGATTGTCGTCGACATTCGTAAGCGCGGTAACTCGTTCACTGCTGGCGACGTCGGCTACCGCTATCTGCTCCGCGCGCTGGCCGATGCCGGGCGCAGCGACGTGATTTTTGACATCAACAACCAGTCGGAAAAGCCCGGCTACGGAATGCAACTGGCGAAAGGCGCGACGAGCCTGACCGAAGCGTGGGACGCCGGGCGCGACTCGTCTCAAAATCATTTCATGCTCGGCCAGATTCAGGAATGGTTTTACCACGACCTCGCTGGAATTCAAAACGCGCCGGACAGCGCCGGCTTCAAAGAGATTGTCATCAAGCCGCAGCCCGTCGGCGATGTGACGTGGGTAAAGGCCAGCTACAATTCCATTCGTGGAAAAATCGGCAGCGATTGGAGGCGTGACGACGGGAAATTCACCTTGAAAGTTTCAATTCCGGCAAACACGACCGCGACAGTTTATATTCCCGCCCAATCCGCCTCCGGAGCAAAATGCGAAGGCGCGACATTTTTGCGGATGGAAAACGGCCGGGCGACTTTTGCGATTGAATCGGGTGATTACACGTTTATCTCGCGCCAATGACAGCTTCACCAAATGATATTCCCGTCGCCATTCTTGCCGGCGGACTTGCCACGCGGCTGCGGCCCATCACGGAAAAGATTCCCAAGTCGCTTGTTCCCATCGCAGGCAGGCCGTTCCTCGCGCATCAACTCGAATTACTCCGTTCTCGCGACGTTCGTCGCGCCATCCTCTGCGTCGGCTATCTCGGCGAGATGATTCAGCGCAATTTTGGCAACGGCGAGGAGTTCGGAGTGAAGCTGGATTATTCCTTTGACGGAGAAAAATTGCTCGGGACCGGCGGTGCCATCAAGCGCGCGTTGCCGTTGCTCGGCGATGAATTTTTCGTGCTCTACGGCGATTCCTTCCTGCCAGTGGATTACGCGCCGATCGCGGAATTTTTCCATCGCAGCGGGAAATTGGGCTGCATGACCATTTACCGCAACGAAGGCAAATACGACACCAGCAACGTCTTCTTCCGTGACGGCGAAATTGTCATTTATGACAAAAAGACAAAACTGCCAGAAATGCGGCACATTGATTACGGCTTGAGTTTGTTCAAACGGGAAGCGTTTGATGCCTATCCCATTAATCAGCCGTTTGATTTGGCAGAAGTCATGGGCAAACTCGTCCGGGAAAAACAACTTGCTGGTCACGAGGTGCGCGAACGGTTTTATGAAATCGGCTCGCCTGCGGGCTTGGCGGAACTGGAAACGCTGCTACAATCAAAATCACAATGAGCTTTGCAAAAGAATTTCTGGCTGAAGTCCAGCAGGTCACTTCGCAATTGAACGCCGACGCGATTGAAAAATGCGCCGATGAACTGGCGCGTGTGCGCGAACGCGGCGGGCGCCTTTTTATTCTCGGTGTCGGCGGCAGCGCGGCCAACGCCAGCCATGCCGTCAACGATTTCCGCAAAATCTGCGGTTTCGAAGCCTACGCCCCGACGGACAACGTTTCCGAATTGACCGCACGCACCAACGACGAAGGCTGGGCAACAATTTTTGCCGAATGGCTCAAGGGCAGCCGCATCAATGCAAAGGATGGCCTTCTCATTTTTTCCGTCGGTGGCGGCAATCTGGAGAAAAATGTCAGCCCGAATCTCGTCAGCGCGATTCAACTGGCCAAAAAGGCCGGCGCTTCGGTTGTCGGTATCGTCGGTCGCGACGGCGGTTTTACCGCGAAGGAGGCAACGGCGTGTGTCATTGTCCCAACGGTGAATCCGGCGCACGTCACGCCGCACAGCGAGGCGTTTCAAGCCGTCGTCTGGCACCTGCTGGTTTCACACCCGAAGCTTAAAGTCGGCCAGACAAAATGGGAATCCACGAAGTAAAAGAGGAAATGCGCCGTGCTGTTTTCCTCGACCGCGATGGCGTTATCAACCGCGCGCTGGCGCGTGATTCCAAGCCCTACCCACCGAGAAACCTGGGTGAATTTGAAATTATTCCCGGTGTTCCCGAAGCCTGCGCGAAACTGAAAGCCGCCGGCTTTTTGCTCGTCGTCGCGACGAATCAGCCTGACGTTGGCCGCGGCACTTTGAAGCGGGAAACCGTTGAAGCCATCCACGCCGAAATGCGCCGGCGACTGCCGCTGGACCGCGTGGAGGTTTGTTATCATCCTGGCCAAAGCGCGTCGGATTGTGACTGTCGCAAGCCCAAGCCGGGCATGTTGCTGCGCGCCGCGCGCGAACTTGGCATTGACCTCGCGCAAAGCTGGATGGTCGGCGACCGCTGGCGCGACGTGGATTGCGGCCATGCCGCCGGCTGCCGGACAGTTTTCATCGATTGCGGTTACGCCGAGGAACTGAAGCAGAAACCTGATTTTTCCGCTCGCAATCTGGCCGAGGCTGCGGACATAATTTTGCGCGAGTCCAAAATAAATTGATCATGCGCACGCTCAAAGACCTGAAGGTAAAAATTTTCGCCGACGGTGCCGACAAGAAAGGCATGTTGGAATTGAACGCCAACCCGCTCATCCAAGGGTTGACCACCAATCCAACGTTGATGCGCAAGGCCGGGCTGACGGATTTTGAGGCGTTTGCGCGCGACATTTTGCAGGGCATCACCGTGAAGCCGTTGTCGTTCGAGGTGTTTTCGGATGATTTTTCGGAAATGAAACGGCAGGCGCTGAAAATAAACGGCTGGGCCAAAAACGTCTACGTCAAGATTCCCATCACCAACACCCGCGATGAATCGTCGTTGCCGCTCATCCTCGAACTCGCAAACGAAGGCGTGAAGCTCAACATCACCGCGATTATGACTTTGGAGCAGGTCAAGGGTGTCGCGCAGGCGTTGAATCCAAAGGTGCCTTCTTTCGTTTCCGTTTTTGCCGGGCGCATCGCGGACACGGGCGTTGACCCGGTTCCGCACATGCGCGAGTGCAAAAAAATCTTAGCCGACATGCCGCGGGCGGAACTGCTCTGGGCCAGCGTCCGCGAAGTGCTGAACATCTTCCAGGCAAATGATTGCGGCTGCGAAATCGTGACCGTGCCGCACGATATTTTGAACAAGGCGCTCAAGCTTGCCGGAACGGATCTGAAGGAACTCTCGCTCGACACGGTGAAAATGTTCGCTAACGACGCGAAGGGCGCCGGCTTTTCGCTTTGATCAAATCAGTTTGGCCACAGCTCCAAAAACGTCCTCGATCCTGATCGAAGCCATGCACACCAGCAATTCTTCGCGCGTGCCCTTGATGTCGCCGCCGTCGTATCGGTAATAATCCAGATTACGCCCGGCGATCACGGGATTTTTCACCAGCGTGAACGAATTGCCATAAGGCAGATTCGTCGCGTTCAAGGTCGGCGCCTCGATGACAATCTGGTTTGGCGCCTTTACCGCCGCGGCAATGTGCATCAGCGCCGTGTCCACGCTCAAAAACGCGCCGCAACGCTTCATCAACGCCGCCGTCTGGCGCAGGTTTTGGGTCTTGGCCTCCAGCGTCAAATCGCGGTTCGATTGCGCCAGCACGATTTGATGGTCCTTGGTTTCTTCCGGCCCGCCGAAAAGCAGAACGCGGATATCCGGTCGCTCTTTGTTCAACCGCCGGATCAGTCCGGCGTGGTGTTTCAGCGGCCAGCGTTTCAATGGCAGATTTTTAGTGCCGCCGGAACCGACGTGAACGCCGAGGATTTTCTGTCCGGCCAGCTTGTTTTTGGCGAGGAATTCATCCGCCCATTTTTCCTCGTCCGGCGTCAGGAAAATCTCCATCTCGTGCAACGGCAATTTTACTCTCGCGCCGAGCAGGGGCAGCACGTCAAAGTTGCTTTCAATCGAGTGCCGTGAGTAATCCTGCGGGAGAACTTTGTTGACAAGTTTGTGGTCAAGCCAGCCGAAGCATTCGTATTCGTGGCTGATGCGGATTGGCGCGCCGACGATGCGCGCGGCGATCCGGTAATGAATTCTCGGTTGCGGATGCGTGTTGATGGAAACGTCGTAGCGGTTGCGCCGCAGCGACCAGAGGAATTTCAGCCCCTCCAGCTTGCCGGCTTTGATGAGATTTTTCTGATAAACCCGGTTCAGGTGCGGATTGTTTTCCAGCAAATCCTTTGAGCCGGCCCACAACACCAGCGCGTCAACCGTCGCGCCGGGAAAATTTGCGCGCATCTCGTGGATGAGCGGCGTGGCAATCAGCGCGTCGCCGATGCCCGCCATGGCAATGACCAGAATTTTCACAACCGTGAAATTTTTTCCAGCAATGCCGTCGTGGATTTGCCGGGCACAAACGGGATGATGAGTATTTTCCCGCCCGCCGCTTCGACTGCGCGGCGCTCGTCCTGATTCAGTGTGTCCAAAGTGTAATCGCCACCCTTGACGTAAATGTCCGGCTGCGCCGCCGCGAGAAATTTCACCGCCGTCTTTTCCGCAAAGATGCAGATGCCGCTGACACTTTCCAGCGCGGCAAGAACCGCCGCGCGATCATTTTCGGAATTCACCGGACGGCCCGCGCCTTTCAATCCGCGAACGGCCTCGTCGCCATTGACTCCGACCAGCAGCGCGTCGCCGAAATTTCGCGCCGATTCGAGGTAAGAAACGTGGCCGAGGTGCAGGATGTCGAAGCAGCCGTTGGTGACGACAAGTTTTTTGCCGGTCGCGCGAAAGTTTTCCCGCCACTCCGGCAAATTTTCCCACGCGATGATTTTGTCGCGGAAGTTCACGGCGTCATTTTGCCCGCGCGCCGCGAATTGGCAATGATTTAGCGACGGCTGACATGGCATCAAATCGTCACCACCCGGACTTGCTTCGCGAGCCGGTTCACATCTTTGCGGTTCAATTCGCCGGGCATGGGGGTGAGCGCGTTGGCCGCACCGGCGGCGGCACCCCAGCGGCATGCCTCGCCCAAGTCATCGCCGCGCAACAGTCTCAACACCACGCCCGCAGTAAAGGCGTCGCCGGAACCAATCGGGTTCACCACCGAAATTCGCGGGGTGAAGACGCGATGATATGTTTTCCCGTCAAACGCCAGCGCCGGCTCCCCACCCGCCGTCACAATCACCCGTTGCGCGCCGCGTTCGCACAATTCTCGCATTGCCAGTTTTAAATCGGCTTCAGACTTGAGCTCGCGACCAACGGTTGCCGCCAGTTCCAGCCGGTTGGGTTTGACCAATCCCGGCCTCGCCTTGAGCGCCTCGGCCAGCGCGGCACCCTGCGCGTCCACGACGGGAATCGCCCCGGCGTTTTCCGCCAGCCGAGTGCAATCGTGATACAAAGTCACCGGGCCGCCGGATGCGATGGTTCCCGACATCACCACCGCGCGGCAGCCGGCGATGTGTTGCCGGACGATGGCCATGAATTTTTTGAAATCCGCCGGACTGACAGGGCGGCTTTCCTCGACCAGTTCCGTGTGCGAACCGGCTGATTCGTCAATCACCGTGATACATTGCCGTGTCGGAGCCTTCACGGTCACGAAATCGGATTCGATTTTTTTCTCCGCCATCGCCGCGCGCAAGAATTCACCGCGTTGGCCGCCGAGAAAGCCGGTCGCGATCGGATGTGCGCCGAGCGCTTTCAGGACTTTCGCCACGTTGATGGCTTTGCCGGCCACGCCGTCGAGCGTCGTCACGGCGCGGTTGACCGCGTCGGAAGTGAGCTTGCGGAAAATCATCACCCGTTGGTTGGCGGGCGTCGTGCCGATGCAGAGAATTTTCATCGAAGGCATTTCTGGCAAATCATCGCCTGCAAGCCGCGTCCGCGTCAACAAACTGTTACCTGCTCCGGTGCTTGTAAATCACCACCGACTGGTTGGTGAACACCGCGTCCGCTTCGTTGAGAATGACCTGCCATTGGCGGCGGCCTTGCTCCAGGGATTGCTTGAACGAGCCGTCGGCAAAAATGTATTGGATGTTCGTGCTCCAGAATTCGCGCGCGCGATTTGTATCCGCCCAGTCGGCTTGCGGGTTGAAAAGGTTTGTGATCCAGTTCTGCCGTTCCGCTAAATCCACCGATTGTGCCCAATGCCCCCAAACCACCGTGTTCCCGACCAATCCCGGAATCAGGCGGCTGGTTTCGACCGTGGCAAAAACCACGTCGCTTGGTCTGGTCTCGGTTTTGAGAAAGTGCAGGCCGTCCGTCACGTCGCTGCTGATATAATAATAACCGTCCGTATTATTCCGCACCTCGCGGTTTTCGCTGGCGAGCAGATATGCCGGAGTTGATACCAGCAACGGCAGAAAAATTATCGCCGCGACAATCGTGATCTGGCTGCGTGTCCGGGGATTTGAAAGCCGGTTGAGAATCAAATTGAGTGAAATCGCCGCCAAAATACACAGTGGAATATGGGCGCCGAAAATGAGCTTCCGCTGAAACCAAAACGGAAAATAGGCCAGGGCCACGGAGAGAACGAACCAAAGCATGACCGGCCAGTGGCGTTTCATGAGTTGTTTCCGCTCCACTGCCAAGCCCGCGACACAAAACAGCAGGGGCAACCCAAATCCCAGGGCGTAGGTCGCGGGCGAAGGACTAATCATCTCTCCCGTGGAATCATGCTTGGAGACGAGCGGATGCAATGCCGCCATCAGTCCGACATAAATGACAAATGGAATCGCAGCCAGAAAATACCGGGACAGAAAAATCAAGGCGAACGCCTTTCGGCGCAGCACCGTGATGAGGACCGCGAAAATGAACAACAGTGGCTGCGAGTAAGGATGTATCAAGGCGAGAATTCCCGTGGCCGTGCCGCCAAGCCAGAAATCCGACTTGCGCCCGTCGCGCGAACCGCAGTCCACCCAAAGCAGGGCGAGCAGCATCAACGTCAGTGACCAGGGAAACAGCGGGTTCCACAGGAGACACCAGAAGGTGTTCATGTCCACCAGCCACAAGTCGCCGGAGAAATTGGTTGACGGGTCGGCGAGGCCAAAATAGGCCAGTAATCCGCCCACGCCCGATGAGACGCCCACCAGAATCGTGGCGACGATGGATTGAAACCGGTTGAGACCGAGATAGTCCGTGTATTTGAAAAGCGCGAGCAGGAATAAAACGACCCCGACTTCCTTCAAAATAAAAAGGGTGAACCCGACGTTGCTGGCAAAGAGTCGGCTCAACCATCCGGCAATCAAGAAAAATGGATGGAAGAGAAACGCCGAATGCGGCAGCGCCGTGAATTTCAATTGAAACAGAAAGTGCCCCTGCGCGGCCTGCTGCGTCCAAGCCATGTAACCAAACGAATCTTCCGGATAGGGCGGGACAATCCAAGTGTAATGGCAGCCTGCCGGCGTGGAGAAGAAATTGAGCAGGTAAGGGGCGGTAGTCGCCAGAACCATGAAAATGATCCAGACGAGACGGAAGGAATTCAAACCGGCAAAACTCCCTTTCGTTGGGGCTTTCAGATTTGAGCCGCTGATTCCGTCCGTCATTCCAACTTTATGGAGCATTCCTCGCCGTGGAACAATCAGAAACGTTTGCTCAAGTCGGACCACGCGGGTTATGGACTCATGCTCCGCTGGGATGGGTGGCAACCGTCACGCCCAGTCTTTACCCCTCCAGCTTCGCATCTAACGTGATGTTCGCCTTGAGCAGGCGCGAGATGGGGCAGCCGGCCTTGGCGCCGTTTGCGATGGCGGTGAATTTCGCCTGGTCAATGCCGGGAATTTTCGCCGTCATGTCCAAGTGCGATTCCGTGACCGTGAAGCCCGCGTCCGTCTTCTCCATTGTGATCGTCGCCGTGGTGGAAATTTTATCCGGTGTGAAGCCGGCCTTGCCGAGTTCCGCCGAGAATGCCATCGAAAAGCAGCCCGCGTGCGCCGCCGCGATGAGTTCCTCGGGGTTCGTGCCGACGCCGTTCTCGAAGCGGGTGCTGAACGAGTATTGCGTCTCCTTAAGCGTGCCGCTCTCGGTGGAGATGCTGCCCTTGCCGCTTTTCAAATCGCCCGTCCAGACCGCCGATGCTTTGCGTTTCATAAACCTATTCTCCTTTCAAATGCCGGAACGTCAATTTGTTTCTACAACCGACTTCATCGCAGCCAGCCCCTTCTCGAAATCTTTGCCGATCATCTTGTCGGAATCCATGAACAGGCCGAACGCCTTGAAGAAGAAATTGTTTTTGCCGGACATGCTCCACGTCACGACGGTTTGATTGCCGTCGGGCTTGAAGGCGAACTCGGCGGTGTTTGTGGCCTTGAACGGCCGGATGAATTCCAGCTTGATGCGAATCAGACTATTCGGCGCGCTTTCGATGATGGTCATCCGGCCTGCGCCGACTTTCTTGTTGCCGTCCCACGACATTGCCGCGCCGCTGCCCGACGCTGCGCCTTCAAACGAATTTTTCGCGTTGGGATCCATTTTCGCCCACGGTGACCACGCCTGCCATTGATGCAAATCGTTCACGTGCGAGAAAACCTTGTCCGGCGGCGCGGAAATCTTCGCCGAACGCGAGACGGTGAATTCGTCCGGTCGCCCGGCGATGACGACGATTAAAATGATGGCGATGAACGCGAGGGCGAGGAGGATGGGAAGCATAATTTATCCTTTTGAGGTTTAGTTCAACAATCCGGCAAATTTCCGGCGCGCGTCCCAGAGCAGATACAGCGCGCAGGCGATGATGATGTCCAGTATCGGGTTGATCAGGTGTTTTGGGTCGTCTATCAAAACGTGGAATGCGATGATGTTCACGATGACCGGGCCGAGCAGCAACAGACCGACGTTGCGCAGGCGCGGAATCATCACGACGATTCCGCCGGTGAACTCGAACATTTTCACGAACTTCACATAGCCCGTCGGGACGAACGCCTCCATGAAATGCCACGCAGGCGTGCCTTCCGGCATCGGTGGAATTTTGATGAGGTTGAACAGCACGGGAATGCTCGCCGCGAGGAAGCAAAGTCCGAGTAGGACGCCGGCGATACAGGGTAGGTATTTTTTCATGGATGGTTTTGGTTGTTTGGTTTGGTTCAAAGTTCAGCCGCCCGCCATCGCGCCGACTATGAGGAACGGTTCTGCGCCGCTGACAATCTCATCCGGCAACGGCGTCTCCGGCGGTTCGAGCGACAAATCTTCCTTGCACGCGAAGAAGCGGATGAACGGCCGGCGCTTTAAAGTTCCGTGATCGCGAATCGTCCCTTGCAAAACCGGATAACGCGATTCAAGTGCGTCCAGCACCGCGCGAATCGTGACCGGCGCGGCGACTTCAAGCTGCACTTCGCCGTCCACGCGCGCGAGGTTGCGCAGATGAAATGGGAGCGCGACGCGAATCATGGCAGCGTTTGAACCTCGACGGAATAAACCGCCGGCAGGTCGTGAACGATGGCGTTCCACGAATTGCCGCCGTTGGCCGAGCAATAAACCTGTCCGCCGGTCGTGCCGAAATAAACGCCGCATTTGTCCAGCGAGTCCACGGCCATCGCGTCGCGCAGCACGTTCACGTAGCAATCCTTCTGCGGCAACCCTTTCGTGAGC
>Ga0181516_10003023_pt1 | contig 11526 bp, 7 predicted proteins | sample PEATcosm2014_Bin_25_FD_121104 | JGI IMG/M metagenome (GOLD analysis project Ga0181516, IMG submission 121104) | Peatland microbial communities from MTU Mesocosm Facility, Houghton, MI, USA - PEATcosm2014_Bin01_10_metaG | ecosystem: Environmental > Terrestrial > Soil > Wetlands > Peat | place...
ACGATGGGCTGAATGTCAGTGCGAGTAAGAAGCTCGTAGGCGGCCGTCAGACCAGCCGGGCCAGCGCCGATGATGATGGCTTTACGTTCGGACACAAAGACCTGCCGTTTAGTCTGGAATAATGACTGATTGCTTCAGTGTAGTCAGTCTTACTTCAAAAGTGAATTCACGAACGAGATCGTTACCGTAATACTGACCAAAAGATGACTAGTCTCCCATGGAATGGCATTCAGGTTCAGCTGATCCTCCACACTCGGCGGTTCTTCTGTAGAACGGCTGGCTGCATCCAGTGTCACTTGAATGAACCCAATTGGGGATGGCATTACCCCTAAGAAGTTGGAAGCCAGACACGGCTAGTCAACAATCCGGCTCCGCAACACATCTTGCTTTCACGCCGGACACATCCCCGAGCGGTCAATCGGCGGTCCTTTTATAACTCAGTACGACGAGCCATTGTGTGCGACTCCGTGGCAGGTAAGGAAGCATTGTCTGCGCCCTGCATCCATGTAAGGCAATGAGTTTGTCCCAAACGGGCGAACGATCTGTATATCGAAATCGACGAGGTGCTTGTTGTTGGTATTGGATCCTTCCTGAACGCCATGCGAGGCGTGGCACACAGAACAGGAGATTCCGTGGCCCATCACATGACTGTAGTGTTTGCCAAATGCGATATCAGTACCGCCGCCGCTCAGGTTCAGTTTGTTATTCAGATCGTGGCACTTGTCACAGAGTGCATATGGACCGTTAATTCCCGACGAATAGGGGATGGGAGTGATCAAAGCTCCTGCCCCGAGAAGTGGAACGCTGTTCTCCTGATACGGCCGTTCGAGCAAGTGTGTCCACCTTGAGCCGTGCGGACCCGCAGGGCCGGAATCGTTGTCATGGCAGTCGGTGCAGTACAGATACGGGCTCGTCATCAGAGAGCGCCCAGTGGAATTGCCAGTGAGGTCGAGCATGTTGCTCCGCAGACTTGGCGAGACGCCTGGCCGGGCGGGCTGCGTCACGTTATGCCGCGCAATCGTCGAGGAGAAATCAAGGCGCAGGTTGAAAGGATCGCTGGCTACGGATGCGCGGAGCGGCTCTCGACCATAGAGGTTGTACTTCGTCGATTGAGGTTTGTTCTTACTGTCCGCGTGGCACTTGAAACATACCTCGTACTGGTTTGCCGCAGTGGCGAGTACGCTGCCGCTGGCGCTAATGCCAGAGACGCCGCTCTGGCTCCGCTGGATCGCAGGCGCAACCGTAGCGGCGGTGTCGGCACTGGAGGCGTGTGGATTGTGACAATCGGCACACTCCGAATGCCGGGAATTGTTGATCGGCAAGGTTTCCGCCGCATCGTGTGGGGGTGAAATCTCCATTCCAACTGAATGCGAATACGTCTTCCTGAACTCAGGCGCCAAACTCGGCACGCTGGGTATTGTGGCCGGGTGATCACCATGACATTTCATGCAGACGTCACCCTGATCCTGCCCGCGGAGGAGGCGCGAGCCCGAAACAGCTTTGCCGTTGTGCATGTTGTGGCAATTGGCGCAAGCATTTGCCGCAACCGTGGAGTACGGAAAGTTTGAACCGGCAGTCACGGCACTGGCGGAAACGGCGTGGCTGCTCGACGGCCAACCTGCGAGTATGCCTCGGGAGGTATCGTGACAGGCGGTACAAAGCGCTCCGGAGGAGTTGCTGCGCACCATGAACTCCATGGCCGAGTCGCGATTCGGCGTATGAGGTTCGTGACAAGTCACGCACTCTATTTTATTGTCCGCGAGTTTCACGGCGGGATCCGCCGTGGTAGGGGGCGAGGAGGCAAGCGAGAGCCGAATTTCACCATCATCGACGGCCGGCATCGCGAACCCAAAAGGGTGGTCGCGGCTCAGGTCTATGCCAAGCCGACGCTCCGCAGGCATGCTGGCCACGAACGGAATGCCTCGGATGGCCATGCCCTGTTCGGCGCTGTTGGATGCGGAATAGGTTTGACCGATGGCAACGGTGCCATCATGACAGCTCAGACATAGTTTGCTGCGGACCGAAAGTGTTCGATTGGGTTGTTTATAAGTGCTGCTAGCGTATTGGCCGTAGGATCCGACGGAAGATAGCTGCTGGTTGAAAAGAGCCTTGCCCGGAGCCTTGCTATCAGTGATGTGCGAGGCATGGCAGAAGATGCAAACCTGCTGCTCCGTTCCCGACTTCACGCCACCTGTGCCGTGCACTGACAGATCATGCAGCGAGCCTACTACGGTATTGCCTTCCTGAGCGAACACCAACGTCGACGTAAGAAGAAGCAAGAGACCGCATTTTGTAATGAAGCATCGCATCACTTTTGCCCCCTGGCCGCCCGCGCAGCGCTCGTAAACTGGTACATCTGTATTCTCTGATTGAATGAATCCACGACAAATACTCGATCTTTGGGGTCAATCCAAACGCCGGCAGGAAGCTGCATTTGACCGGGAGCGGTCCCGGTGCCACCGAACGAGTACAGCAAGGCGCCATCTTTCGCGAACACCTGAACGATTTCTAAAGCTGCGTCCGCCAGGTAAATGTTCCCCTCACTGTCGATTGAGAGGCCCTTCGGGCGGAACAGGCTTCCGAGTTCACCGCCTTGATGGCCAAACTCCGAAATGAAGCGCCCGTCCTTTGCAAAAATCTGCACGCGGAAATTCATCGCATCCACTACATATAGTTCCGAGCCGTGCAAAACAATTTCGGTCGGGAAGTTGAATTGACCTTGCCCCGTACCTCTTTCGCCAAACTCGCGCAGGATCTTTCCATTCAGATCGAGGACGAAGATTTTGTCCCGGAGGGTGTCGGTGACGTAGATTTCGCCAGCGACTTTATCGATGGCTATTCCGGTTGGGCGCTTAAAGAAGCCTTCACTCTTGCTTAGTCCACCGATAAACCTGCGAAACTTGCAGTCAGCGTCGAAGACAAAGATTCTCCCGGTCTGCGCGTCGGTGATATAGATGTTGTCCCCCGCATCCACCGCAACGTCGACCGGGGCCAGAAAACTCATACCCTTTCCGTGCTCGATGCGACTGTAACGTTTCTTCTCCAAATCGAAGATATGAACTGTCATGGAACCCGGGTCGGTAACAATGACCCGTCCGTGCGAGTCGCAGGTAATGCCGTAGGGGCGATCGAGGTGGGCAAGGGGAGAACGTCCCGCCACGAAATCGAACGCTTTCTTCCAGAAGGAACGCGACGAAGCGAAGTCCTGTTCGGAAGAGAATTCGGCCAGGAGTTCGAGACGGCGCCCTCCATCCATTGTCAGGACGGGGAGTTGTGCGATGGGAGGCACGCTACCCGCGATGCAGAGCGTAGCGGAAGACCCCAGAAATATTACTAACAGGACTGCGACACGGATCGGAGTCGAGAGCCACAATTTCAATCTGCACACCCTAGAAAAATCGGAGCTCACGCTCGATTTGGAAAAAAATCACTCTCGAGTTAAATGGGGTTGCTCCGCTCGCAGAAGACAACTGGGACTGTTTTGCGAATCCGGAGATCAACCGCAACCTCCGCAGCTTATAAGACGCACGGATGTTCATGATGTTATATTTCGTGTCCGGCTGCAGGCTAGTTCCATAATCGAACCGTCCGTAATTTCCGGTCACGAGCAGGCGTCCCCTGCGCGAATGATACGAACCGCTCGCCGTAAAGGAACTGGTGCTGCTGAGAGTCGGCACTCCCAACGTGGAGGTGGGCGAGGTGACCCAGATCAACTGTCCGTCCAACTGCACCGCACGGCCGCTGCCGGTCTGGTATGCGGCGGAAACGTTCAAGCCGCGAAATTCAACGGTGGTGGAGAGCATTGTCGAAGTCGCTCGGTCGGATGACGTATCGACCGTGGTATCCGCGAGTTCGTGCGACAGACTGCCCAGCACATTCCATTCGCCGAACGGACGGGTAATAGATACGACCCAGCCGTAGCCTTCGGTCGGGTACTGGATCCCACTCTGTTCGAGAGTCCCATGGTTGCCATGTGCCGTGGCGACGAGTTGCATCCGCGCTGGAAGGTTCTGATTCAGGCTCACAGTCCCTGTGTCGCCGCGCGTGTACATCGTAGAAAGACTTACAAGCGGCGTCGGCGGAAGGGTGCTGCCAAGTGGATTGGTCTGTTCGGTGTAGGTTTGAGTGCGAGTTTCCAGATTACTATGCGCGTAGCCCACACCGATGGCCCCGGATGTCCAATGGGTCTGATAAGAAGGCCCAATGCTCCATACCTGCGAGCTGTTGTTAAGGGAGGAACTGCTTTCCCCAAGGCTTCCGGTCACCAACAGATTGGTGGTGATTTTGTAACCAGCACCACCGGACACGTTGGTCAGGTTGAAAGGCGTCGTGACCGGCGACGCGGTCGATGAAGTCCTCAACGATTGTGAGTTGCCGGTGTATTGCGCCTGGACGATTGTGTTGAGGCGCTTGAACGGCTGCGAGTTGAGCGCGGCGGTTTCGTCTAGAATCTTGGTGTTTTGTTGCAAGGTGGCGTCCACTACCTTCGCGTCGGTCTGATCGACCGTCATATTCAAAGCTGAATGCAGCGGAAGGTCCTTGGTGACGGTCGAACCGTATTCCTCCATCGTGGTGTTGTCGCTCTGTACCCCGCCGACCAAGATGTCGGTCCCTTGCGTTTTGGTGTGCAATTGCTTGTACCACGCACTCGATTGCCACCCCGCGATGGCGTAGTGCATCCTGGCGGAGAATTCCTTGTAGGAGTGGTCATCATTGATTTGCGATCCGCTGGTCAAATCCGAGGTCTGATTGGAGTCCCTGTAATTCAGATTTACCGTTGGGTACTTGGGGAACCGCAAGATCCAGTCGGCGTCGAGGACGGAACTCGAGGTTGAGAGCTGTGCGGTTGGCAGCTGACCTCCAATCCCTGATTGCGTCACATCTTGCGTCGGGGTCTTCATCTTGGAATAAGAGAAATTGAAGGGCATCGAGCTGCCCTTGAGGAGGCGTGTCAGCACCGTGATACCGGACAGCGCATTATTCATTTCTGCTTCCGGTGCTTCTCCGAAAGTGACTGTAGGCTTGACATCGAACTGCAGGATTCGCGGATCCCGCCAAATTCCGGTTAGATCCGCGTCCATGGTTGCGGCCGCTCCGGTCTGACTGACGTTGGTCTGTTCGTAACTGGACACACCAACCGCAAGACGGCCGGTCAGGCCGACTTGCAAGCCAGTCTCGGATTGCGCGCGTGCTGATCCTGCAGAGGCTAGAACAGCCCCCAGCACGAGCACAATCAAAGATTGAGCGGTACGTCTCATAGAATTACTATTTTCGCCCTGCTCCGCAACGAATCTTCAAACTGTTTCGCTCGCTTATCCCGAGCTTCCAGCCCCAATTTCTCGCGAACGCCTTTCGACATTTCCGTGAAGGTCATCTGCCGCTTTGCCTGATGGCCGTTGGATCGCAGGATCACGAAGCCAGCCGCGGTTTCAGTCACGCCACTGACGTGTCCTTCTTCCAGGCCGAAGACGACATCCTCGATGTCGCGAGTAACCGCTACGCGATGAACCCAGCGGTGATCGCCCATCATCACCCGCCAGTCGTCCTGCGACAGTTGCTGGGCCAGGAGTCCGAATTCCTCATAGTTTTTCGCGGCCTTTGCCTTGAGCAGGATTTCCTCGGCGACTTTCTTCGCTGCTTGTTTCTGTTCAGCGGTTGCGTTTGCAGGGACCTTGATGGTGATCGATTGCAACCAAACCGATTCGGGGCGGATGTACTGGTCCGTATGGGCGAGGTAGTAGGCGCGAGCCATTTCGGTGGTCACGGCAGACTTCTGGGTCACTTCCTGCTTCCACAACCTCTGCACCAGCATCGCTCGTCTGAGGCGCTTCTCGAACGCCGGAGTCGATCCATATTGCTTGGTGACCGCGGCCTCGAACGCCTTCCGAGTGGAGAAGCCCTTGCGGATATCGCTCATGCGCTTCTGCCATTCCTGTGGGGGAATCTGGACCTTACGACGCAGTGCTTCCTGATAAACAAGTTCGTGCAACACCGCGTCGTGCATGGCCTGCGTCTTCAAATTTGCTTCAGCGCTCGCCGGAACGTGTCCGCCGTGAATCGAGTAATACGGAAAGAGGCGCTGCATTTCTTCGTCAAGATAATCCTGGGTTAACGCGATTCCATTGATGCGTGCGATCGGCGTACCTGCTGGTTTCGCCGGTGCCGCGGGAGCCGTGATTGAGGTGGGTGGAGCGTCCGGCGTAGCGGAGCTGTGTGACGACATCATTTGGGCCGCTACACACTGGGTCAATGAGACGGAAGCTATAATTGCGAGTTTCAGAATACTTTTCTTCATAAATTCCTCGATCAAGCACGAAGCGCGCTCGTTTATTGTTTCTTCTCGGCATCGGGCGTGGGCTTGCTCGGTTGCGATGCGTTTGTATCTTTGTTTTGTACGGCGAGTTTTGCCTTCAGGTCAGCGAGTTCCTTTTGAAGCTCCTCGATCGTGGGTCCCGATGGCACAGCCGGTTTTTTCGCAACTTCTAACGCAGGCTCGGCAGGTGCACTTGTCGGCGCAGGCTGCGCCGGGGACTCCTGCTTCCTCTTTATTTCAGCATCCGTGATGTAGCGAAAGACTTCGATGCGGGCTGGCAGCTGGTCGACCACGATGATACGGTTGCTGCTGTCAATCGCAACGCCGGCCATCAACATGAACTGCCCCGGTCCCCATCCGCCGCTGCCTACCTGCAACAGAGGCTTGCCTTCGGCTGAGAAAACTTGCAGGCGATTGAGTTGCGAGTCGGCTACATAGACGTGACCGTCGGCGTCAATGGCAATTCCCTTTGGACGGCCGAACATGCCAGGACCATCGCCACGCTTGCCCCACACGCGGACGAAGTTCCCGTCCGTGTCATAGACAAAGACGCTCGGCACGATGGCATCGGTGATGTAGATGAGGCCATCTGGATCGATGGCGATGCTGTTTGGATTTGTGAGGGCACCCGTACGGTCGTCGTCCGGGTTCTTCATTTCGGCGAAGTAACGCTCCAACTTCAGAGTGTCGAGATTAAATACGGCGATGCGTCTCTTTCCGACGTCGGCCACGTACAATCTGCGGAGCGCGCTGTCGACTGCGGCTCCCGCCGGACGCTCTAGGTCTTTCTCGCCAAACACAGCGATGAAATCACCTTTGGGCGAAAAGCAGGTGACCTGATGGAGCTTCGAATCCGTCACGAACAGCCGATCGTGATCGTCGACCGCAATCCCGATGGGATTGGAGAGGTTTGCGGGTGCCTTCTCACCCCGGAATGAGATCTTTTTGTTCTCCATATCGAACATGAACACGATGTGCTGCGGAGTGTCTACGACATATACGTGACCCTTTGAGTCCGCGGCGACACCGTACGGCTTCCAGAGACGCGGTCGCTCTTCCTCTGAAACGCTGACACCGGCAATGCGCTCTAACATTCCAGCCTTGGGAGGCTTCATTCCCATCAGTTCGAGTTCGCCGTTATATTGGCCGACAAACCTGATGCGCGGCTCATCTGGAGGAGGTGGCCATACAAGTTTCGAAAGGTCCACCTTGGGGGCAACAGGCTTTTTGGTGCCGGCGGATGCGAGGAGAGCGACGGCGAGAAACGCGGCAATAACAACCGCAGTGATCGGCAGTCGCAAAATACGATTTTTGAGTGCGCACTTCATACTGAATTACCTCTTGCCCTTCTTCTTCTTCTCGACTGGCGTGGCGTCCCCTATAGGAATGGTTCTCAAGTTCGAATGACACTGCGAACACAGAGACTTGCTTGTACCTTCACCAACAGCGAGGAGAGATTTCCCTCCTCCGTGCGGATTGTGGCAGCGCACGCAGGTGATTTTCTTCACTTTCTCCGGGTCCGAGGGATCGATCATGCCGCCCACAGGGTGTCCGAGCTGAGGATGGCCGAATCCCTTGGGGTCAAGGCGCAATAAACTAATGTTGTCGAAGTAGTTTCCCGGCAATTGAACTGCGCCATCGAAGATCGTGATATCGGTGCTGTCGGCTACCTTGGCCGGCGCCTTTTTCGGATCATGGCAGTTCAGGCAAAGCTCGTTGGTTTCGGCACGAATCAGGTGTTCGCGCTCGCCCCCATGGCCCAGATGGCAGACATCGCAACCCTGTTTGTAGACCGGATCGTGCAGCACCCTTTTCGTGTCGTGAATTTCAGCTTCGTTGGTGTGGCAGGCCTCACACACCGCGACCCGGTTCGGTTGCAGAAATTGAGGTGATTTGCCAGCGTGCGGATTGTGGCAGTCGGTACAGTCGCCCTGCGCACCGGGATGCTGAACCTTGGCGGTTTCGATTTGCTTTGCCTGGCCGTCGTGACAGGTGACGCACAGACTCTTTGCGCTTGGCTGGGTCAGCACAACCTTGCCATCCTTGGCTGGCTGATGGCAGCTATCACAGGCACCGGGGGTGAAGGGCACGTGGACGAACTTCTGCATCAGTTTGGGGGAATTGGATTCGTGCGGATCATGACAGCGCGTGCACGCCGCCTTCTCAAACGGTTGTCCGTTATGCGGCTTGCTCACCCCCGCGTCCTTGGGGTCGTGGCATCCGATGCAGAGCTCCGGAGCAGCTTTAACCAAGTGGTAATCGAATTCCTGCGTGCCGTGTTTTCCGGTTTTGTGGGTGACGTGGCAGGTGTTGCAGCCCATGTCGACAGCGGCGTGATGGCTGCCATCCTTGACGGTGCTCAGCCCGATGTTGTGACATCCGAGGCAGAGATTTTCGTCCTTCCCGCCGGACATTCCCTTCAGCAGCAGGCTTTCGTTGGCGGAAGTGTGCGCGTCGTGACACTTAAGGCAATCATCTTTGGCGGGGGCATGGACGACGATGCCTGGCTTCGCGGCGTTTTTGTCGGCGTGACATTCGAAGCAGAGATTGGCGACGCGTGCAGTTTTCAGGTTTACGCGCGTGGTCTCACCCGCGATGCGGATCACGTGGCACGTCAGACATCCCATATCAACCGCCGGATGTACGTGCTTGCCTTTGCCTTTATCTTCGTGACATTGGAGACACTGCGGAGTGTCGGTTCCCTTTTCGAGGGGAACTGGATGCACGGTTGCGAAGGCGCAGGGGACAACACCCAGAAGGAACAGTAGGGTTGTTATCGTAATGATTCGGTTGATGATTGTATTCGCGTTATGGGATACGCTTTGACGCCGCTTGCTGCGTCCAGATGCTCGCCTGCACATGTCAACTCCGATATAATTGCACTGGCGAGTAGGACAGTTCGCTTGCCTAAGGTCTCGGGGCGAGGAGTTTCCCCTCAAAAGAATACCTCGCTTCGGGGCCCCTTCTCTTCCCCCCAGTAAATCCCAGTAAACAATTCAGTTTTAAGGATCCCGCGCTGTGCATCACTGCATCAGCAGCGTGGGGTTGTTTCTATTTCTAAGAAGAAGAATCCCGGAGAGGGCGGACGCCCTCTCCGGATAAAACAACTTACTTGTTGTGGCAGGAACGGCAGAGTTCAACGCCGGTCGAGTTGGCAACGCGCAGGAACGGCGCGCCACCGTTGACGCCCTGATCGACGGTGTAGTCATTGTGCTGATCGTGGCAGCTGGTGCACTCAACGCGATAGTCAGTGCCCCACAACGGCAGGTTGTTGGTGCCGATGGTGGCGCTGATGCTGTCAGCCGAATCGATCGTGCTGGTAACCGGGCTTACGATTGCGTAATCGAGGTTGGCAGGAACCAGAGCGTCAACCGGGTGCTGGTTGCTGAGGCCGGTGGTGTTGCCGACCTGGGTCAGAGCATACGGAAGTCCGTTCCTGGCTACGTTGGCGTTGATGCCGTTGGCGTTGGCCGAAGCTCCGTCATGGCAGCTCATGCACAGGATCGAGCGGGTGGCGGAAGCAGTGCGGACGCCGTTAAACGTCATGGTTCCGGTAGCGTTCTTGGACGTGATGTAGGTCTGCACGGTCGTAGGAACGGTCTGGTAGGCCCACAGGTACGCCGTGCCGTAGGTCGGAGCGGTGTGCGGCAGGTGGCAGGTTTCGCAGCCCAGCGGGCTACCGTTGGTTGCGCTCCACAGATCGTGGCGTCCAAGTCCAGGGCCGCCCAATGGGTTCGGGCCAGCGTTGGGTGCCATGTTGTTCCAGTTTTCAGTGATGTTGCCGCCGAGAACTGTTTTTCCGGGTTGCGCCATCACGAATGAGGCTGCCAGAACGAGTACCACGAGAACGAATAGCTTTTTCATTATCTATCTCCAATAAAATTATGTATTTTCTACAGCTTACAACCGGTTCCACTTCTATAAATGATCAGAGCTGGGCGGGAGGAAACCCTCCCGCCAGGCCCCGTTCCGCTTAGTGTGCCGTGTAAGTCGCGGTCGTGATTGCGCTCTGCGCAGCCTGCGTTCCGCTCGTGTACACAGCAATCGCGCGAACGTATCCGGTCTGCGCGACCGTCACCGTGGCGGTGCCGCTACCAGCGGTACCACGGGTAACAGTCGACAGGGTCGGGTTGGTACCGTTCGTCGTGTAGTAAATGGTGGAACCGGCCGGACCAGTGATCGTGACCGGTGTTCCCTTCGCGATGCTGCCGGAGGCGGGCGACATTGTCGGCGCTGCCGGATTGATCATGAAGGTAGCTGTAGTGATGGTGCTGGCAAGTTCACCAGCCGGTGCATTGACCACACGAACCGTCGTCGGAACGCTGATGGTCAGCGAGGCGGGGACGGTGGTGTTCATCGTGGTGCAACCTTGCTGTCCGGCGGCTGCGGTGCAGTAACCGGTTACACCAGTCAGGGCAACGGTCTGCTGGGCGGTGAATACTCCACCAACCAGAACCGGCGCTGCTGCCTGGATCTGATACGTCGCGCTAACAGGTAGCTGAGCCGGAATCGCCGACGGATTCGGATAGGGTGTCAGCGGTTGACCAACCGAGTTTGCACCGGCCGCGATGGCGGTCAGCGTGGTGTTCTTGCTGATGGAGACCACTACGCCCGAGGTGGCCAAAGTGCCGTTGGTGCAAGACGGAATGACATTCTCAGCGTACGTGGCGAGACCAGCGTCCAGATACACAGGAGTCGTGCCATCGGTGGTGTAGCAGATGGACGCGCCCGCGACCTGTTCCGAGATCGTGACAGCCAAGGGAGCCTGGCTTGCAGGATAGATGCTGCCAACGGCCGAGAAGGTCGGAGGCAATGCAGCCGTGGGAGCCGTATTGTGGATACCCTTGGCATAGCTAGCAAGCTGCGCGCGCGTAAACGCGGGAGCGCTGCCGACTGGCAAGCCGTAGGGGTTCACAACGCCATTGCCACCGGTGTGGCACTGGCCGCAAGCGATATCAACGTCAAGACCAACCGCGGGGTAGGTCTGGGTTGCGCCGTTTCCGTCGGTATACGATTCCGTAGAACCACCCCAAACGGACTTGTAGGTGTTCAGCGGAGCCATAACACCGCTGCCGTTGCTGGTGTAGTACTGCTGGGCAGTCGGGAAGGTGTTGTAGTTAACATCCGAGTTGATGCGGAGGAAGTGGTACTCGCCCAGGGCTCCGCCCGAGGTTGTGGTCGCTGCCATGTGGCAGACAACGCAGGATTCCAGA
>Ga0181516_10003024_pt1 | contig 11524 bp, 10 predicted proteins | sample PEATcosm2014_Bin_25_FD_121104 | JGI IMG/M metagenome (GOLD analysis project Ga0181516, IMG submission 121104) | Peatland microbial communities from MTU Mesocosm Facility, Houghton, MI, USA - PEATcosm2014_Bin01_10_metaG | ecosystem: Environmental > Terrestrial > Soil > Wetlands > Peat | place...
AACTTCACCTCTGACGCCAGTCTGGTTTCGCCAAGAATCGTGAGCAGATGGTTCAACGCCGGACGGACCGTTATTATTCCGCGCTGGACACGGCGCGGGCATTTGCAATCTGCCAGATGCCTTTTAATAAAATCACGGGCCGCAGCTTTGCTCACTACCAGGCGATCACTGTCGGGAGCCGCCCAATAGATGAAGTGTTCCACGGCAGCACGGTAAGCCCCGATAACTGATGACTGGTAACCACGGGCCTCCAGGGTCGTTGCGTAAAGATGTAGCAGGCTTCGAACATCAATCGTTTTCGGCGTGGTCGTTGATTCAGAACTACGCATGATCTCTCCTCAGGACAGAAGTCCTTCGGAGAGATTGTCTGATTATGTGCAGTCCTCGGGGAACCAGGGTGAGGGCACAGCACGCTTCTCAACGCCTCAGTGCATCGTCGCTTCTATCAACTGCACATAATCGCCGACTGCGCATAATTCCGGCCCAGGGCAACGGCGCGCATGGCCCGCTCGGCAGCGTTGTTGTCGATCTCCAATCGGCCATCATCGCAGTAGCGCACCAGCGCGTCCCAGCGATTCAGGGCATAGTTCACCGCTGCGCTGGTATCGGATTTCATCGACAACTTGGCCAGCGAGCTTTGCAGCCATTCCCGCAATGAGTTCAGCAACGGACGTGCCCGGGCCTGGCGCACTTCTCTGCGCTCCTCCGGCGTACGTTTCCGAATGGTTTCCTCGATTGCGTACAGTTGGCCGATTCGCTCGATCGCCTCGGTGGCAATCGGCGAGGCATGAGCCGCGTGCAGATCAAAGAACTTGCGCCGGACATGCGCCCAACAGGCTACTTCTCGCAGATCGCCGTTTTCGTAGAGTTGGTTGAACCCGGCGTAGCCATCCGCCTGGAGATAGCCGCGGAACTCGCGCAGATGTTGTTGCGGATGTTCGCCCTTGCGATCCGGCGAGTAGGCATACCAGACTGCCGGCGGCGACTCGTCGCCGGCCGGGCGATCATCGCGTACATATGCCCACAGGCGTCCCGTCTTGGTTTTGCCGTTCCCGGGCGCTAACACCGGCACCGGCGTATCGTCGGCGTGCAGCTTGCCGGGTTCCATCACGTACCGCCGTAACGCCTCGACCAGCGGTCCCAGGGCATAGCTGACGCCACCCACCCAATCGGCCAGCGTGGACCGTTGCAGTTCCACGCCGATTCGTTCGTACATCTCCGCCTGCCGGTATAGCGGCAGGTGATCGGCATACTTGGAGACCACCACATGCGCCAGCAGCCCCGCCCCGGCCAGGCCGCGGGCAATCGGACGGCTGGGCGCTTCCGCCTGCACCATCCGCTGGCAGCATGGGCAACTGTATTTCGGCCGCACGTGTTGGATCACCACAAACTGAGCGGGCACGTACTCCAACATCTCCGAGACATCTTCGCCGACTTTCTTCAACTCCTTGCCGCAATCCGGGCAGGCTTTCTGTTTCGGCTCGTGGTTCTTTCTTTTGCGCGGAAGATGCTCCGGGAGAGGACGACGCGCTGGCTTCGTTGCCGCAGGCGCCGCCGAGGCCGCATCGACTGCCGGCTCGGGCTGAGCTTCGGTAGCTGGGGCGCTTTCCCCACGGTTGGTCTGCAACTCTTCCAACTGCAGTTCCAGTTGTTCGATCTGGCGGCCCAGCTTTTCTGATTTACGGCCGAAGTTCAACCGCTGCAGCTTCAGGATCAGCAGCTTGAGATGTTGGATCTCCGTGTCACGGGATTGCAGCTTCTCCTGCTGTTGGAGCACCAACGCGCGCAAGGCTTCCGCATCCAGCGTCTGCAGCTCAGGAAGCATTGTGGGTGGTGCAATCATGGCGAAAGTGTCGCATGAACCTGCAAATCGCACAAGTATGCTTTTGAAAAAACTTGTGGAAATCACCAAGATAATCACACTTCGGCTTGCGGTTGCCAGGTGCGCACCGGACGGCGCCAATCGATGCCTTCCAACAACATCGACAACTGCGCGTGCGTCAACGCAACGGTGCCGGATTCCGCTTTGGGCCAGATGAAACGTCCGCGCTCCAGACGCTTGCAGAACAGGCACAGCCCGTCCCCGTCCCACCACAACAGCTTGATCAGGTCGCCGCGCCGTCCACGAAAGACGAACACATGCCCGGAGTACGGCTGTTCATTCAGCGCCGTCTGCACGATGGCGCTCAGCCCCACGAAGCCCCGGCGCAGATCGGTTACGCCTGCCGCGATCCAGATACGCGTGTTGGCCGGCGGCCCGATCATCCTTGCAGTGCCTGCAACACCAGACGCAACAACTCCGGATCGACCTTGCCCTCGATTCGCACCCGGGCTTTGCGCATCTCCAGATGAATCGTGCCGGCTGCGGGGCGCTCGGCTCCGCCCTCCACCACGCGAACCGGCAACAACCGCGCCGGGTTAGTCATTGGTGTGCCCAGTTTTCCGGCTTCGTACAGCCGTTTCCAGGCAAACACTTGGTTCGCGTTCACTCCGTGGGCTCGCGCCACTCTCGCGACCGACGCGCCGACCACCCGCGTCTCTTCGACAATCTGGCGCTTCAGCTCAAGGCTTCGGTATTCCCGCTTGCTTGTCCGTGTGCTTTTTATGGCAGGCAGGCTTTCGACGATCTCAGGGACGCAAGTGCCCATCTATTCTTCTCCAAGTGGGCACTTAATAGGTGTCCACTTGGTAAGGGTGCTCACTAACAACTGGGCTGTCCAGATGCCAAGACCGGACGCTTACACCAGCTTTGCGCTCAAAGGCGGGACGGCAATCAACTTGTTCGTGCGGGATATGCCCCGACTTTCCGTCGATATCGATCTCACCTACCTGCCGATAGCGGATCGGGTGACATCGTTGCGCGGGATCGACGCCGGTATGCGACGGATCGGCGAGCGGATCGCGGCGGGTATGGCCAGCGTCCGCGTGCATCCGAGCACGCTGCAGGGGGAGAACTGCGTCACCAAGCTGATGGTGAACATTGATGAGGCGCAGATAAAAATCGAGGTCACGCCGGTATTGCGCGGCTGCGTGTACCAGCCGGCCACAAGATCGGTTTCGGCACGGGTCGAGGATCAATTCGGCTTCGCGGAAATGCAGCTCGTCAGCTTTGCCGATCTTTATGCCGGTAAAATCGTCGCCGCTCTCGATCGGCAGCATCCGCGTGATCTGTTTGATGTCCGCGACCTGCTGGCGGCCGAAGGGATAGGCGACGAGCTGCGCAAAGCCTTCCTCCTCTACCTCGTCAGTCATAACCGGCCGATGGCAGAAGTCCTGGCACCGGAACGACTGGACATCTCGGCGGAATTTGCCCGCGGCTTTGCGGGCATGACCGAGCGTCCGGTGACGATCGAAGAATTGCTCAAAGCTCGCGAGGAACTCATCAACAATGTCGTCGGGCAGATGCCGACCGAACACCGCCGCTTTCTGATGTCAGTCAAATGCGGCGAGCCCAATTGGGCATTGCTAGGTTTGCCCGGCGCGGAAACCCTACCCGCCGTCCGCTGGCGGCTGGAGAACCTGGCCAAATTGACCGACGGCAAGCGGGCCAAGCTCCTCCGCGGCCTGGGCGAGGTGTTGGGAATACGTGATTAGCGAACCCAGTTTTCGGGAAGAGCATATTTCCTTTGTTCCAGCATTCCCAAAATCCAAGTCCCTCGACTGGACAAATCTCGCCTAAAATCGTGCCCTCCTTAGACCGCGATCTGGGAGGTCACCGCCAGATTGTGAGCGGATCGTCGGCCACCCGGAACTTGGGCTCCCTCTGCCAGAATTCTTGGAGTCGGAGCACCTTGCCACAAACAGGCTTTTTTCCTTTGTTCAGGGTGGCTTCCAGGCCTTCTCTGAAGAACCCGATCCGCCGGCCACGAAGGGTTATTACCAGCCCCAGACGAAACTACTGAAAACAGGCTCTCAACTTTTGCGGCCCGAACTGACCACAAACCGTTGGGTTTGCGGCAGTCGAACAGTGCGACTGGTTATTGGAACTGAGTAAGAGCATTTTATTGCGCGCAATTCTGCGCATGCACCTTTGCTGGCATTCTCGCGTGCGAAATTGCAGTACCTTCTTGCACTGCTTTTTTTCGTTCATTCTTGCGCATGCATTTCGTAGCGTCAAAAACACACGCATATTCGACTCAGTTCATTCCGAAATTCGGCGGCTCCGTACCAGATTTTCGTCATTTTCAAAAAACGGCAAAAACGCGCTGTGCCAGGGTTAAGATCCAGATGTACAGCAAGTTAAGAGCCGCCCCTCCCGACTCCTAGTCCTTTGCATGACGGCAGCATCCCCGCGTGAGAGTGGCGCTATTCATGCTCCAGAGCATTTCGAGTAGGCCGTTGTAATGAGAGTGGGCGAGAGCCGTCTGAGCAATAGTGCTCAAGCAAAAAACCTTAGCTTCCGCAGAACAAAGATATAATGAATTATTCGGCGAGAACCCCAGCTCTAAACTCTCCGAGTGGGAGGTTCCTATGCCCACCACACGCGCCCTCACAGTCAAGAAGAAAGATCGAAAAACACACGTCAAACAGCGACTCTCTATGCGCCCGGCAAAAGCCCGCGGAGAAAAGTACATTTCGCCCGAGGTGATTGCGCTTTCGGAACGGACATCCCCGTTCGATCCCGATCGTTTTCTGGCGAGGCTGGCGGCCGAAAGGACCGTTCGGGAGTACCAGGCCGGCGAGTTCATCTTCTCCCAGGGGGATTCAGCGGATGCGGTGTTTTACATTCATAGCGGCAAGGTGAAGCTTACGGTCGTATCCAAGCGTGGCAAAGAGGCCGTGGTTGCCATATTGACCGATGCCAGCTTCTTTGGCGAGGGTAGCCTGGCGGGACAACCGCTGCGTATGTCCACCGCCAGTTCCGTCCAGCGGAGTTCCATCATTCGGGTGGAGAAGTCGGTGATGATGCGCCTGCTCCATCAGGAACCGGAATTCGCAGAACGTTTTCTTGCCTACCTGCTTTCCCGGAGCATTCGCATGGAGGCGGACCTGGTGGATCACCTCTTTAACTCCAGCGAGAAGCGCCTTGCCCGGCTGCTGCTGCTGATGGCCAATTTTGGCCATGAATCAAAGCCCGTACCCGTGGTCGCAAAAATTAGCCAGGAAACCCTGGCCGAAATGATCGGCACCACCCGCTCCCGCGTCAGTTTTTTCATGAATCGCTTCCGGGATCTGGGCTTTATTGATTACAGTGGCGGCGGCATGCACGTTCATAGCTCGCTGGTCAGCGTCGTGCTGCACGACTAGGCGCGATTACGCCACCAGCGCATTTTCCGTCGGCTGTGCCATAAAGCTCATGATGGTTTGTTTTAGTTGCGAATCCACTTCATCGGCAATCGTCATTACATCGGTGAGCAGCAGGCTAAAATCCACGGTGCTCAAGTTGTTCTGCAGGGTTTGGAAGATGCTGACCTGCAGGATGCGCGATTCCTCGACGATCATGGGGACCGAATAATTTTGGGAGTGTCGAACCTTGCCGTGCTGGACGGCGCCTTCCGAGACACTTTTCGTGCCCAGATCTCGCGGTACGCGCAAGCGGTGAACCAGCTCCTGCAATAGTTTCGGAAGGTGCCCGGTGCGCTGCTCCCGGCTGAGCGGCAAGCTGGTCAGTTCACTCTCGCGCTCAACTCGAGCCAACCAATCGCTGATGGTCGCCAAGGTGTCCCGTTCCAGGATCGCGGCCACTCGTTCCGTATTGCTCATCTTTCGCGCCTCATGTTTTTGTAGTTTCTCGTGAATAAGCCCAAGCAGCGTCGTGGCCGCCAGCGGTTTCACCAGAATTTCGTCCGCTTGCAACAGGATGGCATCCATCGCTTCCTTCAACGCAGGATATCCCGTTAGCACCAGGGTGATTGCTTCCGGATTGGTATGGCGCATCGCGCTCACCACGGTAAATCCGTCACCCGCCCCGGGCATGTGCAAGTCGCAGAGCAGCACATCAAAGGATTCCGTGGCGATGAAATGAAGTGCCTCCCCAACGGTTGCGGCGGTGGTAACCAGATACTGACCGCTCTCCAGTATCGTTCTCAGCATGGTGCGAATCTCTTCGGTGTCGTCTACCACCAGAACTCGCGGCTGTTTCGCTTCGCCTATTGTTGCTCTCATTGCATTATTCTCCGCTCACGCTCGGGAAACGGTTGCCCATCGCCTATAAAGCTCCTGAACTGTTTCCGGCGTTTGCGATGCTTTACTCGGCAGAAGAATGGCTAATCGCAGCTTAGTCGGAAAGCCGGCACAGCGTCTGGTCGTTATTGCTCACGCCGTCACCTTGGCTATGAAAGAGCTGAAAGCTCGGAAAAGAACTCATTTCTCGAAGTGAGCGATATTGAACATGCGCAACATTGAACAGTTGCACCTTTCCGATAAGGCATTACGCTCAGGGGGGCTTATTTTCAAGCTAATCGATACTAGGAGGGGACCGGCCATGACTGGCCACTTCCGGCGAAACGTCCACCCGCCCCGATGGCTGGATCTTCCTCTGCGGGGATTGAAGTATTTGCTGCTAGGCGTTTTCCTGTGGGCGATCTCAAGCATGTCGGCGGTGGCGATCGAGCAGTTCATGCGCAGCCCCTACGGAATCATTGCCGAGGTAAAGATGCTCAATTTCTTTCGCCATATCGGCGAGACCGGGTTTATCGTTCTCGGGGTACTGCTGGTGGCGTCCGTGTTCGTCCAGAACTTTTGGTGCCGCTACCTCTGTCCTTACGGCGCCTTGCTCGGCTTGGCTGCGCTGTTCAGCCCCATTCGCATCCGGCGAAGTCCCAGTGCCTGCATCGACTGCCGCAAGTGCGCGAGAGCATGCCCTTCCGCTCTTGCGATTGACCAACTCGTCAGCATCAAGTCGGCGGAGTGTACGGCCTGTCTGGAGTGCGTTGCCGTCTGTCCGGCGGAGGGAGCATTGCAGTTGGCGGCACCCGGCTGGGTACCCAAAGAGGCCGCCCGGGTTTCCTCTGGAGCGCTGGCGGCGGGGATTGCTGCGGTGCTTTTGGGCATCATCGGTGCCGCAAAGCTCTCCGGGCACTGGGACAGCCCTATACCGCGATCGGCTTACGTTGAGATCGTGCCCCGCGCCGACCAAGCATCTCATCCGATGCCCGGGAACTAGAAGGCTGGCCAGCGCCCCGGAAAGACGCCCGACCAGCACACCCGGATTCCACATCGTTACTGGAGTGAACACGCCTAGCACAATGTCACAAAGGGTTTCGAAGCTTATGGCCTGCGGAAGAAAGTCGCTTCTCCAGGGGGCGGATTGGACATCAGCGCCACCTCTAAGCTGCCCCCATAACAACTCCAACAGGATTCAATACCAGCACGACACGGCCATCGCCCATGATCGTGGCGCCCAGGAAATCAGAGCTCTTCTCCAGGCCGCCGCTCAGCGGCTTCACGACCACTTGTTCCTCACCCACCAGCCGATCCACCAGCAAGCCGTATCTCCGTCCCGACGCATTGATCAAGACCATGCACTTCTCTTCGTCCTTTAACTCTTCTCCCAGGCCGAGTTGCGCACGAAGGGATATAACCGGGCAGGCGCCTTCGCTGGTGTTGATCATGGCTCGGTCGCGATAGTAATGAATCTCGCTGGCTGCGATCTTGCGGGTAATACTGACACTGTCCAAGGGGAAAATGAATTCCGAGTTCCCGCACTCCGTCAGGATACCCTTGGAGATCATCAGGCTAGTCGGCAGTTTGATTACGAATTTCGTGCCCAGTCCGCGACGGCTCTCGATGGCAATCGTCCCCTTGAGTTTTTGAACGTTGCTGGAGACCACGTCCATCCCAACGCCGCGGCCCGAGACATCGGTGACCGCTTCGGCGGTGGAGAAACCGGGGCTGAGGATGAGCTGATAGGCGGCCTCATCGCTCATGCTCTGGGCTTCGGTCTCGCTAAGGATTCCACGCTGGACGGCCTTGGCTTTCAGCACGTCGGTGTGCAGACCCTTCCCGTCGTCCTCCACCTCGATTACTACCTGGCTGCCTTCGTTATAGGCGCGCAAGGTAATCTGGCCGCTTCTCCCTTTGCCTTTGGCCTCACGCGCTTCAGGGGATTCAATCCCGTGGTCGGCGGCATTACGAACCAAGTGCACCAGGGGGTCCCCTATTTCCTGGATCACAGCCTTATCGAGTTCGGTGTCCTCGCCCTGCAAGACGATTTCGATTTCCTTTCCCAAACTGCGTCCCAAGTCGCGGACCAGCCGGGGAAATCGCTGAAAGATCGTTCTCACCGGAAGCATGCGCAAAGACATGACGGCGTCTTGCAGCTCCTCGGAGACGCGGGAAATACTGGTGCTGGTCTCTTTAGCCTCGATCGATAATTCCCGCAGTCCGTCTTCGCGATCCAGCTTGCGGGCCAGCAGGTTGAGCGCCCCGCGAGCCACCAATAACTCGCTGACATTGCGAATGAGGCGGTCGAGTTTCTCCTGATCGACGCGAATGGTTTGGGCGCCGGTATCGGAAGTGCGCATCCGCAATTCGGGAGCCGGCATTTGTCCAGGGTCGCCCCGCTCAGGCTCGCCCCCGCCGTCACTTTTCTGGAGAAACGCGATCATCTGCTCAGTTCGGTCCAATTGCTGGGCCAGGGATTGAATTTGCTCGCCAGTGGAATCGGCATCAATGAAAGCTTCGAAAGCCACACTATGGCCACGCAACTGCGCTCGCAGTTTGTCCATGCCCGCGTACTGACTGGCGCCTTCCAGGGTGCGTAGCGCGCGATGGTATGCCGCCACCATTCCGGAATCTCGGTCACCGGTTTGCAAACTCACGAAGCAGGCGTGCATGCTCTCCAGGCATTGTCCCGCGGTCTCCACAAAAGCAACCAGTTTCGCGTCCCGCGCGGTATCGGCCTGCGGGGCAATCATGGTAATTCCCAACCGCTGTAGCAGCTGAGGGTCGATGTCGGCGGTCCGGTTCTCGTCGATGCAATGCAGCAAACGCCGCATGGCCGCGCACACCTCGAGCAAGGTGGCGCCTATCTGGGGCGCATCGGGGCCAGTGCCGTCTCGTTGTTGCTCTACCAGAGCTTCGGCGGCATGTGCCACCTGATGCAAGAATCGCAATGGGTGCCGCGGAGCGAGATTGCCGGACTCCGCCAGCAAGAGCGCGCTAGCCCCCTTCAGGCTATGCAGACGGCGAAACAACTCCGCCAAGTCCGAGGGCGCGGCCGCCGATTTTTCCGATTGCAGCAAGTACTCCTCAATGACCTGAAGGTGCTCTTCCGCTTCCCAGTAGAACAACTCCAAGTCGCGAGAGGATATACGAACCGGGGTCCCACCACTATTAGCGGCGTCACCCTGCCGGATTTCAAGGCCACACTCATCGGCCGCAAAGACAAAGACGTCGCGAATGGACTGCTCGGAGACTTCTGAGACGAGCTCGATTTCCCACCAGATATAACACTGCTCGGGATTGAGTTCCGCGAGCTCTGGCAGGCTATCCGTATGCGCCGTCACGTGAGCGGAGCCAAGGGAACACAACTCGGCCAGCAGCGCCACCGGGTCATTCCCCGAAAACAGCATGCGCAGTCCGGGCGTGAAGCGGATATGGTACAAGCGCTGGACACTAGCCTCGGTCGCGGCTGATTCAACTGCCGGGACACTTGGCGCAGCCGGCGATTCCGGCCTAACAAACGTGCCCAGTCCACCAACGATCTGCTGCTCGATAGCAGATTGCAGAGCAGGAGTGGCATCCGCATCCTCCAGGAATGCGCGTAGCAGATCGCAGGCCCGGAGAGCGAGGTCCACCAGCTCTGGCGTAATCTGTACATCCCCGTCACGGGCAGCATTGAAAACTTCCTCCACCCGATGGGCGAAATGCGAGAGGCGTTCGAACCCCGCCGTTGCGCCTGAACCCTTCAGCGTGTGGATGGCCCGGAACACTCGATTGATGAGCTCTCCGCTCGCCGGCTCCGCTTCCAGTTGGAGCAAAGAGTTATCGAGCTCGTTGAGCAGGTCCACGGCTTCCGTCTGAAACACCGCTCGCATGCGAGCGAGAATTTCCGTGTAATCCATTAGCGCACCACCTTCCGGGCAAGGGTCTTCATGACTGCTCCCCTTCTTCCCTCTTCTCCTGTCGTAGCGCGGCGCGGAGGTGTCTCTGCATGCCGCATCGGCCGAGGGAAGCGAGGAATGCCTCCGAGGGCCGCTCAATGCGAAGCTCGGGACAGCAACTCTGCAGTCCCGCCAGTACCTGGATGACAGTGAGATCGATGGCGCCGCTATCTTGCGCATGGACGATGACGGCTTTGGCCGGCGCACCGGCCGCCAGCAATCGTTGATGCAATTCGGCCACGCCTTCCACGGAATTGTCGCCCTTCAGTTCCAGGGTCACTCGCTCATTCATACAACCGATTTGAAAAGCCATCTCGCCTCCCGCTGGTTGCCAGGCGCCGAGCGCCGGCGTGCGGCCATCCCGTTCAGAGTGCCTTCAGGATCTCGCCGGCGATCTGCCACGACGGCGCGACCACCAAGGCTCCGCCGTTCTCGATCGCCTGCCGCGGCATGCCGTACACCACGGCGCTTTCTTCGCTTTCCGCTATGGTATGACCCCCGGCCTGGGTGATCGCCACCATCTGTTCGGCGCCATCGTTGCCAATGCCGGTCATCAGCACGCCCACCGTATCCGATCCGTAGGCCTGTAGGACGGCCTTCATCATCACATCCACCGAGGGCACAAATAACGTCTGCGGCTGGGTGGGAGTACGAATCACCACTTCGCCTGTGGTTTTGCGGTATAGCGCGAGGTGGTGTTCGCCGGGCGCTACGTAACACACTCCCGGCTGTACCTGCGCGCCGGCCTCGGCTTCCACCACTTCGATCTGACAAGCGTCGTTCAGCCTCTGGACAAAAGTGCGAATAAAGGAGCCGGGCATATGTTGGACCAGGAACAAGGCCGCGTTGGCATCGGCGGGAATGAGTGGCAACACCTCCATCAAGGTGACCGGGCCGCCTGTAGAGATGCCGATGGCCACCGCTTTGTAACCGGTTGCCTCGGCCGCGGCCTTCTTTGGCGGCCGCGCCGGCCGCGGCGAGGTTTGCCTGTTCCGCCGCGATATCAACCGTTTCAGAGTGCCACTGGCCGCTGCCGCCTTCAGCTTCGACCGAATTTCATCGGCCAACAGTAGAAGCTTATTGGAGACGGTTCCGTCCGGCTTGCTCACAAAATCGAAAGCGCCAAGTTCCAGGCACTCGAAGGTGGTCACGGCCCCCTTTTGCGTCAGGGAACTCACCATCACGACCGGGCAGATGCGTTCGTTCAAAATCATCTGCAGCACGCTGACGCCATCCAACTTGGGCATGTTGATATCCAGGCTGACCACGTCGGGCCGCAGTTCCCGGGCTTTAGCGAGGGCATCTTCCCCATCGCGAGCGACGCCTGCCACTTCGAGTTCCGGGTCGGCTTCGACGATCTGGCGCAGCTTCTGCCGCATCAAGGCGGAATCGTCGGCGATCAGAACCCGGATTTTTTCAGCTCGATTCATAGTTATGCTCCGGCAATGCTTTTCTGTGTTTTGTTAACGGTTTCCAAC
>Ga0181516_10003025_pt1 | contig 11523 bp, 8 predicted proteins | sample PEATcosm2014_Bin_25_FD_121104 | JGI IMG/M metagenome (GOLD analysis project Ga0181516, IMG submission 121104) | Peatland microbial communities from MTU Mesocosm Facility, Houghton, MI, USA - PEATcosm2014_Bin01_10_metaG | ecosystem: Environmental > Terrestrial > Soil > Wetlands > Peat | place...
CGACCACCAGGACAGCCTCGAAGAGACCCTGCACAAGGAGAGGGCGGAACTGCATAAGCAGGCACGGGGCTTGGATTTGGCCCTGCCTCCCCCCGAGGCTGTGTTCTTCTCGGCCCCCGACCTGGCCGCCACCGACAAGCGGTCGGTCTGGTTCCGCAGCCTCCACGACGAGGGGTCGCCGGGTCTGGCGCGCCACAGGCTCGACTGCGAGCCGCCCCGCAGCTTCTTCGGCAACGTTCCCTTCCTGCAGGAGGAAATCGACACGTTCCTGGCCAACAAGTACAAGGTGTTCCTGTTCGCCGAGAGCCAGAGCCAGGCCCAGCGCATCGACTTCCTCCTCAAGGGCAAGGCAGTCACCGTCGTCCCCCAAGGCATCAGCGCCGGGTTCTCGCTGCCGCGCCACAAGATCACAGTCATCGGCGAGAACGAGATCTTCGGCAGGCGCAAAAAGGCCCCGGACAGCCTCAAGAAGGTGGCCAGCGAGGTCATCGAGAGTTTCGTCGATCTCTCGCCCCAGGACTTCGTCGTCCATATGAACTACGGCATCGGCCAGTTCCAGGGCATCGAGCGCATCAAGGCCGGGGGCAACGAGCGCGACTACATCAAGATCGCTTACGCCGGCGAAGAGGTCATCTTCCTCCCCATCGAGCAGGTCAACCTGATCCAGCGCTACATCGGCAGCGAGGGCCGCGAGCCCAAACTCGACCTTCTGGGCGGCAAGAGCTGGGAGAAGAAGAAGGCCAGCGCCAAGAAGAGCGTCGAGGATCTGGCCGACAGGCTCATTGTGCTGTACGCCAAGCGCCAGAACGCCCAGGGGTACCAGTTCCCCAAGGACTCCGACTGGCAGATGAGCTTCGAGGCGGCCTTCCCGTGGCAGGAGACCGACGACCAGCTCACCGCGGCGGCCGAGATCAAGGCCGACATGGAGAGTCCCCGGCCCATGGACAGGCTGCTGTGCGGCGACGTGGGCTACGGCAAGACCGAGGTGGCCATGCGCGCGGCGTTCAAGGCCGCCGTGGGGGGCAAGCAGGTCGCCTTCCTCGCCCCCACCACCATCCTGGCCGAACAGCACTACGACACCTTTGTCGAGCGCTTCAAGCGCTTCCCCGTCCGCATCGCCATGCTCAGCCGCTTCGTCCCCCAGGCAGAGCAGAAGCGCACCATCGACAAGCTGGCCAAGGGCGAGCTCGACGTGCTCATCGGCACCCACCGCCTGCTTCAAAAAGACGTGCACTACAAGAACCTGGGTCTGCTCGTGGTCGACGAGGAGCAGCGCTTCGGCGTCAAGGACAAGGAGAGGCTCAAGGAGCTCAAGGCCAGCATCGACTGCCTGGCCATGAGCGCCACACCCATCCCCCGCACCCTCCACATGAGCCTGCTCAAGATCCGCGACATGTCGGTGCTCCGGACCGCGCCCACCAACCGCCAGCCCATCGAGACCTTCGTGCAGGAGTTCCAGGACGAGACCGTGGTCAAGGCGATCCGGCGCGAGGTCGACAGGGGCGGCCAGGTGTTCTTCCTCCACAACCGCATCGACACCCTCGAGGCCACCGAGATCCACCTGCGGCGGCTCCTCCCCGAACTGCTGATCCGCTCGGCCCACGGCCAGATGGACCCCAAGGACCTCGAGGAGGTCATGCACGACTTCGTCCACGGCAACTTCCACGTGCTGGTGAGCACCACCATCGTTGAGAACGGCATCGACATCCCCAACGTCAACACCATCCTCATCGACCGCGCCGACGTGTACGGCATCAGCCAGCTCTACCAGCTGAGGGGCCGGGTGGGGCGCTCGGGCAAGCTTGCCTACGCGTACCTGCTGTACCCCGAGGGCAGGGCGCTCACAGAGCTTGCCATGAAGCGCCTGGGCGTGATCAGCGACTTTACAGAGCTGGGTTCGGGGTTCAAGATCGCGATGAAGGACCTGGAGGTGCGCGGCGCGGGCAACCTCCTGGGCGCAGAGCAGTCCGGGGACATCCTTTCTGTCGGGTTTGAAATGTACTTGAAACTCCTGGACGAGGCGGTTGCCGAAAAGATGGGAGAGAAGCGCGACGAGCCCGAAGAGGTGTTTCTGGAACTGGACTATTCCGGATTCATACCCGATACTTACATTACAGATCCGACAGACAAGATGGATGTGTACAAGAAGATCGCGTCGGTGGTGACCGACGACGACCTCGAGAGGGTCCACGCCGAGGTGCACGACCGCTTCGGACCGCTGCCCGATGAGGTCCACAGCCTGCTGTCGCTGTCGGAGATCCAGATCCTGTGCCGCAAGCTCCGCATCAAGAGCCTGCGGGAAAGGGGAGGAGCGTGCACTGTGGAATTCGGGCGCATGCTCGATTTCCCCTTCGAAAAGGCCATGCGCCTTCTCAAGGAGTCGGGGGGCAAGGTGAAGAGCCTGCCCACCAAACCGAACGTGCTCGTGCTCGAGACCAAGATGGTGGGGTTGGCCGAGAAGTCCGCCTTCATCCGGGAGCGTCTGTCCCGGCTACTGTGACCGACGAGAGGAACCATGGCGACGCAGATTTCGGACTTCTCCGATCTCCTCCACAGGGCCTCGGGTGTTCAGGACTTCCTGAACAAATCCGTGACCCGGTTGGCCAAGCACGCCGGTTCCGACGCGTGCTCGCTGTTCCTGTTCGACCACCAGTCCCAGCGCCTCACCCTGCGGGCCACCGAGGGCCTCAGCGCCAAGGCTGTGGGTCAGGTCAGCCTGTCCCTGGACGAGGGCCTCGTCGGTCAGGCGCTGCGGGAACAACGAATCGTGACCGAGACCGACCCGGCCAAGAGCCCCGCGTTCAAGAGCTTTTCCCTCGTCTCAGAAAGCCAGTACAGGTCCTTTTTGGCCCTTCCCATCCTCAAGGGTTCGACCCCGCTGGGGGTGCTGACCCTTCACAACCGCAACGGCAACGGCTTCGACACGGGCATGGTAGGGCGCCTGCGCGACCTGGCCTCGGGCCTCGGCGCGGCGCTGGGCGACGCCCAGATGGTGTTCGACCTGGCCCAGCCCGCCGAGGCCCGCGCCCCCGAGCCTGCGCCTCCCCGGGCCTCGGTGATCCGGGGCCGAACCTCGGGCGAGGGCGTTGCGCTGGGTACCGCCGTGCTCTTGGGCGAGGCTCCTGGCATGGCCCACCTGTCTCTGCCCCCCGACGTGAGCTTCTTTGAAGACAAGCAGGGTTTTGTGAAGGCCCTCAAGCGTTCGCTGGACCAGGTCGAGGCGCTCCAGCGGGAGACCGAGCGGACCCTCAGCGATGTCGCAAGCCTCATCTTCAGCACCCACGTGCTCATGCTCAAGGACGAGAGTTTCTCGGGAACCATGGAGAGCCTCGTCGGCCAGGGTGTTCCGGCCCCCGCAGCGGTGGTGCAGGTGGTCAACCAGTACGTGGACATCCTGGGCAAAAGCCCCAGCACCCTGCTCAAAGAGAAGGCCCAGGACGTCAAAGACCTCGGCCACAGGCTGCTGCGCAACCTCAGGCGCACCGAAAGGCCCGAGGGCGACTACGCGGGTCAAATCGTCGTCGCCGGCGAGCTGCTGCCCTCCGAGCTGATCAAGATCGCGGCCCAGCACGCCGAGGGCATCCTGCTGTTCGCCGCCGGCGCCTCGGCCCACGTGTCCATCCTGGCCCGCAGCCTCGAGATCCCCGTGGTCTTCAGCGACGACAAGGCCATCTTCGGCATCGAGGAGGGCGACTTCCTCATCCTCGACGCCGTGGCGGCCATGGTCTACGTCAACCCGGCGGCGGCTTTGGTCACGCAGTTCACCCAGGTCGCCGTCCACGCCCGCGAAGCTTCGCTCCAGGCCTCTTCGGTGAAGGACAAGACGGTCACCTCCGACGGTCAGACCATCAGGCTGCTGGCCAACATCAACCTGCTCTCCGACCTGACAGTCGCCAAAAGGCTCAAGGCCGAGGGCGTGGGCCTGTACCGGAGCGAGTTCCCCTTCATCATCCGCAACGACTTTCCCACCGAGGAGGAGCAGTTCAAGGTCTACCGCAAGCTCCTCGTCGAAATGGCCGGGCACGAGGTGGTTCTGCGCACTCTCGACATCGGGGGCGACAAGGTGCTCAGCTACATGCCGCCCAGCTCCGAGTCCAACCCCTTCTTGGGGCTGCGGGCCATCCGGTTCAGCCTGCGCAACATCTCGATCTTCCATAATCAGCTGCGGGCCATGCTGAGGGCAGGGTACGGCCACGAACTGCGCATCTTGTTCCCCCTGATCTCGAGTCTCGACGACTTCCGCGAGGCCAAGGGCCACGTGGAGGACTGCGTGCGCCAGCTCGCAGAGGCGGGAACCGCTCACAACCCCAAGCCCCTCATCGGCGCCATGATCGAACTGCCGTCGGCGTGCGAAGTCGCCGGTGAGCTGGCCGCCGAGAGCGATTTTCTCTGCGTGGGGACCAACGACCTTGTCCAGTACCTGCTGGGCGTCGACCGCACCAACGAGCAGGTATCCAACCTTTACACAGCCTACCACCCAGCCGTTTACCGCACGCTGCAGCGCATCATCCGCGCCGCCGTGAACAACGACACCCCCATCAGCATCTGCGGCGAGATTGCCGCCGACACCCACATGATCCCCTTCCTGCTGGGCGCGGGCATCCGCAAGCTGAGCGTGAACCCCAAGATGCTTCCCCAGGTTCAGCATTTCATCGAAGGGCTGAATTTCCGCCAATGCCAGGTCCACGCCGAGAAACTCGTCCAAATGGGCTCGGTGGCCGACATTCACCTCTATCTCGGCATTGAAACTTCCGAAAAACGCTGATTCTTGTCATTGCGGCGTCTAATCGATTTCGATACGATGGGACGATGGAAGAGTTCCACCGGACCGTCAGGTCCTACGTCATCCGCGCCGCGCGCCTCACTCCCGGTCAGAAAAGGGCCCTGGAGGAACTCTATCCCGTCTACGGCGTGGCCTTCCCTCCCGCCCCCGACCTGGGGGCACTCTTCCCATCAAGCGAACGCCGGGTCGTCGAAATCGGCTTCGGCAACGGCGAGGCCACCGTCGAGATCGCCAAGGCGTTTCCCGAGACGGGCTTCCTGGGCCTTGAGGTGCACCCGCCGGGTGTGGGCCATCTGCTGAACGAAATCCGGCGCGAGGGCCTGACCAACCTCAAGGTGCTCCGCCACGACGCCGTCGAGGTGGTCTCGGCCCTGGCCGACGCCTCGGTGGACGCCTTTCACGTCTTCTTCCCCGACCCGTGGCCCAAGAAGAAGCACCACAAGCGGCGGCTGCTGCAAACCGCCTTTCTCGGCGACCTGGGCCGGGTGCTCAAGGCCGGGGGCGTGTTCTACTTCGCCACCGACTGGGAGCCCTACGCCGAAGAGGTCCTGGCGTCGCTGACGTCGCTGCCGCAATTTGAAAACAGCTTTGAAACCTGGGCCGAGGGGGTCGCTTGGCGGCCGTCGACCCGGTTTGAACGCCGGGGGCTGAGGGAACAACGCCCCATCCGTGAACTGGAATTCCGAAAGAGGAGGGCTCCGTGAACAAGATCAAGACCGTGCAGCAGCTCGAGACCGAATTTCTGGAACGCTACGCCGTCGTGGCCGAGCGGAACAACCTGTTCGACCAGACGTTCTTCGAGAAATACAACGTCAAACGCGGCCTTCGCAACCCCGACGGTTCGGGCGTGGTCGTCGGGCTCACCGAAATCGGCGAGGTTCACGGCTACGTTATCGACGAAAGCGAGAAGAGCGACGCCTACGGGCGGCTGCGGTACCGCGGCTACGACGTGAAGGACCTGGTGGCGGGGTTCCAGCGGGAAAAGCGCTTCGGTTTCGAGGAAACGGCCTTCCTCCTCCTGTTCGGCACTCTGCCGAAGAAGAACGAGCTCGAGGACTTCACGGCCTTCTTGGGGAGCATGCGCACCCTCCCCAACGGGTTCGTCGAGGACGTTATCCTGCGGTTCCCCAGCCCCGATATCATGAACCAGCTGTCGCGGTCTGTGCTGTTCACCTACAGCTTCGACCCCAACCCCGAGGACTACTCGATCAAGAACATCCTCAGGCAGAGCGTCGAGCTGATCAGCCGCTTCCCGTGCTACATCGCCTACAGCTACCAGGCCAAGCGCCACTACTACGACAAGAAGAGCCTGAGCATCCACCATCCCCAGCCCGGACTGAGCACGGCCGAAAACTTTCTGTACATGGTCCGCCCCGACAACAGCTTCACCCCCCTTGAGGCCGAGCTGCTCGACCTGGCGCTCGTGCTCCACGCCGAGCACGGCGGCGGCAACAACTCGACGTTCTCGATCCGGCTGGTCTCGTCGGCGGGTACCGACACCTACAGCGCCATGGGGTCGGCCATCGGGTCGCTCAAGGGGATCAAGCACGGCGGTGCCAACATCCGGGTCATGCGGATGATCGACGACATCAAGGCCAATTGCCCCGCCTGGGACGACCCCAACGCCCTGTCGGACTACCTGGCGCGTATCGTCCGCAGGGACGCCTTCGACCGCCAGGGGCTGATCTACGGCATGGGCCACGCGGTGTACACCCTGAGCGACCCCCGGGCCGAGCTGCTCAAGGAGAAGGCCAGGGAGCTGGCTACCGAGAAGGGCCTGCTCAAGAACTTCGAGCTGTACGAGAACATCGAGAAGCTGACCCCCGGGGTGATGCTCGAGGTCAAGGGCTCGACCAAGGCCATCTGCGCCAACGTCGACCTGTACTCGGGCTTCGTGTACGAGATGCTGAACATCCCGCGGGAGCTCTATACCCCCATCTTCGCCATGGCCAGGGTAGCCGGCTGGAGCGCGCACCGCATCGAAGAGATCGTCTCGGGCGGCAAGATCATCCGCCCCGCTTACAAGAACGTCAGCAAGAACAACGATTACCTCGAGGTGGACGCCAGGGGAAACTAACTCTGGACCACGCGGGTGCCCGCCAGGGTGCCGGCGGTGTTCAACAGCCTCTCGTGCAGGCCCGGGAGCTGGTCGGGGTCGAGTCCCAGGGGCGCCAGCCAGTCCTCAGTGAACTGCGAGTACTGCAGAAGCCCGAGCTCCACCGACCGCAGGCTTGACGCCAGGCACACCGCGGCGGCGGCCCGTCTCAGGGCTTCCGGCGCCTCCAGGGGGCTGTTCTGGTGCCGGAGGACCAGGACGAGGTCCTCGGGGAAGTTCCACTTCTCGGTGATCAGGGCGCCAAGAGCCGCGGGGTTCACCGACTGGGTGAGCGCGTCGAAGGTGGCGATGCTCAGCCTCTTGGCCCGGCAGAACTCAAGGATTCTGAGGCTCATCTCGGGGTAGAGGAAGGTGAGCACGATCTGGCCCAGGTTGTACAGAAGGCCCACGATCTGCGTCTGTCCCTTCTCGTTCCAGTCGAACCTGAACTCCTTGGCCAGTTCGACGGCGTACCGCGACACCTGTACGGCGTTGTCCCAAAGCTGCCTCTGCTTGGCCAGGTACGGCCCCAGGATCTTGTGGGCGCCGTAGGGGTACATCAGGTCCTTGAGGCCCCGGGTTCCGACGATGCGGATGGCCTCTTCCAGGCTGTCGATGCGTTTGTAACCCCGGGCCGACGCCGAGTTGATGTACTTGATGAGGTCGGCGGTGATGGCGGGGTCCTTGGCAAGCTCGTCGGCCAGCAGGCGGAACTCCACCTCGGGGTCTTCAAGCAGCCGGAACAGGTTCTGAAGGTTGGCGGGGAAGGGGGGAATCGAATCCACGGCCGCCGAGATCTCCCTGGTAATCTGTTCGACAGTTTCACGTTTCAAACGGCTCATGGGGATCTTGAGGGTCGCCGAGGTGTCAGTGCCGGCCAGCCCGAACTCAAACGACCTGTCGTCGAGGCCCAGCTTGCGCAGAATGAGCACCAGCGTCACCAGCCCCAACCCCGCGCCCTCGTTGCCCGAAGGGCCGGGGGAGAAGTACTCGCCGATGCTCCCGAAACGCCAGGCCCCGGCGACCCTCTGCCGCAGGGTCTCAAGCTCAAGGGTGGTGGCCGTGGCGTTGTTTCTCACGTTGAGGTACAGCGTCTCGGCGCGGATCAGAAACGTCACCTTGATCCAGCGGTCCTGCTCCACCAGAAGTGTCTGATAGCGCTGGGCGGTGTCCGCAGAATCAGCGGCAAAGCTGGCCAGACCCCGGGCGTTCTGCTCGGGGTCGTTGATATCAAGACCGCACTCTTGAAAGTGAACCCTCTTCAAGTTGGCCCTGAGACCGTTGTCGGCCAGTTCCCGGAGCCCGTACGCGAGCAGGTCGAAGAAGCCCGTCTGCCCCAGTTCTTCCAGAAACGTCCTCAGGAGCTTCTCGAGGGTCTCCCTCGTGTCGGCGGGGAGATTGTGGCTGCGGATAACCAGAGGGATCCCGTTCTTGGCGGCGTGGTGGACTTTGGCTCGGTCAATTTCCATGATAAACTTTTTATGGCTCCCTACCCTGTGAGCTGTAAGTCTTTATACCTGTAAACAAAGTATCCAATTAACAACTATATTTCATTATCTCTCTTCCTCAGGAAGTGTCCAGCTGTTATTCCTGCCGGGGGAGGAGAAGTAGTCTAAATACAGGTTAAAGACGTAGTTATCCTGTCCCTGCCGGTTTTCGTTGAGGATGGCCAGGTCCTGGGGCCCGAACCATCGGCCCTCGGTGGCCTTGCCGGGTTCCAGGCGGGGCCGGTCCCAATCGCCGGCCACGGACACCGCCACCACGAACTCGCGTTTCAAGACGGGGACTCCGTTTTCGCCAGGGCTTTCCCAATCGACCACCCGGCGCAGGCCCAGCAGGCTCTCGAACCTCCAGCCTGTTTCTTCGGACACTTCGCGGATCAGCGCCTCCCGAGGAGACTCGCCGCGTTCAACGTGGCCGCCCACGAGGTCCCAGCACCCGGGGAACAGGCGGCGCTGAGGGGAGCGGCGCTGGGCAAAGACGCGTCCGTCGGGCCGCACTACCAGGGCGCCCACCACGCCCTGGCGGCCCAGGGTCAGGCCCTCGGCGAACAGGCTGTCGATTTCTGTGAAGTCCATACCTTGAGTATGGCATGGAATTTGACTTCGGGGTGACGAGGCCCTATCCTGACCTCATGAGGGAATTGCGCCCCGTCTACCAGTTGGTCATCGTCCTCGACTCGGTGCTGATCCTGGCACTCGTGGCCGCGGTAGCCCTCGCGCCAAGGCTCGAGAACTTGCTTGTGCTGGCGGGATTCCTGGCGGGGGTGAACGCCATGCTCCACTCCCGCACCCTGGCGGCCCTCGGACCAGCGCTCAAGCGGACGCTCCTGTTGGGAGGGCTGCTGACCATCCTGCTGATGGGAGTGCTCGCGGTGGTGCGGTTCCTCTAAAACTCCGAGTTGCCTGCGGTGCGGGGGAAGGGGATGACGTCGCGGATGTTGCCCATACCCGTGACGTACTGAACCAGCCTTTCGAATCCCAGTCCGAAGCCCGAATGGACCACCGAGCCGTAGCGGCGCAAGTCCAGGTACCAGCGGTAGTCGCCCAGGGCCATGCCCAGGTCGGTGATGCGCTTTTCAAGTTTGGCGAGGTCTTCCTCGCGCTGGCTGCCGCCGATGATTTCGCCGAGCCGGGGGACGAGCACGTCCATGGCGCGGACAGTGCGGCCGTCGTCGTTGAGCTTCATGTAGAATGCCTTGATTTCCTTGGGGTAGCCCGTGACGATTACGGGGCCCTGGTAGACGACGTCGGTCAGGTAGCGTTCGTGCTCGCTCTGAAGGTCGATGCCCCACTGCACGGGGTACTCGAACTTCTGCCCCGACTTGGTGAGCGCGTCAACGGCCTCGGTGTAGGTGATCCGGGCAAAAGGCTTCTGCACCACTGTCTTGAGGGTGTCGACCACGCCTTTCTCCACCCACTGGTTGAAGAAGGCCATCTCGTCGGGGTTGCGTCCCAGCACGCGGCCGAAGACGAACTTCAGGAAGTCCTCGGCCAGGTCCATGTTGCCGTCGATGTCGAGGAAGCTCACCTCGGGCTCGACCATCCAAAACTCGGCCAGGTGCCTGGTGGTGTTGGAGTTCTCGGCCCGGAAGGTCGGCCCGAAGGTGTAGATGCCGCCCAGGGCCGCCGCGTAGGTCTCTCCGTTGAGCTGGCCCGAAACCGTCAGGTGGGCCTTCTTCCCGAAGAAGTCCTTCTCGTAGTCCACGGCGCCCTCGGGGGTCTTGGGGACTTGGTCGAGGGGGAGGGTGGTGACCTGGAACATCTGCCCGGCGCCCTCGGCGTCGCTGGCGGTCACGATGGGGGTGTTCACGTAGAAGAACCCCAGGTTCTGAAAGTACTCGTGGATGGCGAAGGCCAGGGTGTTGCGCACCCGGGCGACGGCGCCGAAAGTGTTCGTTCTGGCCCGAAGGTGGGCGATTTCGCGAAGAAACTCGAGGCTGTGTTTTTTTTTCTGGAGGGGGTAGGTCTCGGCGTCGGCAGGCCCGAGAACGGACACTGCCGTGGCCGACAGCTCCCACGCCTGGCCAGCGGCAGGGCTGGCCTGGAGCGAGCCTGCCACCTCGAGGCTGGCGCCTGTGGTGACCCGGGCCAGGAGCGCGTCCCAGTCTCCGCCCCCGGCGGGAGCCTGCCGCTTGTCGATGACGACCTGGAGGTTGCCCTGCGAGCTTCCGTCGTTGAGCTCAAGGAAGGCTGTCTCCTTGGCGTCGCGCTTGGTGCGCACCCAGCCGGCCACGACGGTTTGGGGGCGCGGATCGGCCGTGGCGAGAAGCTCGGCGACACTGGGGTAGGGTTTATGGAACACGGGGACTCTCCTGGATGAAAAGCTGGTCGCGGAGGCGGAGCATGGCCTTGAAGGCCGAATCGGGCTTCTTGAGCTCCTTGCTGCCGCGGGTGATCTTGCAAAGGCTGACCCCGAGTTCCTGGGCCACACGGCGCTGGGTCTCGCCCAGGTCGATGCGGTTTACCAGTTCCCAGCGGGCAGCGATATCGAGCCGTTCGGAAGGGGTGAGGAGGCTGGTCAGGAACGACTTCACAAGCTCGGGGTCGTCCACCGAGGCCAGAACAGCGGCCAGCTCCTTGAAGGAGCCCTCCAGGAGCTCGCGGCGGTCCGCTTCCGAAGGGCCGTCCATGCTTAGTTGCGGCGGCCGAAGAGCCTGAGCAACATCAGGAAAAGGTTGACGAAGTCAAGGTACAGGTTCAGCGCGCCCAGCAGCCCGAGCTTGCGGACCATGACCTCGTTGCCCGCCATCTGCTCCTGGGCTGCCTTCAGCCTCCAGGTGTCGTAGGCGGTGAGGCCCGTGAAGACGATCACTCCGATGAAGCTGATGATGTAGCTCAGCGCATCGGACTTGAGGAACCAGTTGACGAGGCTGGCGATGATGATGCCGATGAGCGCCATGAACAGGATGTTGCCCCACTTGGACAGGTCGGCCTTGGTGGTCCAGCCGTACAGGCTCATGCCGAAGAACATGGCCGAGCAGATGAAGAAGGTGCTCGCGATGCTTCCCGAGGTGTAAATGAGGAAGATCACCGAAAGGGTGACGCCGTTGAGCACCGAATACAGGGCAAACAGCGCCAGACCGGTCTCGAAGGCCAGATCGAAAACCCGGGACGAAAGGTACCAGACCAGGCCGAACTCGGCC
>Ga0181516_10003027_pt1 | contig 11519 bp, 10 predicted proteins | sample PEATcosm2014_Bin_25_FD_121104 | JGI IMG/M metagenome (GOLD analysis project Ga0181516, IMG submission 121104) | Peatland microbial communities from MTU Mesocosm Facility, Houghton, MI, USA - PEATcosm2014_Bin01_10_metaG | ecosystem: Environmental > Terrestrial > Soil > Wetlands > Peat | place...
GTCGCCACTTTCTTCGGCCTGCCCGAGCCGGTTCGGTTCGAAGGCCCGGCGAGCGAGAACCCGCTTGCGTATCACTATTACGACAAGGACCGCGTCGTCGCCGGGCGGCGCATGGAAGACCATCTGCGTTTCGCCGTGTGTTACTGGCATTCGTTCGGCTGGCCGGGCGGCGACCCGTTCGGCGGCGAGACCTTCCTGCGGCCGTGGATGCACGGCGGCGATCCGATGGCCCTGGCCAAGCACAAGGCCGACGTCGCCTTCGACCTGTTCCGCATTCTCGACGTGCCGTTCTTCACCTTCCACGACGCCGACGTGGCGCCGACGGGCGAGACGCTGCCCGAGCATCTGAAGAACTTCGCCGCCATCGTCGACGTGCTCGAGCAGAAGATGTCGACGGCCAAGACGAAGCTGTTGTGGGGCACGGCGAACCTGTTCTCGCACCGCCGCTACATGGCGGGCGCGGCGACCAATCCCGACCCGGACGTGTTCGCCTTCGCCGCCGCGACGGTGCGCGCCTGCCTCGAGGCGACCAAGCGGCTGGGCGGGCGGAACTACGTGCTGTGGGGCGGCCGCGAGGGCTACGAGACGCTGCTCAACACCGACCTCGAGCGCGAATACGAGCAGATGGGGCGCTTCCTGTCGATGGCGGTCGAGCACAAGCACAAGATCGGCTTCGACGGCCCGCTGCTGATCGAGCCGAAGCCGCGCGAACCGACGAAGCACCAGTACGACTACGACGTCGCCACCGTCTTCGGCTTCCTGGAGAAGTGGGGCCTGACCAAGGACGTCAAGGTCAACATCGAGCAGAACCACGCCAATCTCGCCGGCCACACGTTCGAGCACGAGATTGCGCTCGCCTACGCCCTCGGCGTGTTCGGTTCGGTCGACCTCAACCGCGGCGACCCGCTGCTCGGCTGGGACACTGACCAATTCGCCATGGACGCAGGCGAACTGACGCTGGTGCTGCATGAAATCCTGCGCCACGGCGGCTTCGCCACCGGCGGCCTCAACTTCGACGCCAAGATCCGTCGTCAGTCGATCGACCCGATCGACCTCGTGCAGGCGCACGTCGGCTCGATCGACGTCGCCGCCCGCGCGCTGCTGAACGCGGAGACACTGTTGAACGACGGCGTCCTGACCGGCTTCGTCAAGCAGCGCTACGCCGGCTGGGACAGCGAGGAAGGCAAGGCGATCCTCGCCGGCAAGCGCACGCTCGCTCAGCTCGCCGATCGCGCCATCGCTCAGAACATCGCGCCGCAGCCCCGCTCCGGCAAGCAGGAATATCTCGAGACGATCCTCGCCCGTCGGCTGTGACGGCGACCCGTACCGGCTCGCCGTTCTGAACGTCTGAAGCGTGACGGGGAGCGCCTCCGCGCTCCCCGGTTTTCTTAGGGGCGCGCTTGGCGCGCGGGGGTTCATTTTAGGGGACGATCATGGCTGGCATGGTCAAGGGTCCGGCGATTTTCCTGGCGCAGTTCGCCGGTGACGCGGCGCCGTTCAATGCGTTCGATTCGATCTGCAAATGGGCGGCTTCGCTCGGTTACAAGGGCGTGCAGATTCCCGCCTGGGACGGCCGTCTCATCGATCTCGCCAAGGCCGCTTCGTCTCAGGCCTATTGCGACGAGCTCAAGGGAATCGCGGCGAGTCACGGGCTCGCCATCACCGAGCTCGCCACGCATCTGCAGGGTCAGCTCGTCGCGGTCAATCCGGCCTTCGACGAAGCGTTTGACGGCTTCGCGCCAGCGGAGGTGCACGGCAACCCGGCGGCGCGTCAAAAATGGGCGGTCGAGCAGATGCTGAACGCGGCGAAGGCGTCCAAGCGGCTGGGTCTGAAAGCCCACGCCACCTTCTCCGGCTCGCTCGCGTGGCCGTTCGTCTATCCCTGGCCGCAGCGCGCGCCCGGGCTGATCGAGACGGCTTTCGCCGAACTCGCGCGTCGCTGGCGGCCGATCCTCGACGCCTTCGACGACGCCGGCTGCGACGTCGCCTACGAGATCCATCCCGGCGAAGACCTGTTCGACGGCGCGACCTTCGAGCGCTTCCTCGAGGCGGTCGGCGGCCACAAGCGCGCCAACATCCTCTACGACCCGTCGCACTTCGTGCTGCAGCAGCTCGACTACCTCGCCTTCCTCGACATCTATCACGAGCGGGTGAAGATGTTTCACGTCAAGGACGCCGAGTTCAACCCGACCGGCCGCCAGGGCGTCTATTCCGGCTACGCGCCGTGGGTCGAGCGCGCCGGGCGTTTCCGCTCGCTGGGCGACGGGCAGGTCAACTTTCCGGCGATCTTCTCCAAGATGGCGCAGTACGGCTTCTCGTCCTGGGCGGTGCTGGAATGGGAGTGCTGTCTCAAGCATCCCGAGGACGGCGCGCGCGAGGGCGCGGAATTCATCAAGCGCCACATCATCCGCGTGACCGAAAAGGCGTTCGACGATTTCGCCGGCGGCGGCGTCGATCAGTCGATGATTCGTCGCACGCTCGGATTGACATGAGGGAGGTAGGTCGATGACGATCGAGGGACGCAGCGACGCGAAGCTGGGGGGCAGGATTCGGCTTGGCATGGTGGGTGGCGGCGAAGGCGCGTTCATTGGCGCGGTGCATCGCATCGCCGCGCGCCTCGACGACCAATACGAACTGGTCGCCGGCGCCTTGTCGTCGACGCCCGAGAAGGCGCGTCGGTCCGGTCAGGCGCTCGGCGCCGTCAACGTCCAACCGATCATCCGTCGAATGTCGGGCCGCGCTCTCCCGAGAGGATCGTGCGATGAAGATCGGATTTCATACCGACGCATTTAACTCTGCCGCCTTCAGCTTCGAGAAGGCCCTGCAGTGGGCAAAGAAGAACGGCGTCCACTATATTGAACCCGGAGTCATTGAGGGCGTCTCCTGGATTCACGGCCTGGGATACTTCCCCCATGTGTCGCTGACGGAAGATCCTCTGCTCCTGTCAAAGAAGATGGAGCGCTATGGGGCGCATTTCTCCCAGGTGGACGCCGCCTATCCCCTCTCGGCGAGAGACGGCGCCTATCTCGGGGTGCCTTACATTCTGAAGACGCTCCCCTGGGCCCGAGTTGCCGGCTGCCCAAACATCGCGACGACGGACGGCTTCCTGAAGCCCGAGGGGCTCACCGATGATCAAGCTATGGAGCTGATGAAGCAGAGCTATGGCGTGATCGTGGAAGCGGCCGAGGCGTACGGGATCAATATCAATATCGAGATCCACGGCTACTTCACGACCCAACCCGAGATGGTGGCGCGGATGCTGGATTTCGCGAACAGCCGTTGCTTCGGTCTGAACTTCGACACGGGAAATTCGTTCATCGCCGGGAATGACCCGGTGGCGTTTTGCAGGCGCTTCATCAGGCGGATCAATCACGTTCACATCAAGGACGTCTCGGAGAGCCTCGCCCAGGCGGCGCGCGGCAAGGATGCCGGCATCGCCGTCAGCCACTGCGCGATCGGGGACGGCGTCAACGCGGAGAACATAAGAAAAATACTGGGTCTTCTGCGCGACGGCGGTTACCGCGGCGCTCTCAGCATGGAATGCGAAGGCCAGGGCGGCCCCCTCATCGAGAAATCCCTCGGATGGCTGCGTCGCACCCTGGAAGAACTTGGCATCCCCGAGGAGCAATAATTCCTCGGGAGAAAACTCGAGTGGAGGAATCTCATGACCGGAAAATGGTTCATCGCACCAAGAATGAGCCGACGGAACTTCACCGTCGGGCTGGCGGCGATCGCGCTCGGGATCGGGGACAAAGCGGTGTTTGCCGCCCCAGCGGGCAAGCAACTCGTTTATGGCTACGTCACCCCGGGACCCGACACTTGGTACAAGAGGGACGTGGACGGCTTCGTGTACGCCGCGGAACGCGCGGGAGCGAAGGTGATCGTCTTGAACTCTGATTACAACGCCGAGAAGGAGATCGCGAACATCGACTCGCTGATCAACCAGGGCGTCGACGGAATGGCGATCTTCACGTTCAACCCGAACGGCGCCAACATTGCGGCGAAGAAATGCGCCGCAGCGGGGATCCCGCTCGTGGTCACGGACAACGTCGGGCAAGTCCTTAAGTCCGGATCGGACGTCGTGGCTGCGATCGACTTCGACTGGAACGCCATGGGAAAGGACGTGGCGCAGTACATCGCGCAGAACTACCCGGGTGAGGATGTCGCCGTCATCATGGGCCTGTTCGAGCATATCCCGGTGCAGATGTTCCGCGCATCCTTTGAGCCCGCCCTCGCCGGGTTGGGGAAGAATAAGATCGTCGCGGTGCGCGACGGCCGCTACGACCCGAACGAGGCCGTGAACCAGGCCCAGGACCTCATCCAGTCCGGGCAGAAGTTCTCCGTCCTGTTCGTTTTCAACGACGAGATGGGTGTGGCGGTGGTCCGCATGCTGAAGACCCGCGGCCTCTTGAACAACCCGATCAAGGTCATCACCACGAATGGCGCCCCCTACGGCATCGAGGCCATGAAGGATGGCGGGATCAAGTATTCCATTTCCAGTTCTCCCGGCTGGGAAGGCATGATCTCATTCCTCGCGCTGCAGGCCTACGTGACCGGCAAGATCACCACGAAGAACCAGCAGATCCTTCTTCCGATCGCGCCCATTACGCCGACAACCATCGATGACAAGACCAAGGTGATCCCCTGGGACGTGGACCCTGTCTGGCTCGAGCTCACAAAGACCAACTTCCCGCAGTACACGGGGCTGTATTGAGCTCTTCCCCATGCTGTTCCGCTCTGTCTTGAGACGCAAATGCTAGCGTCGATCCGCAGCGCGACGAAGATTTACGGCCAGCACAAGGCGCTCAACAAAGTCGCCTTCGAGCTGGCCGAAGGCGAAGTGCACTGCTTGGTCGGGGAAAACGGCGCAGGCAAGTCGACCCTGACCAAGATCCTCTCCGGGGCGATCACCCCTGACTCCGGCACGATCGTGCTCGACGGAACGGAGTACCGCGGCTTCACGCCGCGGCAGGCCATCGAGCTTGGCGTGTCCACCGTCTACCAGGAACCGGAGCTCATCGAGAGCCTCACTGTCGCCGACAACATCTACCTCGGAGACGAAAGGTCGGCGGCCTTCCCTCTGGTGGTGGACACCCGGACACAGAACGTTCGGGCGCGCGACCTCATCCGCTCACTTCACTTCAACCTGAAAGAAGACGCCGTGGTGGAGGAACTCTCCTCGGCGCAGAAGCAGATGCTGCAGATCGCGAAGGCCCGTTATCGGGAGTCCAAGATCATCATCATGGACGAGCCGACCAGCTCACTCGGTCTGGAAGATTCGAACTCGCTCTTTGACTTGATCCGCAGCCTCAAGGCGAAGGGGATCGGGATCATCTATATCTCCCACTACTTAGAAGAGATCTTCGAGATCGGAGACAGAATCACGATCCTGAAGGACGGGGAGAGCATGGGCACCTTCCTGCGTTCGGAGATCGACATGGACACGGTCATCCGCAAGATGGTGGGCCGCGACGCCTCGCTTTTCTACGCCAAGGAAGAAGTGACCGCCGGACCAGTGCAGTTGGAGGTTCGCCACCTCGGCCGACGCGGCCTCGTCGAGGACGTGAGCTTCGAAGTCCGCGCGGGAGAGATCTTCGGCCTCGGAGGCCTCGTGGGCTCGGGCCGCAGCGAGCTCGTGAACCTCCTCTTTGGCGCGGAGCGCAGGGACAGCGGGGACATTCTCCTCGGCGGACGCCCCTTACGCATCCGCAATCCCAACGACGCCGTTGAAGCAGGAATGTGCCTCATTACGGAGGACAGGAAAAAGCTGGCCATGTTCACGCCGCGGAGCGTGGCCGAGAACATCGCCATCGTGCACAACGAACGCTACGAGCCGGCCGTACTGAATCTCGCCGCGGAGCGGCGGCGTGTGCGGGACATGGTGACGCGCCTTTCCATCGCGGTGACGGACCAGGACGAGCAGACTATCGCTGAACTGTCCGGGGGCAACCAGCAGAAAGCCGTGATCGGCCGCTGGCTCCTGAGCGACGGCCTGCTATACATCTTCGATGAGCCAACCAAGGGCGTGGACGTGGGCGCCCGCGCCGAGATCTTCCGCATCATGGTGGAGCTCGCCAAGGCGGGCAAGAGCATCATCATGGTGTCATCCGACATGCCGGAGCTGATTTCGATGAGCGACCGCATCGGCGTCATGCGGGAGGGCCGGCTCACCCATGTGCTGCCCCGGCGCGAAGTCACCGAGGAAACACTCATGAAACACTTCATCGGACTCTGACATGCGGAGAACCGTCTCGATCTTCCGTGAGCAGTGGTTTTTCCTCCTCATCGTCGAAGTCGCCCTGGCCGTCGTGACGGGCCTCATCAATCCGCGATTCTTCGGGCTGAACAACATCGAGAACATTCTCGAGCAGGTGTCGGTGCTCGGCCTCGTGGCTTCCGGCGCAACCCTCCTCATGATCGCGGGGAGCTTCGACATCTCGGTGGGCGCGAACATCGGAATGTCCGCCTGCGTGATGGCGATGTTGATCAAGGCCGGCTTCGGCGCCGCGCCCTCCGTGGTCGTCGGCATCCTCGTCGCCACCTTCAACGCCTTCTTCGTCGGGGCGGCCTCGATCCTGTTCAAGGCGCCGTCGTTCATCACCTCGCTTGCCTGCATCGGGATCTTCCGCGGCGTCGCCCTCGCCTTCACCAAGGGCGTCCTGCAGCTGATCTACGGAAACTTTGAGTTCCTGGGAACTGAGCGGTTCTTCAATATCATCCCGTTCATGTTCATCATCAGCGTGGCCGGCTATTTCGCCGTCCATTTCATTCTGAAGTACACGAAGATCGGCCGCAGGGCCTTCGCCATCGGGAGCAACGAGAAAGCGACCTACCTCGCCGGCATCCCGATCAACCAGAACAAGTTGATCTTCTTCATCATCAACGGTCTGCTCGTTGGAATCGCGGCAACCCTGCTTCTGTCCCGCATCGGCGCAGCCCAGCCATCCACCGGAAGCGGGATCGAGTTGCAGGCCATTGGCGCCGTCGTCATTGGCGGCACGCCGATGACGGGCGGGCGGGGCAAGATTATCGGCACGTTCTTCGGTGTGCTCCTCACGGGGATCATCTCCAACGCGCTTAACATGCTCCAGGTGAATGCGTACTTCCAGGACGTAGCAATCGGCGCGCTCATTCTCGTGTCCCTGGGGGTGAGCGCGTTCAGCCAGCGCGGACAGATGGCGGCCTGACGCCGGTCTGCAATCCTTGAAGCGATCCATTCGTTTTGTTGGTCTGAGAACCATTTTGGATGGATGGAGCCGTGGCGAGGACGCGTCGCAAGCCTGAAGAGATCGTCGCCAGGCAGCGACAGGTTGAAGTCCTGACGGGTCAGGGGGCGTCGATTGCGGAAGCGGTGAAGACGATCGCCGTGACCGAGACGACGCATTTTCGCCGGCGGGCCGAGTGCGGCGGCATGAAGAGCGATCAGGTCAAGCGGCTCAAGGAACTGGAGGCTGAGAACGCTCGCCTCCGGCGCGCGGCGTCGAACCTGACGCCGGACAAGCTGATCCTAGCCCGCCCGGGGAAACTCCTAGAGCACGACTCCTTTAGACGGAAACATATCCTGAGTTTTTGAGGTCGTTCGCGCACTCGTCCGGGGCGAAAGCGTCGAGGGCGCCGCCGACCGTTTTCCATGTCTGGTCGAAGGCTCTGGCGTGCGCTTTTCGCACCAGGCGTTTGAGCTTGGCGAAGACCTGTTCGATCGGATTGGGATCGGGGCTGTAGGGAGGCAGGAACAGCAGGCGGGCGCCTACGGCGGCGCGCGCCGGCTTTGCTTTGTGGCTGCCCAGATTGTCGAGCACGACGATGTCGCCTTCGGCAAGGGTCGGGGCGAGGACCTTCGCGACGTAGACGCCGAACAGTTCGCCGTTGATCGGTCCGTCGATCACCCAGGGCGCGTCGATGCGGTCGTGGCGCAGCGCGGCGACAAAGGTCAGGGTTTTCCAATGGCCGTGCGGGACATGCGCCGTCAGGCGCTGCTGTCGCGGCCCCCAGCCGCGCAAGGGCTCCATGTTGGTCTTCGCCCACGTTTCGTCGATGAAAACCAGACGCTTAGGATCGACGCCGGCCCGGCGAGCCTTCCACCGCGTTCGCTTGCGGGCGACGTCGGGGCGCAACTGCTCCGAAGCGACGAGCGTTTTTTATAGCTCAGCCCCTCGGCGCGGGCGAAAACCCAAACCGCGCGCGCCTCGGTCTTCACGCCGCGCTCGGCCGACTCCGCGACAAGACCGCGCAACGTGAACGCTGATTCTCGCATGCGTGCAGCCAGTCCGCGATCTCGCCCGACAGCGCGCGCTTCTTGTGACCGCCGACCTTTCCCGGCGCAACGGCGCCCGTGCGTCGCTTCAGACTTCCCCACTTCGAAACGCAGGGCTGAAACGGTCGGGCGCGACCCGCTCCCGGCGTCAGAACACCAGCTTGCCGCCGACCAAAGCCAGCGTGCCGGCGAGGACGGGCCGCAGGACCGCGTCGGGCACTTTCGAGGCGAGCGCGCTGCCGATCGCGATGCCGGGGATCGAGCCGATCAGCAGCGAGACGAACAGCGACCAGTCGACCGAACCGATCCACCAATGCCCGGCGCCGGCGATCAGGGTCAGCGGGACGGCGTGGGCGATGTCGGAGCCGACGATGCGCACCGTCGGCAGCTTGGGATAGAGGATCAGCAGCACGGTGACGCCGATCGCGCCGGCGCCGACCGACGACAGCGACACCAGCGCGCCGATGACCGCGCCGAGCGCGGCGGTCAACAGCGCAATTTGGCGGTCGCTGTAGGTGTCGAGCGCATGAGCGAGCTTCTGCAGCAGCCAGCGGCGGAAGATCAACGTGATCGCCGTGAGAATTAGCGCGAGGCCGAGCACGCTGGTTATGACCGTTCCCACCGACTTGGTGTCGTGGCCGAAATAGTTGAGCAGGACCAGCGTCGCCACCGCGGCGGGAACGCTGCCGCTCGCCATCCGACGGACGATGCGCCAGTCGACGGCGTGGTTGGAGCTGTGAACCGCCGACCCGCAAATTTTCGTAACGCCGGCGTAGAGCAAGTCGGTGCCGACCGCGGTTGTCGGGTGGATGCCGAACAACAGCACGAGAATCGGCGTCATCAGCGAGCCGCCGCCGACCCCCGTGAAGCCGACGAGCGCGCCGACGAACAGGCCGGAGAGCGAGTACAGCGGATTGATCGTTTGCAGAAACTCCGACATCCGCCGTTTCCCGTCATCAGCATCGGCGACCCGCAAGCGGGCGGGCGACCACATTTGGACTTTCCTGCGCGCGCCGGTCGGCCGCGCCACCCTCAAAACAAGGTCCGCACAATCATTATATCAATTTTCTAGACTTAGTCAATTCTACTTCGGCAGCGTGACGACCCGCATATAGGGCTTGGGGGTCCGCCAGCCCTGAGGAAAGCGCGTCTTCGCCTCTTCGTCGCTGACTGCGCCAGTGATGATGACCTCGCCGCCTTGCTTCCAGTCGGCCGGCGTCGCGACTTTCAGCTTCGCCGTCAGTTGCAGCGAATCGATGACGCGCAGGATCTCGTCGAAGTTGCGCCCGGTCGTCATCGGATAGGCGAGCTGAAGCTTGATCGTCTTGTCGGGGGCGATGACGAAGACGGTGCGCACAGTCTGATTGTCGGCCGGCGTGCGGCCGGCCGAGCTTCCCGGCGTCGCCGCCGGCAGCATGCCCCAGGCCTTGGCGATCGACAGGTCGGTGTCGCCGATCATCGGGAAATTGACCGCCACACCCTGGGTTTCCTCGATGTCCTTCTCCCAGCGGAGATGGTCGGCGACGGGGTCGACCGACAGGCCGATGACCTTGACGCCGCGCTTGTCGAACTCGTCCTTCAGCCGCGCGACCGAGCCGAGCTCGGTGGTGCAAACCGGGGTGAAATCCTTGGGGTGCGAGAACAGCACCGCCCACGAGCCTTCGATCCATTCATGGAAATGGATCTTGCCTTGGGTCGTGTCGGCGGTGAAGTCGGGCGCGATCTGGCCGATTTGCAACATGTGCGTTCTCCCGTCTAGCACACCGATATGATGTAATAAGTATATCATGTAGCTAGCGTAAGTCAAGTTGTACAACTTCACGCAATGTGAAATATAGTCTTGCGGGTTACCCGCGGCGGAACAACCGCTTGCGCCGGATGCAGGCAAGTGAAATTTTGTCGCCCAGCTTGGCATCGGGGCCGGTCATGGATGAGGCGTTCATCGGCGTCGACGTGGGGACGGGCAGCGTTCGTGCGGGCGTTTTTACTTCGCGCGGGCAATTGCTCTCCAATGCGCGGCGCGTGACCGCCACCTGGCGCGAGCCCGGCGACATTGTCGAACAGTCCTCGGCCGACATTTGGGCGGCGACCGTCGCGTCGGTGCGCGCAGCGATCGAAGCGGCCGGCGTGAAGCCGGAATCGGTCGCCGGCATCGGCTTCGACGCGACCTGTTCGCTGGTCGTCCTCGATCCGGCCGGCCGATCGCTTCCCGTCGGGCCGAGCGGCGATCCGGCGCGCGACGTCATCGTCTGGATGGATCATCGCGCGGTCGACGAGGCGGCTGAGATCAACCGCGGCGGCCACGATGCGCTGCGCTACGTCGGCGGCGCGATCTCGCCGGAGATGCAGCCGCCCAAGCTGATGTGGCTCGCCCGCCACGCGCCGCGCGTCTTCGCCGCGGCCGGCCATTTCTTCGACCTGACCGATTTCCTCACGTTCCGCGCCACCGGCTCGCTCGCCCGCTCCGCCTGCACGGTCGCCTGCAAGTGGCTGTATTTCGCGTGCGAGCGGCGCTGGCCGCAGGACTTCTTCGCCGGCGTCGGGCTCGAGGGGCTCGGCGGGCCGGGCTTCGCCCGCATCGGCGCCGAAATCGTCGCGCCGGGGACGGCGCTGGGGCGCGGGCTCGCCGCCGACGCGGCGGCCGCACTCGGCCTGTCGCCGGGCTTGCCCGTCGGGGCCGGGCTGATCGACGCGCATGCGGGGGCGCTGGCGACCTTGGCCGCCGCGCGCGACGACGGGATCGCCGATCCGCGCCGCCGCGTCGCCATGGTGCTTGGCACCTCCGCCTGCTGCATGGCGGTCGCCGACGAAGCGCGCTTCATCCCCGGCGTCTGGGGCCCGCATTATTCGGCGCTGACGCCCGGCCAATGGCTGGTCGAAGGCGGTCAGTCGGCCTTCGGCGCGGCGATCGATCGGCTGATGCGGATGAGCCCGGCCTTCGCCGGCGTCGCCGGGCGGCCGAGCGCCTTCGACGCCCTGGAGCGCGAGATCGTCGCCCGCGCCGGCGGCGCTTCGCTCGCGGCGCGGCTCGCCCGCGACCTGCATGTTCTGCCTGATTTTCTCGGCAACCGCTCGCCCCACGCCGATCCAGCGGCGCGCGGCGCGGTCGTCGGTTTCGACCTTCGCGACGACGAAGACAGCGCGATGTCGCTCTATGTCGCCGGTCTGTGCGGTCTGGCGCAGGGACTGGGACAAGTCGTCCGCCTGCTCGAGGGCAACGGTTTCGTTTGCGAAACGCTCGTCGTCAGCGGCGGCGCGGCGCGCA
>Ga0181516_10003028_pt1 | contig 11518 bp, 7 predicted proteins | sample PEATcosm2014_Bin_25_FD_121104 | JGI IMG/M metagenome (GOLD analysis project Ga0181516, IMG submission 121104) | Peatland microbial communities from MTU Mesocosm Facility, Houghton, MI, USA - PEATcosm2014_Bin01_10_metaG | ecosystem: Environmental > Terrestrial > Soil > Wetlands > Peat | place...
AAGGGCGACTCGGTCACCTCCAAGGTGCTGAGCCTGGACCCCCTGAACCAGCGCATGAGCCTGGGCGTCAAGCAGATGGAGCCCAACGTCTGGGAGATCTTCTTCGAAGGCCACCACGTCGGCGACACCATCGTCGGGACCATCGCCCGGCTGACCGATTTCGGCGCCTTCGTGGACCTGGGCGAGGGCATCGAGGGCCTGGTGCACGTGAGCGAGCTGTCCCGCAAGCGGGTGGAGGACATCACCAAGGAGTTCGCCGCCGGCCAGGAACTGACCATGAAGATCGTCAAGCTCGATCCCACCGAGCACCGCATCGGCCTCTCGGTCAAGCAGTTCGAGATGGACCAGGAGCGCGGCGACCTGGACGCTGCCAAGAACATGCAGCCGTTCAAGCGCGCCACCCTCGCCGACGCCTTCAAGAACGTCGAGCGCGAAGACTAGCCTTCCGGTTCACCCGGCACGACGAAACAGGGCGCCCTCCGGGCGCCCTGTTTCGTCGTGGCCCGAACCATGGTCCATGACTTGATTTATTCTAGATGGGCCCTGCCCATGGCTGTAATATCCAGGTGAAAGCTCCCGAACAATCTGGATGGACAAGTAATGAGAATCTCATTCCGTTTCGTCATGTCCAGCCTGCTGCCCGTGGCAGCATGCGTGGTCCAGGGGCTATGCTGGCCGGTCATAGCTCCGTTCGCCTGGTTCCTGTTCTATCCGGTGGTATTCCTCAGCTCCTGGATGGGGGGATTCGGCGCCGGAGTGGCCTCGACCCTCCTGTCCACCGGCCTGGTGTGGTGGTTCTTCCTGGGTCCGGTCCACACCCTGGCCAAGCCCTTTCCCGGCAGCTACATCAGCGCGGCCATGTTCCTGGCCATGGGCTGCCTGTTCTCCTGGTTCCACCGGCTCCTGCTGCGGGCGAACCGCAGGGCGGCTCTGGCCCTGGGGGACAGCAGGGCCCACCTGGATGCGGCGTTGGCCAGCATGACCGACGCGGTATTCATCTCCAATGCCGCCGGTGAGTTCATCGAGTTCAATGAAGCCTTTGCCACTTTCCACCGGTTCGACGGCAAGGCCGACTGCGCCAGGAAGCTGGCCGACTATCCCAATATCATCGACGTGTTCATGGCCGACGGCGCACCCGCTCCGCTGGACATGTGGGCCGTGCCCAGGGCCCTCCGGGGCGAGACCGCCACCAACGCCGAATATACCCTCCGCCGCAAGGACACGGGCGAAACCTGGGTTGGCAGCTACAGCTTCAGCCCCATCCGGGACCCGCAGGGAGCGATCGTCGGATCGGTGGTGGTGGGGCGCGACGTCACCGAACGGAAGCGGGTGCAGGACGAACTGAGGCGGAACCAGGCCCGCCTGGCGGCGCTCTTCGCGACCATCCCGGATGTCATCCTGGCCTACGACGCCAGCGGCAGGGCGATCATGGCCAACGAAGCGGCGTTGCAGGTGGCGGGCGTCGACTCCCTGGGCTTCCTGAGGGACGAGGTGGTCGCGAAACTGCAGTTCACGAAGGTCGGCGCCCCCTCGGCGCGCCCGGATTCGTTCCCGGTGGCCCGGGCCCTGCGGGGTGAAACGGTGGCCGGCGAACTCTACACGATCCGCACCGCGGAAGGCCTGGACCGGGTCGTCTCCACCTTTGCCGCGCCCTTCTGGGAGAGCGGCAGCGTCACCGGGGCGGTGGGGCTCTGGCACGATGTCACCGACCTGAAGCGGGCCCAGGAAGCGATCAGCAGGGATGCCGCGGAGCTGGAACAGCGGGTGGCGGAGCGCACAGCCCAGCTGGAAGCCGCCAACGGCGAACTGGAGAGCTTCGCCTACGCGGTCTCCCACGATCTCCGCGCACCGCTGCGGGCCATGGACGGCTTCAGCCAGTTCCTGCTGGAGGATTGCGCTGATTCCCTCACCGAGCAGGGCAAGGGCTACCTGGGGGAGATCATCCAGGCCAGCCAGCGCATGAGCGGGCTTATCGACGGACTGCTGCAGCTGTCCCGTGCCACCCGGGGCGACATGGAGAGTGTCCCGGTGGATCTTTCCGCCCTGTCGGAACTCCTGCTGGCGGAACTGGCCCGGACTGACCCGGGACGCGGGGTCCAGTGGCGGATTGAGCCCGGGATCCAGGTCCAGGGCGATTCCCGGATGCTGGCCTCCGTCATGGGCAACCTGCTGGGCAATGCCTGGAAATACTCAGCCCAGGTTCCGGCGCCGCGCATCGAGGTGGGTAGGGTCCTGGAGGATGGCCAGCCATGGATCCAGGTCGCCGACAACGGCTGCGGGTTCGACATGGCCCACGCCGACAAGCTCTTCAAGCCCTTCCAGCGGCTGCACCGCCAGGACGAATTCCCGGGCCTGGGCATCGGCCTGGCCACGGTCGACCGGATCGTCAAGCGCCACGGGGGGACCCTGAAGGCCGCCTCCTCTCCGGGGCACGGGGCGAACTTCATGCTGTTCCTGCCGAACCGGTGACCTTCCGGGCCGGCCCTCAGAGTTCCCCGGCCATCCAGGCCCGCACCGCCCGGCGCGAACTGGCGAAGGCCAGTTCCGGCAGCTCGCCCCGGTCGAACCACGCAGCCGCCTCCACATCATCGTCCGCGCCCAGGGTCCCCCCCAGCAGCCGGGCCCGGTAGAGGATGACGATGACCTGGGCGTCGTCGTCATAGGTCAGGTCCAGCAGGCGCACGATAGCCACCTCCAGGCCGGTTTCCTCGCGCATTTCCCGCACCGCCGCCGCCTCCGGGTGCTCTCCCCGGTCCACGAACCCCGCCGGCAGCGCCCAGCGCCCCTTCTCCGGCGCCACTCCCCGTTTCACCAGCAGGATCCGCTCCCGTTCCGCCAGGAACAGCACCACCGCCACCCGCGGATTGGCGAAGGCAATGAAGCCGCAGTCAGGACACACCGGCCGTTCCCGCCCGCAGCGCACCTGGGGCCGGAGCGGAGCAGCGCAGCGGGGACAGAACCTGAATTCCATCGATGCCGCCAAGGCGCCCCTCCCCAATCCACTACCGCTTCCCCCCATCATTCCACCATGCCAATGGGACACGCAGCCCAATCTCATTGCCTTACCGCTGCTGGAAAGGCGAGCGCCAGCGAGCCGCCCCAGCAGCGATGAAGTACGGGGACCCGGCAGCTAAAATCCGATGGCCCCCCCGGTAAGTACGAGTTCGACCCGGCGGTTTTGCTGCCGGCCCGAAGGGGTGTCGTCGGAGGCGATGGTCCGGCCGCTGCCGAAGCCCCGGGCGGCCACGGCCTCGGGGGCCAGGCCCTGGCGGAGCAGGTAGGCGCGCACCGCCTCCGCCCGCCGCTGGGACAGCTTCAGGTTGAAGCCCTCGGACCCGGTGCTGTCGGTATGGCCTTCCACGGTCACGGCCACCCCGGGGTAGGCCAGCAGGATGCCGGCGATCTTGGCCAGCTTCTCCCGGGTCGCCGGCAGCAGCGCCGACTTGCCGCTGGGGAACAGCAGGTCGGTCAGGCTCACCACCACGCCCCGTTCCGTCTCCCGGGTATCCAGCAGCCGGTTCAGCTGGTCCCTCAGCTTGCGGCGCAGGGCCAGCTTCTCGGCGCCCACTTCCCGGGAGGCCGCCTCCCTGGCCTGGTCGGCCTCCTTCTGCGCCTGCAGCCGGGCGGCCTCGGACCTGGCCCGGGTGGATTCCGTCTCCGCCCTGGCCGCTTCCGCCTCCTTCCGGGCGGCCTCGGCGGACTGCTTCTCCTGGTCCAGCCGGGCCTGTTCCTGCACCTTGGCCGCCACCAGGCGCGCGTCCTCGGCCTGCTGGACCGCCTGCCGGGCCAGGATGACGGCCGGCTTCTTCCACTGCTTCTTCTCCGCCTGCACCTGGGCCATGAGGTCCAGGGCCTTCTGGAATTCGGCGGGAGCGTAGAGATCGGCCTGGTCCGCCCGGGCGATGCGGATGGCGTTGGCGGCCTGGTACACGTACGCATTGACCTTGGGGTCCTGGACCGCCGGGGGCAGGTCCATGGGGTTGCCGGCCAGGACGTAGGCCCCCCTGGGCAGCAGTTCGTAGCGGGCTTCCACTTCCTCCACCTGGCCGCGGGTCTCCTTGGTCACGGTGTTCTCCAGGACCACCGCGCTGCTCACCTGGGACACGGCGAAGTGGGGTTCGGCGGTGACCACCAGGCCGAAGGTCTGCAGGTTGGTGTGGGCCTCCAGCTTGGCCTTGCCGTTCTTCTTGACGATCACCTCGCCCAGATTGACCGGGCGTCCCACCGGGGTGACCGCCCACAGGACATAGGTCAGGTACTCGGAGCCGAAGCGGGAGGCGGGCGCCATCTTCTCGAACTTGGCCGTGATCTCCATGGACCCGCCCTTGTTGCGGAGCTTGGCCCGGCCTTCGGCCTCGGGCAGCAGCACCGTGCCGCGGAAGCCGATGATGGTCTTGCCGGTGAGGTTGCGGTAGTTGATGGCCTTGGTCGAGGCGGGCGTGACCGTCACCTGGTAGATGGGTTGCGGCTCCTCCCCCGCCCGGCCCGTCCCGGCCGCCCACAGCAGTGTGCCAAGGAAGAAGATGGAGCGCCCCAGCCCTCGCAGCTTGGCGGCGCCCGTCCTGGAAAGTATGTTCATCGGATCACCCTCTGGATTTGGTGGGATGGACGCAAAGGAACGGCCAGCATCCCGCCGCTCCCCATCAGGTGTGAGCAGTTCCAGGCGGAAGATTCACCTTGCCGATGCATTTCGCCGTGCCCCATCAGCCCCAGCACTTACCCCCGCCACAGCAGCCGAACGAAGGGACCGGCACGGAGCACCATTGGCTCCCTGGCCTGCCGACCCCATCCCCGCGCGGATCCCCTGGCCCCGCCGCAGGCGGGGTGATGGCCTGCGGCCATCAGATTTTTTGCGGCCCGGCTGGCCCGGAGCACAGGGCGGACAGGGCCCTCCTCCATCCGAGATCTCGCGCGCCCTGCGCTCCGGGCCGGCCGGGTCGCAAAAATCCCCGGGGGATCCACGCTCGCCGTCTGAATAACCCGCAGCCGTCGGACCAAGCTTGCTTCAGGCCCGCCCGGCCCGGAGCCGCAGCACGCCGATGCCGAGCACCAGGAAGATGCTGCCGGTGCACCGGTTGAACCAGGCCGAGCGGTTGCCGTCGGCGAACCAGGCCCGGGCGGCGTTGGCGACGAAGCCGTAGAGCATCAGGGTCAGGAACGAGAGGCCCATGAAGGTGCTGGTGAGGATCAGGAACTGGGGCGCCAGCGCCCGGTCCGAGCGGATGAACTGGGGGAACAGGGCGGTGAAGAACAGGATGGCCTTGGGGTTGGTCAGGGCGATCAGCAGGCCCTGGAAGAAGATCTGGCGGTTGCTGCGCTCCCCGCCCGGCCCGGCGGCGGCCTCGCCCCGGTTGAAGACGCTGGCCTGGGCCCGCCACTGGCGCAGGCCCAGCCAGATCAGGTAGCCGGCGCCCACCAGCTTGACCCCGGTGAACACCGCCAGGTCGGCCTTGAGCAGCGCCCCCAGCCCGGCCATGGCGAGGCTGGAGATCACCAGCAGGCCGAGCATGTTGCCCAGGGAGGAAAACCCCACCCGCCTCCAGCCGAAGGTCACGCTGTTGGAGATCGCCAGGAACACGGCGGGGCCGGGACAGAAGATCGCCGCCAGGGCGACCGCCACGTAGATGAGCCAGGTTGACAGGAACATGGAAGGTCCGATCCGATGGGGGTGCCGAGCTTCCATGCTACAACGTCCCGGCGCCGCCCGCTCGGGTCCAGGCCCACCCGTTTCAATAGTTCCTTACGTAGTGGCAGGTGTAGCCGCCGGGGTGCTTCACCAGGTAGTCCTGGTGGTACTCCTCGGCCGGCCAGAAGGGGCCGGCGGGCACGATCTCCGTGGCCACCTTGCGCGGCCAGAACCCGCTGGCGTCCACCTTGGCCTTCACCCGCTCCGCCACCGCCTTCTGCTCGGCGTCGTGGTAGAAGATCGCCGAGCGGTACTGGGAGCCCACGTCGTTGCCCTGGCGGTTCGGGGTGGTGGGGTCGTGGATGTGGAAGAAGAAGGTCACGATGGCCTCGTAGCTGGTCTGGGCCGGATCGTAGGTGATCTCGATGGCCTCGGCGTGCCCGGTGGCGCCGGTGTGGACCTGCTCGTACCCCGGGTTGGCGGTGGTGCCGCCGGTGTAGCCCACCACCGTCTTCAGCACCCCCGGCTGCTTGCGGATCAGGTCCTCCATGCCCCAGAAGCAGCCCCCGGCCAGGGTGGCCACCGCCTGGGCGGGCCGCTTGTGCGCCGCGGCCAGGCCGAACAGGGGCAGGAACCGCCCGTAGCCCTGGGCTTCCAGCTGGGCCACCGGGACGAAGCGCAGCGAGGCCGAGTTGATGCAGTAGCGCAGCCCGGTGGGGCCGGGGCCGTCGTCGAACACGTGCCCCAGGTGGGAATTGGCCCCCTTGGAGCGCACCTCGGTGCGCACCATGCCCAGGGAGGCGTCCCGGTGCTCCACCACCGCGGCCGGGTCCAGCGGCCTGGTGAAGCTGGGCCAGCCGCACCCGGAGTCGAACTTGTCCAGGGAGGAGAACAGGGGGGTGCCGGAGACCACGTCCACGTAGATCCCCGGCTCCTTCTGGTTCCAGAACTCGTTCTGGAACGGCGGCTCGGTGGCGGCCTCCTGGGTCACCCGGTACTGCATGGGCGTCAGCTTGCGTTTGAGTTCTTCCCTGGATGGTTGCCCGCCCTGCTCCGCCATGCCCGCCTCCCGCGTCTGGTCCGTGTTCCCGGAAGGCGCCCCCCCGGTGAAGCCAAAGGCCAGGACGGCGCCCAGCCCGATGATACCCACGATGCCCAGGATGCCCGTCCTTGGAATGCCCACGGTCTCACCTCTTGCCTTGAGGTGCGGACTTCTGCCGCCGTGTGACGGGCCGCCCGGCACTTTATCCATGCCGCTTTCTTCCTTGACTTGCGAGCGAGCCTCAAGTGCAATAATCGTTAGTAGGTTGCTGTCGGGCACGGGCTGGGCCCGGGGCCAGGTTGAAAAGTCTCATCGAGGAGGGACCGGACATGTCTCTGGAACAAGCCACCATCCTCTATGACCGGATCCGGGCGGCCAGCCTCCAGGCCCGCGGCCGGTTCGGCCGCCCCGTGACCCTCACCGAGAAGCTCCTGGCCGCCCACGCGGTGGATTTCGCCGCCCAGCCCTGGGAGCGGGGCGAGGCCATGCTCGCGCTCCGCCCGGACCGGGTGGCCATGCAGGACGCCACCGCCCAGATGGCCCTGCTGCAGTTCATCCAGGCCGGACGGGTGCGCACCACCCTGCCCGCCTCCATCCACTGCGACCACCTGATCCAGGGCCGGGACGGAGCCCGGGAGGACCTGTCCCGGGGCCTGGCGGAGAACCATGAAGTGTTCGCCTTCCTCTCCAGCGCCGCGCGCAAGTATGGCATCGATTTCTGGCAGCCGGGCTCGGGCATCATCCACCAGGTGATCCTGGAGAACTATGCCGTCCCCGGGGCCCTCATGATCGGCACCGACTCCCACACCCCCAACGCGGGCGGCCTGGGGATGCTGGCGGTGGGGGTCGGCGGCGCCGACGCCGGCGAGGTCATGGCCGGGCTGCCCTGGGAGGTGCTGCAGCCCCGGCTCATCGGCATCCGGCTCACCGGCGCGCTGAGCGGCTGGGTCTCGCCCAAGGACGTGATCCTGCACGTGTGCGGCCGGCTCACGGTGCAGGGCGGCACCAACAAGGTGGTGGAGTACTTCGGGCCGGGGACGGAGAGCATCAGCTGCACCGGCAAGGCCACCATCACCAACATGGGCGCCGAACTGGGCGCCACCTGCTCGATCTTCCCCTTCGACCGGCGCATGGCCGACTACCTGCGGCGCACCTCCAGGGCCGGCCTGGCCGGCCTGGCCGAGGCCAACCGGGACTGCCTCACCGCGGATCCCGAGGTGGCGGCGGACCCCGCCCGCTATTTCGACCAGGTGCTGGAGGTGGACCTGTCCGCCCTGGAACCCCAGGTGGTGGGCCCGCACACCCCGGACCTCACCCGGCCCGTGGCCAGCCTCGGGGCCGAGGCCGCCGCCAAGGGCTACCCCATGGAACTGCGGGCCGCCCTCATCGGCAGCTGCACCAATTCCTCCTACGAGGACCTGAGCCGGGCGGTGGACCTGGCCCGCCAGGCCCTGGCGGCCGGGCTCAGGCCCAAGGCGCCCCTGTTCATCTCCCCGGGCTCCGAGCGCATCTACCGCACCATCGAGCGGGACGGGTTCCTGGACACCTTCCGGGAGCTGGGGGCCACCGTGCTCACCAACGCCTGCGGGCCCTGCATCGGCCAGTGGGCCCGGCCGGACATGGTGGCCGGCCGCGCCGACTCCATCATCACCTCCTTCAACCGCAACTTCCCGGGCCGCAACGACGGCCGGGCCGACACCCACGCCTTCATCGCCGGCCCGGAGCTGGTCATGGCCATGGCCTTCGGCGGCACCCTGGCCTTCGACCCGCTCCATGACGCCCTGCCCGGGCCCGGGGGCCGGCCGTTCCGCTTCAGGGCCCCGGTGGGGGAGGAACTGCCGCCCCTGGGCTACGAGGCCGGCGACGCCGGGTTCCAGGCCCCGGCCCAGGACGGCCGGGACGTGGCGGTGGCCATCGACCCCGCCTCCGACCGGCTGGCCCTGCTGGCGCCCTTCCCCCGCTGGGACGGCCGGGACTTCACCGGGCTGGTGGTCCTGCTCAAGACCCTGGGCAAGACCACCACCGACCACATCTCCCCCGCCGGGCCCTGGCTGCGCTACCGGGGCCACCTGGACCGGATCAGCGACAACCTGTTCCTGGGCGCCGCCAACGCCTTCACCGGCGAACGGGGCCTGGGCACCGACGCGGTCAGCCACGTCCCGCACCTGCCCATCGCCCGCATCGCCCGGGGCTACCGGGCCCAGGGCATCGGCTCCATCGTGGTGGGCGACCAGAACTACGGCGAGGGCAGCTCCCGGGAGCACGCGGCCATGTCCCCGCGCTACCTGGGGGTCAAGGTGGTGCTGGCCCGCAGCTTCGCCCGGATCCACGAGACCAACCTGAAGAAGCAGGGCATCCTGCCCCTGGTGTTCGCGGAGCCCGCCGACTGGGACCGGGTGGGCGCCGATGACCGGGTGGACGTGCTCGACCTGGCCCAGCTGGCCCCCGGCCGGCCGGTGCCGGTGGTGCTGCACCATCCCGGCGGAGCCAGCACCACCCTCCAGGCCCGGCACACCTTCACCGCGGAGCAGATCGGCTGGTTCCGCGCCGGATCCGCCCTCAACGCGCTCACCACCCCATGACGGCCAGCCTGCCAGGAGCCTCCATGCCCGTGTCCTACCAGGTTCTGCAGCCGCCCCAGGGCGACCGGATCACCATGGGCGCGGACGGCCGGCTGCAGGTGCCGGACCACCCGGTGGTGCCGTTCATCGAGGGCGACGGCACCGGGCCCGAGCTGTGGGACGCGGCGGTGAAGGTGTTCGAGGCCGCCGTGGCCCGGGCCTACGGCGGCCGGCGCAGGATCCAGTGGTTCGAGGCGTTCGCCGGGGAGAAGGCGAACCGGGTCTACGGCCCGGGGACCTGGCTGCCCGAGGACACGCTCCAGGCCTTCCGGGACTGCCTGGTGGGCATCAAGGGCCCCCTCACCACCCCCGTGGGCGGCGGCATCCGCTCCATCAACGTGGCCCTGCGCCAGACCCTGGACCTGTATGCCTGCGTGCGGCCGGTGCGCTACTACCAGGGCGTCCCCTCCCCGGTGCGCCGCCCGGAACTGGTGGACATGATCATCTTCCGGGAGAACACCGAGGACATCTACGCCGGGATCGAATGGGAGGCGGGCAGCCCCGAGGTGGCCAAGGTGATCCGCTTTCTCCGGGAGGAGATGGGCGTGCGCAACATCCGCTTCCCGGACTCCTCGGGCATCGGCATCAAGCCGGTGAGCCGGGAGGGCTCCCAGCGCCTGGTGCGCGCGGCGCTGCGCCACGCCCTGGAGCAGAAGCGCCGCAGCCTCACCCTGGTGCACAAGGGCAACATCATGAAGTTCACCGAGGGCGGCTTCTGCAAGTGGGGCTACGAGGTGGCCCGCCAGGAGTTCGGCGACCAGGTGGCGATCTGGGCCGACTGCGGCGGCAAGGCCCCCCCGGGCAAGCTGCTGGTGAAGGACTGCATCGCCGACAACTTCCTCCAGGAGATCCTGCTGATGCCCGCCGACCACGATGTGGTCGCGTGCTGCAACCTCAACGGCGACTACATCTCCGATGCCCTGGCGGCCCAGGTGGGGGGCCTGGGCATCGCCCCGGGGGCCAACCTCAACCCCGCCACCGGCCATGCCTGCTTCGAGGCCACCCACGGCACCGCGCCCCGGTTCGCCGGCCAGAACAAGGTCAATCCCAGCTCGGTGATCCTGTCCGGGGTCATGATGTTCCGCTACTTCGGCTGGGACGAGGCCGCCTGGCTGATCGAGACCGCCCTGGAGGGCGCCATCGCCGCCGGCACCGTCACCTTCGACCTGGCCCGGCCCATGCTCGGCGAGGGCCGGGCCCACGTGGTCGAGCTGGGCACGTTCGAGTTCGCCATGGCAATCATAAAGGGGATGAATTAGATGGGAAAGGCTAGACTGTCAGTTCCCAGTGGCACTGCACCCCATAAGACGAGCGAGGCAATCATGGCCAACACCGCGAAACTGGAACTGGACGGCAAAGTGCTGGAGCTCGACATCATCGAGGGGACCGAAGGCGAGCGCGCCATCGACGTCCGCAGCCTGCGCGCCAAGACCGGCTGCATCACCTACGACGAGTCCTACGCCAACACCGGCAGCTGCCAGAGCAAGGTCACCTTCATCGACGGCGAGAAGGGCGTCCTGCGCTACCGGGGCATCCCCATCGAGGAGCTGGCCGAGGGCTCCACCTTCGTCCAGACCGCCTACCTGGTCATCTTCGGCCATCTCCCCACCGAGGCCGAGCGGGTGGAGTTCTCCGGCCTGCTGACCAAGTACCAGATGATCCACGAGGACATGAAGTTCCATTTCGAGGGCTTCCCCTCCTCGGCCCACCCCATGGCCATCCTCTCGGCCATGATCAACGCCGCCGGCTGCTTCATCCCCGAGCTCACCAACGAGTACGAGCCCGAGGTGTTCGAGCAGCAGGCGGCGCGGCTGCTGTCCCAGGTGCGCACCCTGGCCGCCTACGCCTTCCGCAAGTCCCGGGGCCTGCCCTCCATCTACCCCAAGAAGAAGTACACCTACACCGAGAACTTCCTGCACATGATGTTCTCCGAGCCGGACGAGGACTACGCCCTGGACCCGGCCATCGTCGACGCCCTGGACCTGATCTTCCTGCTGCACGCCGACCACGAGCAGAACTGCTCCACCGCCACCGTGCGCATGGTGGCGTCCAGCCGCGCCAACCTGTTCGCCAGCGCCTCGGCCGGGGTCTGCGCCCTGTGGGGGCCGCTGCACGGCGGCGCCAACCAGGCCGTGATCGAGATGCTCAAGGAGATCCGCGCCGAGGGCGACGACGGCACCCACTTCCTGGACAAGGTCAAGAACCGGGGCGGCGGCGCCAAGCTCATGG
>Ga0181516_10003029_pt1 | contig 11515 bp, 9 predicted proteins | sample PEATcosm2014_Bin_25_FD_121104 | JGI IMG/M metagenome (GOLD analysis project Ga0181516, IMG submission 121104) | Peatland microbial communities from MTU Mesocosm Facility, Houghton, MI, USA - PEATcosm2014_Bin01_10_metaG | ecosystem: Environmental > Terrestrial > Soil > Wetlands > Peat | place...
GCCGGCATCAAGTCCGCCACCTTCACTATCACCGGCGACTTCGCCTTCGGCCTGCTCTCCGGCGAGACCGGTGTGCACCGGCTGGTTCGCATCTCGCCCTTCGACTCCGCCAAGCGCCGCCATACCAGCTTCGCCAGCGTCTTCGTCTCGCCGGAGATCGACGACACCATCGTCATCGACATCAAGACGGAAGACCTGCGCATCGATACCTACCGCTCTGGCGGCAAAGGCGGTCAGCACGTCAACACCACCGACTCCGCCGTGCGCATCACGCACCTCCCTACCGGCCTCGTCACCGGCTGCCAGAACGAGCGCTCGCAGCATAAGAACAAGGAGCGCGCCATGAAGATGATGCGCTCCAAACTCTACGAATACGAGCTGGACAAGAAGAAGGCCGCCACCCGCAAGATCGAAGACTCCAAGCTGGAGATCGGCTTCGGCTCGCAGATTCGCAGCTATGTGCTGCAGCCCTACCGCATGGCCAAGGACCTGCGCACGCGCGTCGAAGTCGGCGATGTGGACAAGGTGCTCGACGGCGACTTGGAGCCATTCATCCGCGGATATCTGCGCATGCGCCGCGAAGGAAATCTGCCCACGACGATCGAGGACGATGATGTCGCCTGAGCGATGCCCCGCGACCGATTCCAGCATCCAATTCTGCGGGACATAGAGGGAGCGGCGATGGCGAAGGCAGTGAGCGAGAATTCGAACGAGCGCGACGAACTTCGCAAGCAACTAGTAGCGCTGCTGGACGGCGGGCAGGCGCATGCAACCTTTGCGCAGGCAGTGAAGGATTTCCCGCCGAACCTGCGCTGCGTTGTGCCGGATGGCCTGCCCTACTCCGCATGGCAACTGCTGGAGCATATGCGCATCGCCCTGGGCGACATCCTCGACTTCTCCGCGCCGCCCACCGGCGGATACCACGGGCTCAAATGGCCCGACGCCTACTGGCCCAAAGACGCCGCACCCGCATCGCCGGAGGCATGGGACCGCTCCATCGCCGCAGTGGAGGCGGACCTGGAAAAGTTCAAGGCGCTGCTGCTCAAGCCAGGTGCCGATCTTGCCAAGCCGTTCCTGTGGGGCACCGGCCAGAACCTGCTGCGAGAAGCCCTGCTCATCGCCGACCACCAGGCCTATCACCTGGGCGAGATGATCGTGCTACGGCGGCTGCTCGGCGCCTGGAAGACGAAATAGCACGAAGCTTGATTGATCCGCCACGGCGGCACAGCAGCACAGTAGAGAAGGAGTCGCAGTGAACGAGCCGGACGTACTGGACGCGATGTTGGGCAATGGGACGGGTCGCACAATTGCTGTGGTTGGATTGTCAGAGAATCCGGCAAAGCCAAGCCACTACGTCTCCGAATATATGCAGAAGCATGGATACAATATCTACCCGGTGAACCCGTCGATTCAGACCGTATTGGGCGAGCCGAGTTTTCCCTCGCTGTCGGCGCTCCCCGTCAAGCCGGACATCGTCAATGTGTTTCGTCTGCCCTCGCAGATTCCGGCCATCGTGGACGAGATGCTGAAGCTGGGCCTGAACGAACTCTGGGTGCAGCAGGGGATCGTAAACCTGGAAGCAGCGGAGCGCGCCGAGCAGGGCGGCATCCTGGTCGTCATGGACCGGTGCATCATGGTCGAACACCGGCGCCGGCAGCTATAGAGGCCCGCCCTCCCTGCCGAGGCATGCGAACCAATACAATCGAAAGCGTGAACATGAGGCGAGCAACCATCGGCTGGACGCAGGCATTCTGGCGGCTGCTGGCGATCGCTTGCCTGCTCGCGGGCACGTCCGCTCACCCGCAGATTCCAGTGGTCGGCGACGGCGGCCCCGGGCCGGTCAAGGCGCAGCATCTGACTGCGGAGCTGGTATCGCTGGGCCCGGCAATCGCCCCCGGCGGCACGCAAATGCTCGGCCTGGTGCTCACCATCGACGAGCACTGGCACGTCTACTGGATCAACGCCGGCGACTCCGGCGAGCCGCCGCGTATCGCCTGGACCTTGCCGGAGGGCCTCACCGCCGGCCCCATGCAGTTCCCCATTCCGGAGCGGCTCCCGCTCGGCCCCCTGATGGACTTTGGCTACGAGGATGAGGTCACATTTCCCGTCCCCGTCGCAGCCGCCTCCACTGTAAAGCCCGGGTCGATCCATCTGGATGCGCACGTCAGTTGGCTCGTCTGCGCGCAGGTCTGCATTCCCGGCAAGGCGCATCTCGGCATCGACCTTGCCGTGCAGCCGGGCGCTCCGCAGCCCGCACAGGAGCCTCTGGTCGGCGCGCTGGGCGAGGCCATCACGCTCATTCCCAGGCCGCCTCCCACAGGCGCGCAATTCTCCATCGCCGCGGACGACAAGAACTTCGTGCTCACCTTTCGCAACGGCAAGCAGCTGAAGGACGCCGAGTTCTATCCCTTCGACAAAGACCCGGCCAGCTTGATTGTGAATGCAGCCGACCAGGGCACAGAGCCGCTGCGCAATGGCATCCGGCTCTACGTCCCCCGTTCGCCGGACGTCACCACGCTCCCTCCCACGCTGCACGGCGTCTTCCGGCTCTCCGACACCGAGGCCTACGACGTGACCGCGCCCGTGGTGCCCAGCGCCACGCCGATTGTCCCGTCTCAGGACTCCGGCCCTCCGGATCTCACCGCGCTCAGCGCAGTCGGCCTGGCGCTGCTAGGCGGCATCATCCTCAACCTCATGCCGTGCGTCTTTCCGGTGCTCTTCCTCAAGGGGCTCGCGCTGGTGCAGGGCTCCACCCAGGAGCGTGGCCATCAGCGACGCCACGGCCTGGTCTATGCGCTCGGAATCCTGGTTTCGTTCTGGGCGATTGTGGCCGTGCTGCTGGTGCTGCGCGCCACCGGCGGCCATGCGGGCTGGGGCTTCCAGTTGCAGTCGCCCGTGTTCCTCGCGGTGCTGGCGTCGTTCCTGTTCTTCTTTGCGCTTTCTCTGGCCGGGCTGTTCGACATCGGCCTGGGGCTCACATCCGTCGGCGGGTCGCTGGCGGAAAAGCAGGGTTACGCGGGCAGCTTCTTTACCGGCGTGCTGGCCACCGTAGTCGCCACTCCCTGCACCGCTCCGCTGATGGGCGCCGCCGTTGGCTTTGCCCTGGCGCAGACGCCCGCCATCACCTTCGCCGTGTTCACGGCGTTGGCCGTCGGGCTGGCGCTTCCGTACCTGGCGCTGAGCTGGCATCCTGCCTGGGCGCGGCTGCTGCCCCGTCCCGGAGCTTGGATGGAAGTGCTCAAGCAGTTCACTTCCCTCTTCCTGTTCGGCTCCGCCATCTGGCTGGCGTGGGTGTATGGGCAGTTGTATGCCGCGGGCGAGGGCGTCAACCAGGTGGCTTTGCTGCTTGGCTGCTTCCTGGTCCTGGCCATCGCCGGCTGGGTGCTGGGGCGCTGGCCGGGGGCGGGCCGCGGCCGCATCGCCGCCCTCGTGCTCATCGCGCTGGGGCTGGCGATCCCGATCTGGCAGGGACGAACCGCCGCACGCGCCGGGTCTGCCAAGGCCACCGCAGTTGCCGCGAACACAGCCATCGCCGACGGGGTCACCTGGACTCCGTACTCCGAACCCGCGCTCGACGCCGCCCGCGCCCAGGGCCACCCCGTCTTCATCGACTTCACCGCCGCCTGGTGCATCAGTTGCCAGTACAACGAAAAGGCGGTCCTCAAGTCGTCCGAGGTGGAGAGCGCGCTGCGCACCGGAAACGTGGTGACGATGAAAGCTGACTGGACCAACGACGACCCGGCCATCACCCAGAAGCTGGCGTCCGTGGGCCGCTCCGGGGTGCCCACCTACGTCCTCTACCCCGCCGCACCAGCCGCCGCCGCAGACGTCCTGCCCGAGCTACTCACCAAGGACCTGGTGCTGAAGGCCATTGAGCGGGACACAAAGTAGCTGAGTCCCGGCGCCAATTCTCAGGCCAGCGGATTTTTCGACCCTTTTCGCTTCCAGTGATCCGCCTGTGCGCAGGCGGTTGTGTTCAAGCTGCCATCCTCGGGTACAGGTAGCGGCAGTCGAGTCTCGATTCAGGTTTGGAGCGCTGGCCCCTCCCCCCGGGGTATATGGTCAAAGTCTAAGAAACAAACGAGATGGCGGAGGGGAGTTACCAATTCGACAATACCCCTCCCGGTAAGCCGGCGATTGCGATAGGAAAGGCCCGGCGGGGTAGCCGGCCTTGCTTTGTACTTCACTACTTCCAGTATACCAAGCGGAGCATAACTCCAATGCCACCTATGTTTCCTGCAGAATGAGCGAGATGGGAGGTTTGTGGCTTGACAACGGGGTGTCCTTTTTGACGACGGTGGTTGGAGGAGGAAGAAGGGGATGCACGGCGATCAGGCGGACGGCGAAGTTGCCGCCGATGATGTTGGTCTCTCTCAGCGCCAGCGGATTTTGTCCACTCTTTGGGCTTCCAGTTGTCCGCCTGTTCGCAGAAGGTCGCGCACGGCTGAGGCATTGCGCAGCCCCAGCAGCACGATGCGAGGGCTGGCGATGGTCAGATTGGCGACGCCGAAGGGCCGCATCAGCAGAGACTTGGCCAGCACCGCGTTGCTCAGAATGTGCAACTCATACGGTCGATTGACTGTGTGAAAGATTCCTTGTTCCACAAAGAGTCTTTGGCTGGTGGCGGAATAGTGCGTGGTCTTCAGATGGAGAATGTAGACTCCCAAATCCAGGACACAGAACAGGGCGACACCGAGCAACAGTTTATAAATAATCGAGTCTGCGAAGGCGACCGTAGGATCTTGCGACGGGTCCAGGGTCTGAGCCGAAGGAGAAGCAGACGGCGACTCGGCCGAGCCGCTCGCGGGGGCCGATTCGGCCTGATCCGATTTCGCATGAGAGCCCTTCCTGGCATGCTGGGGGGCTGCCTTTGGGGAGGAGGCCGCGACGGGAGTGGGCGTGGGCGCAGCTACCGCTGCTGCCTTAAGGACCAACGAATGTGCCCCCATGCAGACCAGCGCCAGCGCAGTGAAGATTACCGCATAGCTAAAACACCTGGGGATCAGGAGAACCAGCGACGGACTCTCCTGCCAGGCCATGCCTTCGTCGGTGCTATGCAAGATGGCTTTGGCGCGGTTGGTCACTGCGCTTTCGCCAATATTCAATTGGGTACCGGAGACGGACATGACCGAATCAGTTTCCGGAATTGCCTGAATGGTGGTTGGAGCAGGCGGAGGAGGGGGAGTGTGCGATTTCGTAGGTTCCTTGCTGACTTCCATGATCTGTTTCCCCGAGTTGGTTCTGAATCGAAATCACTGGAGTTAGCCTTCGCACACTGAACCCAGAGCGCGATGGAGCACTCATAAAGAAGGCTGGCTGCTGCGGATGACACCGCAAGGATAACGACGCGCGCGCTGCGGAAGATGTGATCCGTGTCACTTCTGCTCTTGCGTAGCAAATCCCTGTCGCATTCGCCGGGAGAGGACAGGTCAGATATCCTGGACCCAATGATGCGGGGATGTTCTGCGCTTACCGCAGGTTCCCTTCCGTCCGCGTTATCCACAAGATTCTTCAGCACCTTGGACACCCGAAAAGTGGTATTCCTGCCCTCCGGGCGGTGCGATATCTTCCTCGTCATGGGCAGTATGTACTCATTCTAAGGGGTCTGCCTGGTGTTGGTTGCGTCGCATCCGGAGTGGGACACATCGCGGGTATCCGCGGTGCATCGCCATAGCCTTTTTAATTGACGGACCATCGCCCGGCTGAAAAAATGGGGTTACTTGAGTCATTGGCCAGTACTGCCAGCCGATAGAGACAGCAGCATTGCTGGCACCGGCTCCGCGTACGAAATCCTCCACTCCCTGCAATCCTTTCTTGCCGACCGTGGATACTCGGACCGGCAAACGAGTTGTTGTGCGCTGCGAACAGCGCAGAAGTTCCCTCCATCTGCCCTTACATGGCTGGGGGGATGGGCCCTATGAAACGTCCACGCATTCGTTTCCAGATCGCAGTTCTCGGCTTTATCCTGATGCCCGCGGCCGCTGGAGTACTCGCGGTTCATGCCTCGGCCACCTGCGAGCGGTTCGTCCGAACCTACGTGACCAAGCCGGTGCGCAACACCGTCAGCAAGCAGACCGCGCAGGCGTGGGCACTCTGGCGCATCGGTCATCCCAATTGGAAGCCCAACCCGAAGCTCCAGCGCCCTCGCTACATTATGACCCGCGACGAGGTGGTCGAGAAGGTGGCGTTCGCCTGCAGCGTTCCGATGATCGATGCGGAAACCAGGTCCATCGTCGGGCCCAGCGCCCCTCCGCCTGTGGTCTTCCTGCCTTCAGTGGCCAATCCCGGGATCGAGTTCCCCGAGCTCGCACCGCCGGAGGTCGCCGCAACGACACCCCTGGCAGACCTGCCCCCCGTCTCCCCTCCCGGACTTCCCCTGTTCGTCGGTGAGGTTCCCGAACCGGCCAGCCTGCTGATGGTCGGCGGAGGCTTTCTTGTACTGGGGCTGTTATTGGCCGCCCGCGCCCGCGACACCCCACCCCTGCCGGAGCTTTTCTAGGGAACGTCTGAATAAGTCCGAATGTTATTTCGGCGGCGATCCAACGACTGAGATTCTGACCCAAAATCGGGTCAGAATGACGCTTCCATATTGGCTCGCAGCACTTAATCAGAGGCTCCCTTGGATTAATCAGAGGCTCCCTAGGAGCCCGCTCTACTTCCCCGTTTTCCAGATGTAAAGAAAGCTCTCGTCGCTGGACGTGGAGATGTCCAGGTTTCTCTGCCGGGTGGCGCGGCTCAGAGCGGAGCGAATGTTCTCCTTGGTGTCCGGCAGCTCGGCCAGTGCCACTTTGAGTGCGGAACCGGTCTCCAGGCCGTCAATCGCCTCCAGCAGTTGCTGGACGATCTGCTTGTGCTTGCCATCCCTGCCCTTGGGAACGCTTGTCTGGGGAACCGATTCAAACCTGGCCGGCGCCGGAACAGCTTCTTCATTGGGGTCCATGCGCGCACCTCACGTGACGTTATTCTACAAAGAAACACTAACTTAACCAGCCGCTAACGTAACGCTATTCTAAACAAATCGAGACAGAATGCAATAGTGCCGGGCAACATTCTGGAGGAAATCCTCTCCAAACGATGCTCTGTCCAGAAACAGACTCGCCCCTCTGTCGTGCAGAAACAAAAGAGTTAACCCGTATTCAAATAAATGGGTTAGCGTTCTTCTCAGAGGTAAAAAACATGGCCGCTTCCCTGCATATCGAAGTGATTTCGCTCCGCGACCTCAAGACGGAGAGCTCCACCCTGATGCCTGCCAAGCAGCAGCCTTTGGTCCTGGTGGTGGACGACGAGCGGGTCATCGCGGACACGTTGTCGATCATATTGTCCAGAGGCGGCTTTACCACAGTCACGGCCTACGATGGAGAATCGGCGCTGGAACTGGCCCTGGCCGTGGCTCCTGACCTGCTTCTCTCCGATGTCATGCTCGGCCCCGGGATCGATGGCACCCAACTGGCCATTGAACTGACGACCGAGCTTCCGGACTGCAAGGTGATCCTGTTCTCCGGCCATGCCGCCACCCGCGATCTTCTGACCGAGGCACGCAAACTGGGCCACGACTTTACACTGCTGACCAAGCCGATCCACCCCGCCGACCTGCTGGCACGCATCACGGAGACGCTCCCTATGCGTTCGCACGCCAACGCATAGTTTCCTGGCACCAGAGGTAGCGCGCTACGGCCTGCGTTTGCTCTCACGGATACGCGCAATCTCGCTCATGCGCTGGGCCAGCGATTTTTCGCGACCCTCCTGCGTGGGATGGTAGTAGCGCCGGTGCGCCAGCGACGGCGGCAGGCACTCCATGTCAGCGACCTTGCCCTCCACGTCGTGCGCGTACTCATACCCCTTGCCGTAGTCGAGCGACTGCATCAGCTTGGTCGGCGCATTGCGCAGATGCAGCGGCACCGGCTCCGCGGCGGTCGCTTCGATATCCGCAAGCACCTTGCCGTAGGCCGTGTACACCGCGTTCGACTTGGGCGCCAGGCACAGATATACCACCGCCTGCGCCAGCGCCAGGTCGCCCTCAGGCGAGCCTAGAAAGTGCATCGCATCGCGCGCGGACAGGCACAGGTTCAGCGCCTCGGGCGCGGCCAGCCCAATGTCCTCCACCGCCATGCGCACCACCCGGCGCGCCACGTACATGGGATCTTCGCCCGCCTGCAGCATCCGCCCCAGCCAGTACAGCGCGGCATCCGCGTCGGAGTTGCGCACGCTCTTATGCAGCGCGGAGATGATGTCGTAGTGCTGCTCGCCCTGCTTGTCGTACAGCAGCACGCGCCGCTGCAGGGCCTCGGCGGCAATCTCTTTCGTAATGCGCAGGTCGGCCGTCTCCGCCGCCAGGCTCGCGGCCACATCCAGCGCATTCAGCGCGTTCCGCGCGTCGCCGCTGGCGTATGCAGCTATTGTCGCCAGGGCCGCTGCGTCCGCGGCAATGCCCGACGCGCCCAGGCCGCGCGTCGCATCCGACAGCGCACGTTCCAGCAGCGCGGCAATCTGCTCCTCGGTCAGCGGTTGCAGCGTGTACACGCGGCAGCGCGACAGCAGCGCGGCGTTCAGTTCGAACGACGGGTTCTCCGTGGTCGCGCCGATCAGCCGGATGGCGCCCCGCTCGACATAAGGCAGAAATGCATCCTGCTGCGCCTTGTTGAAGCGATGGATCTCGTCGACGAACAGAATCGTGCGCGAGCGGAAGTCCGCAGCCTTCTCCGCCGCCACCATCACCTGCTTGATCTCCTTGATGCCCGACATCACGGCGGAGAACTCGATGAAGGTCGCATTCGTCAGGGCGGCAATGATCTTCGCGAGCGTCGTCTTGCCCGTGCCCGGAGGCCCCCAGAAGATCATCGACGTGGGATCGTCATGCTCGATGGCCAGCCGCAGCGGTTTGCCCGCGCCCAGCAGGTGCTGCTGCCCGACAAACTCCGCCAGCGTGCTGGGCCGCATGCGCTCAGCCAGCGGCGCCGCGCGCTGCACGGAGCCGGAGGCTACCATCGGCGATGCGTCAAAGAGGCTCATACAATCGCTATCGGTTTCGATGCAGCCCGTTGCCGTGAAGCTTCGTAGAGCAGCACCGATCCGGCGACGGCCGCGTTCAGGCTCTCCGTGCGGCCCGGCGTGGGGATGGTGATGCGAGCGTCCGCCAGCGCCAGCCATTCCTCGCTCAAGCCCGCACCCTCGTTGCCAATCATCAGTGCGCAGCCGCCGCTCAGGTCGGCCGCCGAGACGGGCGATGCCTCCGGGCCAGCGCGGTTCGCCTGCGACTCTGCCTCCGGCGCGACCGCCGCTAGAAACCGAACTCCCTGCGACTTGAGCTCGCCGACATCGTCCAGCGTGACCTCCGCAACCGGCACGCGGAACACCGATCCCGCCGATGCGCGCAGCGCCTTCTGGTTCCACTCGCTGACTGTGCCTGCCGTAGTCAGCACCGCAGCCGCGCCAAACGCCTCCGCCGAGCGGATGAGCGTACCCAGGTTGCCGGGATCCTGCAAACCCACCGCCAGCAGCAGCAGCGGATGCGACACCGCGCCGGCAAACAGCACGTCCAGCGTCCACACCGGTGGAATCAGCAGCGCGGCGATGCCCTGCGGCGACTGCGTATCCACCACGCTGGCAAAGACCTCGTCCGTGAGGACCAGGCGTTCCACATTGCCAGGCGCCCACACCGGCACGTCGCGGCGTTCGCTCACAAAGATCGTCTTGAAGACCAGCCCGCTGCGCATCGCCTCAAACAGCAGGTGCTCGCCTTCAATCGCCACCAGGCCGCCGGAGAGGCGTGCGCGTCCGGCAAAGGCGGCGCGAAGCTGTTTCACGCGCGGGTTCGCACGGCTGGTGACCAGGGTTGAACTCATAGCAAAATCTTACGCTGCCGGGCAGTGCAGGCGCGTCGCGGGAGAGTCTCCGCAGAGTCAGTTACACGCCAGCGCCGTCCATATCCCGGGGTTCGGTGGGCCGTTTTGACTGACGATGCCGTAGTCCACAAAGGAGCCGGCGCTGATCGCGGTGCCATTCGGGATCGCGCAGGTTGTCGCCGCAGGACCCGCCGCAAGCGTACACGCGAGCAGCGTTGTCGCTGGCCCCCCCGGAGCAGCAAACGATCGCAGCGTCAACGTCGTCTGCGCGGTAAGCTGCGAGTACACATTCAGTCCCGTCACCACGCATGCGTTGGGCACCCACGTCAGCACCGCCGCCGACTCCGTACCGCTCGAGGTAATGCCGCTCACCGAGTAATACTCCATCGACAGCCCGGGAGAGCCGCCTGATGGTTCCAGGTGATACACCGACGCGAACGGGATTCCGCTGGTAGATCCGCCAGACCCGCTGCCGCCCGTTCCCGGCGAACCCGTCGCGCCCTGCGGGATCGTAAAGTTCAACACCGCCGCAGCACTGGTGCCGCTGTTGGTCACCGCGGCTTGGCTTCCCGCTGCGCCGGTCGTCACGGTGCCGATCGTTACCGTCGCCGCCGAGCCCGCCGGACCGGATGGACCCACACTGCCCGCCTCCGCCAGCACAGCCCATAAGCCAGGGTATTGCGCTGGATTTTGTGACGTATTCGCCACCAACGCAATGTATGTGGACGCGGGACTGCCATAGGTCACAGCATCGTTCACAGCGTATCCGTAGCCGGAGACCCACGCGCCTTTATAAGTCATACCCGCCGGCCCCGCTGCACCGTCGGTCCCATTGGTCCCGTTGCTCCCGGGCAGGCCTGTTGCGCCGGTCGCGCCCGCTGGACCCGTGAGACCGGTTGGCCCGGCAGGTCCAGTCGCCCCGGCAGGCCCTGGCGCGCCCGCCGGACCCTGCGGCCCCGTTGCCCCTTGTGCTCCGGAGGGTCCCGCTGGCCCTGAATATCCGGTGGGCCCCTGCATTCCCGTGGCGCCGGTTGCCCCCGCAGGCCCGGCTGCCCCGGCGGCGGCCAGCAGTCCCCAATACGCCGGACTCGTATCCGGCTCGCGCCCCACATTCGCCGCCAGTGCAATATAGCTCGAACCGCCATACGCCACCGCGTCGCCGGTCGCATACGCCGTGCCGATCAGCCACTCTCCCTGAAACGCAACCGGAGGCCCCTGCGGTCCGGTCGCGCCCGTAGCACCTACTGGGCCGGCCGGTCCCGCAGGGCCAGCGGCACCCGGCGCGCCATCCGCTCCCGCCACACCCTGAGCCGCCAGAACGGCCCACTGCGCCGGACTGGCCGACGGTGTGTTCCCACGATTGCCCGCCATCAGCGAGATATACGTGGACCCCTGCCAACTCACCGCATCGTTCAGCGCATAGTTCGTTGCGGACTGGTAGTTGCCCCGGTAGTTCGCCACCGGAGGCCCCTGCGGCCCGGTCGCGCCCGTAGCACCAGTCGCGCCCACCGGCCCCTGCGGACCAACCGGCCCAGTCGCCCCGGTTGCGCCTGTCACACCCGCAGGCCCCGCAGTCCCGGCAGCGCCCGCCGCCGCAAACAGCGACCATTGCACCGGGCTCTGGTCCGGCGTGTTCCCATGATTGCTCGCCACCAGCGACACATACCCAGAGC
>Ga0181516_10003030_pt1 | contig 11510 bp, 10 predicted proteins | sample PEATcosm2014_Bin_25_FD_121104 | JGI IMG/M metagenome (GOLD analysis project Ga0181516, IMG submission 121104) | Peatland microbial communities from MTU Mesocosm Facility, Houghton, MI, USA - PEATcosm2014_Bin01_10_metaG | ecosystem: Environmental > Terrestrial > Soil > Wetlands > Peat | place...
TACATGTCGAACGACCGGTAGCCGTGCCCCAGCAGCTTGCACTGCTGCTTCTGCACCGGGAAGCCCGGGTCCAGGAACAGCGTCCCCTCCCGGTCGGCCCACATGCGGTTGACGGTGAGGAAGGCGGCCATGCCGCCCATCATGGAGCCCACGGTGGGGATGCAGTACTCCGGGTCCACCTCCAGGTCCAGGAACAGCCTGGCGAAACGGGCCACTTCGCGCTTGAGTCCGGCGGTGCCCTGGATGTCCGGATAGATGGCCGCCACGCCGCTCCTCAGGGCCTTGATCTGGGCCTCCACCCCCACCTGGGGCGCGGGCAGTCCGGGGATGCCCATCTCCATGCGCACGAACTTCCGGCCCGAACCGGCCTCGATCAGGTCCACCAGCTTCTTGATCTCCCGGATGGAGGCCTGGCCCGGATCCTTCAGGCCGCAGGCCTGGAGGGCCTGGCGCACCACGTCCGCGTCGATGGGCGTCTGCCGGTTGTCCATGGGGTCCCCTTGAAGGTTTGACCGGGGCGGGACGTGCCCGCCGAGCCGGCCCTGGTGGTGGTGATCCGAAGCTGAGTTACCCAATGAGAATTGCATCCCGGCACCGGGAGTCAAGGGGAGGACCGCGTGGGCCTGGTCACAATCCCCAGGAAAAACGATCCCTTGATGCCGAAAGTTGGACAGGGGGAGGCCGGACCGGCTAGATTCAGGTAGGTTTTTCCCAACTCCATACCCACGCAATAAGGAAGACATGGCCGCCCTCGATCATCCAGAGCCCACCATCTTCATCATCTTCGGCGGCGCCGGCGACCTGACCTGGCGCAAGCTGGTGCCGGCCCTGTTCGACCTGGCCCAGGACCGGAGGCTGCCCCGGGAGTTCGCGATCATCGCGGTGGACCGAGCCGCGCTGGATGACGCCAACCTGCGCGAGCGGCTCCGGGCCGGGGTCAGGCAGTACGCGCGCCGGGGCCTGGGGCCGGACGGCGCCTGGGACGCCTTCGCCGGGCACTGCAGCTACCGCCAGGGCGATTTCCAGGACCCGGGGACCTACACCGCCCTGGGCCAGGCGTGCGCCCAGCTGGAGCAGGCCTGGGGCGGCGGAGCCCACCGGGTCTTCTACATGGCCACCCCGCCGGCGGTGTTCGGAGTGATCCCCCCGTTCCTGGGCCAGGCCGGGCTGACCGGTGACCGGGAGCGCACGCGCATCGTGATCGAGAAGCCCATCGGCAGCGACCTGGCCTCCGCCCGCGCCCTGAACGCCATCCTCTCCGCCAGTTTCACCGAAGCCCAGATCTTCCGCATCGACCACTACCTGGGCAAGGAGACGGTGCAGAACATCCTGGCGTTCCGCTTCGCCAATCCGCTGTTCGAGCCCATCTGGAACCGCCGCTACGTGGAGTACGTGGCCATCACCGTCGCCGAGACCGTGGGCAGCGAGCACCGGGGCGAGTACTACGACCGGGCCGGGGCGCTGCGCGACATGGTGCAGAACCACCTCATGCAGCTGCTCTGCCTGGTGGCCATGGAGCCGATGGTCTCCTTCGGCGCCGACGAGATCCGCAACAAGAAGGTGGACGTGCTGCACGCCATCCGGCCCATCCAGCCCCCCGAGGTGCACCAGTGCGCCGTGCGCGGGCAGTACGGCCCGGCCGGCGCCGGGCGCAACCGGGTCCGGGGCTACCGGGAGGAGGAGGGAGTGGCCGCGGATTCCCGCACCGAGACCTGCGCGGCGCTGCGCCTGTTCATCGACAACTGGCGCTGGCAGGGCGTTCCCTTCTACCTGCGCACCGGCAAGCGCATGCCCCGGCAGGTGTCGGAAGTGTCCATCCAGTTCCGCGCGGTGCCGCACCAGTCCTTCCCCCAGGAGTCCTCCCTGGGCTGGAAGCCGGCCCGGCTGGTCCTGGCCATCCAGCCCGACGAAGGCATCCTGCTGGAATTCCAGGCCAAGTATCCGGGCCCGGAAATGTACTTGCGGCCGGTGGACATGCGCTTCAACTACCGGGAGAGCTTCGCCGTGCCCTCGCCCGACGCCTACGAGACCCTGCTCTGGGACATCATGCGCGACGACCCCACCCTGTTCATGCGCGCCGACCAGGTGGAGGCGGCCTGGAGCCTGCTGATGCCGGTGCTGGACGCCTGGAGCGTCGCCCCGCCCAGCGATTTCCCCAACTACGCAGCCGGCGAGTGGGGGCCGGAGGCCACCCAGCTGCTGCTGGCCCAGGAAGGGCACCGCTGGCCGGTGCCCACCGAGCTGGTGCCGCCCGTGCCGGGCCGCCCGGTCCGGAGGAAGTGAGAGGTCCGGATCTTACCCAAAGCGAACGCCGGCCGGAACCCGTCCGCCGGTCCCTCCCCTACTCCGGCTTCCCGCCGAGGTGGTCCCAGTAGTAGGCACGGAACGCCTCGGGGCTCATGGGATGGCCGTACAGGAAGCCCTGGGCCTTGTGGCACCCGCGGTCCAGCAGGAATTTGGCCTGGTCCAGGTGCTCGACGCCCTCGGCGATCACTTCCATGCCCAGGCTCCTGCCCATGGCGATGATGGCGGCGGCGAGGTTGCGGCCCGGAGACTCACCGGGGGGGGCCTGGATGAAGGACTGGTCTATCTTGATGATGTCGAAGGGATACAGGTGCAGGTAGCTCAGGGAGCTGAAGCCCGTCCCGAAATCGTCCAGGGCCAGGGTCAGGCCCATGGCCTTCATGCTCTGCAGGATGCCGAGGGCCTGGCCCGAACTCTCCAGCAGCACGCTCTCGGTGACCTCCACCTCCAGGAACCTGGGGTCCGCGCCGGTGAGGGCGATGCAGTGCTCGATGCGCTCCAGGAGCTGGGGATCCAGCATCTGCACGCTGCTCAGGTTCACCGCCACCCGGATGGGCGGGAGCCCTTCGGCCAGCAGGGACTGGATGAACGTGAGCGACTCCCGGAACACGAATTCCCCCAGCTCCACGATCAGGCCCGTCTCCTCGGCCACCGGAATGAACCGGGCCGGCGCGATGGAGCCCATCTCCGGGTCGTCCCAGCGCAGCAGGGCCTCCATGCCCATGACCGTGCGGTTGCGGGCGTCGATCTGGGGCTGGAAGAACACGTGGAAGGCCCCGTGGGCCAGGCCCCGGCGCATGCCCGCCTCCAGGGCGAAGCACTCCAGCAGCCGCGAGCTCAGGGACGGGTCGAAGAACTGGAAGCGGTTCCGCCCGCTCTCCTTGGCCGCATACATGGCCCGGTCGGCGTTCTTCAGCAGGGTGTCCGGGTCCTGCCCGTCCCGGGGGATCAGGGCGATGCCGATGCTCGGGGTGACCACCAGCTCATGCCCGTCCAGGAGCACCGGCTGGCGCAGCACGTCCAGGATGCGCTGCGCCACCCGCCCGGCGTTCACCGGGCTGGCAAGGTTCTTGAGGATCAGGCAGAATTCGTCGCCGCCGATGCGCGCCACCGACTCCACGTCGCCGCTGTCGGCCCGGGCCAGCATGTCCGAGGGGCGCAGGACGTCCGAGATGCGCGCGGCGACCACCTTGAGCAGGTCGTCCCCCACCGCGTGGCCCAGCGTGTCGTTGACCCGCTTGAAATTGTCCAGGTCGAGGTAGAGGATGGCCGCCGTCATGGGATAGGGCGTGCCTTCGCTGCGCTGGGTCTCCTGGAGCACCCGCTCCAGGGTGGAACTGAAGGCGTTGCGGTTCCACAGGCCGGTCAGCACATCGTGGTAGGCCAGGTGCCGGATCTGCTTCTCGAACGCCTTGCGCTGGGTGATGTCGCGCAGCATCACCAGGACCCGGTCTTCCGCCGAAGCCACGAAGCGCGCCTCCCAGGAGCGCTGCTCGCCGGCGAAGGGATGGGTGAACTCCAGGCTGTGGACCTTCGAGGGCCCGAGCAGCGCGGCCCCGCAGCGTTCCCGCACCTGGTTCGCCAGGGGGCCGGGCAGGAGCGTGTCCAGGGTGCCCTGGAGGGGCTGGGGGTCGTCCTCCGCGTCCTGGAGGCCGGAGTGGACGTGGGTCACGAAGCCCGCGGTGTCCACCGTGAAGATGGAGTCGGGGTGCACGGCGAGGATGGAACGCAGGGTCCGCAGGCTGTCCCGGAGCTCGTTGGAGGCCCGGTTGGCCTGCAGGACATGCTGGATCCGGTGCGGCAGGTGCTGGAAGTGCAAGGGCTTGACCAGGAAGTCGTTGGCGCCCGCCTGGTACGCGGCGTTGATGGAGGCCAGGTCCTCCAGGCCGGTCACCATGACCACCGGCAGTTCCTCCGCCGACCAGGTCTGCCGGATCTCCCGGCAGATGGCGAACCCGTCTTCGCCGACCATCACGATGTCCAGGAGCACCAGGTCCGGCGCCTGCTCCCGGATGAGCCGGAGCCCGGCCGCGCCGCTGGTGGCCGTGTGGCAGGCCATGCCCGCGGCCTTGAGGGCCCTGGAGATCATGAGCAGGACCATGGCATCGTCGTCGATGGCGACGATCCTGGGCGGGGGAGCGCCGGGAGGCAGGCTGCTCCCGGCCCCCGGGCTGCTCATGCTGTCTTGCGCAGGTTCATGGTGCATGCTTCGACAATATATGAATTGGATATTGTCAACACCTGTTTTCCCGTGGAATGGGGGGGGAATCGCGAATTTCTTTGCCGAAGCCGCGGCCAACGGCAGGAGCGCTCAGCCCTGGGTGGTTCTATCCAGCCGCTGGGCAAGGCTCTCCAGGAGATCCCAGACCTGGTGGCATTCCTCGCAGGTGGATGCCGGCTCCCCGCAGGGGAACCCTTCCACCCCCATGCCCTCGCAGCGCGGGTTGCGCACATAGAACAGCAGGCTGTCCAGCACCTCGAAGATCCGGTCGCGCAGCTTGCTCTCCGGCAGGCCCCGGACGGACTCGATGAGGCGCCATTCGGCGGGGCTCAGGACCGCGGTGATGGTGGGCTCGGGCATGGGCCAGCTCCTTGGTGGTCCCCAGTATAAGCCTTTGGACCCATCCCGGCGGCGGATTCCAGCTAGCCTGGAAGCTGGGACCTTCCGGGAGGGCGACGGTGAAAGCAGTGATCCAGCGGGTGAAGCGGGCCACGGTGCGGGCCGGAGAGCGGTCCGCCGGCATCGGCCCAGGCCTGCTGGTGCTGGCCGGCCTGGAGACCGGCGACACCGAAGCCGAGTGCCGCTGGGCCGCCGCCAAGATCGCCACCCTGCGGGTGTTCGAGGATGCCGAGGGACGCATGAACCGCTCCCTCGAGGAGGTGGGCGGGGCGGTCCTGGCGGTGTCCCAGTTCACCCTGGCCGGCAGCATCGCCAAGGGCCGCCGGCCCTCCTTCGACCAGGCCATGGCGCCGCAGCTGGCCCGGCCCCTGTTCGACCATTTCGTCGCCTGCCTCCGGGAAGCGGGCTGCCCGGTGCAGACCGGCTACTTCCAGGAGATGATGGAAGTGGAACTGGTGAACGACGGGCCGGCGACCTTCATCCTGGAGCGGTGACTACAGCCCCGGCGGGATCATCATCACCGCCCGGAACCGGTCCAGGCCGTCAGCCTTGCCCCGGCCCCGGGGCAGGTGCAGCACCGCCGTGATGGAACCGTTGCTCCCGGCGGCCCAGGCGGAGGTGCTGCCGGGGTCCCCGGGCACCGGGGCGGTGCCGGTATTGATCCACCAGACGCCCGGCTTGTCGCTGTTCTTGCGGTTGCTGAGCAGGAGCCGCTTGGTCATGCGCACCGCCGCCTCCTGGGCCGGATCCTGCAGCCAGGTGAGCATCGTCGCGGGGCTGGCGCGCAGCAGGTCCCCGTCGCCGATCCAGGGCGGTTCGATGGCGGGGATGCCCTCCCCGGGCGGCATCCGGTCGCCCAGGAAGGGACCGAAGGCGTCCTCCATCAGGGCCCGGCCGCCGCCTTCCCCGTAGTCCCGCTTCCATTCCCCGGCCGACCACCGGCCCCAGGCCAGGAAGGCCAGGTTGCAGCTCTCCTGCAGGGCCTTGGCCAGGTCGACCTTGCCGTGGCCCTTGGCCAGCCAGCAGTGGCAGCCCTGCCAGGTGCCGGTGCAGTTGAACTGCACGTCCATGGAGGCCCAGTCCATGCCCGCCAGCTTGATCCAGACCAGCTTGGCCAGGCTGCCCATGGGCAGCTCCCGGGAGGCGTCCTCGCCGAACAGGTGCACCACGCCGTCGGGCCCGACGATGGCCAGGGCTTCCCCGGGCAGCAGGGGCGCCTGGTTGCTGGCGGGCGGCGCCTGGGGGTTGAGGGCGGGCGGCGCCGCCGCGCACAGGACACAGGCGAACGTCAGCAGCAGCGACTTGATGATCCACATCGAAGGTCCCGAGGATGGTTGGAGGGCTCCCCGGCAGTATAAGCCGATCCAAGGTCCACCGGCGCTCCTGATCCGTGCCCGGGGCCAGGACTTTCCAGCGGTACAGGCCGAGGCAGGCGGGGTTTTCCGCGAGGGGCCGGAAATGAATTGATAATGCATGGATTAAAATATCGGCCAATGACATAGTGACGCCATGGGCAATCGCAGAATCCTCGCCAACCTCCGGGGGGCCGTGAGCCCGGATCCCGGGGTGCCCTGGGCGGTGGACTTCATCCAGGATGCGGCCATCGTCCTGGAGGATTCCCGGATCCTGTGGCTGGGACCCCGCACCGGCCTGCCGGCCGCCTACCGGGATGCGGAAGTGCTGGACGGCGGCGGCCGCTGGGCCGCCCCCGGCTTCGTGGACCCCCACACCCACCTGCTGTTCGCCGGCGACCGCAGCCAGGAGTTCAACCGCCGGCTGCACGGCGACAGCTACGCCCAGATCGCCGCCGAAGGCGGCGGGATCCGGGCCACCACCCAGGCCACCCGGGCCGCCTCGGTGGACGACCTGGTGGCGCTGGGCGCCCGGCGGCTGGAACGTTTCCGCAGCAAGGGCGTGGTCCACCTGGAGGCCAAGACCGGCTACGGCCTGGAGCTGGAGGCCGAGAGCCGCCTGCTGGAGGCCTACGGCCGCCTGCGCGGCCAGGGCTGGAGTCTGGACGTGACGCTGATGCCCGCCCACGACCTGCCCCAGGAGTTCAGCGGCGACCCCGACCGCTACATCCGCACCGTGGCCCGGGATTGGCAGCCCGAGCTGGTGCGGCGCCACCCGGGGGTGGCGCGCTTCTGCGACGTGTTCGTAGAGCGGGGCGTGTTCACCCCGGCCCACGGCCGGGAGGTGCTCGAGTCCGGCAAGGCCCTGGGCCTGCGGCCGCGGATCCATGCCGACGAGTTCTGCGCCACCGGCGGAGCCGAGCTGGCCGCCGAACTGGGCGCCGCCAGCGCCGATCACCTGATGTTCGCCTCGGCCCCCGGCATCGCAGCCATGGCCCAGGCCCGGGTCATCCCCACCCTGCTCCCCGCCACCACCCTGTTCCTGGGCCTGCGCAGCTTCGCCCCCGCCCGGGCGATGCTCCAGGCCGGCTGCAGGGTGGCCCTGGCCTCGGACTTCAACCCCGGCTCCTGCGCCTGCATCGACCCCTTGCTGGTGCTGCGCCTGGGCTGCCTGCAGCTGGGCCTGACCTTCGAGGAGGCGTTCACCGCCATGACCCTGCACGCCGCCCTCAGCCTGGGCCGCCCCGACCTGGGCCACCTGCACCCCGGCGGCTCGGACCGCATCCTGCTCTGGGACGTCAAGCATCCGCTGGACCTGGTCTACTGGATGGGCGAGAGCTTCCTGCCGGGCTTCCTGGAGTGACCCTCCGCGGGGGGACCGCGGCGTTTCAATCCCATTTGCAATAGAGTCTCAGTTTAAACAGAAATAATTGATCATCATTCCCTGGCCACCCCGGTGTCCCTCGGCCGCCTTCATGGCCGCCGGTCCCGCGGCCGAAAAAGAAGCCCCGGATCGCTCCGGGGCCTTGGTCCGTTCCGAATATTCAAATGAACTATTGAGATCCTATCACTGACCTCTGCCCTTGAACTCCTCAACGATGTTGTAGATGCGCTCCTTGGCCCTTAATTTGGCTTTCTTGAGCTCCACTTCTTCCACCGTTTCCTTGGCGGAGAGCCTGAGCTTGTTGCGGAGGTACACCAACCTTTCATCCGCAGCCCGGTGCTCTTCCATCAGTTTCCGAAATTCAAAGTGCTCCTTCATGAGCTTATCCTGAACGTCCGGCTGGAGAAAATCCATGAACCCTCCATAAAAGGCCTGTTTACAGGCAGTTTACTTGTGCGAAAGATCTTTTCTTGCCCTAGGGTACTCCCGGTTGGACCCCCGTCAAGGGAATAGAATTCCCAAGGTTGGACCGGTTCCCAGCGGCGTTTCCGCCAGTGGTGCAAGGCAGCTTGGCAACGTGAGGGTATTCCATGGACTGGTTCGCGCGGGATTTCGATCATCCAGCCTATTTCGAGATCTACCAGGACAAGGAGGAGGACGCCGGCACCGAAGGACCGGGGCTGGCCGGCCTGTTCGGCCTGCCACGGGGCAGCCTGGCCCTGGACCTGCCCTGCGGCTGGGGCCGCCTGCGGCCGGCCCTGGACGCGGCCGGCTGGCGGGTGGTGGGCGGCGATCTGAGCCCCCTGAACCTGGGCCGGCACCGGCTGCAGCACCCGGGTCCCCTGGTCCGCCTGGACCTGCGCCGGCTGCCGTTCCGGGACCGGATCGCCGACGGCATCTTCTGCGCCTACACCAGCTGGGGGTATTTCGCCACGGACGAGGAGAACCAGCTCCAACTGGCGGAGTTCGCCCGGGTCCTGCGGCCGGGGGGCGTCCTGCTCCTGGACCTGGCGGGCCGGGAGCGCTGCCTCCAGGGCCTGCGCCTGGTGGGCCACGGCTGGTACGACGTGGGCGGGCGCTACCGGGAGCGGGTGCGCCTCAGCGGCGACGGCCGGCGGGTCCTCACCGAACGGATCATCCGCGGCACCCGGTTCCGCCACGACATCTGGATCCCCACCGACCCGGAAGCGCGGGACGCCCTGGCGGCGGCCGGACTGACCCTGGACCGGGCCTTCGGCGACGTGGCCGGCGGCCCCTGGACCCCGGAGGCCGAACGCTGGATCTACCGGGCCATCAGGAAGCCTTGACCCGCATCACCAGCAGAGCGTATGCCCCGAACACCAGGCCGATCCCCACCAGGCCCGCCCGGATCCCCACGGCCTGCACCACGGCGCTGCCCAGCAGCGGCCCCACCATCATCCCGAGCGCATAGGCGATGTTGAGGATCCCGAACACCGAGCCGTAGCTGTCGCTGCCCATGCGTTCCACCGCGTCCGCCACCGCCGGGCTGGAGGGCGCCATGATCAGCGAGGTGATGACGCCGGTGGCCGCCATGGCGGCCAGCACCAGCCGGAAGTCGCCCATGAACACCGGCAGCGGAATGGCCACCATGGCCAGGAACAGCCCCAGGACCAGGATCCGCTTGCGTCCGAGCCGGTCGGAGAAGGCGCCCATCATGGGCGAGGTGATCATGTGGGTGACCGCGGCGGCCCCGAAGCAGAGACCGATGCCGGCGGGCGCCAGCCCGAGGACGCGGTCCAGGTGGAGCGGGAGCGTGGACTCCAGCAGGGCCAGCATGCCCGCGCCCATGGCCATGGCCCCGGCGAACGCCCGGATGGTGCGGTTCCGGAGCAGATCCCCGAAGCCCATCCGGGTATCCCGCACCGCCGGCACCTCCCTGAGCAGGGTAAGCCGGGCCCCCGCGTCCACCAGGGCCAGGGAGGCCGCCACCAGGAACGGCGCCCGCAGGCCGTAGCGCTGGGCGAGCCAGCCCGAAAGCGGCGGCCCCAGCATCACCCCGAGGTTGGCGAAGGCGAACACGGTGCCCATGGCCCGGCCCCGGGCCTCCCGGGGGAAGTGGTCCGCCACCAGGGCCATGCCGGCGATCCAGGTGGCGGTGGCCGACAGGCCCTGGAGCACCCTGGCGAGGATCAGCAGCGGATAGGACCGGGCGAAGGCGAACAGCAGGGTGGTGGCGAACAGCCCCAGCAGCCCCCCCAGCAGGGGCGTGCGGCGCCCCACCTGGTCCGCCAGCCGTCCCAGAGGGTAGGTGCCCGCCAGCAGCGCCGCCGCGTAGCTGCCGAACAGGATGCCCACCCCCATCTGGTCCAGTCCGTAGACCCGGGCGTAGGCGGGCAGGAGCGGCACCAGCAGGTAGTACAGCAGCGTGTCCGTGAACATGGCCAGAGCCACCACGAAGAGCGCCGAATGCCTGCCCGATCCCGTTTCCACCGGGCCATCCTAGCAAAAAAACCGCAGCCGCCCGGGAGGGGCGGGAAAAAAAGCAGGGCCCCCTCGCGGGGACCCTGGTGGACCGGTAAGCCGGGTTCTGTCGTGGGACGTCATTCCTCTAGGGCGGCCATCACTGGCCGTCTCAAGCGACCTACCCGCTGGCTCGATCGGGCCGATCCTCACTGCTTGCGCAGCACGCCAGCCTATTTGGTCTTGCTCCGTGGGGGGTTTACCATGCCCGTCCTGTTGCCAGTCCGGCGGTGGGCTCTTACCCCACCGTTTCACCCTTGCCTGATCCCCGCTAGGGGCCATCGGCGGTCTGTTCTCTGCTGCACTTTCCGTCGGGTCGCCCCGCCCAGGAATTACCTGGCCCACTGCCCTGCGGAGCCCGGACTTTCCTCTGCTTTTGACGGCAGCGACGCCCTGGCCCACAGGCTACTCTAACATGGCCGGAGCCGATCCGGAAACCTCCCCCCGCCCGGGGGCCGCCCAGGAGCCGCCATGCCGGGCGCGAAGGCAAACGACCAGCAGAGCTGGACGCGGGCTGGGGTGGGGAATGGATCAGAACGCCAGGGAGAGGAAATACGGGCCGGAACCGGCCTTGGTATCGAACTTGGCCATGGGATTGAACCTGGGTTTGGGGTTCTTGCCGGTCCAGTGGTAGTTCGTGATCTCCAGCCCGGCTTCCCGATCCATGATCTTCCGTTCCACATGGCAGGAAAGGGCCGTTCCCTTCTCCCCGGTGAACGAAAGGTCGAATCCATAGCCCTTGAAGGAGCCGCCGAGGCTTTTGGCATCGGCGAATTCCAGGAAGAAGCGCTTGGCGTCGACCTTCACCGAAGCATCCTTGCCTTTCAGTGTCTTGATCTCCGAGTAGTCCTTGCCGTCCCTCACCACCAGGGAGCCGTAGCACTTTTCACCCCCGATCTGGATGGTGCAGGGCGGGTTGACGACATTGACGAGGCGGTAGACCGAGGCCTGGGCCATGCGGGGCGCCAGGGCGAGCGTGACCGTGGCGAGCACGGCGAAGGGGCGCGGAACCGAGCGGATCATGGGCAACCTCCCTGGTGGACCGGTGGCGAGGGTCGTGACAGGAAGAAATTATAAATTCTTTATGTTTCATGTCAACGCCATCCACGGTTCCACCCCGCTTTGGCGGGTTCTGGACCGCAGCGCAGCGGAGGTCCGGAACCCACCCAAAGCGAACGCCCGTCCGGGACCCGCCAGCCCAAGGCACCCAGAAACCAAAAAGCCCCGCAACGTGAGTTGCGGGGCCTGGGTTTTAACGTCGCGGCGACCTACTTTTCCACCTGTGTGCCAGGAAGTATCATCGGCCCTCTGGAGCTTAACTGCCGTGTTCGGAATGGGAACGGGTGTGACCTCCAGGGTATAGCCACGA
>Ga0181516_10003031_pt1 | contig 11508 bp, 7 predicted proteins | sample PEATcosm2014_Bin_25_FD_121104 | JGI IMG/M metagenome (GOLD analysis project Ga0181516, IMG submission 121104) | Peatland microbial communities from MTU Mesocosm Facility, Houghton, MI, USA - PEATcosm2014_Bin01_10_metaG | ecosystem: Environmental > Terrestrial > Soil > Wetlands > Peat | place...
CGCGATCTTGAAGCCGCCAAGCGAGACTTCGACGCCAAACTAGCCGTCACCGATGCCGATCTCGCCACCCTCCACACCCAATGGGACACCGCTCTCGACGCCAACGACGCTCCCGCCCAGGCCGCCGCCCGCGACGCCATGGTCGCCCTGCTCAACCGCCGCAGCTACCTCCGCAACCTCGTCCGCGACGTCAACCAGGCATTGGAATAGACCCTCATCCTGTTGCCAGCCGTTCCAACTGCAGCAGATGATTCGTGTCGTGTCCTGCAATCGTCTCCACAATCGTCCAGAAAGTCATGGTCCCGCGCTCCGGATGCGTTGCCGGCCGCTGGCGCTCTTCGGCCGTCGTCGCCCGAATCAGCAGCAGGTTCCACGCCCGCGCCCCCTCAAACAGCCGCAGCGCCGCATCCACATCGCAGCTCCCATACCGCAGCGCCCACTTCTCCTGGTCAAAGGGCTGCAGCACCGGACCGTCCTCGGCCAGCGTCTGTCGCAGCCGAAAACTGAACACAAGCTCACAGTCCGCCAGATGGCACACAATCTCGCGCGCATTCCACGTCTTGCCCGGCTCACGCATCGTCATCTGCTCCGCTGGCATCCGCTTTAAAATCTCGCGAATCGCCCTGGTGGTATTGCCAATCACCTCAAGCGGATCCCGCCCACCGATAAACTTCGCGTAAGGATTGAGTTCCATCCCCACAAAATAGCATGTGCTGCAAGCGCCAGGCCGGCGATTTTGCCTCCAACCGATTCGCGATAAACTGAAGCCGCCGCTCACCAGACAGGAGAACATCGTTGAAACAGGCCCTCCCCCTGCTTCCATCGCTCGCCCTATCCCTCGCTCTCCTCACGGCGCCAACGTTCGCCCAATCTCCCGACACCTACGATCCGCGCATCACCTTCGCCCCGCTCACCCTGCCGCAGCCGGTCAACAGCTATCGCTCCGGCTCCGGAGCGCCCGGCCCCGCCTACTGGCAGAACCAGGCCGACTACGTCATGCACGCCAAGCTCGACCCCGTCGCCAAGGTCCTCACCAACGACGAAGTCATCACCTACACCAACAACTCGCCGGACACCCTCCCCAGCCTCTGGATGCTCGTCGAACAAAACTCCTACCGCCGCGACTCCCGCGCCAACACCCTTGGCGACACCGCCCCCCGCCGCCAACGCGCCGGCGCGCAGCCAGCCCCCGACGTATCGGCGGCCGACAACCACACCGACGGCTTCCTGCTCGACGCAGTTGAACTTGAGCCCATCGCCGCCAACGCCCGCGCCACCAAAGCCGACTACCTCGTCGACGACACGCGCCTCCAGATCCGGCTCGCCTCCCCTCTCAAGCCCCATGCCTCCATTCGCATCCATATCCGGTACCACTACGCCATCCCAGGCGTCTGGGGCGGCCGCACCTCCTGGGGCGCCGCCCAGCATGGCGAGATTTACGACATCGCCCAGTGGTATCCCCGCATGTGCGTCTACGACGACCTCCGCGGCTGGGACACGCTCCCCTACATCGGCAGTGAGTTCTACCTGGAATACGGCAGCTTCGACTACTCCGTCACCGTTCCGTGGAACTTCATCGTCGCCGGCACCGGCCAACTCACCAACCCCACCGAAGTCCTCACAGCCAAACAAATTTCTCGCCTCGAACAAGCTCGCCACTCCGACAAAACCATCCTCATCCGCACCGCGGAAGAGACCACCGACACTGCCTCCCGCCCCAAGCAAACCGGCACTCTAACCTGGCGCTTCCACATGGACCACACCCGCGACGTGGTCTTCTCCGCCTCGCCCACCTTCGTCTGGGACGCCGCCCGCATCAACCTCCCCCCGCGCACCGGCGACAACAATCCGCCGAACTCGCTACCCGCCTCCACGATCCCTCTTGCGATGTCGGTCTACCCCGTCGAGTCCGTCGGCCAGGAAGGCTGGTCCCGATCCACCGAGTACCTCAAGGACGCGGTGGAAGACTTCTCCCGCCGATGGTTCCCCTACCCGTACCCAACCGCCGTCAACGTCGCCGGCTTCTCCACCGGCATGGAATATCCCGGCCTCGCCTTCGACGGCATCGACGACAAATCCAAGACCCTGTTCTGGATCACCGCCCACGAGATCGGCCACACCTGGTTCCCCATGATCGTCGGCTCCAACGAGCGCCGGTGGGCCTTCATGGACGAGGGCTTCAACACCTTCATCGACATCTTCGAGTCCGACGACTTCGACCACGGCGTCTACGGCCCCAAGCGCGACGGAGAATACTCCGCCGGCGGCGATCCACCCGACACCATCCTCAAAGTCCTCGACGAGCCCACCGCCCCGCCCATCCTCACCCCCGCCGACGGCTTCACCGGAGCACTCGGCCATCCTGTCCAGTACTTCAAAGCCGCCTACGGTCTCACCCTTCTCCGCGAGCAGATCCTGGGCCCTGCCCGCTTCGACCGCGCCTTCCGCAAGTACACCCGCGACTGGGCCTACAAACATCCCAGCCCCTCCGACTTCTTCCGCACCATGGAAAGTGAAGGCGGCGAGGACCTCAGCTACTTCTGGCGCGGCTGGTTCATGCACAATTGGACCCTCGACCTCGCCGTCGACTCCGCCACCTACATCGACGGAGATCCCAAACTCGGCCTCATCGTAACCGTCTCCAACCGCCGCCAACTCGTCCTGCCCGCAACCCTCGAAGTCACCTACACCGACGGCACCAGGGATCGCATCCGTGTTCCCGTGGAAGCCTGGCTCTCCAAGTCCACCGCCACCTACATCTTCCACGGCAACAAACCCGCCGCCGCCGTCACCATCGACCCCGACCACGTCCTGCCCGACGACAATCGCACCAACAACACCCTTAAACTTTCGTAGGCATCAAGCCTGCAGCTGCTGGGCCCACGGGTCGTACTCGCCGATCAACCACTCGATCGCCGCCACTGCGTTCCGATACCGCGTTGCCGGAATTACCGTCGAAGTACAACCTTCGCAACTGGCTCATGCCGACTACGATGCCACAAAAACTATCTCAGCCAGCCAACCGCAATTCTTCGAATCCGCTTCCCCGCCGCCACCGTCCTAATACATACGGGCGCGCCAGGTCTCGTGTAATATGCCACCATCTGCACGGCTACAACCGCAGGCCGGGCGCCCGCATCGAAGTTGTTGATCCGATTGACTCAAGGAGGATTCGGAAGCATGTCCACCCCAGCCCTGCGCAGTAGCCCCCCCTCCACCTCCTCCGACATCCTCAGCCGCTACTGTACCGTGCGAGCCGCCTCGCTCGCCCTGACCGCGCCGCTCTCGCCGGAGGACCTGATGGTCCAGTCCTGCGCGGAGGCCAGCCCCGCCAAGTGGCACCTGGCCCACACCACCTGGTTCTTTGAGACCTTCGTCCTGCGCGATTCCTTGCCCGGCTACCGGGACTTCCACCCCGACTTCCACTGGCTCTTCAACTCCTACTACAACTCCCTCGGCGACATGCCCGCCAAGAGCCTCCGCTCCAGCTTCTCTCGCCCGCCCGTCGCGGACATTCTGGCCTACCGCGCCCACGTGGACGCCGCCATCCGTCGCCTGCTCGAGTCCCTGCCCGATTCCGCCGCCGGCATCCAGGCCTGTCGTCGCATCCGCCTTGGCCTGGAACACGAGCAGCAGCACCAGGAGCTGATCGCCACCGACATCAAGCACGCACTGTTCACCAACCCGCTTCATCCGGCCTACAGCGCCCTCTCCGCAGAAGCCTCCGCCGACAGCATTGCCCCGCCGCTCGACTGGGTCGCCTTCTCCCCCGGCCTCACCCAGATCGGCTTCTCCCCCGACCCCAACCCAGCGGACGCCTTCTGCTTCGACAACGAAACTCCGCGTCACTCCGTCTACCTGGCGCCGTTCTCCCTGGCCACGCGCCCGGTCACCTGCGCGGAGTACCTCGCCTTCATGGACGACGACGGCTACACCCGCCCCGAGCTGTGGCTCTCCGAGGGCTGGACCGTCGTGCGGGAACAGGGCTGGCGCGCGCCGCTCTACTGGCAGCCCGACCCGGAAGCCCGCTCCGGCTGGCGCATCTACACGCTGCATGGCTGGCAGCCGCTCGATCAACTCTCCGAGACGCCCGTCTGCCACCTCAGCTTCTTTGAGGCCGCAGCCTACGCGCAGTGGGCCTCCCGCCAGCACCCGGGTTGTCGACTCCCTACCGAGTTCGAGTGGGAGTACGCCGCGTCCACGACGCCAGGTGCGCCATTCATGACTGCTTCAGCGCCATGGCTGGGGCCGAATCTCCTCGAAGCCGGCAACCTGCACCCCACCCGAGCCGCGGCCCTCCCCGGCCTGCAGCAAATCTACGGCGACGTATGGGAATGGACCGCCTCCGCCTACACCGGCTATCCCGGCTACCGCCCGCTGCCCGGCGCGCTAGGCGAGTACAACGGCAAATTCATGTCCTCGCAGATGGTCCTCCGCGGCGGCTCCTGCGCCACCCCCGCAACCCACATCCGCGCCACCTACCGCAATTTCTTCTCGCCCGCCACGCGCTGGCAGTTCTCTGGCCTGCGCCTGGCCCGCGACGGCGATTAGAGCTCTCTCCCGCAGATTTGGAGCCGAGGCGCGCGGCTGCGTATGCCGCTCAATCCGCGATCTCTGGCTCCAGCCTGCCCGCGAGTCGCGCCACCGTCTCGCGCAGCTCTGCGACCTCCGCCTCGAGCGCGGTGACTCTCGCCGTCAGCCCGGTCTCTGGGCCGCGCGCCAAGCCCTCGCTCATGGCCGCTGCGGAGCTGGCATACTGCGCCGCGTCCACAGGGCCGCCCAGCAGATGCATGCTGCGTGCCTCGCGCGAGCCGGGTTGACGCGGCAGCACTACGGCCAATGGCCGCACGCTCTGCGTCTCGTCTCCAACTGCGGAATCTGGGCCGGCAGCCAGCCGCGCCAGCGTGCTCTCCACAGCGTCCAGGCCATCGAAGCTGTACATCCGGTCCGCTCGGGAGCGCAGCTCGCCCGGCGTCTGCGGCCCGCGCAACAGCAGCAGGCACAGGATCGCCGTCTCGTCGCGCCGCAGGTTCAGAACGGTGCGTGCGCGGTGCTCGTACTTGGCCACGCGGCTGTCCCGCACCACCGCCGTCAGTCCGTGGTCCTCCAGCCCATGCAGCGCCTGCCGCACCTGCTCTTCGGTCAACTCCATCACGGGGTCGCGGCTGGACCGCTGGTTGCAGGCGTTCACCAGCGCATTCAGCGAGAGCGGATAGTTCTCCGGAGTCACGATCTCTTTCTCTATCAATGCGCCCAGGACGCGGATCTGGATCGGGTCAAGTGTCATGCCTTTAAGAGTGCCACAGCGCAGGCGTCTCCATCCGGCGGCCCGGAAGCTGGTGTGACACAAAAGTGACACCGTGTCGGCGGCGTCACGGTCGCAGACACGGTAAACTGGATATGTGAATCGAGGAACACAAAGCTCATTCGCAATGCGGATTCACCGTTCGCCGACCCCTGGGGAGAAACCATACGCATGGCTTTGAAGAGACGACAGATAGCGGCGCTGGCCGCCGTAGCAGCAGTTTTCCTGGCAACCAACCCAACCTCCAATGCCGCAAACGTCCGCAGAGCCAGCGCAAGCTCTGCCGTGTCCACAAGCCAGCCCGAGCAGTACCACCTGCGGATGCACCACCTGCACACCGGCGAGGACATTGACATCGTCTACCGCGTCGGCGACACCTATATCCCCGCGGCGCTGGACCAGCTCAACTACTTCCTCCGCGACCACCGCACGCAGGACTCCAGCAGCTACGATCCCAAGGAGTTTGACCTGCTGCACGCGCTGATGGCCTCGCTGCACCGGCCCAACGGCATCATCGACATCGTCTGCGGCTACCGCACGCCGGAGAGCAACGAGTTCCTGCGCACCCGCAGCGCGGATACAGGAGTCGCGGAGCACAGCCAGCATATGCTGGCCAAGGCCATCGACATCCGCGTGCCCGGCATCAGCACCCGCGCCTTGCGCAACGCAGCCCTGGCGCTGCACGCCGGCGGAGTCGGCTTCTACCCCGTCTCGCAGTTCGTCCACGTGGACGTCGGTCCTGTCCGCACCTGGTCCTTCCGCTAGCTAGCTAGAGCGGTTTCACGATACCTGTTGCGCAAAGCAAGACCGCCACACTCCTCTCGAGTGTGGCGGTCGTTTTGTGCCTTGAGTCAGATTAGAAGTTGATATGACCCGCGAACTGGAAGTCGCGCGGGAGGAATGTCGTTGAAATGCCGGTGATCTGGCCGAAGTTTGCTGCCCCATACGTTGACGCTGGCGCCCCAAACGTCACCTTGTTCCAAACATTGAGACAGTCCACTTCGAAGACGAAGTTGAGCGACTCATGAATCGGAAAGGTCCGGCTGAGACGTGCATCCAGATTCTGCGTACCAGGATTGCGCAGATTCAAAGCCTGAGTGCGGGGTGCATTTCCAATCAGGTAGATACCCGATCCGACAGTGCTGGCCTGCTGCGGTTTATTGAACTTAGTCGAATCAATGTACTTGATATTCGACAGGTTCGCGACAACGGTACCGCTGGGTCCGGTTCCGTAGCTGCCATTGATGCGTGCGTTCGACGCTCCAGGAACCACATCCGGCATGCACTGGCCCTGTAGCGGGAAGTTAGTTGAGCTGCAAACGTTGGAAGTGATCGCAACCGGCGTGCCCGAGATGTACTGATAGATGCCGCCGACGAGCCAGCCGCCGGCCAGAATACGCACAGCACGATTATCAGCGCCGAATCCGTTCTGTCCGAACGGAAGTTTGTACACGCCAAACGCGTGCAGCACACTGGGAGCCGAGATCGTGGTCCAGGAGCGATCGATGCGATCCTGATGCCAGTTCTGGCCGCCGCCAGACAGCGCCCCCGCCGGGATGTCGAAGCCGCTGCGGAATGTGCCGTCGTCGCCGATGTTCTTGGAGTAGGTGTAGTTGACGTTGAAATTCAGCCCATGTGCCTCACGTTGCAGCAGTGTGATTTGCAACGAGTGGTAGCTGAAGTTGCCCGAGTTTGAGCCCCACAGATCGGAAACTCCACTGTACTGCGGGAAGGCAGTGAGGCCCTGCGCCATGGTTACCACCGAGCTTGTCGGGAAGGAATTCGCGGCATTCACGAAGAACGCCGGAATGTTCAACCCGCTCATAGCAGTCTGAGCTTTCGCCACGTTGGCCGAGGTTGCAGCCGAGATCAGGAGCGGCTTGGTGCCGGTCGAATCCGTCAACGGACCCAGGGCCGCCAAATAGATCGGATTCAGCTGATTGGCATAGTAACCGCGAACGTTCCCGCCCGTGCTGAGGAAGTGAGCCTCGTCCCCGGCATAGTTCACCGCGATGGTCATATCCTTCGTCAGGCCGCGCTCCATACCCACATTCCAGAAGATGAACTCCGGTGCGCGACCCGAGAGATAGAAGTCCGCTAGGGTTACGCTGCCCGCCGTCTGGATCGCATTGCTCGCGTTGAGATAGTTGCCGGTGTTCAGTTCCTGCGCCGCAACATTGAGCGCGGGCGAGCCAGGATAGACGAAGCCCTTGCCCATGAAGTCAGTGTTTGCCAGGCCACTCGTCGTAAAGGCGGGTCCATTGTTCAGGTAGAAGGAAGGCCCGGCGCTCGGACCGCTGGTGCTCTCCGGAGTAGCGTTGGCCGCGGTGTTGAAGCCCAGTTGGCCGGCGCCGACTGCATTTCCGCCACGCCCGCCTACGCCGCCGGCTTGCGAGAATACCAGCGCGCCGCCGGCGCGGAAGACTGTCTTGTCGTCCGCAGCATATGCCATGCCCACGCGGGGTCCGAAGTTCTTCCAGTAGCTGGCCACCGGTGTGGTGCACTGGCAACTGACGCCTGCTCCGCCGTAGTTGCCGGCAAACTGATTGAGGCCCGGAGTGTTGGTCAACGGGTTCGTAAGAGTTGGATTCAGATACGTCCAGCGATTCTTTACCTCGTGGTACGGCGGGAAGTAGTCCCAGCGCAGCCCGAGATCGAGCGTCAGCTTCTCACTGACCTTCCAGTTGTCCTCAGCGTAAGGAGCCGCGGGATGATACCGGCCTCCCTCTTCGCTCACCGTCTGCAGGGTGATACTAGGCGAGCCGCCCACCGCGCCCAGCAGGAAGCTGGCGTACGAATTTCCGGCGCCCTGCGTCGGGCTCGCGAGCGTTCCAGTGGTGTTGATAAGCGCATTGGAGTTATTGCCATAGTTCGCGGTCGTCACGGCGTTGAATGGCATCTGCGCGATGCTCGAGAATCCCGCCGGGATCGACGAGTTGATCTCCTCCCACATGTAGGAGAATCCCATCGTCAGCGAGTGCTTGCCCTTCTGCCATTGGAAGTTGTCCACCACAGCGTAGGTGCTCGGGCTTACCGTCTGGCTCACAATACCGCCGTTTGAAGGACCCGCCCAGCCGGTGATGCTCGTCGGGACAGCTCCGGTGGTCCCAAAGGACACGCCCGGAAATACGGTGCTGGCCTGCCCGGAAGGCAGGTTGGTAATCCCCATAGTCCCCGGCTCGTACTGCGCCTGGCCATCCGTCGCTGAGCGCTGCGGCTGGATGAAGCGCGTGAAGCCATACTTGATCTGGTTGATCATCCGGTCGTTGATGGTCCAGTCTTCGTTAATCTGGTACACCTTCGGGAAGATGTTGGCGTAAGTACCCGTGATGTAAGGAAACGGCAGCCAGCCGTAGGTATTCGGCGCGCTCCCGCCAGGACTGCTGAAGTTGTTCAGATAGTTCACGGCTCCCATCGCTCCAATGCTGGAGATGCGGTTGTTGGAGTTGATGTCGAAATCCACGCGCCAGTCGATGTTGTGATTGTTGAAGCCGCCCGGAACACCACCGAGATAGTTTCCGGTCAACGTGTTGGTCAGCGTCGGATCCGGCATGAACGATTCCATCTTTTGCGCGATCGGCGAGATATAGCTCGACGGAATCACGTTGTAGGTCGGGACGCCGTTCTTCTGGCCTTGGAACGGCGTACGGGTGCAGACGTTGCCGACGCAGCTGTTGCTCGTCGGATCATAGATCAGCGCTTTGTTCGTGCCGCCGGCGGAAGGATCGCTTGCAGTCCCGGTCAATCCGCCCGAGCCCACATTGCCGTTCAATTCGGTGAAGTCGCCCTGCCGCATCAAGGTCGTGGGGATGGTGAAGAATTGGGGCGTAGCGCCGCGCCGCTCGTAGTACTTGTCGTAGGCCACAAAGAAGAACAGCTTGTTCGCAGTCTTTGGCACGTGTCCACCGAGCGTCAGCGAAAGCTCGTTCTGGTGCTCCACCGACTTGGGTGCCGGAACTGTCTGTCCGAGGGCATTCTTCGTCGTCGCTTGCTTCTGCGTGAAACTCCAGGCGTCGAAGATGGTATTGCGGACGAAGTCGGACGCCGAACCGTGGAACTTGTTGCCGCCAGACTTCATCGTGAAGTTCAGGGCGCCCGCGCCCGAGTACTCTGCCGGAGGCGTGCTTGTCACCACCTGGAACTGATCAATCGCATCCAGATCGATAGCCTGCGAGACGAGGCGGTTGTCGCCCTGCTGATTGACCGTCTGCGCCGGCAATCCATCCAGATAGAGTTGGCCGAGGTAGTTGCTGGTGCCACCAATAATTGGCACACGCGCACCGGCCTGCGCGCCAGGCGCCAGCGCGGCAAACGCAGTGGCGTCGCGCTGCGCATTGTTCATCTGCAGCGGCAGATTGGAGTAGGTCTGATTCTCAATGACGAGGCCGACCTGGGCGCTCGTGGTATCGAGCACCGGAGGAGCGGCCGTCACCTCTACCGTCTCCGTCGTGGCGCCGATTGCCATGACCGGGTTCAGTCCGAGAGCATTCAGTGCGTCAACCGAAAGATTGTCCTGGTGCAGCGTCTTGAAGCCTGTAGCCGTCACCGTCACCGAATACACACCCGGCTGTAGCGGCGAAATCGTGAAGGAGCCTGAGCCGGAGGTCTGGCGCACTGTCTTAACTCCGGTCGCGACAGACGTTGCAGTGATCGTCGCGCCGGGAATTGCCGCACCCGAAGGGTCGGTCACGGTTCCTGTGATCGCTCCCTGTCCGCCAACTTGGGCGTGCAGGAGAGTAGGGCTCAGCATAAAGCCAGGCACAACCAACATCACGGAACACACGAAGGCGAGCGCGAACACGCGCACGCCAGAAAATCGAGAAGTATTTCGCGTCATAACTGCCTCACAGGAAGGGCCATAGTATGCATGGCACCTCAAACAGGAATCTGATTAATTGCTTAGTTGTTCAACGGCGAGCAATTATCAGGAGTCGAGGTAAGGATTGTCAATCGAGAAATGATTTCTAAATGGGGAATGTGAAACTTTGTTGAACTCACCAGCGTAGGCCACCTCAGGCAATCGGCTTGGCCCTGCAAGTTGCTCAATCCACACCTATTGCGGCGTCAAGATCGACCACCAGGTGATCGTAATCGACGATCATGGAATGCAGCTTCAGGGAGTTTAGGGTGACCGTGTATCCAGTCGTGGAGGCGGACTGGCCGAGCACGCTGTTGATAAGTTGAGCCGCGTTCAGCTTCATCTCCTGCGGCAGCTTGCGACTGAGAAACGGCACCAGCAGAAAGTTCAGCTCCTGCGAATCGCTCAGTTTTTCCACGCGCGGATCGCGAAAGCCAATCGATTCGCCCTGCGCCTCCGGTACGACGGACACGTCCGCCTCGGTCGTCAGGGTTACTCCCAGGCAAGCCCCGCGCAACGCCGTCCCCAACTTGGCCTTGGTGCGCACGTGGACCACAATGCGGTCGTCCTTGAACGAGACATGCGGGTCCTCCGCATACACAAAGCACGGCGAGGTTGCACTCCCCCGCATGTAGTAGCGCCCGTCGGCGCCGCTGAACAACTGGTTGCGCAGCGTCCGCTCCAGCGCCATCGCTGAAACCTTCACATCCAGCGCGCAGGCCGTCCGCATACCTGCCGTACCAAGCAGCAGAAGCATTGCAACACAGCGAAGCAGATTCCTCATAGTGCATTAAGGATAAGCCACCCGCTGCGCGCTCAGTCCACGATGGGTACCATGGCCCCGGCCGCCGTCGTCAAGGACACCGTCGCCGGCTCCAGTCCGTCTGCCGTGACGCTGACCGCAATCGCGCCCGGCGCGCCGCGTTTGCCCTGCACAATCGCCATGCACAGGCCGTTGAACGCGCTACGCTCGCTAGCCTTGTCCGGCTCATGGCAACTTGGATCGCCGTTGCCAACGCCGATCACGCTCGCCGGCCCATTCACTGCGAAGGTCACCTTGTTGCCCGCCGTAGGCACCGGCCGGCCCTGCGCATCCACAATCGTCACGTTGACCACTGCTAGATCCTGCCCATCGGCCAGCAGGTTGGTGCGGTCGGCGACGGCGACAATCTTCGCCGCGGCTCCGGCCGTCTCGCGCTTCTCCGTCAGCACCACGCGACCCCCCTTGCTGGCGCGCGCCTCCAGCGTTCCCGGCACATACTTTACCTGCCACACCAGGTGGCCATTCTTCTTCACCGGTTGGGCACCTTGGCTGGCGCCGTTCAGGAACAGTTCCACGCTCTCC
>Ga0181516_10003032_pt1 | contig 11508 bp, 9 predicted proteins | sample PEATcosm2014_Bin_25_FD_121104 | JGI IMG/M metagenome (GOLD analysis project Ga0181516, IMG submission 121104) | Peatland microbial communities from MTU Mesocosm Facility, Houghton, MI, USA - PEATcosm2014_Bin01_10_metaG | ecosystem: Environmental > Terrestrial > Soil > Wetlands > Peat | place...
GCGCGCTCGTATCCGTTCGCCGGAATCCATTGCGACATCGGGCCGCACATCATTTTTTCAAAAAACAAGGAAGTGCTGGATTTGATGGTGCGGCTGCTGGGCGACAACGTCCACAAGCTGCGGCGTTCGAGCAAGATTTTCCACGACGGACGCTTCATCAAATATCCGTTTGAAAACGAACTCTCCGCGCTTTCACCGGCGGAGCGCGATTACTGCCTCAATTCGTTTTTGAACAATCCCTACGAAAGCTACGCACCGGAGAGCATGCTGGAATTTTTCCTGGCGACGTTCGGCGAAGGCATCACCAATCTTTACCTGCGGCCTTACAACGAAAAAATCTGGAAGTTCGACCCGGCATTCATGGACACGCAGATGGTGGACCGGATTCCCAAGCCGCCGCCCGAAGACATCATCAAGAGCGCGCGGGGCGTCCCGACCGAAGGCTATGTGCACCAGCTTTATTTTTATTATCCAAAGCACGGCGGCGTCCAGTCGCTGCTGGATGCATTCCTGAAATTATTGGGCAACAAGGTCGCCATCCGCACGAACGCGGCGGTCAAGCGGGTTGAAAAACTGGCCGATGGCTGGGAAGTGGGGACGGCCGGCGGCGAAAAAAAGTTTTGCGACAAATTAATTTCAACCATGCCGGTTTCCGACCTGATTCCGATGTTGCATCCGGAAGCCCCGGAAGAAGTCCTGCTGGCGGCGAAAAATCTGAAGTTCAACTCCATCGCAATCTGCCTGATCCATGCCGAGCGCGACAATCTCGGCGACAATCTGTCCGTGAACGTGGCGGACAGGCAGATTCTGTTTCATCGCATCACCAAGCTGGATTTTCTTGTGCCGGAAGACGAGCGCGACGGCACGGCGCGGTTCATGGCGGATGTCACCTACCGCGACGGCGACCAGATTTCCAAATTAACCGACGGCGAACTGCTCGACCGCGTCGTGGAAAACATGGTGCGGTTGAAGTTCATTGACGACGCCACGGTTGTCCAGGCGCGGGAAATTTTGCGGCAGAAACACGCCTATGTGATTTACGATCTGCATCACCGCAAAAACATGGAAACGCTGCGAAAATTTTGCGAGGGAAAGCTCGGCCTGATTTTGCACGGACGGTTTGGCGAATTTGCCTATATCAACATGGACGCCGTCATCGAGCGTTCCATGAAGCGTGCGAGGGAAATCCTGTCGTGAAATGAAAACCCCGGTCAGCGTCATCATCAACGTCTTCAACGAAGCCGGAACCATCGAGCGGGAAATCCGCGAGATCCACGCGGAAATCGTCCAGAAACTGCCCGGCTCCGAACTCATCGTGGCCGAGGACGGCAGCACCGACGGCACCAAGGAAATTCTGGCGTGCCTGAAAACCGAATTGGGAATCATCCATTCGACCGGCGCCGAACGGAAGGGTTACGCGAAGGCTTTTCGCGACGCCGTGGCGCTGGCGAAAAATCCCCATGTCTTTTTCAGCGACACCGGCGGAAAGCAGAACTTCGCGGATTTTTGGAAGCTGTATCCGTTCTGCGGACAATACGGCATCGTCAGCGGCTGCCGCAGCGGCCGGCGCGACCAGCTTTACCGGAGGCTGATGACCTGGACGTATAATTTTCTGCTGCGGCTTTATTTTCACGTCCAGTTCCGCGACGCCGACGCGGGCTTCCGCATTTATCAAATCGCCGTCATCCGCAAAATCGCCAGCGAGAACTGGGTCAACCGCCACCTCATCTCCTCGGAACTGGCCTTGCGCGCCGTCTACAGCGGCTTTCAGGTGAAGGAGGTGCCGGTGCTTTACCGCCCGCGCGCCGGGGTGTCGCGCGGGTTGCCGCCGGGCAAAATCCCCGAGGTCATCGTCAGCGTGCTGAAAAATTTCTCGCGGCTCAAAAAAATCCTCACCGCGCCGGGTTATCGCGCCCCCCGATAAACAGGCTTCTGCCCTGACATCAAAGCCGGCCCAGAACCTCGCGGTAAATCTCCAGGTGACGCCGCGCGATGACCACCGGATGATAACGCTCGCGCATGAGTGCGGCGGCTCCAGACGGACGCGGGCATCCCGCCTCGATCCATCGTTGAATGGCATCGGCCAAACCCGTCCAATCATCCCTCTCAAACAATTCGGCACCCGGCGTGCCGGCGGCAATGTCCACGATTCCACCCAGGCGGCTGCCAAAAAATTTCAGGTCGCGTGCCAGGGATTCCACCACCACATTGCCAAACGCCTCTTCCGTGGGGAAATGAACCACGCCGGCGGCGGAATTGTAGCAACGGATCAATTCCCTGTCCGGCAGCGATTCGAGAAAACGGGCGTAGCCTGCCGCTTCCATCGGCTTGATGCGTTCCAAAAACGCCCTTGCGTAAGAATCGGCGGGAATTTGAACGTATCCGATGAAACGGAATTCAAACTTCAAGCCCCGGCGATGAAGTTGTTCCACCATGTCCAGCAATTCAAGCTGGCGTTTTCTTGGCGTGATGACACCCACATTGAGCAGGACGGGCGGGCGGGCGTTTGTGTCCGGCGGCGGGTCGAGGAATTCAAGCCGCAATGCATGGGGCACCAGCCAGGTTTTGCGCCCGCGCGGCCGAACCAGACTTTCCGTGTAGGCCGAGTTGCAAAAAACGCCGCATGTGCGGCGCAGCGCAAAGCTTTCCAACCGCGACGCCAGCCAATAATATGTGCCGATGTTCGGGCGTTCCAGCCGCGCAATGCCGGCCATGTTGCCGTGAATCGTGATGACATTCGGATAGCCGGACAAAGCGGCGCCAAGGGCGCATTCGCGCTCCGTGCCGTGGCCATGCACGAGGTCGGGATTGATTTCCCGGATTTTTCTTCGCATCGCGCGAATGCAGCCCTGATACAGCGTGCGCAGCCAGCCGATTTTTGGCACATGCAGGCTGTAGAACCAGATGTTGTCGGCGATTTTTTCAACTGATCGCATTGGCTGCTGCGCGCACGAAATGACATGCACCTCGATTTCCGGGATTTGCGCAAGGCCCTGGAGCAACGATTTATGGCCGGGGGCGAAGGACGGGACCGTTTCGTCATAATGGCGGTTATGTTCGCGCCCATCCGTGGTGATGAACACGCATTTGATTTTCCGCAGGCTGCCCATGACCGGAATGATACTTAACCTTCGAGCGTGGCAAAGCCCATTCATTTATTTTCGGCCTTTCACGCTTTGGGCTGCATGGAAAAGCATCATGGCGCATCATCGCTGGCCGGGTCGCGCCCACCGGCCCTCGGCGGCGATCAAGGCAAGGCGCGACGTTTTCAGGAGGCTCGAAACAACGGGTCATCCACCAGCGAAAAGCCGGAGACCTGGAAAATCTGCCGCCGGTTGGCCGCTTTTTCGCGCCGGTATTGCAACAATGCCGGCAGGCCGTGAACGGCCAGTTCCCGCCACAGGCCGACCGAACCGGCCAGGGCGCCATGATACGACTCGGCGGCAAAGGATATTTCACGGGATTGCAACGCGCCTTTCAGGCGCAAAGACGCCGCCGTGACGAGCCACCACCGGTAAAGCGCGGCCCGTTGCTCAATCCAGATTTCCTTTGCCATTGGCGAAAAGGCGCCGGCCGTGCGCAAGGCGCAAAGCAGAACCAGCTTGCGCTCGATTTGCCGGATGACCTGCTTTTGCGGCGAACCGCTTAATGAGTGACTGTGCACCCGGTATTTGATCATGGGTTCGGCGTCCCAAAGAAAATCGTGTCCGGTCGCGGCCAGCAATATCCACATCATCCAATCCATGACATGCACCCAATGGGGGCTGAAAAACGGGAGGATCTGGCGGGTGATGTCCATGCGCACCAGGGTGGACGGCCAGTTCAGGACGTTGTGCTGAAGCAGGATGCGCAACATGCGGTCCGCCGGCAGGGATTCTGGAAACCGGCGGTTCATTTCCGGCAATCCCCGCGCGGTGGCATCCGTGACATAGGGATTATCGCATTCGTCAATCCAGTTGGCCGGGCCATGAATCAGGACGGCTTCCGGATGGGACGCCAGCAGCGGCACCCGCCGCTCGAGGAATGCCGGTTCCAGGATGTCATCCGTCCCGGGCGGACACCAATATCTTCCGCGGGCGGCATTCAGAAGAACCAGCACCCCGTAATGCATTCCCCGATTGGGTTGCCAGCGGAGCAGCTTGAAGCGCGGATCACGCAAATAAGGCTGGAGAATTTCCACGGTGTTGTCCGAAGACCCGTCGTCCCCGATGAGCACCTCAAAATCCCGGAAGGTCTGCTGCAAAATGGACTCGCAAAACGGCTTGAGGTAGCGGGCCGCGTTGTAAGCGGGAACAATCAGGCTGACTTCAGGATTCGCCATGGCGCAAGTTTAAGCCAATACACCGCCGGTTTGAAAACAAAAACGCCTTTTGCCGGTCTGGCGGGCCAGACGGTTTCTCTTGAATTACATGGCTCCAATTCATTTGACGGCAAGCAGATTAAATTCGATGACGGCAATTTCTTCGACAGGTTGCCGGCGCGCGGCGGCGCGCAGCTTGCCATGAATGGAGGCCACATAGCTTTTGTCGGCAATCCGGGTCGGGCGGATTTCAATCTGCTTGAACCCGGCCTGGGCGGCGGCGGCCCGGTAGTCCGCCAGAAAACGCCGGGTGTTTCGATGATGGGCGGGATACATCGCGGCGAAAAGCCAGTCGGGGTAGGTCTGAAAATCCAGCGGCGGGAGCGGGTCTTCAAATTGGTCGTGTCCGCCGAGGTCAATGATGTGCAACATCCGGCCACCCGGCCGCAAACTGCGGTGCATGGAACGGAAACAGGATTCCAAATCCTCGACGTGTTCCATGACGTTGTGGGAAAACATGAAGCCGTGCCGGTTATCGGCGGGATAATTCTCCATGTGCTGTTTATGGTAGCTGACCCAGCGGCCGTTCAACGCCGGATTATCTCCGCCGGTGATCACGTCCAGTGAAATGGGAAAGCCCATGTCTTTGAGCGCCTTCAAAACTTCAAGCTGTTTTGCGTTTGCGACGGGCGGTTGCAGCTCCACCAGGTCCACATGGCGCGCTCCCTTGGCGATAAAAAAAGCGGCGGATGCCAGGCAATCGCCCGGCCCGATTTCGCAGACGGATTCTCCGTCCAGCGCGAGGCCGTCCGGCCACAATTCCGTCAGGCGGCGGCAGATCAATGAATGAAGACCGACAATCTCCGCGACCGGGCGGGAGAGGACGGGCACTTTGGGCCGGCTTTTGATTCCGAGCAAAATCCGGGCCTGGCGGAGGGTGTTGCCCTTGAGTGCTTTCAATACCTTTAATTTGTGCAACATGATGGTGATGCTGTAATCAAGCCCGGCAGCCGAAAATAACAATCAACCGTGAAATATCAACGCCGATTCGCCTGCCCCGATTGGCGCATTCGAGGGATGTTCCGGCCTGATTCATGTTTCTTTGCCGGCTGTTTTGGTCTGTCTTGATCCCCAAAACGCCCCATATTGGTGGGCGCATTGCTTCGCAAAAACATCAAGGGGCATTTGTCCTGAAAAAAGTTTCTTTATCAGGGAGCCGATGCCAATGCCCAAACGCAGAAAGGAAGGCGGTTCCAACCCCAGCAGCTTCCGTTCGACCATGGCTTCGGTGAATCCTTTGCCATACATGTATCGCAGGCTTCCGCTATTGCGATAAAGAACGATTGCATCGGGCACGTGCGCGATGACATGCCCATTCCGCAAAGCCCATAACAGCCATTCCATATCTTCGCCAGTAGGCATCTTTTCGTTGAATTCATGCCGCCGCCAACCATCCAGACGATAAATGGCATTACTATTGCCGGCGAAGATTGGTTTATGCTCCTCCCATTCAGCCCGGTTCAGGCAATAAGCTGGTTTGGAATCCACCGGTGATTTTTCACCGGCTGCCAGCAGGCGCGCCCCGTAGGCCACCGCGACATTGTGCGGAAAATTGCCGGCGGACTCCCGCCAGCCGGTCAAGAATCGGGACGAAACGGGGATGCAATGGGAACTCAACACCAGCACCCACGGATTTTTTGCGGCCTGGAAACCGATGTTCAATGATTTGCTGTAATTGAACGGCGGTTCGGCGACGAGGATCCGCGCGCGATATTTTTCCGCGATGGCGAGCGTGGCATCCGTGGAGCCGGAATCCACAATGATGATTTCATCCTCCGGCTGCAATTCAAGCCGGTCCAGCACGGACGGCAGCGTGCCGGCGGAGTTGAACGTGCGGATGAGAATGCTGATGGCGGGGTTCATGTCGTTTCAAATCCGGACTGTTGATGCCGCCAATAATTCGAGGCATTTCCCAAGCACCTTTTCGGGCATGAGCAGCTTCATGCAGGCGATGTCATGCGGGCAGCCGGTTTGAAAGTGCAGGCGCGGCTGCCGGTGGTGGCAGAAGGAACAAGGCAACGGGTGCGAAATACCAACAGCATTGGGATTTCGCGGCAGGAGAAACGCCGGGTTGGTCGGGCCATAAATGCCGACGCATGGCGTGCCGGCGGCCCCGGCCATGTGGATCATCCCCGAATCAATCCCGATGAACAGATCGGCCACGGACAGCAGGGCCGCGATGTCTTCCAGCGATAATTTGCCAACCAGGGATTCCACGCCGCGCAGCGTCATGGCCTTGGTCGCGCCGATGGTGACATGCCTGTGCGCGCCGATCTGGAAAATACGGACGGAAGGCGATGACGCCCGCAAGCCATCCACCAGCGCCTGCCAATGTTCCGCCGGCCATTCCTTCACCTTCCATGAAGGACCGGGATGGATGACCACCGTTTTGCTTCCGCCGGATTCGATGCGCAACGATTCGCGAATTTTTTCGACAACATCGGGGTTGATCCAAAAGCGTGAGCGGGCATCAGTGGGAGCCAGTCCGCAGGCGCGAAAGAATTCATCAATCAAATGGGCGGAGGAACTCTGCCGCCCGAATTCATCGGCATATTGCGGGCTGAAAACCTTCGCGACCATCCAGCGGGGAAATCCCGGGATGGAACAATATGCGCGGGTCGTGCAGAGGGAGCCGGGTGCCCGGGCGAGCTCCGGCAGACATTTGAATTCAGCCAGGGTGATTAAAGCGCACCGCAAATTTGGATTGGCCCGGCACACAGCGTCATAAGCTGGCAGGCTGCACAAGATATCGCCAATTCCCCCGCAACGAACGAATAATAACAATGGCTGGCGTTTAACCAGCCACAGGGCGAACAGGCGCAGCCGCAGAATCTCCCGGAAAAGGACGTTGTGGAGCTTGAAAGGAATACCCAGCACTAACTGGCCAACCGGCACGAGGAATTGCAGGGCGGGATGTTCCGTAAGAAACTGTTTGATTCTGGTCTTCATGCTATTACGGTTCACGCCCGCGTCAAAATTCAAGTCTTGAAGGACTCAATTTCGCCAACAAACAAGCTGTCTACTTGCAGGAAGTATCCAAATTGGAAATATTTCCGTAAATACTTTTCATTTTCTGGAGTCGTATCGTGGCAGGCAAGAATTGATCCTTGTCCCAAAAAACGGCGTAGGTCGGGTGCATTTCTGGCAATCTCCTTTTCACTATGCATGGCATCTGAGAAGAGAAAATTGTAACGCTTGACCGGAGTGTTCCTGAAGTCGCCAATAAATATTGATACAGCCTCCGACACATTGAATGCTGCTAGATTATCCTTTAGTTGGCCAAGAATTCCTCTTGGATGTGACACGAATGGTTTAATGTCATTTTCAAACAATTCGACTGGAGCATTGCCCATGTTCACCTCTGATTCCGGCGGATAGAAAAAACCAACCATGTTTCCGGGGAGATATCTGTAATTGGCCATTGTAGGAGCCAGTTCACAGGTCAGGAATTCCTTCTTATTACCAGAGTCAACAATTCCGCGTCCGATGCAAACAGTGGAACGACCAAGCCAAGAGCCGATCTCCAAAATGGGGCCAGGGGAAAATCGCGCCAACGCATAAAGTGCGCGCTGTTCCCTGAAAGACATCCAACCAGGAATTTCCTTTGCCGGAGCTGGCAACCGGACTCGTGGAAGCGCGCGATGCAATTTCTGAAGGCTGGTTATTTTGTTGAATTCTGGGGCCGGAAACAGATTCCAAAAATTGTCCCAAGTTTTCCGGGACATTTGCCGGCCATGATAGGTTAGTGAGTCGATTATTTTCATAATTTACTAAATCCAGTTCTCAAATAATTACCCTCTTTTAGCTCTCTCTGCCGCTAGAAAGCTGTCGAATAAGCCCTTGTCGGTTTGGTGAAAAGCCCAGATGTCATAATAGTAAATGGGTTGTCCAAGATTAGAGTATTGGTATAAGTCCAGCAGCAGAGTTTTGCAATGGTTGTCGAGGGATCCAATCAGCCTGCCACCAGAGTCATTAAGGATGAAATGGTGGTATCCCAGGTTCACAAGGTAGTCGTAAAAATCGCCCACGGAATCCCCCAGAGGCTGAATGTTTTCGCGGTTGAGTTCGAAGGTAATCACCGGCTTGTCCCGCTCAAGAATGCCAGCGGCCCCCCTTATGATGCGAAGATCGTGTCCCTCGGTGTCCACCTTTAACAATTTTACATTGAACGGCTGTTTCATCCTTTCAACCAGCCGGTCAAGGGTGTCAAACTGGAGTCTCTGCCCCGAAGAGCCCGGCCTGGCCTGCGTCAAGGTCAAGTTCCAACCGTCCTTTTGCATTTCCATGTTCGATTCACCCGGCTTGTCAGCCAGAAATGTTTTGAACGGATAAACCTCGTCAAACAGGCGCGCGTTTTCCTGCAACAGTTCGTAGCAGAACGCATCGCCCTCAACGCAAATCACCGGCATCGAAGCCTGACCCTTGATGATCGCGAGAGTGTCCCCCACATTCGCGCCAACATCCACCGCCCACGCAGCCGGAAAGCGACTTTTCACCAAGGCGGCCATGATGCCGATGGAACCATTATGCTGTGGATTCTGTTTGTATTGGAAACACAATGGATTCCCGCTGTGAATCTTGATGGCCTTGCCGCCGAGAACTACGCTGGTCACCTTGGAAGTTTTTTTTGGTTTGGGCGGGAGCTTAAGTATCCCGTATCCAAATTGGTTGATGAAGCGCAACACGCCAAGCTTGAGGGTTTTGATAAATGGCTTCATGGTCTGTGTGAAAAATGCCAATAAATGAACTAGCTTTCCTTGTGCGATTCGCCAAAAAACTTCGAGGTATGTCCAAACCGATGGCATAGATGATACCTCGGAGGCTCGTAATGGTTTTCCGCCGTGAAAGGGGCGGAGAATTTGTCTCCGACCAAATCGCTGCGCACAAAAAAAGCGTTGACACCCACCACATCACATCCAACAAGGCTGTAACCCAATTTTTGCCCCAGCACCTCATAGGCTTTCAGGCTCGCGCCAAATGCCTGGGTCCGGTTCCAAACGCCGTCCGGCTCGTAAGGATGAATCCACTCCTGCTCCGGCGGCAGGCCGGCGTTGTATTCCACCACCACCACCCTCGGCCGGAATTGTTTCAACGCGGCCCAGATGTGGTAGGTGTTCAGGTCAATGTCCAGGGAGAACAGATCAATCTCCGCCGGCACACCGAGTTCAGACAACAGCGCCTGAATATTCATCGCCGAGACAAAGGCCTGCCGCAGTTTCAAACGGCTGGCCAGACCCGGCATGGTCTTCAGACGAGTGGCGATGGCCTCGCAACCAGAGGCATTGCCTTCAATCCACCAACCGCTCCACCCGGCGGACAGGAGGGCGGCGGTGTTGTTCTCGGAACCATCGCCGACACCGATTTCCAGAAAGGTTTTGGAAGAGGGCGCAATCCGGCGGAAAATCTCGGCGATCATGCCGTCCTCGTAATTTTGCGACCAATACTGCGCGCCATGAACCATCAGGCGCTTGGGATCGCGGTAACGGGCGTCACCAGCCTTGAGCGAGGCCAGAGCCTGAATCACGGCGGCGGTTTCCATCAGCCGCAGGTGTTGCGGCAACGTGGCGAGCCGCTGCCGGATGAAGGTCAGTTGTTTGATGACCGGCAGGGATTGATACAAGCGCAGGAGAAAGTTCATGAACAGTGGATTGATTATATGGCACTAGGTTTTACTCCGCAACGAGGCAAAGCCAAGCATTTTGAAAACTCTGGCTGCCGGCTGGGGCAACCGCGCTTGCATGTCCAGAAGGATTTCAGACGACAACCCAAAATGTAAAAAGAGCAGTCCTCCAAACAAGACCGCCGCCATGGCATGAATGGCAAGCCGCCAAATGGCCGACAAGCCGGAGGTGGCAAACCACATGGCAAGCGCCATCGGAACCAGCATGGCAGCCAGTTTTAAGGATGGGCGCAACCAGTCCACCGCCAGGACTGAAAAGCCGATCCGGAAATAGCGCGCGCTCCGGCGGAGGCTAAATTGACATGAGAAAAGCACGAGACACAGGAGGGAGCAGGCAATGATTCCCGGCATCCCCCATCGGTATCCTCCGAGCACTGACAGCGTCACATAGGCGCAGCCCTCCAACATAAAAATGTAAGGGAGGCTGCCAATCTGCTTGGTCACGAAAACAAAACTGGCATGGGTGGTCTGCACGGACGCAATGAAAACCCACAATCCCAGAAGGACGTCGTTTAGTGGCGACCAAACAATCTTTCCAGCGGTCCAGAGTTCAACGAACAAGCTGTTGCACAAGGCAAAGGTCACGCCCAGATAAACTCCCAGGCTCGCCGTCAACACCACCAGATTCTGAAAACGGGCGCGCAGGCGGTCGTTTTCGTTCCGGGCCAGCATTTCGAAAAAACCGGATAAAGAGACGCCAGTGGGCAGATATACTATCTGCCGCACCAACATGAACACTTTGGTGCCCACCGACCAGGCAGCGGCGGCATCCAACCCCAGCATTCGCGAAACAACGATGGTTTGGCTTGCGGCCGCCAGTTGTATTCCCACGTTCATCAAAAAAACATCCCTTCCGTAAATGAAGACCTCATTGAATTGTCCCCACGATATTTCCCCCCATTCACCGGCACGGGGCAGGAATCCCAGCCGGCGGCAATGCCAGAAAAGCTGGCAGGGGTTGATCAAGGCACAGATGGCACCGGCATAGATGAATGAATAAATGCCGCAGCCCTGGCGCAGGAAGAGCAGCAACAGCCCCAGTTGGGCCAGCAAATTGTAGATGCTCAGGCGGGAAACGATGTCCACACGCTGGTGGGCATTTAACATGATTTGCAACGGATTCGCGCAAAAGATGAACGCCGCAATCATCCCCTGGAGCCGCATCAAGGCGATGAAGGTCGCCTGATGCTCCGCCGGAATCTTCATCAGGCTGGCCAGCAGCGGCGAACCCAGCATGACCACGGCGAGGACAATCAAACCTTGCGCCACGCTGACGAGGGCGGATGTCTTGACCAGCGCGCCATATTCGCCCTCGCCGCGCCGATCCTTGTGATCCACCAGAAAACGGGCGATGGCCTGGTTTATCCCGAGGTCCACCATGGAGATGTAAGTCATCAACTGCACCAGCACGGCCCACATGCCGAATTCCGCCCGGGGCAGCCAGTGCAAAATCAACGGAATGGAAACC
>Ga0181516_10003033_pt1 | contig 11508 bp, 9 predicted proteins | sample PEATcosm2014_Bin_25_FD_121104 | JGI IMG/M metagenome (GOLD analysis project Ga0181516, IMG submission 121104) | Peatland microbial communities from MTU Mesocosm Facility, Houghton, MI, USA - PEATcosm2014_Bin01_10_metaG | ecosystem: Environmental > Terrestrial > Soil > Wetlands > Peat | place...
TCGTCCATAATTCCTAGTTATCTTGCGCCGAAACGTGCGAGGATCTTGGCTTTCACCACCGCCTGTTTGAGGCTCTCGTCACTGACATGAGTGTAAATCTCGGTCGTCGAGATCGACCGGTGGCCCAGAAGTCGCTGAACGAAGCGAATGTCCACGCCCGCCTCGAGCAGACTCGTGGCCGCCGAATGGCGAAGCATGTGTGGGGTAATCCGGCGCGCCAATCCTGCCACTTCGGCGATTCTTCTCAGGCCGGCTCGGACTCGATCCGTCGAGACGCCGCCTCCGGTGGCGGTGACCAGAAGAGCCGAGTGCGGTGCGCCACCGAGCTTGTGCTCGCGCAAGTAGGCTCGCAGCTCGGCGACGACGTCCGTTGAAACAAGGAACACTTGACGTTCGCGGTCGCCCTTACCGCGGATCCTGAGTGTCCGACGATCGAGATCGATATCCGAGACGCGAAGGGCGCAGAGCTCGGCGACGCGCATGCCCGTGGTGAACAGAAGCAGGATGGCGAGAGCAATCGCAGCTGGAGCATTCTTCCGTACGCTAAGAAGGGCGCGGAGCTCGGCCACCGTCAAACAACGGGGCAACCGCTTTGGCACGCGGATTCGAACTTCGGCAGTCCGAAACGGTGATGTGGCGATCAACCCACGCCGTTCGGCCCAGCCCAACAGCGCTCGGAGACACGCCAGTCGGCGCTTCACTGTGGCTGGCGCCAAGCGCCTGCAGTCGGACAGCCACTGCGAGTAATTGACCAGTCCCGCAGGCGTCGTCGGCGATTCCCTGCATGGTTCTGCGAGATAGCGCTTAAGTTCGGTGAGGTCCTGACCGTAGGCTTTGATCGTGTTCTCCGAGAGGTTACGGCCGCTGTGACAGTGATGGAGGAAGGCCGAAAAATGAGCGGGAAGGTCCATGTGAACTCCAGTGACTTGGTCTTCGACCGAGTAAGGGTTGGCGTGCAGGCCCCATGCCCGCGCGCGCCCAACACAAGAGTCCTTTGTCCTTGCGCGAAGGAGACGGGAGTTTCGGCCTTCCGGTGTCCACAACTCCTGGCGCAGCCAAGTTCTGCCTGTTGATCGCCGCGTCGGCTGCGGGACGGGCCAATGCCCCCGTTTCGATCATCAAGATCGGGGGGGGGGGACGCCCTTGCCCTTGCTGGCCCCTTGCTAGTAAATTTGCGCTCGATAAAATCGCCGTAAATTCAACTGATTAGACGCGCCGATATCACGACTAAGAATCGCCGCGCCTGAGCAAGCCCGCTCCACACGCAACCGGGCTCGCAGACATTTGCGACGTCGTGTCTGCCCTCTCCAAAGCCGGACCATATAGTTGAATCGCTGCGTTCTGACGTCCCCCACTTTGCAATTCCGAAGTCGGCTGGAACGCATTGGGAGGCGGTCAGTCACGGCGGGCTTGGGATACTAATTCGTCGAAACTCGCACACTAGGGCTGACACGACGGCAACCGATCGTTGTGGCGCGGCTTCGAGGGGGTGATCGAAGCGTGGCGGATAAACGAAGGGAGAAGAAAAGTAGAATCGCCGTGTGCACTCCCTGCACAGCGAAAGATATAACACATTGATATATATCGTCTTTATGTCCATTCCATCATCGGCGCGACGGAAAAGCGCCAGCCGGCGAGGTTGTCGGGCAAAATCAAGCGGCAGGGCTCCTTTCCGGCCTCAGATAGCGTTGGTCGGGCTCCGCTGCAACGCAGCCGTGAGCTCGGACGGGATTCCTGACGAGACGGGACTTGGCCGGCGCGTCGCCGTTGTCCCGCAATCCGTAGTGAGCAATCGTCAGCGCGGGCTGTCCGCGAACGCGATCGAAATTGTCAATCGGGGCGGCGTCTCGACGCCTATAAGCTCGCCAACCGTTTGACAATTTTGGAATCAGCGGGTTCGACGGGCGCGCTGTTCGGCTGGCGGCCCAAGAACCGGTCGTGAGCCAAGTCCCAACCAATTGCGGCGCCGGCGCGTCCCGCGCCGCGCCGTCCTGAGGCAACCTGCTTTCCCGCGCGCCGCAGCTGTCGCTCCCTCGGCGAGGCTGAGCCCCTTCAACCGGAGCGATCGCTGCGGCGCATTCTCTCATCCTCTCTGTCGCGCGCCCATATCCCAAGATTCGCCGCCTCTGCAGCGGGCGTCATGGAAAGCGAAAAGGCGTCGCCCCTCGAAGCGATTTGACGCTCGGTTTTCCCCAGCGGCGTTCGGCGACGCTGGAGTTACAAGTTGCTCAACAAGTCGTTGACCCGCTTCTCCGCCGACGACAGGGCCGCGTCGACGCTCTTCTGGCCGGAGATGCCGGCGACGAGCTCTTCGCCGATGATGTCCTGGATCGCGAACTGGCGCTGAACTTCCGACGGCAAAGGCTGCCCGAGCTTGGCGACCGCCAGATAGGTGTCGCGATGCGGCAGGGCCCTGAACTTTTCGGAGTCGATGACCGCCTGGACCGACGGCAGATGGCCGGTGCGCGACCATTCGTAGTCGTTGTCGAAATAGAACTTGAGGAACTCCGCGATCGCCGCGGTCTGCGCCGGCGTCCGCTTGGCGTTCGACACCGCCCAGGTGTGGCCGTCGACGTATTGCGCATGCGCGCCGCCGAACAGTTGCGGATAAGGATAGACCGCGTAGCCGCCCTTGTTGAGCGCGGTTCCCGGCGTCTTCGATTGTGCGTCGTAGTCGCCGACCACCCAGGTGCCGTTCATATGCACGCCGCCGTCGCCGGCGAGGAAGGCGTTGATCGCGCCGGAATAGTCGAGCGCCTTCGTCGTCAGGTTCTCGTCGTAGAGTTTCTTGAACATTTCGACGACTCGCTTGGCCTCCGGCGTGTTGAATTTCACATGCTTCGGATCGGCGAAGAAGTCGGAATTCTGCTGGAACAGGTAGGTGTAGAAATTGCGCATGAACAGCGCGGTCTCGTTGCTGAAGTATTGGATCAGGTAGGGCTTGCCGGTCTTCGCCTTGAACTGCTCGGCTTGCGCGATGAACTCGTCAGGCGACTTGGGGAAGATCGGCTTGCCGTCGGCGTCGACAAGCCCGGCTCGCTTGAACAGATCCATGTTGACATGGAACAGCATGGTCCAGGTGTCGATCGGCATGCCGTAGAGCTTGCTGGCCTTGGTCGCCCCGCGCTGCGCCGCTTCGGTGAATTGATCCGGCGTAACGCCGACGGTCTTCAACAGATCGTCGAGCGGCAGAATGAGCCCCTTCGACTGATAGTCGGATAGCGCGGACTCGTGGATCGTCACCAGATCCGGCGGATCGCCCGCCGCGAACTGCGCGTTGAGCTGATCGTATCCAGGCCACTCGACCGTCGTCACGGAGATGTGCGCGTCGGGGCTCGTCGCGTTGAATTTGTTGATCAGCGAAGTGATGATGCCGCATTCGCCGACCGCCTTGGCGACGTCGGTGTTGGCGCCGAAGTCGGCGTCGCAGGCGCCGAAGAACCGCTGCAGCTTGATTTCGACCTTATCGGCGGCGAACGAAGCCGTGGCCATCGCCATTGCGAGAGCCGAAACCGTGACCGCGGCCAACATTTTGATCGTCTTCATATGCTTTCCTCCTTGTGTTCCCGTTCGGCCCTGAAGCCGACAGGGTTTGGCGCAAAAGGTCTTTCAGCGCCCTTGCTCCCCACGACTTCGGCCGGTCCAGACAGACCGCCGAAGAACCCGACGACGCTTATTTCATCGCCGCGCCAGACACGGCGGTGACGATGTATTTCTGGAAGAACAGATAGACGATGAAGATCGGCGCGCCGGCGAAGACCGCTTGCGCCATCAGGAAGCCAACCCCTTCCGATTGCGCGAAATTGACCTGCATGGAGGCCATGCCGACGGTGAGCGTGTACATGCTCTTCTCGGTGGCGGAGATCAGCGGCCAGAAGTAGTCGTTCCACGACAGAAGGAAGGTGAAGATGCCGAGCGTCGCCTGCGCCGGCAGCGTCAGCGGCAACAACACCTTCCAGAAAATCTTGAAGCGGCTGGCGTTGTCGATCAGCGCCGCCTCGTCGAGCTCCTTCGGGATTGCGCGGAAATATTGGGTCATCAGGAACACGCCGAACGCGTTCGACAGCCCCGGCAAGATGATGCCGTGATAGGTGTTGTGGAACTTCAGCAGGCTGAAGATCTGGTGGCGAGCGACGATCACCGCTTGTTCGGGCACCGCGAGGCCGAACAGAACGACGATGAACAGGATGTCGCGCCCGCGAAAATTGAGACGGGCGAAGCCGTAGCCGGCGAGCGAAGAGAGCAACAACGTGCCGAACGTCAACCCGACGGAGACGATCAGGCTGTTGAGGATCCAACGGATCACCCCGCCGCCGTAGAGGATGTTGACGTAGTTGTCGATGACGTAGGGCGGATGGAAAACCGAGTTCGGGTTCGCCATCAGCTCGTGATTGTCTTTCAGCGAAAGCCCGATCACCCACAACGCCGGCGCGATCATCGCGATCGACAGCGCCAACACCAGCGCAAGAATGAGATGGTCGCCGATCCCGCGCCGAGCGGATCTGGAATTGGCGCGGCCGCTCATGATCGCTCCCCCGCGCTGCGACTCATGAGATACTGGATCATCGCCGCCGCCAGAATCAGCGCGAACAGCACTTCCGAGGCGGCCGCGCCGAGGCCGACGTCCCAACGGCGGAAGGCGAGATCGTAGATGTGCAGCACGATCGGCCGCGTGACGTTATTGGGGCCGCCGCGCGTCATCAACCACGCTTGGCCGAACAGCTGGAACTGCATGACGATCTGGATGATCACCACGAGCACGAAGGTGCGCCGGATCGACGGCAGCGTGATCGACGTCAGCGTGCGCCAACGGCTGGCGTTGTCGAGCGCCGCCGCTTCGTAGATGTCGGCGGGAATCTGCTGCAACGCCGCCAGGAACAGCATCATCGGCAGGCCGATGCACCACCAGATCGTGGTGATCGCGATGGCGATCATCGCCAGACTGGGATCGGTCAGGAAACTCGGCGCTTCGGCGTCGAACAGTTTGTAGATCGCCGCCAGCAATCCATATTGCGGAATGAACACGAACCGCCAGATCAGCGTCACAATGGTGACCGACAGCACCGAGGAGGAGAAGAACAGGCCGCGCAGAATCGTCGCCAGGCGCGAATTCGAATTGAGCGAGAGCGCCAGGAACAGACCGAGCAGCGCGAGAGCGGGCACGGTGAGAAACACGAAATAGAAGGTGTTGCCGACCGATCGCAAGAACACCGCGTCGTTGAACAGCCTGATGTAATTGCCCAAGCCGACGAACGGCCCGGAGGTGAAAATGTCGGCCTTGTGGAAGCTGAGCCAGATGCCCCAGAACAGCGGGAACACCAGCAGGGTGGCGAAGAAGAACAGATAGGGCGCGACGAAAAGCGCGTTGCGCCAGTCCGGCGCGTCGGCGCCGGCGGCCTTGCGGCGCCGAGCGGAGGCGTCGCTGCGATTCGTCATGGCGCTCTCCACAGCGGCAACGCGGCGCCCTCGGCGTCGAACAGATGCGCCTTGTCGCCGTCGAACTTGAGGCCGATGCGATCGCCGACGCGCAGTCGCGTCTGCGCGACTTCACTGGCGATCACGCTCTGTCCGGTCGCCAAGTGGACGTGGGCCAACGCGCGGTCGCCCAATCGCTCCAGCACGCCGACGACGCCAACGACGTCGCCCTGGTCGGCGCCGGTCACGTGAACCGCCTCGCAGCGAACGCCCAACACGGCGGCGCGCCCGGCCTCGGCGGGGTCGACGTGCGTCAACACGGTCAAGGTTTCGTCGAGCCGAACTTCGAGGCCGGCCGCGCCCGCCGCCGCGCTGCGCACGTCGAGGAAGTTCATCTGCGGCGCGCCGACGAAGCCCGCGACGAAGCGCGTCGCCGGCCGGTCGTAGATTTCCATCGGCGGACCGATCTGTTCGATGCGCCGGTTGTTCATGACGACGATGCGTTCGGCGAGCGTCATCGCCTCGATCTGGTCGTGCGTGACGAAGATCATTGTCGCGCGCAACCGCTGATGAAGTTGGGCGATTTCGATGCGGGTGCGCGCGCGAAGCGCGGCGTCGAGATTGGAGAGCGGTTCGTCGAACAGGAACGCTTTCGGCTCCTTGACGACGGCGCGCCCGATGGCGACGCGCTGGCGCTGACCACCCGAAAGTTGGCCGGGCTTGCGATCGAGCAGATGATCGATTTCCAGCATGCGCGCGGCGATCTGGACGCGCCCGGCGATGACGGCGCGCGGCGTTCCGACGTTTTCCAAGCCGAAGGCCATGTTCTGGCGCACCGTCATATGCGGATAGAGCGCGTAGGACTGAAACACCATCGCCAGGCCGCGCTGGCCGGGCGGCAGCGGATCGACGCGCACGCCGTTGATGAAGATCTCGCCTTCGTCGACGCCCTCGAGGCCGGCGATCATCCTGAGCAAGGTCGATTTTCCGCAGCCAGAAGGCCCGAGAAAGACGACGAATTCATGGGCGGGAATCGACAGCGAAAGGTTCTCGATGACGGTCAACGCGCCGAAGGACTTGCTCACGTTGCGAATGTCGATTTCGGCCGTCACGACTTCGTTTCCTCCCGCGCGCCTTTTCAGGCGCGCCGATGATCTGGCGACGCCTGCAATCGGATCATCCGATAGGAAAGGCGGTCGGCGGTGAATGTGAGGCGGCCGGCGGCGACGGAAGCGCCGATGCCGGGCTTGGGCGTGACTTTGAGCGGGTCGGCGGCGGTGTTGGCGGCTTGCAAGTCGTGTCCGACCATCACTTGATGGTCGAGGATCGCGAACGGGGCGCCAAAACCTTCGAGATTGACTTCAACTTGGTGCGTCGCTTCGGAGCGGTTGACGATGAACAAGGTCAGCTGGCCCGCGGGCGAGACGTGAACGGCGGCGAGGTCGAGACAGGAGACCTCGCCGAGTTCGGCGACCGTGTAGGTCGGACTTTCGACCTTGAGGTCGAGCGCGGCGCCGCGGCCGTAACGCGAGGCGAAGAGGAAGGGATAGAAGATCGTCTGCCGCCACGCGGCGCCGCCTGGCGCGGTCATGATCGGCGCGATCACGTTGACGAGCTGGGCGAGGCAAGCGATCTTGACCACGTCCGAGCGGCGAATGAAGGTGTTGAGGATCAGGCCGACCTGCAACGCGTCCTCGAAATTGTAGATGTCTTCCAGCAGCGGCGGCGCGGCGGGCCAACCGTCCGCGCCTGCGAGGATTTTGCGGTCCCGCTCGTCGGAGTGATACCAGACGTTCCATTCGTCGAACGAGATTTGGACCTGCTTCTGCGAACGCTTCTTGGCCTTGACGAAGTCGATGACCCCGGCAATCGAGGAAATGTAGCGGTCGAGCTTGACGTTTTCGGCCAGATAGCTCGCCGTGTCCCCGGCGCGGTTGTTGAAGTACATGTGCAGCGAGATGTAGTCGACCTCGTCGTAGGTGTGGTCGAGGACGGTCGCTTCCCACTGCGGATAGGTCGGCATCTTCGCGTTGGAGGAGCCGCAGACGACGAGTTCGAGCGACGTGTCGAAGGCGCGCATCGCCTTGGCGGTCTCGTGGGCGAGGCGGCCGTATTCGTCGGCGGTCTTGTGGCCGATCTGCCACGGACCGTCCATCTCGTTGCCGAGGCACCAGAGCTTGACGCCGAACGGCTCACGCCGGCCGTTCTTGATGCGCAGATCGCTCCAATAGCTGCCGCCGGGATGATTGGCGTATTCGAGGAAGTTGCGCGCTTCGTCGAGGCCGCGCGAACCGAGGTTGACTGCGTACATCATCTCGGCGCCGACCGCCGTGCACCAATCGGCGAATTCGTGCACGCCGACTTGGTTGGTCTCGGTGGCGTGCCACGCGAGATCGAGCCGCGCCGGTCGCAGCGCTTGCGGTCCAACCCCGTCTTCCCAGTTGAAGGCGGAGACGAAATTGCCGCCCGGGTAGCGCACGATCGGCACGTCGAGTTCGCGCACCAACGCGATGACGTCGCCGCGCATTCCAGCGGCGTCGGCGCCGGGGTGGCCGGGCTCGTAGATGCCGGTGTAGACCGCACGGCCGAGGTGCTCGATGAACGAGCCGTAAATTCTCGGATCAATCTCCGAGATCGTGTAGCGGGCGTGCGCGGTGACTTTGACCGTCATCTTCGGACCACAAATCAGGATGTCTGATATAAATCAGAAACGCCGATATTTGATAATCCAGACGCCCGTTCGTCAAGAGGTTTTTGATCAGAATTGGACGCGAATTGCCAAAATTGAGGCATTTTGGGCGCTGCTTTGGGCGCTGCTTATGATTTGCTTGAAGAATTTATGTATCGCAAATTGTGATATCATTCACAACGGAGACGCAGCACCACGTCCTGGTCGTAATTGCCGAATCCGCGACCGAAAATGTTGATTCCGCCAGGGTGAATGGCCCTCTCGCGCACGCCGATGCGCACCCTGATCGAGTGATGGCCGAGCAGGTTGAGCGCGGCGAGGTTCACGTCGGAGATGCGAACGCCGTCGATGAAGGCGCCGTCTCCCGAAACGCGCCAACTCTTGAGCTTGCCGTATTGCGAGCCCTTCAACTTCCACCACGAGGGGGTGTAGACGCCCCGCTGATCGCCGAAGTCGCCGGGGGAAGTCCAAGTGCCGACATCGACGCCGTTGATCGCCAACGTAATGTCGGAAGGCCAGTCGGCGCTGGTGCCGGGAACCTCCGAGCTCAGCTCGAGCGCAACTTCCAACTCGCGCACGCTGGTGTTGGCGAGGCGCGCATTGTTGGGGAATTGGTACTCGACAAAGCCGCGCGTAAACCACAACAGCCCGGCCTTCATACGGTCCGGGTCGAGAAACGAGCCGGGCACGTCGAGCAGGCCGATGATGCCTTCAGGGGAACAGAGGCCGCAAGGCGCCGTCACTTCGTAACTGGTGTAAAGGCCGAGCGGCATCGAGACTTCGATGGCGTCGGCTTCGGTCGAGCGCGAGTCGCTCTTGAACACCAACAGCACTTCTTCGGCGGCGGGATAGCAGACCTTCTGGCTGCCTCTGCGCGCCTTCTGCGTCTCGGTGCGGATGAGCCCGCCCTCTTCGAGCAGTTGAACGTTCGTCGAGACGGTCGATTGCGGCAACGAAAGTTCGCCGACGATCTCGTTGACGTTCATCGGCCCCTCCTTGTGCAACAATTTGAGGATGCGCACACGGATCGGCGACGCGAGCGCTCTCAGCGTCGCCGGGTTCGTCTCGGGATCAATAACCAGAAAGTCGCGGCTCATTTTCGGTTCTGCGTCCCGGCGAGAGCAATGCTCCGCAGTTTATATCATGAACTGCGATATTAAAAGGGCGTCCCGGCTCGCACGCGATCCCGAACTGCAAACCGGCTGAAGCCCCCCAGAGATTCTGCCGCTCTTTCAAACGATTGCGGCCGCGACGCGCTCTTTGCGCCGCGAGTCTTTGGGCGCCTTAGCGCTTGATGGTCATGGTGCGGCCAATCGCGCTTGCGCCGCTCGAACCCCGCCCTACCCCTTCAGCAACTCCGTCACGAACGCCTCGACCCCTTCGGCGATGCGCGGGCAGCGCACGCGTTCAGCGGCGATGATCGCAGACACGCGCGCGTAGGCCTGCTGCAAGTCGTCGTTGACGACGACGTAGTCGTACTGCCGCCAGCGTTCGATTTCGCGCTTGGCGTTCTCCAGCCGCTTCTCGATCGTCGCAGCCGAATCCTCGGCGCGGCGGTCGAGCCGCGCGCGCAGTTCCGCCATCGACGGCGGCAAGATGAAGACGCTGACGACGTCGCTCCCCAGCGCCTCGCGCACCTGCTGCGCGCCCTGCCAATCGATGTCGAACAGCACATCGCGCCCCTCGGCGAGGGTGCGCATCACCGGCTCGCGCGGCGTGCCGTAGCAATTGCCGTGAACCTCGGCGGACTCCAGCAGGTCGCCCGCCGCCTTCATCAGGTCGAATTGGTGACGGCCGATGAAATGATAATGCACGCCGTCGACTTCGGAAGACCGCCGCGGCCGCGTCGTCACCGAGATCGACAAGGAGAGGTCGAGCGCCTTGTCCTGCAGCAGCATGCGCGTCAGCGTCGTCTTGCCCGCCCCGGAGGGCGAGGACAGAATCACGATCAAACCGCGTCGGCGCATGGGCCCAAAGCCTCACTCGATGTTCTGCACCTGCTCGCGCAATTGCTCGATTTGCGCGCGCAATTCAAGTCCCTGGGCGGTCAGCGAGACGTCGTTGGCCTTGGCGCACAAGGTGTTGGCCTCGCGGCCGAGCTCCTGGGCGAGAAAATCGAGCCGTCGGCCGACCGGCCCGCCCTCGGCGATCAGCGCGCGCGCCGCCGCGACATGGGTCTTCAGCCGGTCGAGCTCCTCGCGGATGTCGGCCTTGGCGGCGAGCAGGATCGCCTCCTGGTGCAGCCGATTCTCGTCGAAGCCGCGCGCCGATTCGAGCAGCGCCGCCACGGCGGCGGCGAGGCGGGCGCGCACCGCCTCGGGCCGGCGCGCCGGATTGTCGTCGGCGGCCTGAGTCAGACTGGCGATGGCGTCGAGCCGCTCGCAAAGGATCGCCTGCAGCGCCGCGCCCTCGGCGCGTCGGGAGGCGACCAGCGCGACGATCGCCGCGTCGAGACTCTCCAGCGCGCCGGCGCAGACGGCGGCGAAGCTCGCCTCGTCGTCGACCGCCTCGACGACTTCGACCACGCCGCGCACCGCCAGCACCCCGTCCATGGTCGGCGGCGCCAGCCCGGCCTTGGCCGCGGCGGCGCGCGCGGCCGAGATGATCTCTTCGAGCGCGGCGAGGTCCAGTCGCGCCTGCGCCGCGGCGCCTTCGCGCGAGGCCAAAATCGTCGCGAAACAGGCGCCGCGCGACAGCGCCTTGCCGATCCGCGCCCGCGCCTCGCCCTCGATGCGATCGAAGCCCGGCTGCAGCCGCAGCCGCAGGTCGAGCCCCTTGGCGTTGACGCACTTGATCTCGACCGTCCAGCGCCACGGCCCGAGCGCGCCCGCGACGCGGGCGAAGCCGGTCATGCTGGTCAGCGACATCGCCAAAGACTCCCCGGATCGGCGCTCGCGCCGGCCGCGAATCGCGGCTCCCCGCCCTTATAGCAGGGGCGCGGCGCGCCGCAGCGGCCGAGGCGCGAGAGACAAGCGGCCGGGCTCGGCGCGGCCCGGCTCGTTTCTCGGCCGACCTTCGCCGCTTCGCGGCGAGGCCTCAGAACTCGGTCCACTCATCCTTGGCGGCGGCGGCCGCGACCGCGGCACCGCCGACCGCCGCCTTGCGGATTGGCGGGGCGGACGCCGGCTTCGCCGCGGCGGGCTCCGGTCTGACGGCTACGACCAGCGCCGGCTTGGCCGGCTCGCCCGCCGCCGGTTTGGCGAAAGCGTGCGGAGCGACCTTGCGCAACTCGCGCCTCAGCGTGGCGCCGTCGCGACCCTCGACCTGGAACTGCTCGACCAGGCTGGCGAGTTGCGTCGTCTCCTGCGACAGCGAATGGCTGGCGGCGTTGGACTCCTCGACCATCGTCGCATTCTGCTGCGTCGTCTCGTCCATCTGGCTGATCGCCGCATTGACCTGTTGCA
>Ga0181516_10003034_pt1 | contig 11506 bp, 10 predicted proteins | sample PEATcosm2014_Bin_25_FD_121104 | JGI IMG/M metagenome (GOLD analysis project Ga0181516, IMG submission 121104) | Peatland microbial communities from MTU Mesocosm Facility, Houghton, MI, USA - PEATcosm2014_Bin01_10_metaG | ecosystem: Environmental > Terrestrial > Soil > Wetlands > Peat | place...
CCGCACCTACTACCAATCCATCCTCGTCAACATCCCCTTCGTCAACGGCGAACCAAGCTGGCGTCTTCCCATCCCCGCGACATACGTAATCAGTCGCGAAGGCCGCGTAGTTTTTGCTGAAGCCCACGCCGACTTTCGCGTCCGCCCCGAGCCCGAAGAAGCCCTCGCCGCCGCCCTCGCCCAGTTGAGCCGATAGAAACATTGCAGCTACTGCGCACTCGCGGCCGCCACCGTTTTTTCCTGCACCGCTTTCCGGTCCGCACGGTACTGGAGCTTCAGGACTCCAAGCTGATACTCACTTCGGTTCGGATACTTGAGAGAACCCAGGTCCTTAGGCAACACTTTGGGAGCAAGCAGCCGCCAGGCCTCCGGTGCCTGCCAGGGATCGTACCCGGCATCCTTCAATAACGTGAGTGCTACCCGCCCACGCTGCTCTTCCATCTCTGCCAGGATCTTATGACCCGCGATTTGACCGCCAATCTCAGTGCCAAGAAAGACGCCACCTGAAATGCCCGATACAGCCTCGCCGGCCAGTTCCACGCCGTATACAGCCAGCCACTCAGCATTCAACTTGGGCGACAGACGCTGCATATTGAAGGCAATGCCATCCGCGATCACCGCGGCCAGTTGGTCGTCATTCTGCAGCCGTTCGATCGCCTGCTTTGGAACCAGAACCAGTCCTGGCTTGCAAAAGATGTCGGTGCGCAGCCCTGGTTCATCAACCGCGTAAAACCGGAACGGAATCTTTGCCGGATCGTCGCTTGCCATCTGACTCTGATAGTCAGGGATCAGCTTTGTTCCCACGCGTAGGACTCTCTGTTGCATCGCAGGGTCGCCCGGAGCTACGTGCCACCCGCAAGAAGCTTCAAACTGGTTGAGCCTCACCTTCGAATGTATGTCCCTGGGCTCACCATCTGCATCGAGATATGTTCCCTGAGCAGGAACGGCAACCTGCGCCTTTGCCTTCCCTGGAGACTTTGCCTTCCCTGGAACCTTTGGCGTCCTCTTAGCCAAAGAACTGAATTCGACCCGAGTGGCTACAAGCATTCCCGTATCGTCGCGATCGCCCTCGTACCGCACCCACGTGTTTGTGTGCACATCCCTCAGGGATGTCAACGCACCTGAAAACTTTTGCACCGTGTTCGAGCGGATTTGGATACTGTATCCATCCGCCTGTAAGACTGGCTCCGGCCCGGTTGAAATGATCCTGTCAATCAAACCCATTCCCGACAATCGCTTGCCCGATGCGTCGCGAAGGTATATTGCTCCGGCCGTAATCACTTTCGTTGATGGATCAAAGACCTCTTCGACCTTGACGTACACGCCAATCTCGATAAGATCCCGCACCGGGCTATCCACCCGTGGCGCGCGATCGCCAATCATCCCGAATCGCGTCTTCGGGGTGAGGGTCACCTGTGTCCCGTTTACATAGAGTTCGGTGGGAAGCTGGACGGCGCTGACATAGCCTTCCACCGTATCGCCTTCGGCGCTCTGCGCACGTGCCGCTCGCAAGCCGATGCCCGCTGAAATGGCCAAGCCGAAGTATGAAACAAAAATTGCAGACTGAACGAATCGCAAACCGACCGCACTTAATTGGATCATCTTCGCATCCCATCGTGAAAGACGCAGCCAGTATAGCCCAAGCGTTTCACAGCCACACTCTCCCGTTCGGCTTTTACTTCCGCTCGGCCAGCAAAGCCTCCGCCCGCGTAAGCGCAACTCCCCGCAGCAGAAACACCTTGCTGCGCGATAACTCTCCACTCACAATCTCGATCTTGTTTTTAGGCAACCCAAACATCTCCGCGAGAAATGCGATCAACTCCGCGTTTGCCTTGCCTTCAACCGGCGGTGCGTGAACGGCAATCTTCAACTGCGCCGCCGCACCCTCGCCATACACTCCAACGATGGCCGTCTTCCTAGCTCCTGGCTGCGCGCGCACCGCCAGCGTCACACCGCCCGCAACCTCGCGCACCATGGCAGGATTCATTCCTGGTCGCCCGTCCATGGCGCACGCTTCCCAAACAGCGCCGTCCCAATCCGAATCCGCGTCGCGCCCTCTTCAATTGCCAGCGCAAAATCCCCGCTCATTCCCATCGACAGGACATCGAGCGACAATCTCGGATAAAGCGCCGCCCATCGATCACGCCACTCACGCAAACTGCGAAAGCACGCCCGCGTCACATCGTCCGCAACGCCCCACGGCGCAATGGTCATAAGCCCCCTGCATGCGAGGGAGTGAAAGTCCGGAAGGGCTTCAAGCAATGCCGCGGCCTCCGTCGACGCCGGCTCCAACCCAGCCTTCGTCTCCTCCGGACTCAGCTTGACCTCAATCAGCACCGGCAGCCGCTTGCCAAGCTTCGCAGCCGCCTCATTCAGCCGGACCGCAAGGCGCACCGAGTCCACCGAATCCACCGCGTCAAACAACTCCACGGCCCGCGCCGCCTTGTTCGATTGAAGATGCCCAATCAAATGAAAGCGAGTTCGTTCCCGAACCGAACTGTTCCAAAGCTCTGCTGCATGCAATGCCTTGGCGCCAAACTCCTGCACCCGATTCTCGCCAAAGAGCGTCAATCCCAATCCCGCAGCCTCGACAATCTTCTCCGCCGGATAGGTCTTCGACACTGCCATCAGTTCCACATCGCCGCGCGCCCGCCCAGCCTTTCGGCAGGCGCCGGCAATCGCCTCTTCCAGCCGTTCGAGATTTTCAGCCAATGAAGCCATCGAGGTCCCTCACGCAGCAACTCGGTTGAACTCGATCGCTTCTAGAGCAGAACCAGGGTTACCGTGCCCTTTCAATTCTCGTGCAGGGTCGCCGCTCTCTGATGGTCGCGTCGACTTAAATGGATCGGCTTCGAGATACATCATCCCTGGTTCTGCTGTAATGGAAGAATGTGGACAATCGTTCTGCTCATCTTCTCCAACATCTTCATGACCATTGCCTGGTACGGCCACCTGAAGTTCCGCAATGAGGCTTTGTGGAAGGTGATCCTCGTCAGTTGGAGCATCGCGCTGCTTGAGTACTGTTTCCAGGTACCCGCCAACCGCATCGGCGCAGCTCGATTCAGCCCCGTGCAACTCAAGGTCATGCAGGAAATCATCACCCTGGTGGTCTTCGGCGTCTTCGTCACCTTTTACTTCGGCCAGCATCTCCGCTGGAACCACGCCGCTGCCGGCGTATGCCTGGTCGCCGCCGCATTTTTCGTGTTTCACTTCTGACAGCGAAACCTGCGAACCTCCCGCGAGCGTCTGCCCCACCGCAGGTGGTCAATGCCCGCGCGCTTCGAGAAACTTCTCCGCCTCCAGCGCCGCCATGCATCCAGACCCTGCCGCCGTAATCGCTTGCCGGTAGCGCCGGTCCTGCACGTCGCCGCACGCAAACACACCCGGAATCACCACGCCGCCCCTGGTGGTCAGCACATTGCCGGTCGTCTTGATGTACCCATCCTCATCCAGATCCATCTGTCCCGCAAAGAACTTCGCGTTCGGCTCGTGCCCGATGCCCAGAAACAGCCCGCTGATCGCCAACTCGGCCTCCGCTCCCGTCTTCGCATCCTTCAGCCGCAGGCCGCGCACTTCCTTCTCGTCGACTCCGAGAACTTCTTCAACCGTAGTGTTGGTCCGCAGTTCGATATTCGGATGCGCGATCGCACGCTCCAGCATGATCTTCGACGCGCGAAACGCATCCCGCCGGTGCAACAGCGTCACCTTGCTCGCAAACCGCGTCAGGAAAAGCGCCTCTTCCATCGCCGAGTCGCCCCCGCCCACCACCGCAATATCCTTGCCGCGGAAGAAAAACCCGTCGCACGTGGCGCAGCTCGAAACCCCGTGCCCGATCAGCGCCTGCTCGCTTGGCAGCCCCAGCCAGCGCGCGCTCGCCCCCGAGGCCACAATCAGCGTGTGCGTAAAGATCTCCCCGGCAGAAGTCTCAAGCTTGATCGGGTGCGCGCTCAGGTCAACCTTGTTCAGGTGCGCCAGTTGGAACGTCGTCCCAAACCGCTCCGCCTGCTTCTTCATGTTCTCGATCAGCTCCGGCCCCTGGATCCCATCGGGCCAGCCGGGAAAATTCTCGACAAGAGTCGTAATCGAGAGCTGGCCTCCGGGCTCGTGGCCCTCCAGAACCAGCGGTTTCAGCCCCGCGCGCGCCGTATAAATGGCCGCCGTAAGCCCGGCGCACCCCGAGCCAAGAATCACCGTATCGCGAATCTCACTCATAATTTGTCCCTTGTCGATTTTAGCCGCTACCACCCCTGAAATCTTCTCCAAAACCAGGACCGCACGAAGCGCCAATCGTATGATGAGGGACATGGCGAATCTGACTCTAATCTACGGACTCCGGCTGCTCCCCGAGGGCGAAGTGACTGAAATTCAGGACGCGACCCTCAAGCTGGCCAATGGCCACGAGGCCCACGTCACCATGCACTCGATCGAGGGCTCGCGCGAAGAGATCGAGACCCAACTGAAGCGCTCGCTCGACGCCTTCTTCGATTTCTACCCGGAAATCTGAATATCGAATTTCCAGACCTGCTTTCCGAAAACTGCCTTGCCCGTCCTTCCTGCGCCGAGGCAATTACTTCGTTTGTATCGATCCGCAACGCCACTCTCTGGAATGTTCTAATTCCGCTCACTTTCCTGCGCTTGCCCCTCCGAAGAACTTTCTCGATTGTACAAATCTGACACACTGGTTTCTCCCAGCCGTGATAGCGGTCACGCTCCGTAACTGCCTCTACGCGGTCTCCGCGCTCTCACGAACGTAGCCGTTCCCCTGCGTAATCAAAGCAATAACCAGGACTCCCCGATCCCTCAATTCCAATTCCTCCTTCCCGCCTCGCTCCTTTGCACCGAAGTGTTCGCCGATGACGCACCTGTGGCCGCATGTCGTTCCTCTTCTTGCCATGCATGTTGAGCAAGAACGGCGTCGCGGCATTTCGAGTCAGGGGCGCCTTCGTGTTCATCCTTCTTCATCCATCACGCCGCATATTCATCGCGAGCACTGCTCTCGTTCTGTTTCTCGCTCCTGCATTTTGCCGCGCAGGCGGACCCAAATACGTCGCGGGGCCCACCTTCTTCAATCCGGCGGTCCTAGGCCAGCCCGTCCACTGGTCCGGCGGCCAGGTCAACTATTACGTCGATCGGGGCCCGCTCTCCGGCACGGTGACAAACCAGCAGGCCACGGCCATGGTCGACGCAGCCGCGTCAATCTGGTCCGCGGTTCCCACCGCCGGAGTCACGCTCACCGACAAAGGCCCGCTCAATGAAGATGTCAGTGGCGCAAGCATCCAGGTCGACTCCAGCGGCCAGATCACCGCCCCCTCTGACGTAACTCCCTCGGCAACCACTTACCCGCTGGGCATCGTCTACGACGCCGACGGCTCGGTCATCGACGCCGTCTTCGGCGCAACCACCAGCCAGCCCGACACCTGCCAGGACAACGGCGTCTTCGTGTGGATGGACAGCCTCAACCCCGACGCAACCATCGCCCACGCCATCATCCTTCTCAATGGCCGCTGCGCCACCAACGCCGCAATGCTCGAAATGATGAGCTATGAGATCGAGCGCGCCTTTGGCCGCGTCCTCGGCCTCGACTACTCGCAAGTCAACCCCGGCGCTCTTCAGAACGGCGAACCCGGAGGCACAGCCGGATGGCCCATCATGCAGCCACTGAGCGGCGTCTGCGGCGCGAGCGGCGGCGCATGCATCCCCAACCCCAACCAAATTCGCTACGACGACATCGCAGCTCTCAACCGCATCTACCCCATCACCACCGCCAATCTCTCCAGCTTCCCCGGCAAGCAGATCACCGCGGCCAACACCATCTCCATCCAGGGCACGGTCGCCTTCCGCACCGGTTACGGCATGCAGGGCGTAAACGTCGTCGCCCGCCCGCTCGACAGCGACGGCAATCCCCTCTATCAGTACACTGTCACCGCCGTCACCGGCGCACTGTTCGGCGGCAATCATGGCAACCCCATCACCGGCTACCTCGATGCAGAAGGCGTTCCATTCTCCCAATGGGGCTCGACCGAGGCCACGCTCCAGGGTGCATTCGATCTCAGCGGCATCCCGCTCCCGCCCGGCGCAACTACGGCCAACTACCAGCTCACCTTTGAATCCCTCAATCCGCTTTACATCCTCACCGATTCTGTCGGCCCCTATGTTGCCGGCCAGGTCTCGCCATCCGGCGCCCTTCAGACCATTTCCCTGCCCAACATGCAAGCTGGCAGTTCGCAGACCATCACCGTAACCGCCGCCAACTCAGCCGCCGGCGGCGAAGAAGACGCGATCGGCGCAGTAACCGCTCCGCGCCCCATGCCCGCGAGCGGCATGTGGTACGGCGGTCTTTCGCAGATAGGCCAGACAGACTGGTTCACCTTCCCCGTCCGCGGCAATCGCACCTTTACCGTCGTCACTCAGGCACTCGACGAAACGGGCTCGCCCACCAACAACAAAGCCATGCCCACCATCGGTGTCTGGGACGCATTCGATCCTGCGGGCGCAACCGCCGTGGGCTCCGCCCCCGGGCTCAACGGCATGGCCACCGGCGAAACCTGGCTCCGCGTAAGCTCCAGCGCCAACGACATTGTCCGCATCGGCATCGCGGACCTGCGTGGCGACGGCCGGCCCGACTACGCCTACACTGGTTGGGTTCTCTACGCCGACACCGTCGAGCCGCAGCGCCTCTCCGCTTCAGGCGGATCCATCGTGATTCATGGAATGGGTTTTCACCTCACCGACACGGTGCTCGTCGGCGGACAGCAGGCTCTGGTCACCAGCATCTCTCCCAACGAGATCACCGCCATAGCGCCGCCCGCTGCCGCAGGCGTCATGGGCTCAGTCGACGTCGAGATCGACGACCAGCCCATCTTCTACGCCGCTGCCATTCTCTCCGGCGGCATCAGTTACGACGCCGCAACCGGTGACGCGCTCACCATACTGTCTGCGCCATCGGGAACCATCCCCATCGGCACACCCGTTCCCTTTTCCGTTATGGCGCTCGCGCCCAATCTCACCCCCGCAGGCGGCGTCACCGTCATCTACACCGTTACCACCGGCACTGCCATCCTCGCCTGCGGTAAAAGCGTCTGCTCGGTCACCTCCACAGGCGACGGCCGCGCCACCATGAACGTGTACGCAATCGACGCCACCTGGTCCACAATCACCGCGTCGCTCACCAACGGCTCCAGCCTCGAAGCGCAGTTTATGGGTGGCGTCGCGCCCACCCTCACCGCGCTCAATCCGCAGTTATCTCTCGCCGCCGGCGCAACCTTCACCTGGACCGTCCAGGCTCTGGTCCTGAAAAACGGAACTCCACAGGCCGGCCAATCCGTAGCCTGGCAAGCAACCGGCAGCGGCGTCGTGAGTCAGAGTTCAGCCCCAGTCGTCACAAACTCCTCCGGAATCGCTACGCAAACTCTCACCGCCGGGCCGCTCACGGAAGGCCAAATCGGCACCATCAACGCTTGCCTCAACGGCGCCAGCCAATGCGTAACTTTCACTGCGCTCGGCGCCCGTCCCGAGTTGGCCGCGCTTGAAGCCGTATCCGGCATCACGCAGAGCATCGCCGTCTCCGCAGCCCCCAGCCAGATCGTTCTGCGCTTGCTCGACACCGACGGCAACCCAATGGCCGGCGGCACGGTCGCTCTCTACCAGGCCCTCTACGCCTGGTCTCCGCATTGCTCGGCGCACGAACTCTGCGCCCCGGGCCCGCTCCTGGCTACGCAAGCCTCGACAGCAATTTCGGCCATCGACGGCACCGTTGTCTTCAACGCCGCAACCCTCCCCGGCGTCGCCACTAACCTCCAGGCCCTGGCCGCCAGCGGCAACTCCGCAACGGTCAGCATCGCCGTTGAGCAGCATCCGTAAGATTGGCTCTCAGCTATCAGCCGGATGTGGCGGACATTATCTTCAATTTCATTTCGAAAGGAGGAAGCGAAGCGCTGCCTGCTTGTGCTGGCGGAGGTTGCGAGCGGCACGAAGAGAGCTAAAAGCTGAAAGCTAAGAGCTGAAAGCTGCTTTCAATCAAACACCACCGTCTTATTCCCATAGCAGAGAATCCTTCGGTCCAGGTGCCAGCGCACCGCCCGCGACAGCACCATCCGCTCCAGGTCCCGGCCCCGCGCCACCAGATCCTCCACCTGATCCCGGTGCGAGATTCGCGCCACATCCTGCTCGATGATCGGCCCGTCGTCCAGCACCGCCGTCACATAGTGGCTGGTCGCCCCGATCAGCTTCACGCCCCGGGCATGCGCCGCATGGTACGGCCGCGCCCCGGTAAACGCCGGCAAGAACGAGTGGTGTACGTTGATGATTCCCGCCGGATACCACCCCACAAACTCCGGCGACAGTATCTGCATGTACCGCGCCAGCACCACCAGGTCCACCCCATGAAAGGCCAGAAGCTCAAGCTGACGCTCTTCGGCCCTGGCGCGCGTCTCCGCGGTTACCGGCACGTGCTCAAATGGAATTCCATAGAAAGCAGCCAGCTTCTCGACGTCACGATGATTGGAAACAATCACGGGAATCTCGCAGTGCAACTCACCCGTCCGCCAGCGGTGCAGCAGGTCCGCCATGCAGTGCAGGTACTGCGAGCAGAACAGCGCCATCCGTGGCCGCCGCGCCGTCGCGCTCAGTTTCCAACGCATCCCCAGTTCCTCGGCCAGTGGCGCGAATGCATCCCTGAACCCATCCAAATCGAACGCGCCGCTGGCGCTCCGACTTTCTGGATCGGGTCCGTGCCCACCGTTGAGCGCCCACTCCACCCTCATGAAGAACAAGCCCTGTTCGTGGTCCTGGTGCTGATCGGCGTGCAGAATATTGGCGCCGCGCTCGTAGAGAAGCCCCGAAACCCGAGCTACCAGCCCCTTCCGGTCCGGGCAATCGATCAACAAGACAGCCGAATCTTTCATCTTCTCTTCAGCTTACAGTGAACGAGCCGCGGGACGCATCATGGGCATCGCGGATCAAGACATTGAAAATGGATACAAGCAGAGGAACGCTCTCGCATCGACGCCTAAGCGGAATCATGGCAAGCTGAATCCTGGTTTGCGGAATTCTGGAGTGATCGATCAATCGCCCTGGGTCGATGGGCCCTAGCGCGTCGGACCCTGATGCGATGCAAATTTGCCTTGGATCCAGTCGCGCCGGAATAGATGCAGAAGGGAATGAACGCGATCGCTGAGCGGAGGAAGCTCAGGGCACTCTTGATAGATTTGCCGGTTCAACTCGGCCAGAATCTCCACCGCCTCGACTTGCTCATTCATCGCGTAAGGCGAGTCATGGTTATAGGCAGCCTCTTCGGTGAGGTACTCGATTGCATGGGCCAGTATGCTGAGGGCCCGGCCCACCTCCGGCGAGATGCTGCGACGATGCGTAGTCTGCGTCTCCCGCGCGCTGATGCGCAGTCCCGATCCCGAAACGTGTTGAACAGCCGACGAAAATCCCAACATAGTCCCAACCTCATCCGCTCATCGGCCGCTTCGCGCAAACACCCAGCGCAATGTCGCAAAGCAACGCGAACTTTCCTGAAAGAGCAAAGAATGATGCATTCTTACGCATTTTTGTAAATGTTCGGGTGATTTTCATCACACAGCTGCGGCCTTACTTCAATCTCCACCCAATGAGAGCGCCGTCGCAGATCTCCGTCCCCACGCCGATCCCTTGATCCCTAGTCTCTAGTCCCTGTTCGCTGTTCCCTGTTCCCTGACCCCTGATCCCTGTTCCTCCCATTACGCCGCGGTGCCGCTACGCACTTCACGCGGGACACTCAACTGCTGGCGCAGATTTCCCGCTAGGTCGGCCACCACACGCAGCCGCTCGGCCACTGGCGACGACGCATCGCTGCCCGAGAGCGCCAGCTCGGAGTGCAACAAGAGTCCCGCAACCGTCGTCTTCAGCTCGCTTTCAATGGCCGCCGCCGCCGCCCGACGGGCCAGCATCTGCTCCCGCTCGCGCCGGTGCAGGGCGGCGCGAATCTCCCGTATCACACGTGCCGCTCCGCTGAGCGCGAAATTGATCTGCAGCGGAATCGCAAGTCCGGAGTGTTCCCAAACTACCTCGGCCGCCGCCGGGTCGCACTCGGCCATGGTCTCGTCCACCACCACGGCTTCAAATTCGCGCCGCTTCAGCGCCGCCAGCGCGTCCTTGCGCCCCGAAGCCACTTCCACGTCCATGCCCAGTTGCGCTCCCACCATGGCCGCGCAGTTGCGAGCGCCTTCAATACCCGTCACCATAAGAATTCCCATTTCGATCTCCTCAACTCTCTTCTTGAGCTACTAGCTTTTAGCAATCAGCTCTCAGTTCTTGGTTCAGCTTTCAGCCACTTGCGCGCATCTCTTTTTTCCGTTCTCTCCCTTAACCGCCCGTGGCTGGCGAAGACGGACGCCTGGGTTCTAGATTTGAGATTTCAGATTTGAGCTTTCGGATTTCAGCTTTCAGTTTGGGCCGGGCCGGCCTGCGCGTTCGGCGATCTCGCAACAACGTCCACCAGGCAGGAACAAGCTGACGGCTAAAAGCCGAAAGCCTTCTTTACCCCTCGCGCAGCGGGTCGGCGATGCCGTACTCCTTCAGCTTGCGGTAGAGCGTCGTCTTGCCGATGCCCAGCAGCTTTGCCGCCTTCAGTTTGTCGCCGTTCAGGGTGCGAATCGCTCCCAGAATCGCCTCGCGCTCGAGATCCGCGAGCGTCTCCAGCTCCGGCGCGGCGTGCTCCCCGCCCGAGCCGTTCACGCCGGCAGCCGCAGTGGCCGCGCGTCTGGCGTCCAACCCCTCCTGTTGCAGTTGCGTGGGCAGATCGCCCAGTTGAAGCACTGGTCCAGAAGACATGGTGCATGCCCGCTCCACTGAGTTCTCGAGTTCGCGCACATTGCCCGGCCAGTCGTGCCGCATCATGGTTCTCAGAGCCTCGTCGGAGAGCGTGAACTTAGTGCCGTGCTCGCGGCTGATGCGATCAAGAAAGTGCGCCGCCAGCAGCGGAATGTCCTCGCGGCGGTCGCGCAGCGACGGCAGCCGCAGATTCACCACATTCAACCGATAGAACAAGTCCTTCCTGAAGGTACCCTTCTCGACCATCGCGGCCAGGTCGCGATTGGTCGCCGCCACGATCCGCGCCTTGATCGGCACCCGGTGCGTCGCGCCCACCGGCCGCACCTCCTTCTCCTGCAAGGCACGCAGAAGCTTGGCTTGAAGATCGAGCGACAGCTCTCCAATCTCGTCCAGAAAAACCGTCCCGCCTTCTGCCGAGACCAGCAAACCGTCTTTCCCCCGGTTGGCCCCGGTGAAAGCGCCTTTTACATAGCCAAACAGCTCGCTCTCAATCAACGTGGGCACCAGCGATCCGCAATCCACGGGAAGAAACGGCTTCTGCCCGTTGGGCCCGTAGGCGTGCAGCCTGCGCGCCACCAGTTCCTTGCCGGTCCCGCTTTCGCCCAGGATCAGCACCGTGGCCTCGGTCTTGGCGACGTGCTCGATCAGTTCCAGGACCTTTCGCATGGGCGGACTCTGCCCCACGATTTCG
>Ga0181516_10003035_pt1 | contig 11501 bp, 10 predicted proteins | sample PEATcosm2014_Bin_25_FD_121104 | JGI IMG/M metagenome (GOLD analysis project Ga0181516, IMG submission 121104) | Peatland microbial communities from MTU Mesocosm Facility, Houghton, MI, USA - PEATcosm2014_Bin01_10_metaG | ecosystem: Environmental > Terrestrial > Soil > Wetlands > Peat | place...
AAATCGGGCCATACTTCGTTGTCATCCTCGACTGTGGTCCCGCCACAGCCTTCGGATTCCGCCTCGTCTGGCCCGATTTTCGTCCGCAACGCCACCCGCGCGAAAGTTCATAACAGGCTCTAGAAACGGAGGAGTTATGCGGGCACTCGTATATACCGCGCCCCTGTCGGTGCGCATGGAAGAGCGGGGACGGACCGCGCCCTTGCCGGGCGAAGCCGAGATCGCGGTCCAGGCCGCGGGCATCTGCGGCTCAGATATTTCGGGGTTCCTGGGGCACAGCCGCCGGCGCGTTCCGCCGCTCATCCTCGGCCACGAACTCGTGGGCCGCACCCGCGATGGACGCCGAGTCGTGGCCAACCCCCTGATGAGCTGCGGCCGCTGTCCGGCTTGCCTGGGCGGCGCCCAGAATCTCTGCGCCAGTTGGCGCCTGCTCGGACTCGACCGCACCGAGGGCTGCTTCGCGGAGGTCGTCGCCCTGCCCGCATCCCAGCTCTATGAGATTCCCGACAGCCTCACAGACACCCAAGCCGTCACCGTCGAGCCGCTGGCCAACATCGTGCATCTTTTCCGGCTCGCCCGCCCCGAGCCTTTCTTCCGCATGGGCATCGTTGGCGCGGGCGCCATGGGCGCGCTGGCCTTGCAGGTGGCGCGAGCGCTCGCCGTGCGCGACGTGCTGGTGCAGGATGTGAGCGAGGTTCGCCTGGAGACGGCGCGGAGAATGGGGGCTGCGCTCGCAGTCAACGCCCTCACCGAGGAGGGTCTGGCCGAACGGGCTCGCTTTGCCGGCGCTGGACTCGACCTGGTGCTCGATGCCGCCGGCTCCGCGGCCGCGCGCCAGGCCGCCTTCGACCTTTGCCGCCCCGGTGGACTCGTAGTTCTGTTGGGCATGGGCTCGGAGAAAAGCGAGATCGACTTCATCGCCAGCATCCGCAAGGAACACCGCGTGGTCATGTCCTTCGCCTACACGCCGCCGGATTTTGCCCGCGCCCTCGGTCTCCTGGTGGGCGGCCAGATCGACCTCACGCCCTGGTCGGCCGAGCTGCCGCTGGAGCAGGGCCAGTCGGCCTTCGATCGCATCACCCAGGCTCCTGGAGAGACGCTCAAAATGGTGCTCCGCGTCAACGGCAGCTTCTAGAGCGAAACCAGAGTCACTGTGGCCTGTCGAGTTTTGTGCAAGTTCGCCGCTCCCTGATGGTCGCGTCGACTTGAGAACTGTGGTTTCGGGAGACATCGACTCTGGTTGCGCTATAGCGTGCAAAGAAAGGATCGTCGTGAAGATCACCAAGGTGGAAGCCATCTATGTGCGCCTGCCTGAGCTCAAGGTGCAGTGCGACAGCGGCCAGGATGCGGTTGTAGTCCGCATCGAGACGGACGCGGGCATCACCGGCATCGGCGAGGTGGATTCCAGCCCAGCGGCGGTGAAAGGGGCAATTGAAGGACCGTTTTCGCACACCATCACCAGCGGCCTGGGCCACCTGATCCTGGGCGAAGATCCCATGGAGACCGAGAAGCTGTGGTATCGCATGTACGAAGCGAACGTCTACTCCGGCCGCCGCGGCATTGCCATCCACGCCATGAGCGGCATTGACATGGCGCTCTGGGACATCAAGGGCAAAGCTCTCGGCATGCCGGTGTGGAAGCTCCTCGGCGGCGGCTTTCGCGATCGCATCCGCTGCTATGCCAGCTCACTGTTCGGCGCCACCCCGGCCGAGACCGGGGACCGCGCGCGCCGCTTCCGCGACATGGGCTTCACCGCCGTCAAGTTCGGTTGGTCGCCCATGGGCCAGGACGCCCGCAACGATATCGCCCTGGTGCGCGAGGCCCGTGCCGGCCTTGGCGACGAGGTGGACCTGATGATTGACGCCGGGCTGGTGTGGGACGCCAAGACCGCCATCCAGCGCGCGCGGGCTTTCTCGGCCTACAACATCTTCTGGCTGGAAGAGCCGCTCAAGCCCGACGACTACGAGGGCTATGCCAGGCTGAGCAGCGCCACCGAGGTGCGCATCGCCGCCGGAGAAGAGGAGTCCAACCGGCTGAGCTACATCGACCTGATGGACAAAGGCAAAATCGACGTGGTGCAAGTGGACCTGGCGCGCTGCGGCGGCTTTACCGAGGCCATGAAGATCGCCAGCCTTGCCTGGGACCGCGGCCTGCCCGTCGCCAACCACGGTTTCACCACCTACATCAACGTGGCCGCCGCGCTGCACTGGCTCAATGCCGTGCCCAACGCGCTCATCTGCGAGTTCGTGGCCCAGGAAGACACCGCCCTCCGCGACATGCTCACCCGCCAGCGCTTTGTGGCCGAAGACGGCTACTTGCAGATTCCCACCGAGCCTGGTCTCGGGGTCGACCTCGACGAGGAAACCGTGCGCAAATACCGGGTAGCCTGAGATGGAGAAAGCCGGAGAGCGAAAGATGACTCAAACCGCGTCGAAGGCCAGGCGGCCGCTCTGGTTCCTCTGGTCGCTGGCCACCATTGCACTGTGGGGCGTCTGGGGCCTGGTTTCAAAAGTGGCGTCTTCCGGGGTGGATCCCTGGGCCAACCAGGTCCTTTTCGCCGGCGGCGTCCTTCCCCTCCTGGTGCTCTTCTTTTTTCGGACACGGGCCGAGTGCGCAGCCGCGGCCGCGGACCCGGCTGTGGCACAGCGGCGACGCGCGGGAGCCGGGTGGGCCCTGCTCACCGGCATTCTCGGCGGAGTGGGCAACATTGCCTTCTTCCAGGCGCTCGGCGCCGGCGGCAACGCCAGCGTGGTCACGCCTGTCACGGCGCTGTTTCCCATGGTCACGGTGCTACTTGCGCTGGTTGTGCTGAAGGAGCGGCTGCGGCTGGTGCAGTGGGCGGGCCTTGCCCTTGCGTTTGCCGCCATTTATCTGTTGAGCGCCTGAAGGAGGCCGGCAATGCCGTCGTGGCTCGTCTTTTCCATCGTGGCTCTGGTCTTTTGGGGCATCACCGGCGTCACGCAAAAACTCTCCACCAACCGCATTTCCAGCGAGCGCTCGTTCTACTGGTTCTGCTGGGCCATCGCCGGCTTGTCGGCGGGTGTGTTCCTGGTGCGCTCGCCGGCGCTCCATCCCTCGGCAGTGGTGGCCCTCTGCGCGGTTGGCGGGGGCACGCTCAACGCACTGGGCGCCTGGACCAGCTTCCGCGCCCTTGCCTCGGGAGGCAAAGCGTCCATTGTCATCTCGCTCATATCGCTCTTCCCGCTGCTGACCATCGTGCTGGCGGTGGCGCTGCTGGGTGAGCGGCTCACCGCGGCGCAGATGGCGGGCGCCGTGGCGGCTATCGGTGCTGCTGTCCTGCTCTCCCTGGAATCTCCGGCGCAGTAGCGCCGCTCACTCGGCGGGCAAGATGCGGCCGTCCGGACCGACCCCACCCACCGACGTCAGCCCTTCCTGCACCGCAAACAGAACCTCGGTCTCCAGCGTTTCGCCTGGCGCAAGCCACTTCGCCCTTCCGCTGGCCACCACCTCCGGCAGCCGGAACGGGTATCCCGTGGCCGGTTCCAGCACGGCAACATTCAACCCGTTCCAGCCGCCGTGAGTGGCAAAGAGCCAGCAGCATGGAAAGACCTCGGGATCGAACCGCAAAGCGGTGGCGAGCTTGGAGGCCTGGTCGGTGAGCGCGCACCATCCCTGGCGAAGCCCGGTTCCGTAAAAGAAATGCAGCGCCCCGGACTCCGGCCCCGGAATCTGCCTGAGGTCCATCGCGCCCGAGGCCAGCGGCGCATAGGGCCAGGGAAAGCGCGCCGGCGCTGATGCCAGCGTACCCATGAAGTCCGGCTCCAGCACCACCTCCATCGCCGGCATATCCAGCCGATGATGCCCGGTGACCGCAAATGCCGGATGCAACTTGAAAAGGAAAGGGAACGCGGCGGCGGAGTGGTTGGTGAGCCGATAGCGGACGCGGAGGCAGGCGGCCTCGGGGTCAAGCAGGATCGTCTTTTCGGTGCGGAACCGGGTCAGAGGAGTGTCGAGTACCAGGCGCACCCCGTGGAGATGCCCGTCTCCGGCCGGATGGGCCTGCCACTCTGCCGACCACAACTCGCCGTGGTCGGGCAAATCGAGATCGCCGAGCCTGCCGGCCTCGTCGTTCGGAAACAGCTCGTCCCACCCGCCGGCCCACACATCGTCGTAGTCCGTATACAGCGCATGACGCGCCGCGGTAATCCCCGGCCGATTCCACAGCAGATCGGCGCGTCGCGGTTTGTATCGAATCTGCCAGATTCTGCCGCCGGCCTCGAGAAGGATCGTCACCTGAAGCAGCGCGTTCTCCAGTTGTAGAACCTGAAGGCCGCCGCGGGCCTGGCGGGAAGGGAGCGTGCGTGGATTCGGCTGATCGCTCAAAACGATTCCAGCGTAGCCTCGCTCACCCCGTGCATGAATCAGGAAATCGACGAAATTCCACCAAGAGCATTGCTTTGACGGCACTTCGCCGGCGAGTCCAAATCGGGGGATGGGAGTCGATTGGCCAGGGAAACTCCGCCGCCCTTGCCGCGGGGTTCATTTTGCGTCTTTGACGCAGCGGAACCCGAGGGCGCCGGAGCGGTCGTAGGACGGCGCCATCAGCAGCAGTTTGCCGTGCTGGTCGTTTTTGTAGGCCTGCGGGAAATACCAGATGGACCCGAGCGGGCGGTAGTGGCTGCCGCCGCGCACGATGGCGGCGCGGGTGTGTTCGTCGGTGTATTCGTCCGTCCACTGCCAGACGTTGCCCACCATGTCCATGACGCCGAAGGGGCTGGCGCCAAGCGGGTGCGCGTCCACGTCGCTGGCTGCAAGCATGACGCGGCCGCGGTCGGGAATGGGCGCCGGGGCGTTCTTTGGATCGGGGCCCCAATTGCAGGGAGAGATGGGAGCCGAAGCCGGGCGCGCGACCGAGGCGGCTGGGGCGACCGGGGAAACGCCGCTCTCTGGAATCGCGGTGGGCGCGCCTGCCCGCTGCACGGCAGCGAGCCAGTCGCAGTTGCCCCAGGGATAGGTTCGGTTGTCGCTGCCCTGCGCGGCATACTGCCACTCCCACTCGTGGGGAAGCCGCTTTCCGGCCCATTTGGCGTAGGCGCGGGCGTCGTCCAAGGAAACCCAGGTGACGGGCTTGTTGGCGCCGCCGTCCGGGAATGCGCCGGCCTTCCAGTCCTTGAGGAAGTTCAAGTCGTCCTTGGGGTGATAGTGGGTGGCGTCGAGGAAAACCTTGAACTGCGCGTTGGTAACTGGATACTTGTCGATGTAGTAGGGCTTGATTTGAAGCTGCTGCTCGTGGAAGCGGCGCGGCGAGTCTTCCCAGGGGTACTGGACGTCGACGCCGACGTCGTCGGTGCCTTCAATCTCGATGCCCTCGACCCGGAAGACGTAACTGGCGGCGTCGATGCGGACCATTCCTTCCGGAGTGGAAGGGGCGGGTTCGGTGAGGGCGATGTCGACGACTTGCTGCGGCAGCGGCCGCCACTCGTGGGAGTAGGCAGCCAGGGGCTTTTGCGTGAGCGCGTGCATCCTGACCAGGAGTTGTTGCACCTTCGGATTTGGCTCCGATGTGGTGGCGAGGATTGCGCCGTAGCCGTGGGCCTCGGTGACGAAGTCAAGCACCGAGTTGGCCCCCTCGACGACAGGCTTGAGTTCGACGCCATGATATAGGTCGAAGTACCGCTCGCCGGATTTGAAAGGCACCGAGAGTTGGCGGCCGGCGACATCGAATTCGTTGCGGTTGACGATGGTGAAGAGAGTCTGGCTGCCGAGAGGCCAGCGGCTGGCGTAAACGCCGTAGCGGCGCATGGGGTAGAACGGCTCCCAATCCTGGCTGACAAGGAATGGAGCGACGGCGCGCTCGATGGCGGCGACGCGGCGAGTGGCTTCAGCATCACGCGGGGTGATGCCGTTCCAGATGCCCCACACGTTTTCCCAACTTTCCCAGCCTTCGCCGTTGAAGAAAGCGAACTGCAGGTCATCGGTCTTGTCGCGGTTCCAGCGGCCCTGAATATTGACCTGGTGGCGGGGTTCGAGCCAGCGGTACTTGTCGACCGTGGGCACAAACTGGAAGTTGTACTGGCCCCAGGTGAGCAGGTTCCAAGCGAGGCCCTCGTCGTGCGGACCGTCTTCCGGCTCAAACGCGAGGGGGTGGTTGACCTTGTCGGCGGCAAGCGAAAACGCCAGGGGGACGCCGTCCTGGGTGTCCCCATTGATGCCGTCGGCGTCAATCTCCTTCATGAGCTGCGCGATGGCATCGGGCCAGGAGGAGCCGGGATCGCGCGTGCCCTGGTCCCACATCATCATGGGGAAGAGGACCTTGACGCCGCGGCGATGGAAGTCCGCAACCATGCTGCGCACGCCCGCGACTCCGCCGGGCATGGAGCGTACCATGTCGTGCTGATTGCGATCGTCGATTCCCATGTTGGGGTAGGTGGCCCAAATGAGTACGGAGTCGATGCCGCCGTAGCGCTTATCGAGGTCGTCGAGATAGCGGTCGACGGTGTATCTGCCGGCGACGGGATCGTAGAAGTAGCGGTCGTGGACCATCATTTGCGGCTGGATAAAGCTGGACTGGGTCCACTTGAGCGCCGGCATTTCATAGCGGGAGGGATCGTAGCCGATGCGGATGCGGCGCTCGGCGCGCCAGTGCGTAATGTCGGCGAGCCACTCCTGGTGGCTGAGGGCGGTGCACGGAATGTAGCCGCCCTCCCATGCACCTCGGATGGTGAAGCACGCGGGCGGAGGGATCTGCTGCTCTTTGGGGGCAAAGTAAGTGTCCTGCGCGTGGAGCGAGGCCGCGAGCAGGAGGCCGGTTGCAGCCAAACAAGTGAGCCGAGCTATCGCCTTCATTGCTTCCCTTCCCTTGCAGCGGAGATCGCGTTTTCTTCAAGAGTAAATGCGGCGCTAGGGGAAGAGCGGCGCAAGAGCAACAGCGGTCAGGCCGCAAAGGAAGAAAACGAACATCCAGAACAGGAACGTCCGGGAGCGGGCAGGGGCGGCGGTGAATTCGCGCCAGACAAAGACGCCCCAACACGCCGAGACCATGGTTGCGCCCTGGCCGATGGAGTAAGAGACGGCCGGGCCGACAACGTGGGCCCGCGAGGCGACAAAGTTCGCAATGGCCCCGGTGCACCAGATGGCGCCGCCGAGCATTCCCCAGAGGTGCCACAGCGCCGGCGCGCGCCAGTATCCCTGCATGGCGGCGGGCTGGCCGCCGTCCAGCGGAAAGCGCATGAGGAGATAGTTGACCGGGATGGAGCAGAGCGCCACACCGAACGCGAAAAACAGGACGGCGGAATAGGGGCCCAGCGGGGCGTCGCCGGTCATGGATTTGGAGACGAATGGGTAGAAGGCGCCCATGAGAAGGCCGGCGATGAGGCTGATGGCGATGCCGCGGCGGCTGGTAGCGCGACGGGTGGACTCGCGCAGCCGGTAGGCCAGGGCGTCGAGGACGATGGCGGCCACAACCAGCGCGATGCCGCCGAAGAGCAGGAGGGGATTTCCCTTGGGGGCGATGATGTAGTTGGCGGCGGCGCCGACAACGAGCGCCAGTCCGATGCCGATGGGAAAGGCGACGGCGAGTCCGGCGATGTCGATAGCGGCAACCAGCAAGAGGTTGGCGATGTTGAAGACTACGCCGCCGACGACGGCCAGCAGCATGGCGTGCGATCCGGCATGCGCCATGTCGGCGAGGAACGGAAGCCCGGCACTGCCAAAGCTGCCGAAGGTGAAGCCCCAGACGAGGGCGCCGGCAATCAGGCCGGCAACGTAGTCCCAATAGAACAACTGGAAACGAAAGCCGGGACAGAGCTTGAGGGTGTTGGCCCACGATCCCCAACACAGCATGGTGAGAATCATAAAGGAAAGGGCGATGAAGTAGGTCTCGGGCTGATACATGGGCTAGCTCCCTTGCGGCGGTGCGATCCCTCGACCGCGGGCCGGATGTGTATTTGTCAAGTGATTTGCCGCCGCACCATTATCGTCCCCCGAGGCCCCTTGGCGTCAAAGCAGGAGACAACAGTTTGAGAGGCAGAATCGCAGCGGGCCGTCGAGGAGGGCTTTTGCCGCGGGCGCCTCGCGGGCTTTCGCGGCGACGCCGGCTACCTGGCTTCGGGCTGTTTTCTTTCGAGCGCGCTAACTCCGAAGCCTGGATGAGGATAGGAGGCATCCAATCCGGCGCAATCCGCAACTAGAAATAACTAGCACGTTCTCGCCATGGATTTCCGCGGAGCCGTTCCTTCCTTGGACGGCTGCGAGGTGTGTCTATGATTTCGCTTATAAAATCTAGATTCGTAATTCGGGACAAAGTGAATTCAGCCCAAACCAGATTGCAAAACGCCGCGCGTCCTGCGGGAGATTGGAAACGGACGACGTGGATACTACTGTTGATCCCGGCATGGGGATGCGGCGGAAATGTTATCCGCGGCGGGGGTACAACACCGACCACGCCAAGTGCCAAGGGAAGCCTGGTTCTTGCTCCACAGGCCCCATGCGTGGCGCCGGCGGGGACGCAACAATTCACCGCGACGGCGACCGGTCTTTCGTCTTCCAACGTGAATTGGTATGTCGACAACGTGCAAGGCGGCAGCAGCGCAGCGGGCACGATTACTGCAGATGGGCTCTACGCAGCGCCCGCAACAACCGGAACGCATAACATCGAGGCGATCAGCCAGGCCGACCAGACAGTTACTGCCGCGAGCACGGTTGCAATCACAAAGACTCCGGCTTTTACGGTGTCGCCGGCCACGGCAAACATTGCCAGCGGAGGACAGCAGGGCTTCACCGGAGCAACATGCGGCGTTACGGACAACAATGTCTCCTGGGCGGTGGACAACATCGCCGGGGGCAATCAGGCCGTGGGCACGATCGACAGTGGCGGCGTCTATACCGCTCCACCATTGGCAGGCACGCACACGATCAAGGGCGTGGACGCGACGCTTAGCCAGAGCAGCGAGGCGATTGCGACCGTGGCCTCGGCCATCACGGTCGACTTCGGATCGCGAACCGACACGCGGCATCCGATTCCGGCGGGGATTCTTGGCGTGAACCATGTGGATTGGCTGCCCGACCAGGAAGCGATCGGCCTGGTGGCACAGGCAGGATTCACACTGTCGCGGACCTATGCCAATATTCCGCTGGTGTACGCGGCGAGAAATCCGGACTGGTCGCAGATCGATCCGCAGATTGCGGGATTGCAGGCAGCGGGATTCCACGTCCTGCTGCAAGTGGCCTATACGCCGAAGTGGATGCTGCCAAAGGCGAACAAGTGCGGCGTGGGGAACACGAAGTCCGCGCCGGCCGATGCCGAGGCATGGGCACAGTTGGCACAGTCCTTCGTAGCGCACATGGACGCGACTTTTCCGGGCGTGGTAACCGACTACGAGATATGGAACGAGCCCGATGCGGGCGGGATGTGCGCCACGGGAAACAAGCTGGATTCGTATCTCGCCTTGTATGCGGCGGCCGCTCCGCTGATGAAGCAGCAGGCGGCCGCGGACGGCGCTACGATTCGCGTAGGCGGCCCGGCGACATCGAGCATGAATCCGGCCTGGTTCAACGCACTGCTGAGCAATTCATCAACGGCTCCGTATGTCGATTTTGTAAGTTATCACAATTACGTTGCCGGCACGGCGGAGTTGAAGGCGGCCTGGGATACGAACAACGGACACACGCCGATCTACCAACTGACCCAAGAGCCGACGACGGGACCGGCTGCCCTATTTGCAAAAGCGGCGCAACTGGTTGCAGGCGGTTCACAGCCGGGAGGCGCATCCACGCCGATTTACGTGGATGAATTCAATACGAACTGGGTTTTCGCAAAGGACTGCTGCCGCAACGATCCAACCTATGCGCCGGTGTGGAATGCGCTGTATGTCAGCGATTTGCTGGATACGGTGTATACGGGAACAGCGCAGGTTCCCGCGCAATTGACTTACTTCTCAGCCAACACCAGACCCTACTTTTGCCTGTTGTGAGAGTGGGACGCGAATATGGATTGCAAGATATTCGCAAGCGGTGTTCCCGCGGCATATCCGCAATACTATGCCTATGAGTTAATGGCATCGGGGAGTTATCTGGGAATGAACAGCGGCGGGTATATGGCAAGCGCGGTATCGCCGGCGGCGAGCGGCGCGGGGCTGGCAGCAACCGCATTCTACACGCAGAATCAAGACGCGATTCTCATTGTCAATCCAACAGGAACGAGCTTTACACAAATGGTGAGCGCGCTGAACACGGGTTACTCCCAGCCTACGGCCAATCTATACCAAGTGATGAATGGTCAATCGATCGGCCGCTCGACCCTTGCATTGACGCCAGCCGGAACAGCGCAGAATATGACTGTCACCCTGCCGCCTTACAGCGTGCTTGGCATCTCGATCCAGGGACCGTAGGGAGAGCGCAGTGTGGAGTTACGAGTTGCGGCCGGAGTACATTGCAAGCAGGCTGTGCGCGGCGCGGAACGAGGTGGTGTGGCCCGCAAGAACGTCCTGTTCGAGAGCATGCATGCGCTCGCGGACATCGGGATGCGACTCGAATTGCTGCAGCAATTCGTGCTGGATGATTTCGTGCATCCAAGTCCGCGTCTGGTTGCGGCGATTGAGATGGAGCCAGCCGTTGTTGCGCGTAAGCGCGTCGTGCTCGAGGACGCTACTCCATAGTTCCGCGATTCCGCTGCCCGTAGCTGCAGAGCAAGCAAGGGCGCGCGGAGTCCATCCTGAAGCCATGCGGGGAAAATAGTGGAGCGCGTTTTGCGCTTCGGAACGGGCGCGCTCCGCCGCCTGCACATTTGCACCGTCAGCCTTGTTGATGGCGACGAGATCGGCGAGTTCCATGACGCCGCGCTTGATGCCCTGTAACTCGTCGCCTGCGCCCGCGAGCGTGATGAGTAGAAAGAAGTCGACCATGTCGTGGACAGCGGTTTCAGATTGCCCCACGCCCACAGTTTCGATCAGGATGTTCTGATACCCGGCGGCTTCGCACAGCAACATGGCTTCGCGGGTGCGTTGCGCCACTCCGCCGGCATAGCGACGCGAGGGGGTGGGACGGATGAATGCCATTTCGCTGGAAGCGAGCGAGGTCATGCGCGTCTTATCGCCGAGAATGCTGCCACCAGATAACTGGCTGCTGGGGTCGATGGCCAGCACGGCAACTTTTTGATGAAGCTGGCCGACAAGATAGTTACCGAGTTCTTCAATGAGGCTGCTTTTGCCGGCGCCAGGCACGCCCGTGATGCCAACGCGAATCGATTTGCCGCCATGGGGAAGACAGTCTTCGACAATCTGGTCGGCAAGGAAACGATCTGCAGGACGAGAACTTTCAATGAGGGTGATGGCGCGCGCCAGGATTGTGCGCTCTGCTGCAAGGATGCCATCGACGTATTGGTCGCGAGTGAGGGCGTGGCGGCGATTCGAGGCGCGCGCGATCAGATCGGCAGGAGGCTCGGGAACCATGCTCCCGGGGCCCACACGCAACGCGCTCTCGATCTTGTCCACCAAATCAGGAAGTTCCTCCGACCATTGTGCTGTTCAGGATTTCAAGGATGC
>Ga0181516_10003036_pt1 | contig 11501 bp, 12 predicted proteins | sample PEATcosm2014_Bin_25_FD_121104 | JGI IMG/M metagenome (GOLD analysis project Ga0181516, IMG submission 121104) | Peatland microbial communities from MTU Mesocosm Facility, Houghton, MI, USA - PEATcosm2014_Bin01_10_metaG | ecosystem: Environmental > Terrestrial > Soil > Wetlands > Peat | place...
ATCAATGAAAATAGCGATATCTGTGCCGTGGTCGAGATTGAAGCCGCGCAGAAAATATTGGTTCGCCTTTCCACCGCCCGCGTGCTGTGTGATAATGACGCCGGGAACGCTCTCCAAGATTTCGCCGGTACGCAGGATGGGGCGCTCGGCTAGTTGTGCTGCTCCGGTGGCGCCCTGCGTGGCGGAACTGGCGATGCCAATCATGCTATCGGCGCGGCCGGTGACGACAATGTCCGGCAGACGGACGGGCGCAACGGTGTTGGTATTGGACGCCGGCGCGGCAACGGGCGGGTTTGTGGGAGTTTGGGCCAGAAGTTGTGCGAGACCCAGCCGCAGCGCCGCAGCGGAGAGCAACAACGTGCGAAGAATGGACACGAACGATGCGATTGGTGGAAGCGGTGGACGCAGTAATGAAGCCTGCTTTTTCATAACTCTAATGCCAGTCGTCAACTCGGGCTGATTACGAGGTTTTGAATTTGCAGGCGGGGAAAAGCCGCCCGCGTCAAGACAGCTACGGGGTTTCGGTCCCGCCATTGCTGCCACAGGTGGCTGGCAAGGTGTATAGACCTGCAAGCCGGGTATTGCGAGGACATTCTTGAAAACACGCTGGCTTGGGAACCACAAGCGGAACAAGATGGGGTGTATGACCTGGAAGGAAACGAGAACAGCAATCGTGGCGGGCGTCGTGGTTTTAGTAATTTTGGCAATCATTGCGGAAGCAGTGAAGAAGCATGCCGAAGCGACACAATCGGCGGAAGACCAGTCACACGCGGGGACGACGAAGATGCAACTGACCGGAACAAGCGGGGCCTCGGTCATCGGTCTTTATGTCCAGAATGGCGAGATGGTCATGGTGTCGAATTCCCTGCCGTGGTCGTTCGCGGGAACAAATATTTCGCTGGTCGAGTTCCAGAAGGTCAAACCCGCCGACATGATCGCGATTCAACTGGTTTACGACGGCCCCGGCGTGCACGCCGGAATGACCCAACATTTGGACGCCAGGATCACGCGCGTCGAAGTGCGGGTGAAGGAGGGGTTTATCGCCACATTGCATGAGCAGTGAACACGCCGCGCGCGGCGTCTCACCGGGGTCGAATAATTCTTTGTCCAGTTGTGCGTTTTGCGGACATCATTGGGTAGAGAGATGCGTGCATTGGAAGACCATGAATTGCTCGCGGAATCCGCGCGCAACGAATCCGAAGCGGCCTTCGCCACGCTGGTGGAGCGTTACGTGAACCTGGTGTATTCGACGGCGCTGCGCTTCACGGACAACGCGCAGCACTCCGAGGAAATCACGCAGGCGGTGTTCATCATCCTGGCGCGCAAGGCGGGCAGCCTGCCGAGGGGGACGGTGCTGAGCGGCTGGCTGTATCAAACGGCGCGGCTCACGGCGGCGAACTTCGTCCGGGGAGAAGTCCGGCGGCAACGCCGCGAGCAGGAGGTTTACATGCAATCCACCCTGAACACACCGGACGACGGGGCGTGGCAGAAAATCGCGCCGCTGTTGGATGAAGCGATGGGTCAACTGGGTGAAACCGACCGGAATGCCGTCGTGTTGCGCTACTTCGAGAACAAGACGGCGGCCGAAGCGGCCAAGGTGTTGAGGCTGACGGAAGCGGCGGCGCAGAAACGAACCAACCGGGCGCTGGAGAAGTTGCGAAGGATTTTCGCCAGGCGCGGGATCACCTCCGCGGTGGCGATTGCGGGCGTGTTATCGGCCTACACAGTGCAGGCGGCGCCGGCGGGGCTGGCGGTGAAAACCGCAGCGACGGCGGCGAAGGGAACCATGATTTCGGCAACGCTGGCAACCCTGGTGAAAGGAACCATGAAAACAATGACCTGGATAAAATACAAATTCGCGGCGGGCATGGGCGCGGCGGTCCTGCTCGCGGGCGGCGCGGCCACGGTGGCCATTTCGCAAGCCAGCCATGGCAACGATCCCTTGTCGGCGCAAGAAATCGCCGAAAAATCGCGCGACGCCTACGCCGCGCTTTCGAGCTACAGCGACAGCGGGACGGTGGTTTTTGACATGGGAAGCCAGCAGTTGACGAACGCCTTCAACACCCGGTTGCAACGTCCCAAACTTTACCGGATTGACTGGACGCAAACGGGCGGGCTTTCCACGACCAAGGCCGAAGTCTGGTCGGACGGGAGCGGAGATTACACCTTGATGGGAGATCCGCTGGGTCGAAACCTGCCGGGCCAGGACGCCAAACTCACAAAATGGGGCAGCCTGAACCTGGCCTTGTCCGCGGCCATGCCGCTTTCATATTCCGCCACCGCCACGATCCCCGGGGCGTTCTTCAATCAAGACCTCGGTGATTTTGTCACTCCCGCCGCATCCGGCCGGTATCCGCTCAAAATGGAGAAGGACGCGAAGGTGGGCGGGGTGGAATGTTACGTCCTGTCGAGCGGGATGATCGACCTGTCCAAAGTGGCCAACATTGGCAAACCCGGAACGGCAGCCACAACGCTCTGGATCGGCAAGGATGATTTCCTCATCCATCGATGCAGCACGACATATGTGGAAAAGGCGGACCCCAGCGCCACGAGCGACCAGGGGATTGACGATGCGATCAAGAAGTCGCTGGAGATGCAGAACAAACCGGCCACGCCCGAGGCGATTGCGGCGCTGCGGCCGATGATGAAACAGATCATGCAAAAGGTCCAGGGTTCGCTGGCATCCGGCCTGGTATACACCCAGACGCACGAGAACATTTCCGTGAACCAGCCGTTTTCCACGGCGGATTTCGCGCGCTAAGACTGCCTGGAAATGCTTTTCCAGTTTCGCCGCCGGCCGGTTCCGGCGCGAACCGGGCATTGTTTTCGACAATTCTTTTCCTTCCCGTGCACGGATTTGCTAGGGTGCGGTGTCCATTGGGAGAACCGGGCGCCGGAGCATGACATTTCTGCCGATAGTGGGACGGGAGTTGCGCGTCGCGGCGCGTTCGCCGGCGACCTTCCGCAACCGCACGCTCGTCGCCGGGTTCGTGGCGTCGGTGGCGTTGATCATGATGCTGGCGGCCAGCCTGACGGGGTCGCCCTCGCTCATCGGCGAGACAATGTTCCGCACGCTTTCGTACATGACGCTGTGTTTTTGCCTGCTCGAAGGCGTGCGCAAAACGGCGGACTGCCTGAGCGAGGAAAAACGCGAGGGAACCCTGGGGTTGCTTTTCTTGACGGACTTGAAGGGGTACGACGTCGTCTTCGGCAAGCTCGCGGCGACGTCCTTGAATTCGTTTTACGGGCTGGTGGCCATTCTTCCCGTGCTGGCGCTGCCGCTGCTGCTGGGCGGCGTGACGCCGGGTGAATACTGGCGGGTGGTCCTGGCGCTGCTGAACATACTGTTCTTTTCGCTTTGCGCGGGCATGTGCGTTTCCGCCGTGAGCCGGTCGGAGGAATGGGCCTCCGGCGGGGCGACGCTGTTAATCGCGATCTTTGCGGGCGGTCCCCTGCTCACGTTCGCTCATTTCTTTTATCCGCTGAGCCCGGTGCACGCCTTGAACAGCGCGTTCGACACGAACTACCCGGGCGCGAGCGGCAGTTATTGGGAATCGCTCGGCATCACGCAATTCTGGAGCTGGGTGCTGCTGGTGGGCGCGTCGCTCGCGGCCCCGCGCTTCTGGCAGGAGGGTGCGGCCGGGATAAAATTGGGATTCGGGCGGCGGCGAAATCGTCCGCCCGATCCTGCGGTCATCGCCCGGCGCGCGCGGGCGCGGGCGGCGGCGCTGGACACCAACCCGGTGCTGTGGCTGGCGGAACATGAACGCGGACGGAACTCGGCGTTGTACGCGCTGGCGGGAATCACGGCCTGCGGCTCCGCCTATTTCATTTTTGCCTCCGGCCACGGATACCTCGTGGTGTTTTTGTTGAGCGCCTGGGTGCTGAACTTCATCATCAAGACACGGATGGCGGCGCAGGCGTGTCATTGCATGACGGAAGCGCGGCGCAACAACACCCTCGAAATGCTGCTGGCGACGCCCTTGACGGTGAACCAGATTGTCGATGGACAGATTTATGCGTTGCATCGGATCTTCTTCGCGCCGGTCGTGCTCATTCTCGGCCTGGAAATGGCGGGGCTGGGCCTGGCCATCGCCAAGTCGTTCCAGAGCGGGGGCGGGTACACAGGAGACCCGGGCGGCGCGCTGTTTCTGGCGCTGGGTTATTTGGTCGTGTTCGGACTGGACGTGGTGTCCCTGCAATACGTGGGCATGTGGTATGGCCTGACCTCCAAGCGGGAAAGCCAGGCGACGATGAAGACCATTCTTTATGTTTTAATCGCGCCGTTTCTGGCCATGATTCTGGCGGTGTTTTCGCTCTTCTTTTCATGTTTCGGATTTCTGGCGTTTTTTATCGTGCCGATATGTATGATGCTCTGGGCGCGGTCGAGGCTTTACGAAAAGTTCCGCGAGATGGCGGGAAAGCGCTATGGACTGCTGCCGGTGGACATGTATGCGCGGCCGGCGCCCGGCTTGAGCCCGCCGCGAATTACGCCGCCCATCATTAACTAATCAGAGCCCAGGAAGCGAAGATGATCGCATTTATCAACGGCAGTTTCGTCCCGGAGGAAGAGGCGAAGGTTTCCATCCTGGACCGGGGGTTTCTGTACGGGGACGGTTTGTTTGAAGTGATGCGCGTTTTTCGCGGCCGGCCGTTTCGCTGGCCGGACCATCTGGCCCGGCTGCGGCACGGGGCGGATTTTTTGAAGATTCGCGTGCCTTTCAGCGAGGCCGAATTGCGCGAACACACGCAGCAGCTCATCGAGCGCAACCGAATGAGGGAGGCGTTGTTGCGGCTGACGCTTTCCCGCGGCGTGGGTGTGCGCGGGTATTCGCCCGCCGGCGCGGACCATCCGACGCTGACGATGACCCTGCATCCCGCGCCGGAATTGGCCGCGGAACCGCCGCCGTTGTGGCGTGTCGTGACGTCGTCGTTCCGGCTGCCGGCGGGCGAGGCGCTGGCACAGTACAAAACCTGCAACAAACTCGCGCAGGTATTGGCGCGGGCCGAAGCGGATGCACGCGGGGCGGATGAGGCGCTGCTGTTGAGCACGGACGGCGAGGTCGTGGAGGGTTCGAGCAGCAACTTGTTTTGGATCGCGGATGGCGTGGTAAATACTCCGCCGCTGGCGGCCGGCATTTTGGCGGGCGTGACCAGGCTGGTGGTGCTGGAGCTTTGCCGGAAAATCGGAGCGGACGTTCGGGAGCTGGGCATCAAGCCGGCGGAATTGGGCCGCGCGGACGGAGTATTTCTATCGCTCAGTTCGAGAGGTGTAGTTGAGGCAGGGTGGCTGGACGGGGCGGCGGTGAGCCGGTCGCCTTTGGCCCAAAAACTGCGTTCTGCTTACGTGGAAATGGCCGGAAATGCCCGGGATTAACGGTAAAACGGCGGTTATAACCGGGGAATACCATACAAAAGAACGGATTGATTTTTGGCAAAAACTAAGTATTGTTTGACTGTACATGAAAGATCCCGGGTCTGAGCGGCTCGAAGCCCAACCCACGCCGGATGGCCGTTCGACATCCCAGCGTTATGCCTTTGCGATTGCGGCCGCCTTGGTTGCGTTCGTGATTCGCTACTGGCTGGATCCGTATGCCGGGGATCGATTTCCAAATGCGATGGTCGTGCCGGCCATCACCTTGGTGGCGTGGTTCGGCGGATTCGGGCCTTCCTTGGTGACCTGCGCGGTCGGGTTCCTCCTGTGCAACTGGTTTTTTGTCACGCCCCGATACTCTTTTGCTCCCAACGGCACCACGAACGTGATCGGCGATTTTTCTTACACGTTCGTCTCCCTGTCGATCATTTTCTTCGGCCGTCACATGCACCTGGCGCGGAGGCGGGCCGACGCCAATGCCCGCAAGGCCATCGACCACCAGAAACAACTGGAGCAGGAGGTGCTGGACCGCAAGCGGGCCGAGGAGGAAGTGCGGCGGTTGAACGCGGACCTCGAACGGCGGGTGCAGCAGCGGACGGCTGAACTGGTGGCGACGAACGAGGAACTGGAATCCTTCACCTACTCGGTCTCGCATGATTTGCGCGCGCCGCTGCGCCACGTGGACGCCTATGCGCAGATGCTGGAGGAGGAGTTTGGCCCGCAATTGCCGGCGGAGGCGCAGAATTTCACCAAAAAAATCCGGCAGGGCAGCCAGAACATGCGCCAGTTGGTCGATGACCTGCTCAACTTGAGCCACATCGGCAAAACGGAATTGAACCGGCGGGAAACGCCCTTGAACCCGCTGGTGGAGGAAGTGATGAACGACCTCAAGCCGGAGACGGAGAGCCGGCACATCCAATGGGAGGTCGGCAAGCTGCCGCTGGCGGAATGCGACCCCGGCTTGATGAAGCAGGTGTTCGCCAACCTGATGGCCAACGCGGTGAAATACACGCGCCCGCGCGCGGAGGCGAAAATTGAAGTCGGCCAGGTGGAGACGGACGGCGAGACGGCGGTGTTTGTCCGCGACAACGGCGTGGGCTTCAACATGAAATATGTGGGCAAGCTTTTCGGCGTGTTTCAGCGGCTGCACCGGTCGGAGGATTTCGAAGGGACGGGCGTGGGGCTGGCGACGGTGGCGCGGATCGTGCGCAAGCACGGCGGCCGGGTCTGGGCTGAGGCGGAACTGAACAAGGGCGCGACTTTTTATTTTACCGTGGAAGGACCGCATACCAATGGCGGCCATGCCCAGAACGGGAGCGGCGCTCATTCCGGGAACGGCAACGGCCATTCGGCCTGACCGGCGCGCGGAAGCGCGATTTTCCGGCGGTTTTGCCCTCCAAAAGGATAAAAATACGGCTTGCTTCATTCCCGGGTGCGGCCTATAGTTCGCGCTCTTTTGTAAAGAACATTTTAATTATGAGACGCCCCAAAGGCATTAAAACGAAGAAATCGGTCGCCAAGCGGTTCAAAATCACCGCCCGGGGCAAGGTCATGCGCATGCGTTCCGGCAAACGGCACCTGCTTTCAACCAAGAGTCCGAAGCGCCGTCGCAGCCTCGGCACGTCCAAAGAGGTGGATCCGACGGACACCTATCGCATCACGCAGAATCTGCCGTGGAGCCACTGACTTTGTTCAACATTCCGACCTGAAATCCCATGAGAGTCACCAACGGACCCGCCTCCCGCAAACGCCGCATCCGCACGATCAAAGCCGCCAAGGGCTATCGCGGACGCCGCTCGAAACTTTACCGCTACGCCGCCGACGCCACGGACCACGCCAAGGCGTACATGTTCCGCGACCGGAAGATGAAGAAGCGCAGCTTCCGCCAGCTCTGGCAGGTGCGCATCAACGCCTCCGCCCGCGCCGCCGGCACGACCTACAGCCGGTTCATGGAAGGCCTCAAGGCGGCGAAGGTCGCCCTCGACCGCAAAGTCCTCGCGGACATCGCGGCCACGGACAACGCGGCGTTTGGCGAACTGGTCAAGATCGCGCAAAATGCGCTGAAGGCCAAGGCCGTCAAGGCGTAGGCAGTTTCATCCCGCGGGCGGGACAGTATCAAATTTCGAGACGGGCGGCCAGCAATGGCCGCCTGTTTTTTTGGGGTAAGCGGCCAATTATTTTTCAGGCGCGGTCTTCAATCTGCTTGGAATATTGACCCGCGGGCGCGTTAATGCTGATGCGGCGTGAACGCCGCGCTCCAACGCACCATCAACACCCAGTTGAAACTGGGTGCCAATGAGGACGGACGGCAAATTCAAGCGATTGCGCCTGCGCACTCCTCATGCGTCAAGATTTTCGCGTTGTAACGACGCGGCAGATTCAACATTGTAACGAAAGCAATATGTCCCTTTTAGACGATATCGAACCATTGAAGCAGGCGGCGCTCGCGGAGTTCCAGGCAGCGCCCGATGTGGCCGGCCTCGAACAGGCGAAGGGCGCGTATCTGGGAGCGCAGGGCAAGTTCACGGCGTTGATGAAACTGCTCGGCACGCTGCCCAAGGAGCAAAAACCCGCCGCGGGCAAGCTCATCAACCAGGCCAAGGTGGAACTTGAAGCCGCGCTGGCGGCGCGCCGCGCCGACCTGGAATTGAAGGCGGCGCTGCCCAAGGAACCGACGGATTTTACGCTGCCCGGCCGGCGCCGAGCGTTTGGGAAATTGCATCCGCTGACGCGGGTGACGGAGGATATTGTGCGCAGCTTTCGCAAGATTGGCTTTGCGGTCGCGGACGGCCCGGAGATTGAGGATGATTACCATTGTTTTGACGCGTTGAACACGCCGGCGGACCATCCGGCGCGGGACTCGCAGGACACGTTTTATCTGACGAATTCCGAATCAGCGAGCCCCTCTCCCCAACCCTCTCCCCTTGCGGGGGCGAGGGAGAAGAACGCCTCAACGACCGCCGCGCCGACCGGCATGCTCTTGCGCACGCATACGTCGTCGGTGCAGATCCGGGTGATGCAAAAGCAGCCGCCGCCGGTGCGAATCATCGTGCCAGGACGGGTGTATCGGCGCGACAACGCGGATGCGACGCATAACCCGACGTTTCAGCAGATCGAAGGGCTTTACGTGGACAAGCATGTCACCGTGGGGGACTTGAAGGGGACGGTGGAATTTGTGTTCAAGGAACTGCTGGGCGCGGAAGTGAAGCTGCGGTTCCGGCCGCACTATTTTTCCTACACGGAGCCGAGCTTCGAGATTGATTTCACGAGCCCGATGGTGCGGAAGATGGGCAAGGAATGGCTGGAGCTGGCGGGGTGCGGGATGGTGCATCCGCAGGTGTTCGAGAACGTGGGCTACGACCCGGAGATCTGGAGCGGCTGGGCGTTCGGCTTCGGCATCGAGCGCATCGCCATGCTGCGCTACGAGATTAATGACATCCGGTTGTTTTACGAGAATGACGTGAGGTTTTTGCGGCAGTTTTGAAGGATGCAAAACGAACTGGACATTGTTCGTGATGTCTCCCAAAAACTCGACGCGGCGGGAATGGGTTACATGCTCACCGGCTCCCTGGCCATGAACTTCTACGCGCAGCCGCGAATGACGCGCGACATTGATATGGTGGTGGCGGTGCGTCAGGAGGATGCCGAACGCCTGGTGAGATTATTCAGCCCCGATTATTACATTTCCCGCGAGGCGGTGGAACACGCCATCGCCCACGAGATGCTTTTCAACATCATTCACAATGAGAGCATCATCAAGGTGGACTTCATCGTCCGCAAACAGAGCGATTACCGGCTGAACGAGTTTAACCGGCGTCAGCGCGTCAAATTGGGTAACGGCGAAACCTGGGTGGTGAGCAAGGAGGACCTCATCCTCTCCAAGTTGTTTTGGGCAAAAGACTCGTATTCGGAAATGCAACTCGGCGACGTGAAAAACCTCGTCTCGACCGGGTGTGACCGCGCCTACATTGAACGTTGGACAGCGGAACTCGGCTTGGTTGGCTTATGGAAGGAAATCGTGCATGACTGACACTCCCCCAGAAATCGCCGAGCTTGTCCGACAGAAGCTGATGGCGCTTTCCGGTGAGGAACGGTTTATGATGGGCGTGCGGTCATTCGAAGCGGCGCGGGCGATGGTCGAAGCCTCGCTGCCTGCGGGGCTTTCACCGGAAGAACGGAAACGCCAGCTTTTCCAGCGGATTTATGGGTATCCTCTGCCGTTCTGAAATGAAACTTGTGCGCTACGAGTATGCGGACATCCGGTTGTTTTTGCGAGAATGACGTGAGGTTTTTGCGGCAGTTTTGAAGAATTTCCCAGGACATGAAGACAAAAACGAATATTAACCGAGCGAATATAGGACACTCAGAGAAGCGACAGTCAAAGTCCGAGCACTTGAAAGCGCTGGCAGACCGGCTGCACGGTTCGATGCCGAATTTCATGACGCGGGCAGATTTGAAAAAAATGCGTGCGGATGAAAAATGGAAGGTTACGAGATAATGCCGCTACCATAACCGATGCCACGAGCAATTATTGGAATCACCTTGGCCATATGGCTCACCGTCGGCACATTCCTCGTGCTGATATCCAGGCAGCCTTTCGTCATCCTTGTCCCCATTTACGGTCTGTGCCCGCTTCAATTAGAATCGGGAGGTGCTGATTACCATCCGGCTCTGCTGGCGCTCTGGGGAATCTTTGCCGGCTTGGTATTTCTGGTAACCGCATTCTTCGGCTGGTTCCGCAACAGCAAAGAAGCGGCGGCTTGGTTCGCGATTTTGTTCGTGGTTTCGACTGTCTTGGTCTTTGGCAGAATCGCAGCCGATCTCAGTGGACTTCATTAGACGGGTCGGCCGAATATAAATCCCCGCAAAACCTTCGCCTTGGACACTCCTTGTCCAACCCCTCCTGATAGATTAAAAATTAAAAATGCAAAGTTCAAAATCGAAAATGTGATGACCGAAAGGTCGAGAGTGCGAGGCTGGATATGGAAATTGGAGATTTGAGATTTGAGATTGGAAATTAAGAATGAGCCTCCTTCGCCATGGCCACGGCGCCCGAAGGAATGAAGGGAGATTATGATCAAGAGCACGATCAGGATTCAGAAAGATCAAGTGGGTGAAACATGGGTAAATTGAGATCAGATTCGGCGTGGAGCAAATTGACGTCGGAGCAGCGGGAGACGCTGGAGGGCTGGTTGTTCGAGGAGAACACCGGTTACAAGGAGGCGCTGGAGCGGGCGCAAAAGGAGTTCGGGCTGGCGGCGTCGCTGACGAGCCTGGCGGATTTTTACCAGCGGCTGGCGGAGGAGCGAATGCAGAGGGAACTGCTGGGTGTCAAGAGCATGGCGGGGAAAATAGACAAGGCCGGCGTGAACTGGGAGGAGGTGGGGACAACGGCGATGGCACTGGTGGCGAAGCGGATGCTGCAACTGGCGGTGGCTTCGCCGGGGCAGGTGAGGGAGCTGGCGTCGCTGGGCCGGTTGCTGGTGGCCAACGAGGCCATCGACATCAAACGGCGCTGGGTGGAACTCGAGGAGGAAAAGCGGGAGGAGGAAGTGAGGAACAATTGCGAGGAGGCGGAAAGGCACGCCGGAATGAATGAGCGGCTCCGGGAGCTGGCCTACAGACATATCGAGACCGTAATGCGGGAGCGCGCGAGGGAATCGCCGGAGGAGCCGTCCATTTGAAAAGGCCCGTATTTCAGGCTATTCCGGGCTATTTCAGGGTATTTCAGGATAAATTCGAGGGGGGGGTGACTGATTTTGGATTGTCGATTGCCGATTTCGGATTTGGAGGCGGTACGACCAAACCGTCCCGCGGTTCCCGAAATGGGTTTTTTGTTGGGTCGCAGAACGAACCGGGGTATCATGCGCGACCGTTAAATCATGAAAGTCACGCTTAACTGGCTGAAACAATACGTGGATTTTGACTGGCCGCCGGAGGAACTCGCGGAGCGGCTGACGATGCTGGGCATCGAGGTCGAGGGCGTCAAAAAGCTGGGCGGCGAGTTTGCGGGCATCGTGGTCGCGCAGATATTTACGAAGGACAAGGTGCCGGGGTCGGACAAGCTCTCGGTGTGCAAGGTGAACGACGGCACGGGCGAGCGAACCATCATTTGCGGCGCGCAGAA
>Ga0181516_10003039_pt1 | contig 11494 bp, 8 predicted proteins | sample PEATcosm2014_Bin_25_FD_121104 | JGI IMG/M metagenome (GOLD analysis project Ga0181516, IMG submission 121104) | Peatland microbial communities from MTU Mesocosm Facility, Houghton, MI, USA - PEATcosm2014_Bin01_10_metaG | ecosystem: Environmental > Terrestrial > Soil > Wetlands > Peat | place...
CCAAAAGGCTTACGGATGTTTTCGACCGTGCCGAAGACGCCCCAAAATCGGCGTGGGTCTTGCAGGCTGCGGAAAAACTCCTTGGGAAGGCAAGAAGCGTCAGGGCACGACTTGAGTCGTGCCGATAAGGCCAATAGAATGAAATGGGCTTTAGCCCCTGCAAATGCGCATTCCAGCGAACCACCCGAAAGCGGGCCTTTTCCGCGGCCTGTTCCGCCCCTGACGAACGCTCTTCGTCCGTTTACCGCCGATTCTATTTCGCCGAAATAGCCGCAGGTATCGGCGCTGCCTGTATCCCCAGTTCTTCCGGCGCGGGCAACGTGTGCGTATCCCACCAGTGCGGGACTAGCTGTTCCCAGCGGTCGCTGCGCCCAATCCAGAGCTGCGCGGCGGCGTCAAAGTGGCTCAGGTTGTTCTGCAGCGAATACACCCGGTTGTCGCGCAGCCATGCCTGCTCGTATAACACCCGCAGTTGGGTATACCCATCGCGAATGTCCTTCAGCCGTCCGTTGTTCTCGCCGATCGTCGACAGAAGAACCTGAATCTCGTCCCAGTGAGCCTTGTCGCTGGGCAGTGCCCGGGCCTTGCTATACAGGGCAATGCAATCCGCGCCCGCCTGAAACTTGTAAGCCATGAAATCGATGCGCCTGGCCCCCAACTCCAGCGCGTCCAGCGCCTCTGTATTCTCCAGCTTCCCCGCTGCCTTCGCTTCGGCCAGCAAGGTGATCGCGCGCTCCGCATGCAGCCGCACTTCGCTTCCCACGGGATTCATCTTGGCCGAGACCTTCTGTCCATCCGCCGAAAACGGATCGAGCCAGAAGTAAGCGTCCTGCGCGTCGTAAAGGCCGGCCTTCCGCAGCGCCGCGTGTGCGGCCATGATCTCGCGCTGTGCCTGGCTAATCTTTCCCGTCGCGTCCCGATGGAAGGCCTGCCCAAACGAGTCCAGGAACTGGCCTTCGGAGCTTTCGCCCTTCTGCCATCCCGCCGCCGCTCCGAACAGCACGCCCACCCAGTTCTCGTCGAAGATCCCCTCGCCGTCGTCGTTCCAAACCGTATTCAGTTCGCCGGTCGAACCCAGCAGCTGCCCATCGCGCACAAACGCGCGGATGTTGCCCAGCGCTTCGTTGTTGTTGGGATACAGTCGGCTCCAGTTGTTCACCCCCGGCGCAACCCAAGTCTCCAGTCCCGCCTTGGTGAACGGCTCAATGATCGGCTTGAAGTCCGGCTTCGCGTCGTAGTCCCACGGCACCGCGATCATGTCCTTGGGCAAGGTCCCCACCAGTTCCGGCGAGTTCACCGCTACATCGCCCCAGAACAGCAACTGCTTCTTGTTCGGTGCCAGCGCGGCATGGATCTGGGTGAGAAAGTTGATATAAACCGCGCCCAGCCCCTTCGCCTTCACCTCGTCGTGCGTTCGGCCCATACCCAGTTCAAAGGTCTCGTCGGCCCCGATGTGCGCATACGGCCCCGGAAACACCTTCGCCAGTTCGCCAAACCAGCCCGCAATCACCTGCAGCGTTCCCGGATCGCCGGGCGCCAACACCGTTCCATGCGGAGTTTCACCCACCCCGGAATACAGCTCGAATTTGAGGTAATGGTGCAGGTGCCCGAACGACTCCTGCTCCGGAATCACCGTGATATGATACTTCTCCGCGTAGGCCACCAGTTCCTTCGCCTCGTCCGGCGTCATCGCCCCGCCGGGATAGGCCGCCACCGGCGAAGAGGCATAGGCAAAGGTGTGCTCGAAGTACGGCGAGAAGATGTTCACCTTATATGCTGCCAGCGTCCGGATCTCGCGCTTCAGGAACTCCATATTCGGCATCGGCCCGCGCGACCAGTCGTCCGAAAGCCCGCGATGCTTCATCGCCGGCCAGTCGCGAATGGTAGGCACCAGCAGCACCGTGTCCTTGCCCGTCCCGCGAATCAGCTGCTTCACCGTCTGCGCGCCGTAGAAGAGGCCGGCGGGGGTCTGCGCGACAACCGCAAGTGTATGCTCGCCGATCGGAACAAGCAGATACCCCTCATCCTTCATTTCCGGATCAAACTTGAACTTCAGCAGGGCCTTTTCCACGGAAGGAATAACACCCTCCGCATTGGCCATTCGCAAAGAGACGGAGAACGCTCCCGGCGCTGCCTTGACCTCGACTCCCTGCTGCTTGAGCGATTCCCCCAGATCCTTGGCTGCGAACTCTCCGCCAATCGCCCTCGCCGCGGAAATCTCCAACCCAGTCTGACCAATCGGAACAGTCTTGACCGCCTCGCATTCCCTTACCGCAGGGACAATATGCAGATCGGCGCACGTGGGGGTTTGTGCGTGCCCCGGCAGGCTCGCAGCAACGGCAACCAGGCAAATCAAAGAAAATCCGCACCGCATATCTTCTCTCCTCGAATCCAATGAAGGTAAGGCTACTATATGGCCACTTTCCTTGTCACTTTTAGCCTTAAATGATCAAAATCATGCAGAGCGTCAGCCTCGAACCTCGCTCCAAAACCGGGCCACGAAGCCGCGCCATCGGCCAAGCTCAACCCGGGTCAGGCCCCAGCCACAGCTTGCGCCAAACGCCAGGGCGAAAACCCGCGCCGAACGCAATCACAAGAACCGCGCCGCAGGCGCAGTGTTCGCCAGCCCAGCGCTTTAGCGCTGGGTGAGCAGCCCCAAGGACCGGGAGTCCCGTAGGGACGAAGCAATATGAACACATATCGTTTGCAATCGTCGAAAAAATCGGACGGCCTGACACGGCGTTGATGCAGGTACGGGGAATTGAGATTACAGGCCATCGCCAAAGCGACGGCTCTCCTCCTCAGCCTCCCATACATCCTCCAATACCTCCTCCGACAGACGCAGAAGGTCGCACATTGATTCTCCCCGGCCAGGCTTGCGTTTGCACATCATTTCTTCCCACTGGCGCACAATCGTTGACATAGCGGAACCAGAGTAGGTGCGACCCGGAGGTGCACCGGTCCTGTGCAGCTTTCTTCGGGAGCAGGGCGGAGGGAACAGGGGCCTTGAGGCCCCCGAATGCACAGGTGCGATCTGGACGGCCTTCACAGGCTGCGGAAAAACTCAATGCGTCGGGCTTTGTAACAGTCCGGCACCGGTGTTTCCGACCCGCGATGGATGAAACGGAGCCTGGCGATGCAGCCGCCAACCTGCCAACTTGCCATCCCCGCGTCAGCGGGGGCCAACTTGCGAAATCGAAAACAATACACCCGTCCTTTTTGAAATCTGCAACTTGCAGCATCGTCGGAATCCAGTCTCTCTTTAGTTTCTGATTGGGGCACGACTTCTAGCCTGCCCTGAGCCTGTCGAAGGGTGCTGATAAGGCCAATAGAATGAGTGGGGGGCTTTAGCCCCTGCTAGGCTCATCCCAGCAATTCCCTCGAATTCGGGCGTTTTTCCGCAGCCTCTAGGCCCGGTTCTTTCTCGTCTTGATTCTTTATTGAACTTCCGTCTTGGTTTCTTGTTCGGAGTCGCCATTGACCTTCGGCAATGCAAAACCCGCAAAAGTGCGCTTGAGCGCCACATTTTGCCCCTAAAATCCATCCTATCGCGTTGAAAGCAAGGAGGATACGCGAAAAAACACGCATACCCCCCCTCCTGTATGATTGCATCGAAATCGGTGCATCGTATGCGACTAATCTAAAGAAAACAAACGACATAATGTCAAGAATAGGTTGACTCAAAAGTAAACGAAATGCCGGTTTTCTGCACCATCGATGGTGCAAAATACGATCGGAAACCGCCGTTCTTCCCCTTCGCCGCCAATCCAGTCCATGCAGCGTTCCACTGCCCGCCCCAACTCCGGATTGACCAACTTTCGCACCAACCGGCAAACGGATTGCGTATACTGCTCCATACCACTTCGGGAGACCTCGAATGCCCATAGCAGCGCCCTCCCCGGAAGACCAGCAGCTCTGTGACCTCTTGAACGGGCCGGCTCCGGCGACAATCGCCGATGTGATTGTGCGCATGCAAGCCATGGATGCCCTCCTGCCGCCGAATGACGGCCTCAAGTGGTTCAACCGGCTCTATCTCATGGTGACGCAGCAGGTTGATCTGCAACCGCCAGGCGGCGCGTGGCAGAGTCCGGTTTGGCTCACCCGCCTGGATGTTGTTTTTGCTGGTCTTTACTTCGATGCGGTTGCAAGTTTTCTAGGTGGCCGCTCCGTGCCATCGGCTTGGAGCGCACTGTTTGAAGCACGCTTCCGCACCGGCGTCGATCGCATCCAGTTTGCGCTCGCGGGCATGAACGCACACATCAACCACGACCTTGCGCTGGCCCTTCTGGCCGCCGACAGCGCGTTGAATGTGGCTCCCTCGCCGGACGGCCCTGAATTCGCGGACTATCAATCGGTGAACGTGCTGCTCAAAACTGTTATGCCCTCGGCGTTGGCCATGCTCGCTGCGGATACGCTGGGTGTGCTCGCGCAAGACACCGGCAAAATCGGCCGCCTGCTTGCTTTCTGGGATATCTGCAGCGCCCGCGACCTCGCCTGGAACTTCGCCAACCACCTGCGGAGCCTCAGCGGTCTTACGCGGGACGTTGCCCTTGACGCACAAGATGGATTGACCGGCGCACTTGGCCGCGCAATCCTCACCGCCGTCTGAAGGCTCCGGAGCGATTGCCAACGGCACGCTCGGAATCTCTTGGCCGAATCGTCGAATATAGGAGGCGGTATCTGCACCGCAGGACTCTGGGTTCGTCGTCACGCAGCAGATCGCGGAGGCCTCTGTCGCACGCCATGAAGCGTTGAAGGCGTTGGGCGACCGATCGTCCGGCATCGGCATATTGCGTCCAGTGGATCGATCGCCGAATAAACAGCTTGATAATATCTTTCGGCTTACTCGATCCTTTGCAAAGCAATGGCCGTCGCTTCTCCTCCGCCAATGCAGAGCGAAGCGATTCCGCGCTTAAGTCCGTACTTCTCAAGCGCGGAAAGCAAGGTGACCAGAATCCTGGCGCCGGAGGCGCCGATAGGATGTCCCAAAGCGCAGGCGCCGCCGTGGACATTCACCTTATCCAGCGGCAGGTTCAAATCTCGCATGGCCGCCAACACAACCACGGCAAAGGCCTCGTTGATCTCGAATAAGTCAACGTCTCGGAGTGCCCAACCGGTCTGCTCGGCAAGCTTTCGGATCGCGCCGACGGGCGCTGTAGAAAATAGAGCGGGGGCCTGCGCGTAGGTGGTGTGACCCGCAATAACCGCCAGCGGCTTGATCCCCCTTAATTCCGCTTCGGATCGGCGCATCAATACCAGCGCGGCCGCCCCATCGGAGATGGAACTGGAATTCGCGGCCGTTACCGTTCCGCCTTCGTGAAAGGCCGGCTTGAAACTCGAAATCTTCTCCACGCTTGCTTTTTGCGGTAACTCATCCAAACTTACTTCGCGGTCAGTTGTTCTCGACTTCACCACCACCGGAACAATCTCTGCCGCAAAGCTTCCATCCACTGCAGCCTTCTGTGCGCGCAGCAGCGAGGTTGCTGCAAAGTCGTCCTGCGCCTCTCGGGTAAGTGAATAACTTTGCGCACAATCCTCCGCGAACGTGCCCATAAGTCTGCCCCGCTCGTAGGCGTCCTCAAGCCCGTCGAGAAACATATGGTCGATCACCTTGCCATGACCCATGCGATAACCGGCCCGCGCCCGGTCCAGAAGATAGGGAGCGTTGCTCATGCTCTCCATGCCCCCGGCTACGGCAATCCGCACGCTGCCGGCAACAATCAGATCGTGCGCCAGCATGATCGCCTTCATGCCGGAGCCGCACATCTTATTGATGGTCGTCGCTCCCGTCGAATTGGCAAGTCCGGCTCCCAGCGCGGCCTGCCTTGCCGGAGCTTGCCCCTGGCCTGCAGGCAGCACGCAACCGAACAGAACTTCGTCTACGGAATCGAATGAAAGGCCGGCGCGCATCAAACTCGCGCGGATCGCAATAGCTCCGAGTTCGGGAGCGGCAAGGTCTTTCAGATCGCCCTGAAATCCGCCGATAGGAGTGCGCGCGGAGCCGACAATAACGATAGGATCGTGTGAGGCCATTTTCTCCTCCTCGATTGCCCCGTAGCGGTGCAAAACGGCGAATCTGTCATCGAGATGTCGTTCATGCGATTGCCTCGAAGCCTCCAGCTAGGCCAAGTATTGCACCGCCAAACTGTCTGCTATAATACTCCCCTGTTGAACGGATACAAGGAGACAAACTCCTGTGAATTCAACTTCTTCGAGCCCACCTGTTACCCACCTGAATGAGGAAGAACGACTCTTTCGCGATACCGTCCGGCAATTTGCCCAGCATGAAATCGCTCCGCTCGTGCGCGGTATGGATGAAGGTCAGCAGATGGACGCCGGACTGATCGGCAAACTCTTTGAACTGGGTTTGATGGGAATTGAAATTCCCGAACAGTTTGGCGGCAGCGGCGGCACGTTTTTCGATACGGTCCTGGCCGTTGAAACGATCTCCGCTGTAGACCCTGCCGTTGGCCTGATCGTGGACGTGCAGAATACTCTCGTTGTCAACGCATTGCTACGCTGGGCAACTGCGGAGCAGAAACTGAGATATCTTCCCCGGCTGGCGGCAGACACCATTGGAGCCTATGCGTTGAGCGAAGCGGCTTCCGGATCCGATGCGTTTGCGCTTCAAATGCGCGCGGAAAAGCGGGTCGACGCCTACATCCTGAACGGGCGAAAGCTCTGGATCAGTAATGCCAGGGAAGCGGGATTGTTCATTGTCTTCGCCACCGTCGATGCAGGCGCGGGCTACAAAGGGATCACCGCATTTCTAGTGGAGAAAGGCACGAAAGGATTCGAGATCGGCAGAAAGGAAGACAAACTTGGCATACGCGCATCGAGCACCTGTGAGCTGGTTTTTGAGGATTGCGCTGTGCCGCCGGACCAGGTGCTGGGTGTTGTGGGCCAGGGTTATAAAATTGCAATTGAGACGTTGAATGAGGGACGCATCGGAATCGGCGCTCAGATGCTCGGGCTGGCTGAAGGGGCATGGGGTCACGCCGTGAAGTATGCCCGGGAGCGCAAGCAATTCGGAAAGCCGATTGTGGAGTTTCAGGCCATGCAGTTTCAGCTTGCGGAAATGGCGACGGAGATCGAAGCTGCCAGACTGTTGGTTTACAACGCAGCTCGACTCAGGGACACACAGAGCGATTTCCGCAAAGAAGCGGCCATGTGCAAGTATTTCGCTTCGCATACAGCGGAGCGCGTGGCGAGCCTCGCGGTGGAGATCTTCGGAGGTCCAGGTTTTATCAAAGACTATCCGGTCGAGAAGTTATATCGCGACGCCAAGATTGGCAAGATCTACGAAGGCACCTCGTTCATGCAACTCGCTACCATTGCCAAGCTGGTTCTGAAGAATGGTTAGAAGCCATCTCATAAACCGGTTTTGAAAGGGCACGGCTTTAGCCGTGCCGCAAAATGCCCAATAAAACTCGGAGGGCTTTAGCCCCGGAGGCGCATTTTCGGGCTCTTTGCATTTATGAGATGGCTTCTAGTGTCGTGACCATGTGTTTCCGCAAATCCGCCTCGAAGGTTGGGTGCCCCATGTCAGGGGGCCACGCGGACTGGTCTTTGTCCGTGGGGTGGAGATCCCTCGCCTTTGGGGACCTGGGAAAGCACAAATCTACCCGGTCACGGTCCTAGTAGGATATCGCAGGGCTTGCGCCCAATCTGAATCTTCGCTGGTCCGCAGCTGGCTCGCAGACTGTTAAGATGCGGATCAAGGAAGTGCTATGGAAAGCAATCAAATGCGGCAGTCGCCCGGCGAGCAGTTTCGCAGCGCGCTCAGCGCGGAAACACCCCTGCAAATCGTCGGCGCAATCAACGCCTATACCGCGCGCCTGGCCGAAGCTTCTGGGTTCCGCGCGATCTATCTTTCGGGGGGCGGTGTCGCCGCAAATTCGCTCGGTATGCCGGACTTGGGGATCAGCACCATGGAAGACGTGCTGACGGACGTTCGCCGCATCACGGATGTGACTGGTCTGCCCTTGCTGGTAGATATTGACACTGGCTGGGGCGGCGCATTCAATATCGCCCGCACCATCCGCTTGATGACCAGAGCGGGCGCTGCGGCGGTGCACATCGAGGACCAGGTAAGTGCAAAGCGATGCGGCCACCGGCCGGGCAAGGAATTGGTAACCGCCGGCGAGATGGCGGATCGCATCAAAGCGGCCGTTGATGCTCGCACCGACGAGCAGTTTGTGGTCATGGCGCGAACCGATGCGCTGGCCAGTGAAGGTCTCGCGGCGGCCATCGAGCGCGCTCGGACTTACGTGGCTGCGGGCGCGGATATGATCTTTGCCGAGGCCGTGACGGAAGTTGCAATGTACACCGAGTTCCGCAAAGCGGTGGGCGTGCCGATAATTGCAAACCTCACGGAGTTCGGCCAAACGCCGCTCTTTACGCGCGACGAGCTTGCCGCCGCTGGCGTGGACATGATCTTGTATTGCTGTGCGGCCTATCGTGCGATGAATGCCGCGGCCTTGAAGGTATATGAGTGCATTCGCTCCGAGGGAACGCAGCAAAGGGTGGTTCCGCTGATGCAGACCCGCGCGGATCTTTACCGGTATCTTGACTATCACGCTTACGAAGAGAAACTGGATCGGCTCTTCGCCAGGAACAGGCGCGAGGAATAGACCTGGCGGGGGGCACCATTGGTCGAATGTTCTCTGGAGGATCTCGATGAGCACAAAGGAATCCACTCCCTCGCCCGCGGCCTTCAAACCCAAGAAGTCCGTGGCTCTTTCAGGTACCGTGGCGGGCGAAACAGCTGTCTGCACAGTAGGGCAACGCGGCAATGATCTGCACTATCGTGGCTACAACATACGGGATCTTGCCACCCATTGCACATTTGAAGAAGTGGCTTATTTGCTGATCCACGGCAAACTGCCCAACGCTGCTGAACTGACTGCATACCAGGCGCGCCTTGTAACCCTTCGCGCGCTGCCCATTGAAGTCAAGCAAGCTTTGGAACTTCTGCCCGCTGGGACGAATCCGATGGACGTGTTGCGAACGGGCGTTTCGGTGTTGGGTTGCGTCCGGCCCGAAGACAGCAGTCACAGCGATAAAACCGCGCGCGCCATCGCCGATTCGCTGCTGGCCATGCTTCCGGCGATGCTGCTCTACTGGCACAGCTTTGCGCGCCGTGGAACACGCATCGAAACCGAGGACGGCGACAAGTCGATCGCATCGAATTTCCTTCACCTTTTGCATGGTAAGAATCCTGGTGCGAAGTGGACCGCGGCGATGCAACTCTCGCTCATCCTCTATGCGGAACACGAGTTCAACGCCTCTACTTTTTCAGCGCGTGTGATCGCGGGCACCGGATCCGATATCTACTCGGCGATCTGCGGGGCTATCGGCGCGCTCAAGGGGCCCAAGCACGGCGGCGCAAACGAGGTTTCGCTGGAGATTCAAAACCGATACGCATCTCCACAGGAAGCGGAATCCGATATTCGCCGCCGAGTAGACAATCGCGAGGTAATCATTGGTTTCGGCCATCCCGTTTATTCGCTCGGAGATCCGCGCAGCGATCTCATCAAAGAGGTGGCTCGCAGCCTGGCCGTGGATGCCGGTGACACACGGCTCTTTGCGATTGCTGAACGCATCGAGTCCACCATGAGCGGCGCGAAGCATTTGTTCCCCAACCTCGACTGGTACAGCGCGGTTGCTTATTCGCTCATGAACATTCAGGTCGACTTCTTCACCCCGCTTTTCGTCCTGGCGCGCACGGCTGGTTGGTGCGCTCATGTGATCGAACAGCGTCAGGATGGCAAAATCATTCGTCCCTCGGCGATTTACACCGGGCCTGAGAACCTGAAGTTCATTCCGATCGCCGAGCGTGAATGAGGCTCGCCCGGTTCGTGGATCGAGATCCGTATCCCGAACTCGCACTCGCTCGTTCAATAAGGAGAATATGTGTCTTTGCTTGCCGCCAATGAAAGCCCCGCGCCCGACAAGGTACTTACCGACATAGCCGACTACGCGCTTGATGATCGGATCGAAAGCGAACTGGCCTACACCACTGCTCGCTATTGCCTGATCGATACACTGGGATGCGGATTGGAGGCTCTGGATTACCCGGCCTGCACCAAGTTGCTCGGACCGATCGTGCCTGGCACGGTGGTTCCGCATGGTGCTCGCGTGCCCGGCACGAGCTTTCAACTTGACCCAGTACAGGCGGCTTTCAATATCGGAGCGATGATTCGTTGGCTGGATTTCAACGACACCTGGCTGGCCGCCGAGTGGGGCCACCCGTCCGACAATCTGGGAGGAATTCTCGCTACCGCCGACTGGCTTTCGCGCATTGCCGTTGCAGAGGGAGCGCCGCCGCTCACCATGAAGCATGTCCTCACCGCGATGATCAAGGCCCATGAGATTCAAGGGTGCATCGCTCTCGAAAACTCGTTCAACAAGGTGGGCCTCGATCACGTAGTGCTGGTCAAAGTTGCCACCACTGCTGTAGTGAGTCAATTGCTGGGGATGACGCGCGAGCAAACAATCGCCGCTCTTTCGCTGGCCTGGGTAGACGGACAGAGTCTGCGCACTTATCGTCATGCGCCCAACACAGGATCGCGCAAGAGTTGGGCCGCGGGTGACGCCACCAGTCGCGCGGTTCGTCTGGCTCTCATGGCGCGCGCGGGAGAAATGGGTTACCCCAGCGCTCTGACCGCAAAAACCTGGGGCTTCTACGATGTCTCATTTCGAGGTCAGGAGTTTGAATTTCAGCGGCCATATGGCTCCTACGTGATGGAGAATGTGCTGTTCAAAATCAGTTATCCCGCCGAGTTTCATGCGCAAACTGCCGTCGAAGCCGCGATGACGCTGCGGGCCCGGCTGATCGAGATCGGCAAAACGCCCGACGATATTCGCAGCATTACACTCCGTACCCACGAAGCCTGCCTGCGCATCATCGACAAGAAAGGGCCGCTCAGGAACCCGGCTGACCGCGACCACTGCGTGCAATACATGATCGCCATCCCGCTTCTCTTCGGCAGGCTTACGGCTGCCGACTACGAAAACAACATTGCGGAAGATCCCGCTTTTGGCCCTCGCATCGACTCTCTCCGCGACAAGATCAAGTGTGTGGAAGAGCATGCCTATTCGGCGGCCTATCACGACCCGGAGAAGCGGTCGATTGCGAACTCGTTGCGTATCGAGTTGACCGGCGGGAATGTGTTGCAAGAGACCGTCGAGTATCCGATCGGCCATCGCCGTCGCCGCGCCGAAGGGTTGCCTTTGCTGATTGAAAAGTTTCGGACCAACCTGCGCCGTCGCTTCACCGATCGACAACAAGAGCAGATTCTAACTGCCTCGCTTGATCCGCAACGGCTTGACTCAATGCCTGTAAATGAGTATGTGAATCTATACATTCCATCACTAGTGTCCGGTTAGATGTCGAATAGATTCAGCTGGTTAGCGAAGGGCGATTGGTCGGTTATGTGTAGACTTGGCTGAAGGGCGCATGAAATCTCGGTTTTCTCGAAGATCGATACCG
>Ga0181516_10003040_pt1 | contig 11492 bp, 6 predicted proteins | sample PEATcosm2014_Bin_25_FD_121104 | JGI IMG/M metagenome (GOLD analysis project Ga0181516, IMG submission 121104) | Peatland microbial communities from MTU Mesocosm Facility, Houghton, MI, USA - PEATcosm2014_Bin01_10_metaG | ecosystem: Environmental > Terrestrial > Soil > Wetlands > Peat | place...
TCACGACCGCTCCACGCCCGACGCCACCCACGCATGGGTCGATGTGCTCATGCCGCATCTCGGCTGGGTAGGCTTCGACCCCACCAACAAGCTGGTCGCGCATCATCGTCACATCCGCACCGCCGTGGGCCGCGACTACGCCGACGTGCCTCCCACGCACGGCATCTTCCGCGGCAAAACCGACAGCGAACTCTACGTCGCCGTCCACGTCGAGGCCAACGCGCATCCTCCGGCGCTTGACCGCACCCTGCCCATTCCCGAAGACTGGAGCGTGCTGGTGGAGCGCGCCCAGCAGCCGCCCGATCGACCCCAGCAACTCATCGACCTGCAAATGCAGCAGCAGCAACAACAGCAGCAATAAGCCGGCTGCCCGTCTCCGCACTTCTCATCAAAAATGAGCTGTCATCCCGAGTGAGCGCAGCGAACCGGGGGACCTGCTTTTTCTCTAGTCCCCCGCCGCTGCCATGAGGGCCACCACCACTCGCACCGCGAGTCACGTCTGCAATGAAACCGGGCCACAAACGCTCGGTTGAACCGACCCTCAGCCCGCCACACTCCCCAAATCGGCCAGTAGTCAGCGCAGCAGGTCTTCAAGCGTGGTGCTCAGGCTGGTCTTGTCGTCGCGATACTTCACAATCACCGGCGCATACAGGCTCAATCCCCACCCCTCGCTCGCCGCGTGCCCCTTGCCCTTGCCCACGGCCCGCGATCCCGGCACCACCACAGCATTCTCCGGAACAATCAGCGGCAGTTCGGCCCCTGCGCGCACCACCGTCCCGTTCACAAGGTCAAACACGGGCGTCCCGCGCGTCAAGATCGTCCCCGGGGCCAGCACCGCGCCCTTGCGCACAATCGTCCCCTCATACACGCCGCAGTTGCCGCCCACCAGCACATCGTCTTCAATAATCACCGGGGTCGCGTTGATGGGTTCCAGCACGCCCCCAATCTGCGCCGCCGCGCTCAAGTGCACGCGTTTGCCAATCTGCGCGCACGAGCCCACCAGGGCGTGCGAGTCCACCATCGTCCCCTCGTCCACCCAGGCTCCGGCGTTGATATACATCGGGGGCATGCACACCACGCCGCGGGCCACGTAGGCTCCCGAGCGCACCGAAGACCCGCCCGGAACCAGCCGCACCCCGTCGCCTTCAAGGAACCGCCGCACCGGATACGTATCCTTGTCCACAAATGTAAAACCGCCCTCGCCCGTCGCCTGCCCCATCGCATGCCCCATTGCCTGCATGGTGCCGATGCGGAACCCCAGCAGAATGCCCTGCTTCACCCACGCGTTCACCCGCCATCCGGCGGCGGCCTCGGGATCGGGTGAGGCGGCGCGCGCTTCGCCGCTTTCCAGCGCCGCCCGCAACCGCAGAAATGCGCTCAACGCCTCGGGATCGCCCGCCGCTGCCGGTCCCAGGGCAAAACATCTTTCAATTGTCGACTGGAATTCGTTCATGCTCATATCAACCTGAGTCTATCAAGCCCAGATTGACAGACCTTGGCTGCCGGCCGGCCCCGGTTCAGGGGCGATGTATACATTGAGTCCGGCGCGGCAGGGGTGCAGCAGGTAAAGGCGGGAAGCCGAAGAGGCCGCGCAACGCGCGGGGAGATACGGCGAATGCTAAAACGGCAAAGGTCCGCCGGGCACTCTCTCTTTCGCGTGGGTGTGCAGCGCTACCGGGCGAAGCCGAAACGAGTTCTTGCCTTCCGGCACCATCGCCAGCGGAATCGGCGTGCGGTCCTGCTTCCCGTGCATGTGCTTCGACTCAAGCCACGCACAAAGGCGCGGATCGTAGATCTCCGGCTCGCCTTGCCAAAAATCCGGCGAAAGACCGCACTGGATCTGCAAGTGGTCCAGCTTCAACTCGATCGCGGCAATCTGCTTGGGAAAATAGCGCCGTACATTGTTCACGCCTATCAGCAGCCCGGTGACGCCTATGCCTTTACTGTGCGTTTTCACTACCATAAGAACCTGCTTCTCAAGCGTTGGATGAATTCAGTCTAGGGGGCGCGGGCAGGCAAAAGACGCCTCTGCCTGCATATCGGGCCCATCGGAAATTCCAAATTTGATCGTTCAATGTCCGGAAAGACAGTTATGGGAAAGAATGAACTTTTTCGCTTGCGCCCGGTTAAAGCTTTATCCGGTTCTTTGCTCTCGTGGCGGTTGACTCGAAACAAGGCGCTCTGCCCTCGAAAGGGGAACGCAGGCCGCGCTTGGGAAGTTACTTTAGTATATCCCCAGATTTATTCACTTACTGGCCGGTTTTCCACAGTTCTGTTGACTAAACCGAAAATTCATCGCCCATTCACAGGAAACACCGCTCCTGTCCCCCCGCCGTATCCGGCCAACTTCCTTTCCTCATCGGGGGTCTTGCCGGCAAACGGTCCGCCGCCCGTCGAATACACTGGTAGGGTTAACGCGGATGTCGAACCCATCCTTACCTCCGCGTCGGGGAAGACCTTTGAAGAGGATTGCCGGGCCCTTGGCCCTTCTTGTTTTTACAGCCGCCGCTGCCGGCGCCCAGGCGCGCTACGACGCCCAGGCCGTGCGCATCAACAACCGCGGCGTCGCCCAAATGGGCCAGCAGTTTACTGAGCGCGCAGCCGACACCTTTGCCGAGGCCTTCAAAAAGGACCCCACCCTGGCCCAGGCCGCTGTCAACGACGGCATCGCCCTCCTCTACCTGCAAAAACTCGACGAGGCCAAAAAAGTCCTTCAAGACGCCCTTGTCCTCGAGCCCAACAACGCCCAGGCGTGGTACATCCTCGGCCTGGCGCAGCATGGTGGCAACGAGACCGAAGCCGCCCTCGCCAGTTTTCAACACGCCGCCAAAGCCGATCCGCGCGACGTCGATTCCCTTTACTTTCAAGGTCTTTGCTACCAGGAGCTCAAGCAGAACGATAAGGCGATTGAGGTCCTTACCCAGGCTCTCTCCATCAACCCCCTCCACGCCTCTTCCGAGTTCGCCCTGGCCCGCGTCCTGCAGCGCTCCGGCAAAAAAGACGAGTCCAAGATCCACTTCCAGCGCTTCCAGCACATGTCCAGCACCAAGATCGCCGCCGCCATCGGTCTTGCCTATGGCGAGCAAGGACATTACGCCGCTGTCTTCCCGGTCGAGGAGCCGGAGTCGATTCAGAAGACCATGATCCCGGTCAAGCTGGTAGCGACCCCGCTCGGCGTTCTCCCGCCTTCGAAGTCTAAATCCGCCAAACTCCCCGGCTGGACCACCACCGGCGGCGCCTGCATGCTCGACGTCACCGGCGACGGCCACACGGACCTGGTCCTGATGCAGTCAGGCGATCAGGCGATCCGCGTCCTGCACCGCGGCTCCAACGGCGCCTTTGCAGAGACCTCCGCCGCATCTGCCGGCCTCATCGCCAAGGGCCGTGGCGTCGCCTGCGCCGTGGGCGACTTTGACGGCGACGGCCTCAACGACCTTGCCGTGGCCCTCGACGATGCCGTCCTGCTCTTCCGCAACCTCGGCAAAGGCAAGTTCCAGAACGTCACCGCCGACACCGGCATCACCCCGCGCAACCGGCCCTCCGGCCTCACCTTCATTGACTACGACCACGACGGCGACCTCGACCTGTTCGTTACCGGCTCCCCGCTCAAGCCCGGCGACGAGTCCAGCGTCCTCTGGCGCAACAATGGCAATAAAACCTTCACTGAAGTCACCGAACCCACCGGCCTTGGCGGCAGCGGCCGCACCGCCTCGGCCATCCTCACCGACTTCAACAACGATCGCGCCGTCGATATCGCCGTCACCGGCGACGCTCCCGCCCCGGTCGTCTACGTCAACCCCCGCGAAGGCAAGTACCCCGCCCAGCCCATCTACCCCGCCGGCAGCCTGCCCGCCTCGCTTGGCATCGCTGTCCTCGACTTCAATAAGGATGGCTGGATGGATATCGCCCTCACCCACGAGGGCGCACCCGGCCTCACTCTCTGGCGCAACATCGAAGGGCCAAACCACGTTGGCCGCAGCTTCGAGCGCGTCCAACTCCCCCTGGCCGATGCCACCCGCGTCTGGGGCCTTACCCCCATCGACATCGACAACGATGGCTGGATCGATCTCGCCGCCGTGGTCGAAACCAAATCCGGCCCGCAGGTCCGAGTCCTGCGCAATCGCGGCGACGGCAGCTTTGAGGATGTGAGCCACGCTCTCGGCCTCGACGCCGTCAAGCTCACCGCCCCGCGCGGCCTCATGGCCGTTGAAGGCGACGGCGCCGCCGACCTGCTCGTCACCCAGCTCAACGCCCCGCCCATCCTGCTCCACAACGTCGGCGCCAACAAGAACCACTTCGTTCGCCTCGACCTCGCCGGCCTGGCCGATAACAAGACCGCCATCGGCGTCAAAGTCGAAATCTTCTCCAACGGCTACTGGCAAAAATGGGAGATGGCCGGAGCCTCCGGCTACCAGACCCAGGCCGCGCCGCAACTCCTCGTCGGCCTCGGCGACGGAGAAAAGGTCGACCTGCTCCGCATCCTCTGGCCCACCGGCGTCCTCCAGGACGAAATCGACCTGCCCCGTCTCTCCGACGGCCGTCCCGTCATCGCCATGAAAGAAGCCGACCGGCGCGGCAGCTCCTGCCCGGTCCTCTTTGCCTGGGACGGACACAAATACAAGCTCGTCACCGACGTCATCGGCGCCGCCGTCGTCGGCCACTGGTTCACCCCCACCCGCCGCAACATTCCCAACCCCGGCGAGTGGATCAAGGTCGACGGCAGTCAGGCCCAGCCGGTCAACGGCAAGCTCAGCCTGCGTTTCATGGAGCCCATGGAAGAGGTCAACTACGTCGACCAGTTGCGGCTGGTCGCCATCGATCACCCCGAGGGCGTCGAAGTCAACCCCGACGAGCGGTTCCTCGACGATCCGCCCTTCGCCTCCGGCCGCGTTGTCGCCTCCGCTGCCGCCCGCCTGCCCCTCGGCGCCTGGGATGGCGAGGGCCACGACGTCCTCGCCCAGGTCAGCCGCCGCGACCACACATTTGCCAGCGGCTTCACCCCCACCCCCTACGATGGCTTCGCCAACCTCCACCCCTTCACGCTCGACCTGGGCGAAATCAACCACGGCACCCCACTGCGCCTGTTGATGACCGGCTACGTCAACTACTTCTCTGCCTCGTCCCTCTATGGCGCGTGGCAATCCGGGGTCAAGCCCATCTCCCCCTACGTTGAGGCCCAACTGCCCGACGGCTCCTGGGTCCGCATCCTGGACGATGCCGGCTTCCCGGCCGGCCTGGAGCGCACCATCGTCGTCGACCTCACCGGCAAGCTTCCCGCCGGCGCGCGCCGCATCCGCCTCACCACCAACCTCGAAGTCTTCTGGGATCAGGTGCTCGTTGACAACGCCCCCGAGCCCGCCACCGTTTCCACTGAGGTGCCGCTGGCCCTTGCTACCCTTCACTTCCGCGGCTATCCCACGCAGATTGAGGGCCGTAGCCCCGGAGACCTCGACTACGACTACAACCGCGTCAGCCTCACCGGTCCCTTCCAGCACCAGCGCGGCAACTACACCCGCATGGGCGACGTCACCGAACTGGTTCGCGGCATCGACAATCGCATGGTCATCTTCGGCAGCGGCGAAGAGATTGCCACAGAGTTCGACGTCACCCGCCTGCCCACACTGCCCGCGAACTGGCGGCGCGACTATTTCTTCTACGCCAACGGCTTCGTCAAAGATATGGACTGGTGGGACGCCTCGCCGTTCACCGTGGCGCAGTTACCCTTCCACGGCATGAGCAAATACCCCTATCCGGCCAACGAGAGCTTCCCGGACGACTCCGGCGCCATCGACTATCAGCTCAACTGGAACGACCGCTTCGACTCCGGCGAAATGGTCCACTCCTATCGCTTCGACTACCGGCAACTGCCTTCAACGCCCGCCGACGACCAGGCCCCCACGGCCCACCAATGAAAGCGGTCATGCACGTGTTGGAACCGGAAGCACACAGCGTGCCCCATCCATGCGCAGTTCCATCGCGCATGGGTGGGAAGCCGCAACCCTCAACCAGCCAAACTCATCGCGGCGCTCAGTCCCGATCCAAAGTAAACCACCTATGAACGATCTCGTCCTCGCCCCCGCCACCCGGCAACTTGCACTCCTCCGCTCCGGCCAGGTCTCCATCTCCGACCTGGCCGAGGCCCACATCGCCCAGATCGCCCGCCTCAACCCGGACCTCAACGCCTTCGCCGACTTCGACCCTGATCGCGTCCGTGCCGAGGCCAAGCTCCTCGAAGCCTCGCCCGAGCCGCTCGGCCCCCTCCACGGCCTTCCCGTCACGGTCAAGTCGTCCATCGCGTCAGCGGGTTATCGCTGCGAAATCGGCAGCCTCATCCACAAAGGCGAAATCCCCCGCGAAGACGCCGTCGTCGTCGGCCGCCTTCGCCGCGCCGGAGCGCTCATCCTGGGCACAACCAACTGCCCTGAATTCCTCATGGCCTACGAGACCGCCAACCTGCTCCATGGCCGCACCCGCAACCCCTGGGACCTGGACCGTTCCCCCGGCGGCTCCAGCGGCGGCGAATCGTCGGCCATCGCGGCCGGCATGTCCGCCGCCGGCCTGGGCAGCGACAGCGGCGGCTCCGTCCGCCTGCCCGCCCACTTCACCGGCATCTGCTCGCTCAAGCCCACCCCCGGCCGCGTCCCCGGCCGCGGACACCTTCCGCCCTGCGTCGGCCCCTTTGCCACGCTCGGCGCCATCGGCCCCATGGCCCGCACCATCGCCGACGTCACCCTCCTCTTTCGCACCCTCTCGGGCCAGGACCCCAGCGATCCGGCCAGCCCGCCCGTGCCCCTCCGCCAGCCCACGCCGGAAGAACTTCGCCGCCAAACCATTGGCTATTTTGAGGACGACGGCCTCGTCCCCGTCACCCCAGAGACCCGCGCCGCCGTCAATGCCGCCGCCGCCGCCCTGCGCCAGGCCGGCTTCCGCGTCGAGCCCTTCCGCCCGAGCACCCTCGAACTCCTGCGCCAGCTCTGGTGGAAGTTCTTCGTCCAGTGCGGCGCCATGTTCTACGCCCCGGAAATCAAGGGCCGCGAACACCAACTCAGCCCCATCTTCAACGAGTTTCTGGGCATTGCCGCCGCCTCGCCCGCCCTCACCGCCGCCACCCTGCTCGACGCCTGGGCGGAGATGGACCTCATCCGCTCCAAAACCCTCGAAGCCATGCGCGACTACCCGCTGCTCCTCTGCCCCGTCGCCAGCATCCCCGCCTTCCGCCACGGCGAGCGCACCTGGATCGTCGAAGGCCATCCCGTGGATTACCTCGACGCCGTCCGCCACACCCAATGGTTCAATGTCCTGGCCTCGCCAGCCGCAGTCGTCCCCGTCGGCCGCTCTCCCGAGGGCCTTCCCATCGGCGTCCAAATCGCCGGCCGCCCCTTCCACGACGAAACCGTCCTCGCCGTAGCCGCCGTCCTAGACGCCGCATTCGGCTACCAGCCACCCCCTCTGGCTGTTGTCTAGCCGATTCCACCGGCCTGGCCAACCCCGGGCCGGTGAAAAGTCACCCGCCAACTCGCTAACTCGCCATCTCCGCGAAGCGGAGGCTAACTTGCTGCCTCTGTTTGAAAATCAACCACCCCAGCCCATCAATCGCGTGGGCGATGCGCATCAGGTTCGATCAGCCCCTTCTTAGCCCTCCCAAACCCAATTCCAGACCTCCGCCAACCACAACGCCAGCCGTCAAGTTCACCCGTCACTGACAGACGCCCCCGCTCACCCATACAACCTGAAAGGCGATGGCCCTCCGGACCCCTCCGGAGCCCCGCCTCAACCTTTCGGTGGATGCGCACCCCGCACAGGCCCGATAGCCTGAAGCTTCCCCAGAACGGAGCGCCGCAAGTGCGCGATCAGTGGTACGAACGATTTGCCGAAACACCCGATGTGCTGAAGTCGACCCACCGCCAGCAAACACTGGTGCCGGTGCTCGATCTTGAAATCGGCGGCGACGAGTTCATCGCAATGGCCGGCCCCTGCTCGGTTGAAACCGAGTTCCAGCTCATGGCCACGGCCAACCATGTGCGCCGCGCCGGTGCGCGCATCCTCCGCGGCGGCGCCTTCAAGCCCCGCAGCTCCCCTTACGCTTTCCAGGGACACGGCCTCGAAGGCCTCAAAATGCTGGCCCGCGCCCGCCAGGAGAGCGGCCTGGCCATCGTTACCGAGGTCATGAGCGAAGAAGACGTCCCCCTGGTCGCCGAATACGCCGACATTCTGCAAATCGGCACCCGCAACATGGAAAACTACCCGCTGCTTGAGGCCGCTGCGCGCTCCGGCCGCCCCGTCCTGCTCAAGCGCGGCATGGTCGCCACCATCGCCGAATTCCTCCGTTCCGCGCAGCTCATCCTCGACAACGGCAACCCCAATGTCATCCTCTGCGAGCGCGGCATCCGCACCTTCGAAACCGCCCTCCGCAACACCTTCGACGTGGCCGCCATCGCGCTGCTCAAGCAGATCTCCCACCTGCCCGTCATCGCCGACCCCAGCCACGCCGCCGGCCATCGCGACCTGGTTCCGGCCCTGGCCCGCATCGCCGTAGCCGCCGGCGCCGACGGCCTGCTGGTCGAGGTGCACCCCAACCCCGACAAGGCCTGGAGCGACGGCGACCAGTCCCTCGACTTCAGAGGCTTTGACGAGATGATGGCCGGCCTCGAGCCCTGGCTGGCACTGCGCGGCCTCCTCGCCGAACCCAAAAAAGCCGATCGCGGCATCTCCAAGCGCCCGGCCGCCGGCGCGCGAGCCATGGAGGCTGTTGGATGAACGCCCCAGCCCGCCTGGTCGCGCTTGCCGCCGCCCTTGCTCTCCTCATTCCAGTCTGCGCATTTTCGCCCGACCCGGCCGAAGCCCCGGCCGCTGACCTCATCGTCACCGCCGCCCCCGCCTATGAGTCGCTGGCCGCGCTGCATCTCGCCCCCCAAAGCCACGAGCGCTTTCCCAAGGGCGCGCAGTTGATGCTGGTCCACGGCGGCAAAGCCCAGCCCCTGGTCCAGGGCTTCGCAGCCACCGCCGACGCCAATCTCTCCTGGGATGCCAAGCGCATCCTCTTCGCCGGCAAGCAGTCGCCCGCCGATCCCTGGCAAATCTGGGAAATGCGCCTCGACGACCGCACCGTCCGCAAGATCGTCTCCGCCGACGCCGACGCCGTCCTCCCGCTCTACTTGCCCTCGGGAAAACTCGTCTTCGCGCTGCACACTAAGAGCGGCTTTCAACTCACGGTCGCCGGCAAGGACGGGCCATCAATGACCGCGCCCATCGACGACAAGGCCGGCGAAACCCTGCAGCCGCTCAGCTTTCTTCCCGCCGCCGCCATTCCGGCCGACGTCCTCGCCGACGGCCGCATCCTCTTTGAGTCCGCCTACCCCCTCGGCACAGGATCGACCCCGGAAATGTACCTGGTTTACAGCGACGGCAGCGGCGTCGAGTCCTACCGCTGCGATCACGGCGCCGCCCGCTGGGGAGGCCGGCAGCTCGCCTCCGGCGATGTTGTCTTCACCCAGGGCGCAACCCTGGCCCGCTTCACCTCGCCGCTTGCCGCCGCCGCTCCCATCGTCGCGCCCCACGCCCAATACGCCGGCGGCATTGCTGAGACCGCCACCGGCGCATGGCTCGTCAGCGCCCGCGCCTCCGCCAACGCGCACTATGCATTGAAGCTCTGGAAGCCCGGAGCCGCCGCCCTCCAAACCCTTGTCGCCCTTGACGGCGAAGACCTCGTCCAGCCCGTCGTCGTCGCCGAGCGCAAACGGCCCAACCGTCATCCCAGCGGCCTCCACGACTGGTCCTATGCCAACCTGCTCGCCCTCGACGCGCGCCAGTCCCGCGCCGGCGACCTGAAGGTCGCCCCGGCCTCCGTGCGCATGGAGACCATGGACGCCCAGGGCCGCGCGGTCACCGTCGGCACCGCTCCAGTCGAATCCGATGGATCGTTTTTCGTGAAGGCGCCCGCCGACAAGCCCATCCGCTTTTCGCTGCTCGACGCCAAGGGCGCAGTCGTTCGCCAGGAGCATGGCTGGTTCTGGGCCCGCCGCGGCGAGCAGCGCATCTGCGTCGGCTGCCACACCGGCCCCGAGCGCGGCTCGGAAAACAACGTGCCCGCCGTGCTGCTCCGCACCACCACGCCGGCCGACCTGAGCGGCGCACCGGCCAAAGACTCCGCGAAGCAAGCCGAGCGGGGAGGGAACTGAAGTGGATTTTCGCTATCTTCTTTTATTCAGCGCAGTCACTGTCGCCGCCGCGCAGACGCCGTCCCCCGCCCCCGCTCCGGTCAAGGCTCCGGCCGCCCCCGCACCGGTGATTCGCTTTGAAGACGCCAGCGACAAGGCCGGCATCAACTTCGTTCACAGCTTTGGATCGCGGCAGCTCGGCTCGCTGCTTGAGGGCACGGGCGCGGGCTGCGTCTGGATCGACTACAACAACGACGGCCTGCCCGACCTCTACGTCGTCAACGGCCGCCCGCTCGACGACGCTGTCCATCCCTACCCGCTCAAGGTCAAGCCCGATCCGCTGCCCCACAACCATCTCTACCGCAACAACGGCAACGGCACATTTACCGACGTCACAGACAAGGCCGGCCTCAATCCCGACATGTACGCCGTGGCCGTCACCGCCGCCGACTACGATAACGACGGCTTCGTCGATCTGCTCGTCACCGGCTACGGCAAAACCATCCTCTACCACAACGACGGCAACGGCCACTTTACCGATGTCACCAGGAAGGCCGGCATCAACGTCGATGGCTGGGCCATCAGTTCCACCTGGCTCGACTACGACAAGGACGGCTGCCTCGATCTCTTCGTCGGCCGCTACGTCAAGTTCGATCCCAAGTACCGCGCCTTCTACGCCGCCGACAACTACCCCGGCCCGCTCGACTACGAAGGCGACACCAACAAGCTCTTTCACAACAACTGCGACGGCACCTTCACCGACGTCTCTGAGAAATCCGGCATCGCCGCCTTCGTAGGCCGCACCATGGGCGTCACCGCCGCCGACTACGACGGCGACGGGTGGGACGATATCTACGTTGCCAACGACCGCACGGAAAACTTCCTCTTCCACAACAAGCACGACGGCACCTTTGAAGAAGTAGCCAACGACACCGGCACAGCATTTGGCCAGAATGGCGAATCCACCTCGTCCATGGGTCCCGTCTTCACCGATCTTGAAGGCCGCGGCGTGCTCGATCTCTGGGTCACCGACGGCCACTACAACCGCCTGCTGCACAACGCCGGCAAGCAGGGCTTTGAAGATATCGGCGCCGCCACCGGCGTCTCGCAAACCAATGCGCAATACGTTAGCTGGGGCACCGGCGTCTACGACTTCGACAACGATGGACTGCTCGACATTCTCATCTTTCACGGCGGCCTCATTCACCTGATTCCGCAGGAACACACGCTCTTCCGCGGCATCGGCGGCGGCCATTTCGCCGACGTATCCCGCGAGGCCGGCCCCGTGCTCAGCGAGCGCACCACCGCCCGCGGCGCCTGCTTTGCCGACTACGA
>Ga0181516_10003042_pt1 | contig 11486 bp, 8 predicted proteins | sample PEATcosm2014_Bin_25_FD_121104 | JGI IMG/M metagenome (GOLD analysis project Ga0181516, IMG submission 121104) | Peatland microbial communities from MTU Mesocosm Facility, Houghton, MI, USA - PEATcosm2014_Bin01_10_metaG | ecosystem: Environmental > Terrestrial > Soil > Wetlands > Peat | place...
ACCATCGGGATTCATCTTGGAGCTTGAGACCTGGCGCCAGGCGGCGAGATCGGCGGGCGGCACGTCCAGGCGCAGCTTGTCGACCACGATGTCATCCAGCGCCTGCTCGTGCAGCAGCAGGGGAATCTTGTAGATGTCATCCGCGTCGACGGCGGATATGACGGCACGCTCCTCGACGTTGGTGAACAGCGCGATCTTGCGCCGCTGCTCGTCCGGCAGCGTCTCACGACAGCGGCACAGCAGCACGTCGGGCTGGATCCCGATCGAGCGCAGTTCCTTGACCGAATGCTGCGTCGGCTTGGTCTTGATCTCCCCCGAACCGCCCACGATCGGCACCAGCGTCAGGTGCATGTAGAGGGTCTGGTTGCGTCCCAGCTCGACACCGAGCTGGCGGATCGCCTCCAGGAACGGCAGCGATTCGATGTCGCCGACCGTACCGCCGATCTCCACCATGCAGACATCGGCGTGGTCGGCGCCGAGCATGATGCTGCGCTTGATCTCATCCGTGATGTGCGGGATCACCTGCACGGTCGCCCCCAGGTAGTCGCCGCGCCGTTCCTTGGCAATCACGCGCTCGTAGATTCGACCGGTGGTGAAGTTGCTGTTGCGGCCGGTGGTGGTACGGACGAAGCGCTCGTAGTGGCCGAGATCGAGGTCCGTTTCGGTGCCATCCGCCGTGACGAACACTTCGCCATGCTGGAACGGACTCATCGTGCCGGGATCGACGTTGATATAGGGGTCGAGCTTGACCATGGCGACCCGCAGGCCGCGCGCTTCCAGAATCGCACCCAGCGATGCGGCGGCGATGCCCTTCCCCAATGAGGAAACCACGCCGCCGGTGACGAATACAAATCGAGCCATTGGGGAGACCGCCGCCTTTAACGAAGAGCCAGTGACGACGGGCCGTCAGCGTAGCAAAACGTCGCCAGAGCCTCAATCGGAATGACGCCATCGCAGCCGGCCGCGCGTGCCGCCAGTACCGCGCGTGCCGCCAGTGCCGCCAGCGCCGCGGCTCGCTCGATACGCGGCATCGAGCCACAGATCCGCGACCGCGATGATTCGCCCACGTGCGCGCAGCAGCGGCACGGAACCGCGCTCCCATGGCGCGATGCCTCGCGCCTGCAGCAGATTCTTGAGCGGCAGACGGCCCTGCGCCTCACGCAGGCGCTCGCCGCCGCGCCGAAAGGCGACCTGCAGCGGACAGGGCAGCGCGCTGAGGTCGATCTCGCCGTGCCGGTCGACAATCAGCGCCAGCGCTGCGCCTGCGGCCAGCGGCCAGCACGGCTGCGCCCGCCAATCCCAGCTCCCGGTGACGCGCGCCGCGCCGCGGCTCGAGCCCTCCTCCGGCAGCGTGGCGACCAGGCGATCCCCGTGGCGCCGCAGCTCCCCGCCCCGCCAGACCACGCGCGGCAGCGCGTCCGCGCGCGCCGCGAGCAGGCTCACGGCCACTTCGCGCAGACGGCGATGATCCGGCAGCGTCAGACCGCGCGCGGCGATCCAGCCGCGCAGGACGTTGCGCCGCTCGGGCAGGGACATCCCCCGCAGCACGCTGATGCGCAAGGCCGACCCGTCGGCTGCAAGCGCCTCACCCTGCTGCGCCATGCGCTCGAGCAGCCCCTGCGCCTCGGCCAGGTGCGAGGCGCTGCGGCTCGCCATGGCCGCGGCCGCGGGCCAGCGCGCTCGCAGCGGCGGCAGTACCTGCCGTCGCAGGTAATTGCGATCGAAACGCTGATCGAGATTGCTGAGGTCGTCACACCATGCGAGCCCCTCGCTGCGCGCGTATTGCTCGAGCTGCGAGCGGGCCACCGGCAACAGCGGCCGCAGCATGATCACGCCAGAGAGCATGCCGCGCGCTCCCATGGCCGCCAGGCCGCGCACGCCGCTGCCACGCATCAGCGCCAGCAGCACGGTCTCGAGCTGATCGTCCTGGTGATGCGCGGTGAGCAGCGATTCACCGGCAGCCAGACTTTGCCGCAGCGCGCGATAGCGCTCGCGGCGCGCCACGGCCTCGAGCGATTCACCGCGCCCGGCAACGACCTGCACCCGCAGCACCTCGCAGGGCACGCGCAGACGTCGCGCCTGTGCGCGTGCCGCGGCAGCCCAGCGTTTCGATTCCGCGTACAGGCCGTGGTCGACATGGACCGCGCGCAGCTTGAAACCTGCGCGCGCCCGCAGCGCTGCCAGTGCCGAGAGCAGCACACTGGAGTCGAGGCCGCCGGAGAATGCGAGGCAGAATCGCTGTCCGCGCAGCGGTCCAGCCAGCGTCCGCAGTCGCTGCGCGAGCCAGCGCGGCGTCAAGCGCCTCGGCGCGGCGGCTGCGTCCTCATCGCCGGTGTCGTGCCAGGCGGGCGCGAGCCTCCCGGCAGCTCGACTCAAGCGGTGCCCTCGCTGTAGACACCGAATGAGGAGATACGGGTCTGGCGTTGCTCCAGCAGCAGCTCGGCCGGCAGGCTGGTGAGTTCCCGCAGGTGGCGGATCAGGGCTTGCTTGAGCGTGCCGCTCATCGCCACCGGGTCGCGGTGCGCGCCCCCGAGCGGCTCGGGCAGCACCTCGTCGGTCAGCCCCAGTGCACTCAGGCGCTCGGCCGTGAGATTCAGGGCGTCCGCCGCGACCTCTTTCTTGTCCGCACTCTTCCAAAGGATCGAGGCACAGCCTTCAGGAGAAATCACCGAATAGGTGCTGAACTGCAGCATCAGCAACCGGTCACAGACACCGATCGCGAGCGCGCCGCCCGAACCGCCCTCGCCGATCACCACGGTCACGATCGGCACGCGCAGGGTAGACATCTCGAGCAGATTTCTGGCGATCGCCTGACTCTGTCCGCGCTCCTCGGAACCGACCCCCGGATAGGCCCCGGGCGTGTCGATCAGCGTGATCAATGGCAAGCCAAAGCGCTCGGCCATGTTCATCAGGCGCAGCGCCTTGCGATAGCCTTCGGGTTTGGGCATGCCGTAGTTGCGGCGCACGCGCTCCTTGGTATCGCGACCCTTCTGGTGCCCGATCACCATCACCGGCTGGTCCTCGAGCCGGGCCAGGCCGCCCACGATCGCCAGATCGTCGGCGTACATGCGATCGCCATGCAGTTCGTGGAAATCGGTGAAAATCGAGGCCAGGTAATCGAGCGTGTAGGGCCGCTGCGGATGACGCGCCAGCTGCGTGATCTGCCACGGCGACAGGTTGGCGAAGATCGAGCGGGTCAGCGCCCGACTCTTGGCGCGCAGGCGCGCGATTTCATCCCCAATATTGACTTCCGAGTCGGAAGTCACATGACCGAGCTCCTCGATCTTGGCCTCAAGTTCGGCGATTGGTTGCTCAAAATCCAGGAAGCTGACGGCCATCGGCGCTAGGAGCCTGCTCGGGGTAGCTGGGTGCCGGCCCGAAGCCTACGAGGCCCGGCGGCGGATCGCAACCTTGCAACGTGTATCGGAGCCGCACGGCACCCTCACCCAGCAGAGCCTCGAGCTGCTCGATCAGCTCGGGGGCCGGGCGCACCTTCCAGTCCCCGCCGAACGCCAGCGTGCCGGTCGCGGCCGCGCAGCGGTACTGCAGCAGCACCGCACAGGGGCCGCCGCGATACCCCCCGAGCAGCGCCTCGAGCCGCTCAGGCAGCTGCGGCGGCGGCTTGCGCGGCCAGGCGAGCAGCATCGCGCGCGCCAGGCGCTCCCGCACCGCTGCCAGCGCCGTGATCTGCCTGGCTGCCAATCGCCAGGCATCACTGAACTCGTCGAACCGCAGTGCGCCTTCGACCTGCACCAGCGCGTCCTTGACGATGAGGTCGCGGTAGCGCTGGTACACCTCCTCGTACAGGGTCACTTCCATCCGGCCGCTGCGATCATCGAGCGTGAAGCTGACGCGTGCGCCACGCCGCCGCACCTCGAGCACCAGGCCCGCGAGCGTCGCGCTGCGGGCGTCCATGTAGGCGCGGCCGGGGTCGATCGGACCGCTCGGGCGCTCACTGAGGTACTCGGCGATTCGACCGGAGGCGAAGCTGCGCAGATCCGGCTCGTAGGGGGCAATCGGATGGCCGGTCAGATACAGCCCGAGCGTCTCCCGCTCACCGGCCAGGCGCTGCGATGCGCTCCATTCCGGCACTGCGCGCGGCTTGCGCGGCTCGGGCGCATGCTGGCCGCCGAGCCCGAAAATATCGACCTGACCGGTGGCGTGGTGGCGGGCAGTCTGTTCGCCCGAACGCAGCGCCTCGTCCAGGCCGGCCATCAGCGCCGCTCGGTTCGAGTCGAGCAAATCGAGGCTGCCGGAACGAATCAGCGCCTCGAACACACGCCGGTTGACCCGTGTCAGGTCCACCCGGCGGCACAGATCGGTGAGGCTCCGGTACGGACCGCGGGCGGCGCACTCCTCCGCGATGGCCTCGACGGCCGAACGTCCAACGCCTTTGATGGCGCCGAGGCCGTAGCGAATGGTGCGCTCGTCGGCCATCGCGAAGGCGTAGCTCGAAGTGTTGATATCAGGCGGGGTGACATGCAGTCCGATGTGGGCGCACTCATCGATCAGGGTCACGATCTTGTCGGTGTGATCCATGTCGGCGGAGAGCACCGCCGCCATGAAGGCCGACGGGTAATGCGCCTTCAGATAGGCCGTCTGGTAGGAGAGCAGCGCGTAGGCGGCTGAGTGCGACTTGTTGAAGCCGTAACCGGCAAACTTCTCCATCAGATCGAAGATGTGCGCCGCGAGCCGCTCATCGACGCCGCGCGCGCGCGCGCCATCGACAAACACCGAACGCTGCTTCGCCATCTCCTCGGGCTTCTTTTTGCCCATCGCGCGGCGCAGCAGATCGGCGCCACCGAGCGTGTAGCCGGCGAGCACCTGGGCGATCTTCATGACCTGTTCCTGGTACAGGATCACGCCATAGGTCGGTGTCAGCACGCTCCTGAGGTCGGGATGCAGGTAATCGATGGCTGCCGAGTTGCGGCCGTGCTTGCGATTGATGAAATCGTCGACCATTCCCGACTGCAGCGGTCCCGGCCGGAACAACGCCACCAGCGCGATGATGTCCTCGAAGCAGTCCGGTTGCAGCCGCCGCACCAGATCCTTCATGCCACGCGATTCGAGCTGAAACACGGCCGTGGTCAGGCAGGACTTGAGCAACCCGTAGGTGGCGGCATCATCCATCGGCAAGGTGGTGAGCTCGAGCGCCACCTCGCCGGCGCTGGCGCGCCCGGCGTTGACGGTGGCCATGGCCCGCTCGAGGATGGTCAGCGTGCGCAGCCCCAGAAAGTCAAACTTGACCAGTCCGGCGGCCTCGACATCGTCCTTGTCGAACTGCGTGATGACGCCGCCGCCGCCCGGCTCGCAGTACAGCGGCGTGAAGTCCGTCAACACGGAGGGCGCGATGACGACGCCACCGGCGTGCTTGCCGGCATTGCGGGTCAGCCCCTCGAGCGAGCGCGCCAGATCCAGCAGACTGCGCACCTCCTCATCCTGAGAGTTCAGCCGCTTGAGCTCGGGCTCCTTGGCGACGGCATCAGCGAGCGTGATGCCGAGTTCGAACGGAATCAGCTTGGCAATGCGATCGACAAACCCGTACGGGTGGCCGAGCACGCGGCCGACATCGCGCACCACGGCCTTGGCCGCCATGGTGCCGTAGGTGATGATCAGCGACACCCGCTCCGGGCCGTATTTCGCGGCCACGTACTCGATCACCCGATCGCGACCCTCCATGCAGAAATCGACATCGAAGTCGGGCATCGAGACCCGCTCGGGATTCAGGAAGCGCTCGAACAGCAGGTCGTAGCGCAGCGGTTCGATGTCGGTGATGCGCAGCGCGTATGCGACCAGCGAGCCGGCGCCGGAGCCGCGGCCCGGTCCGACCGGGACACCGTTGTCGCGCGCCCAGCGAATGAAGTCCGCGACGATCAGGAAATAGCCGGCAAACCCCATCTGGCAGATGACGTCGAGCTCGCTCGCGAGACGCGCCCGGTAACGCTCGCTGGCCTCGGCCGTGAGCGTGAGCCCCGCCAGCCGTTCGGCGAGGCCGCGCGCGGTCTGCGCGCGCAGAAATTCCGTCGGCGTCGTGCCGGCAGGAACCGGATAGTCGGGCAGACGCGCCTGGCCGAGCGTGAGCTGCAGGCTGCAGCGGCGCGCGATCTCCACCGCGTTGTCGAGCGCCTCGGGCAGATCGGCGAACAGCTCTGCCATTTCCTGCGGCGAGCGCAGGTACTGCTGCCGTTGATAACGACGCGGGCGGTTCGGATCGGCGAGCTGCGTGCCATCGTGGATACACACCCGCGCTTCGTGCGCATCGAAATCCGCCGCGGAGAGAAATCGCACGTCGTTGGTGGCGACGACCGGTACGCCGCGGCGGGCAGCGAGGTGCGTCGCGGACTGCAGATAGCGCTGCTCGTCGGGCCGCCCGAGGCGCTGCAGCTCAATGTAGAAGCGATCCTGAAACAGCTCCAGCCAGGCATCGAGCAGCCGCTGCGCCGGCAGCTCCCGCTCACGCAGCAGCGCCCGCCCGATATCGCCGTCGGCAGCACCGGACAGCGCAATCAAGCCGGCAGTGTTATCGCGTCCGAACCAGTTCCGATCGACCAGCGGCACACCGTCGCTGCCCCGGCCCTCGAGGTAGGCGCGACTGACCAGGCGCGAAAGATTGCGGTAGCCGTCGCTGTTCTGACACAGCAGCGTCAGGCGCGAGGCGCCCTGCTTCTCATCCGCTTCGCGCAACAGCAGGTCGACGCCGATGATCGGCTGCACCCCACGCTCGAGTGCCGCGCGGTAGAACTTCACCATCGCGAACAGGTTGCACTGGTCGGTGACCGCCACGGCCGGCATGCCGGCGGCAGCCACCGACTCGATCAGCTCGGGCACGCGCACCACGCTGTCGATCAGCGAGTATTCGGTGTGCAGGCGCAGATGCACGAATGCGTTCATTCGCCGCTCAACCAGCGGCGCACCGGATTGAAGCTGCGCCGATGAATCGGGGATGGCCCGAGACGCACCAGCGCCGTCAGGTGCCCGGGTGTCGCATAACCGAAATGCTGCGCCAGACCGTAGCCCGGATAGTGATCGTCCAGGCGCGTCATCAGCGCATCGCGGTGGGTCTTGGCGATGATCGAGGCCGCGCTGATACAGGCCACGGTCGCATCGCCTCCGATGACGGTCGTGACGATGCTATCTCCAAAGCAATCATGCAATTGCGGCGCACAGTTACCGTCGATCATTATTTTCCCGGGTCGCTGCGGCAGTGCGAGCAGCGCCCATTTCATCGCGAGCAGGGTGGCCTGCAGGATGTTGAACAGATCGACCTCGTGATGATCCGCGAGGGCCACCGCGACGCCAAGCGCACGCTCCTGGATGCGCGCCGCGAGCACCGCGCGGCGTTCAGGCGTCAGCTGCTTGGAATCTCGCAGCCCGCGAATGGGCCGCTTGGGGTCGAGCACCACGGCGGCGGCGACCACCGGACCCGCGAGCGGTCCACGGCCGGCCTCATCCACCCCCGCGATCAGCATGCTCAATGTTCAGGACCTCCCCGTCCGCGCCCGCAGCAATTGAAGCACAGCTGCTGCGGCGAGCGCTGCGCCTTTTTTCTGCAGGCTTGCATGAATGGCGAGGAAGCGCTGCTGCAGATACTGCCGACGCGAACCATCCTCGAGCAGCCGCTCGAGCGCAAGTGCCATCGGCTCAGGCCTCACGGCCTCCTGCAGGAACTCGGGCACCAGTGCCTCCCCGGCCAGCAGGTTCGGCAGCGCAAAGTGCGGCAGCCGCACGATTCGCAGGCCGCGCACCACCCACGCCGTCAGCGCGCTGAAGCGGTACGCCACCACCATCGGACAGCGGCACAGCAACGCCTCGAGCGTCGCCGTGCCTGAGGCGACCAACGCGGCGTCGGCAGCCGTCAGCGCGGTGCGCGCCTGGCCGTCGAGAATCCGCAGCCGCACCGGCGTCGCGCGCGCGGCGAGCTGGTGCTCGAACGCCCGCCGCACCGTGTCATTCGCCATCGGCGCGATCACCACCAGGCCGGGGCGGCGGCTCGCCAGCAACTGCGCGGCGGCGATGAAAGGGGTGCCGAGCCGCTCGACTTCGCTCAAGCGGCTGCCCGGCAACAGCGCCACGACGGTCGCATCGGGCTCGATGTCGAGCGCCGACCGGGCGGCTGCGCGGTCCGGCTGCAGCGGAATCTGGTCGGCCAGCGGATGACCCACGAACTGCGCCTGCACTGCGTGTTCGCGGTAGAAGCCCGGTTCGAATGGCAACAGGCACAGCACCAGATCAAAGGCGCGGCCGATGGTGCGCACGCGACCCTGGCGCCAGGCCCAGACCTGCGGGCTCACATACTGCACCGTCAACAGCCCGTGCCGCTTCAGCCGCTGCGCCAGGCCGAGGTTGAACTGCTGGTAGTCGACGCCGATGAAGACGTCCGGCCGCCGCGCCGCAATGTCCGCGACCAGCCGGGCCCGCAAACGCAACAGCCGCGGCAGGTGCGGCAGCACTTCGAACAGACCCATGACGCTGAGCTCGTGCGCATCGGCCAGCGGCTCGCAGCCCGCGGCCCGCATCTTCGCACCCGCGACGCCGAGCACCTCCAGATCCGGGACACGCTCACGCAGCGCCTCGATCAGCGCGGCGCCGAGCGTATCGCCGGAACTTTCCCCGGCAACGATCGCAACCCGGAGACTGGGAGCCGGTGACGGGCTCCGCTCCATCAGCGGATCAGACTGCGTTCCGAAGCGGCGATGAATTCCAGCAGCGGTCTGAGTTCGGTCTGCGTCGGCGCCAGCTCGGAGAGCTGCTGCACCGCGACCGCCAACGGCAGATCGCTGCGGTAGAGCACGCGGTAGGCATGACGCAGATTGCGAATCTGCTCGGGCGTGAAGCCGCGTCGCTTCAGTCCCTCGGCGTTGATCGAATGCGGCACCGCCGGCTGCCCGATTGCGAGGATATACGGCGGTACGTCGCGCGTGACGCCCGACAGCGCCGCCGTGAAGGCATGGGCACCGATCTTGCAGAACTGGTGCACGCCGGTGTAGCCGCTCAAGATCACCCAGTCACCGAGCTCGACGTGCCCCGCGAGGCCGGCATAGTTCACCATGACGATGTTGTTGCCGAGCGTGCAGTCGTGCGCGACGTGCGTGTAGGCCATGAAGAGGTTGTCGTCGCCGATGCGGGTCAGACCTTGATCGGGCATTGCACCCCGATTGATGGTGCAGAACTCGCGAAACACATTGCGGTCGCCGATCACGAGGCGGGTCGTGCCGCCGGCGTACTTCTTATCCTGCGGTGCCGCGCCAATCGACGCAAACTGATAGATCTTGTTGTCGGCGCCGATGGTGGTGTGGCCATTGATCACCGCGTGCGGCCCAATCCAGCTGCGCGGCCCGATCGTCACGTCGGCGCCGATCACCGCGAACGGGCCGACCTCGACATCATCGGCCAGGTGCGCGTCGGGCGAGACGACCGCGCGGGCATCGATCACGGCAGACCCCCGCCGGCCTGCGGAATCTCGCGCTTGAGATCGGGCGCAATCATGATGTGCGCGTGCGCCACTTCCTGGCCGGCAACCGACGCCACCGTGGCGCACTTCCAGATGCCTTTGACATTGCGCTCAAAGTGCGCCTCGAGGATCAGCTGGTCGCCGGGCTCGACCGGCTTGCGGAAGCGAGCCTTGTCGATACCGACAAAGTAGAAGCGCGTGGTGTCGTCCGGCAGCTCTTCCGCCGACAGAAATGCCAGCAGTCCCGTGACCTGCGCCAGCGCTTCAATGATGATCACGCCCGGCATGATCGGTCGGTGCGGAAAGTGGCCGGTGAAGTACGGCTCGTTGTAGGTCACGTTCTTGAGCGCCCGGATGCTCTGGCCACGCACGCACTCGAGCACGCGATCGACCAGCAGGAACGGGTAGCGGTGCGGCAGGCGCAACATGATGCCGTTGATGTCGAGCGCTGAGACGTCAGTCATCGTCCGTTTCCTCTTCGGTAGCAGCCGATTGCGGGTCTCGGTCTGCCAGCAGCTTCAACCGCGACACTACCCGCTTCCAGCGTCGCATCGGCTCGATCGGTATACCGCTTGAATAGATGCCCGGCTTGCTGATCGAGCCCGACACCATGGCGAACCCCGTGATCACGACGTCATCGCAGATCACCAGATGGCCCGCGATGCCGCAGGCACCGGCGATCATGCAACGCGCACCGATGCGCGTGCTGCCGGAAATGCCGGTGCAGCCCGCGATCGCGGTGTGGGCCCCGATCTGAACGTTGTGGCCGATCTGGATCTGATTGTCGAGCTTGACGCCTTCGGCGATTACCGTGTCGCCAATGGCGCCTCGGTCGATGGTGGTATTGGCACCGATCTCGACATCATCGCCGATGACCACGGCGCCGATCTGCGGCACCTTGAGCCAGTGCACGCCATCGCGCGCATAGCCGAATCCGTCCGCGCCCAGCACGGCCCCCGGATGAATCAGCACCCGTGCGCCCAACCGCACGCGATCACCCAGCGTCACGCGGGCGACCAGCCGGCAGTGCGCATCGATGCGCACCTGGGCGCCAATCAGGCATGCGGGCCCGACCACGCAGCAGGGACCGATCACGGTGTCGCGGCCAATGACCGCGTGCGCCCCGATCTCGGAACTCGGATCGATGGCGGCGGCAGGATCGATCACCGCCGTCGGATGAATGCCGGGCCGAGGCGGCGGGTCCGGGTAGAGCAGGCTGGCGATGCGCGCAAATAAGGCGTGCGGGTTGCTGCTGACCAGCACCGGCACCGGACTGGCGGCAGCACTCTTGGCGTCCAGCACCACCGCGGAGGCGCGTGTCTGTGCCAGCTGCGCTGCCAGTTTTGGATTGGACAGGAAGCTCAGTGTGCCGGGGCCGGCCGAGCCCAGGGGCGCCACAGCCTCGATGCGCAGGTCCGGATCGCCGCGCAGCTCGCAGCCGAACCGTACCGCGAGTTCTCCGAGCGCCACGCTCATGATCGCTGCGGCGCGATCGCCGGTGCGCCGCTGCTACTTGGTGCTCTTGGGCGCAGCGCCGGGCTTGCTGGCGCCGGCGCCGCTGGAGCTGCCGGCGGCCGGAGCGCGCACCCCGTGCGCCTGCAGGGCAGAGAGCACCTGCGGCGTGATGTCGAGTACCGGACTGGCGAAGATGACGCCGTCGGCGAGTACCAGGTCAAATTTCTCGCCCTGTGCATAGGTCTGGACTTCCTCCACCAGCGCCTTCTGCAGCTTCGAGAGCTCTTCGTTCTGGCGGGCGTTGAAGTCATCCTGATATTCCTGGTACTTCTGCTGCAGCTCGCGATTGCCGTCGCGCAGATCCTTCTCCAGCTTGGTGCGCTGCTCCAGCGTCATGGTGGCGCCGTCTTTCTGCAGCGACTCCTCCTTGGCTTTGAGCGCCGCCTGCTGCGACTGCAACTCCTTTTGCTTGCCGGCAAATTCGCCCCGCAAGGCATCCTGAGCGACCTTGGCCTGTGGCGATTCCTGCATCAGCCGCGAATATTGCACCACACCAATCTTGAGGTCGGCCCATGCCGGT
>Ga0181516_10003045_pt1 | contig 11482 bp, 9 predicted proteins | sample PEATcosm2014_Bin_25_FD_121104 | JGI IMG/M metagenome (GOLD analysis project Ga0181516, IMG submission 121104) | Peatland microbial communities from MTU Mesocosm Facility, Houghton, MI, USA - PEATcosm2014_Bin01_10_metaG | ecosystem: Environmental > Terrestrial > Soil > Wetlands > Peat | place...
GAAACACTGCGCGCGCTGCGGTCTGTATATCCGACTTCAAGGCTTTGGGCGGTGCTGGAGCCACGGTCGAACACACTGCGCCGCAAGGTGCTTGAAAACGACCTGGTCGAAAGCCTTATGCTTGCCGACCATGTGGTGCTGGCGGGCGTTTACCAGCAGCAGCGCATACCGGAAGACGAGCGCCTGCATCCAGAAGACGTGGCGAAGGCGCTGAACGGGCGCGGCACCGAGGCTGAGTTGCTTCCCGATGTCGAGGCCATCGTCAGCGGCATTGCGCCGCGCCTGCGTGCAGGCGATGTGGTGGCCATACTATCCAACGGCGGCTTCGACGGCATCTACGAGAAGCTGCCTGCACGGCTCAAACAACTGCAATCCTGCACATCCTGATCGATCGGAACGACTGGCATGTTCTTTTCTCTCGTCTTTATCGCCAACATGGTCATCACCGGCATTCCCACGGCGCTCATGTTCATTCCGTGGTGCTGGCTTACGGGCAACGTACTGCCGCTCTACAAAGGCACTCGGTTCATGCTTTATAGCAGTTGCCGGCTGGCCGGGGTGCGGTTCGATATCAAAGGGCGCGAGCACGTACCAACGGACCGGGCCTGCATTTTCATGTCGAATCATGTGTCGAATCTTGATCCGCCGGCGTTGATTTCGCTCATTCCAGGGCGAACTTCGGCGTTTATGAAGCGGTCGTTGATGAATTTGCCCATTCTGGGCACCGGCTTCCGGCAGGGCGAGTTTATCGCTGTCGACCGCAGCGGGAGCGCCCGGGACGCACAGGAGAGTGTTGCCGCCGCGCAGCGCGTGCTGGCCAAGGGCGTGCACATCACCACGTTTGTGGAGGGCACACGATCGCCGGATGGCCGCATGCTGCCGTTCAAAAAAGGGCCGTTTTTCCTGGCCATGGGCGCAGGGGCGCCGGTCGTCCCGGTCTCGATTTACGGGACGGAGAGCATACTGGGCAAAGGCAGCTTGCGCATTCATCCCGGCACCGCGCATATCGTCTTTCATCCGCCGATCGAGCCGGGGGAGTTTGCAACGCGCGAGGAACTGTCGCAGGCCGTGCGCACCGTCATTGCTTCCGGACTGCCGGAGTGGATGCGGACCTAATCTGTGACCGCGCAGACCGACCCGCGGGGGATGAAACCGAGGATCGGAGCGGCGGTATCCCAGGTCTCAAAATCGAGACCTGGGGCACCCAGTGTGTTTGTCGATGTTAGAGTTTTTTCTTCCTGGAACCACGCAGTGCGCAAACCTGGCGTCTGTGGGACGCTCGAACGCAGCAAGAGCAAGTTTTGGTGGGCCTCATGATCGTGTCACTTGTGGTGCTTGTCGTCATTCTCATCTTGAGCGTTCCGGCGGCAATCATCTTCATCCCGCTGACCCTGATTACGGGCAAGGCCGCGCCACTCTATTACGCTGTCTGCTTCATCACGCGGACCGGCTTCGCTGTGGCCGGCATCCGTATAAAAGTTGAGGGACGCGAGCGGGTTCCGCGCGATCAGGCGTGCATCTTCCTGGCAAACCACGTTTCGAACCTGGATCCGCCGGCGCTGATTCCGCGGATTCCTGGGCGCACGTCGGGCTTTGCCAAGCGGGGTGTCTTCAAACTGCCCGTCTTTGGCTATTGCCTCAAACTGGGCCAGTTCATTCCGGTGGATCGCACGGGCGATGCGGCGACTGCCCAGGCCAGTGTCGCAGCCGCACGACATATTCTGGCCACGGGGCTGCACATCACTACCTTTGTGGAAGGGACGCGCTCGAAGGATGGACGCATGCTGCCGTTCAAGAAGGGGCCGTTCTACCTGGCCAAAGAGACCGGCGGCTTGTGCGTTCCGGTTTCGATCTCGGGCACGGAAACGCTGATGGCCAAGGGCAGCATGAAGATCAAGCCGGGCAAGGTGCGGATTGTGTTTCACGAACCGTTGAACCCGGCTGACTTTGCCACGCGGGAGGAGCTATCGGCGGCAGTGCGGAAAGCGATTGCCTCAGGGTTGCCGGAGTGGATGCGGGGGTAAACGGAAGAATCTTGGAATCGGTCAAACATTCCGTCGGGGCTTCATCCAGATGAAGAGCGTGCCTGTTAAAAGAAGCGGCACAATAGGCTTCAGCAGGGGCTGAAGCCCACAATTCTTTCTAATAGCTTTATCGGCACTACTGAAGTCGTGCCCTGATACAAAACCCCAACGTTGAGAGTTTTCCGCAGCCTGCGAAGCTCGCACCCTTCACCAAAGCGAATTTGTCGGGATATGCAGGTGTCCCTTACTCCACGATGGCGTTGTAGCCGTCGCCGAGGAGTTTCTGCTGGGTGACATAGGCGTCGTGGTGGTTGGCGAAGGGGCCGATCTGCACGTGGAGCAGGTTGTCGGACGGAAGCCGCCGCACCGTCACGGCATAGCCTCGGCGGCGCAGGGCGCTGACCAGCACCTCGGCGTCCTCCTGGTGAGAGACCGCGGCGATTTGCACCATCACGGCGAGCGCGGGGGCTACCGACGGCACAACCTGTAAGGTCCGCGCCGGGGGTTGGGCCGGCTGCTCCGGTGGCAGAGCCGGTTTGACAGCGGGATGGCTCGGATAGGTCTGTACAGACTGGGCAGATGCCGGCTCGGGGGTTTGCGTAGCTGGTGCGGCGGCAGGGGCTGGAGTCTCGGTGACGGGCACGCTGACCACGGCACGCTGGGGCTCTGGATTGCTTTGCGGAATTGCGGAGGGCTTGGGCCGGCCGGTGCCAGTGGCGAGGACGGGCGGTGTGGCGCCGTCTCCCTTTTGACCGGTGGCAGCAGGCTCGCCGGGACCATAGCGGCCCACGGCGAACCCAAGCCCGAAGAAAACTCCGCACAACAGGACCAGGCCAAAAAAGATGGCCAGCAAGGTGCCCGAGGACAAGGTGAGTTCTGTCTCGTGGCGTTGGCGGCCGCGCTCGAACTCCTCGTCTTCAAACACTCCGCGCATTGCCCGCCCTCAGCATCCCTGGATTCTCACTCTGCTTTGTCGGCCTGGATGGTTTCAGGGCCTTTGCTCAACGCACCTATTTTATTCAAGAGAGTGAGCAATTCCATGGGCAATGGGAAAACGATGGTGGTGTTCTTTTCGACGCCGATTTCGGTGAGGGTCTGCAAGTAGCGCAACTGCAAGGTCATGGGCTGCGTGGCCATCAGAGTGGCGGCATCCACCAGCTTTTGCGCGGCGTTGAACTCGCCCTCGGCATGGATGATCTTGGAGCGGCGTTCGCGCTCGGCCTCAGCCTGCTTGGCCATGGCGCGCAGCATGGTTTCGGGCAGGTCAACCTGCTTGACCTCGACCGACACCACCTTGACGCCAAACGGCTCGGTGCGCTGGTCGATGATGGTCTGGATGCGCAGGTTGAGCTTGTCGCGATGGCTCAGTAGTTCGTCGAGTTCCACCTCGCCCAGCACCGAGCGCAGCGTGGTTTGCGAGAACTGCGAGGTTTGATAGACGTAATTCTCCACCTTGATGGCGGCGTCGTTGGGTTTGACCACATAGAGCGTGACTACGGCGTTCACCTTGAGGGTGACGTTGTCGCGGGTAATCACGTCCTGCGACGGCACCTCCAGCACCTGCTGACGCAGGGAGATGCGCACCATTTGATCGAGCGGCCGGAAGACGAGAATGATGCCAGGCCCTTTGGGCTCGGGCAGCGCGCGGCCCAAGCGGAAGATGACGCCGCGCTCGTATTCCCGCAGGATCTTGACGGAATTGATCAGGTAAAGGACGACGATGGCAATCAGAATCAGAATCGGAATGGGTAGATCGGAACCGGACATTAGGCTTTCCTCACTCAGACCGGATTGTACTCCAGCCGCGCTCTAGTCCTGGCTCCGCGGCACTTGCGGTGCTGCGGCCGGGATCACGCGCAGCAGCATGTTCTCGTTCGCCACTATACGCAGGCGGGCGTCCTTCAGCACCGGCTCGGTGGCGACGGCACGCCAGATTTCTCCTTCGACCAGCACATGGCCTTCGGGGGTGAGCGGCTCCATGGCCCGCGCCATGCTGCCCACCAGCGCCGACGGCCCCAGACGCGACTTCATGCGGCGGGCGCGCACGGCCAGGCGGACGAGGAAGACAGTGATGAGGCCGAAAGCAAGACTCAAAGCGACAGCTACCCACGGGTTGACGGCCAACTCCGGCACCGGCGCGGCCACCAGGGTGAGCGTGCCAAAGGTCAGACAGAGGATTCCCGCCACCGCCAGGACGCCGTGGCCGCCGAACTTGGCCTCCAGCAGCAAAAACGCCAGCGCCGCCAGGAGGAGCAGAACCGCGGTATATCGGATGGGCAGCAGGTTGAGGGCGAAGACGGCCAGCAGCACCATCAGCGTTCCCAGCGCGCCGGGGACGATGGTGCCGGGCGTGTTGAATTCGAGATAGATGAGCAGCGCGCCGCCCACCAGCAGCAGCAGCGCAATGTTGGGATTGATGAGCCAGTCCAGCAGGTTATCGCGCATGGAGGGCCGCAACTCCTCGATGCGGGCGCCGGCCAGGTGCAGGGTCAGCTTGGAGCCGTCCATGCGGGTGATTTCGCGGCCATCGAGCGATTTGAGCAAGTCCCAGTCGTTGGAGGCGACGATGTCGATGAGGTGCTGATCCAGGGCTTCCTGGGCAGTGTAGGAGTGGGACGACTTGACGGCAGCCTCGGCGGCCTCGGCGTTGCGGTTGCGCTTGGTGACATAGGAGCGCAGAAAGGCCTCGGCATCGTTCTCGATCTTCTGGCTCATGGTTTCGTCGGGCTTGCCGCCGAATTCGAGGACTGGGTGCGCGGCGCCGGCATTCGTTCCTGGAGCCATGGCAGCGATATCCGCCGATTCCAGCAGAAAGAAGCCCGCCGAGCCTGCGCGAGCCCCGGCCGGCGCCACATAGACAATCACGGGAACCCTGGAACTGAGAATCGAGCCCGCCATGGTGCGGGTGGAGTCGAGCAGGCCGCCGGGCGTGTCAAGTTCGACCAGGAGGGCCTGGGCGCCTTCCTTGTTGGCGCGCACGAGGGCCCGGGTCAATTCGGCTTCCGTCACCGGCTGAATGGTGTCGGATAGGACCAGCTTCTCCACCAGCGGCTGTTGCGCAGGAGCAGCCAAAACGCAAGACAATCCCGCTGCCACAACCATTGCTGCCGAAACGGCGAAAACGCGCGTGTGCTGAAGCATGGCTTGCACCCTCAGGGCTTTCATTGTAGCCCTAGGGAACCTCTGAACAAGTTCCTCGCGGGAGTTCGTGCTCCCTCGGGGGCTAAAGCCCTCTTGGTATTTTGGGGCCTTCACGTACGGGCTGAAGCCCGTACCCTTCAAATCTTCACTTGATCGGAGTTTCCCTAGTTCTTCTGTGCTTCCCTGGCTTCGATCTGGCGTTGGAGTTCCTGCGCGCCGCGGTTGGCCGGGGCCAGCTTCAGCGCCTGGTCGACCTCGGCTTTAGCTTCGTTCACGTTGCCGGCGGCAACGTCGAGCCGGCCCAGAACCAGGTAGGCGTCGGCCGACGGAGTCAAATCCAGGGAAGCGCGGGCCTCTTTGCGGGCGGAGTCGGCGTCGCCGGTGCGCTCGCGCACCTGTGCCAGGCCGGCGTGCGCTTCGGCCTCTTTGTCGTCGGCCGCGACGGCGGAGAGGTAAAGCCGCTCGGCCTCGAGCAACAGGCCGCGATCGAGGAATCCCTGCGCCTGGCCGGCCAGCTTCTTTGCCCGGTCCTGTGCGGAAAGGGCGGCCAGACTGGTTGCTTCCACCTGGTCGAGCATGAGCGCGGCCTGGCGAAATGCCTGCGCGTCAAAGGTGCGGACAATGCGCTCCAGCGGATCGGCTTTCGGCTCGGCGCCGGCCGTTGCGTCGGGTGCGGCGGGGGTCTTCCAGGCCTTTTCCAGGCTCTGCGCCTCGCTATCGTTGGCACGGAGTTTCAAGCAGATGGCCAGTTCGGCGAGGGCGCCGGCTGTGTCGCCGTGGCGCTTGAGGCTCACTGCGAGGTTGAAGTGGTAGTCCGGCTTGTCCGGATCGGCTGCCACTGCCTGGCGAAAAAGCGCGGTGCCGTCATTGCCCCGGCGACTGACTGCCACTGCCTGATTGTTCAGAACTTCGGCCAGGGGCAGCACCCGGGCCACGCTGCCGAATGCCGCTTCAGCCTGGTCGTAGCCGCCGCCAAAAAGCAGGGAGAGACCGCGGTAGAAGCCTGCTTCCAGGGCGTCGGGGTCGTTCCGGCCCACGTTGCCAAAGGCGGCTGCGGCCTCGTCGTAGTGTTGTCCGCTGTAGTCCTCGCGGCCCAGCGCCATCCAGGCCGCGCTGAGGTCGGGGCTGAGCTTCACGGCCTGTTGCAAGTGGCGGAGGCGTTCTGCCTGGTCGGGCTCAGTGATGCCGCGGATGTACTGCTCGAACGCGTCCAGCCGCAAACCTGCTCCGGCGGCGACAAAAGTCTCTTGCGCCACGCTGAAGGCAGGGTCAAGTTGCCGCGTCAGCTTCCAGGCCAGCGAGTCGAAGACGGCGATCAGATCTTTCATTTCGCCGCGCACGGAAACCGGATCTCCCATGCGCAGGTGGGGCACGTCGACCAGACGCGCTTCAGCCACGATGCCGGCGCCATCGGTGAGATAGCTGCCTACCACGATCGAGTCGGCGTCCAGTGTCTCCGCAATTTTGAGGGAGCTGGCGCGGGAGGGATGAAAGGCCTGCGGGAAGCCAAGATGGTCGAGTGCGTAGCGGCGATCGGCGCGGCTCATGGGCGCAAAGCCGGCCGAGGCCAGGCGGCTGCCCAGGATTTCGGGCGCGGCCTCGCGAATCCACTCCAGGCTGGGCTGGCCGGTGCGATTGTCGAAGGGCAACACCAGCAGGATGCGGCCGCGGCCTTCCGTCCCCGGCTTGGCGGCAGGGCCGGCCTGTCCCTGCAAGGAGATCGCCAGGGACAAAGCAAGAAGGACAGGCAGAATGGCGGCGATGCCCGGCACGATCCGGCAAGAACGAAATGAAGTTGAGTTATGCACGACAGCCTGATTATAGGCGTTGGCAGTTGCCGCGGGGCGTGGGGCGCACGGCCACTCTATCGGCCTCTTGGGCGGAATGCGTCATTTGCAAACTGGATGAAGCGCTTCCAATCCGATAGCAGCATGTCGTGCGCGCCGGGCCGGACATAGTAGCGCAGCGTGTTGCCTTGCACGCGATCCACCTCGTAGGCGGCATCGGCCGGCAAGCCTTCTTTTCCGAAGAGCGTATAGACCGGCGTGGCCGCGACCGCTGCCAGGAATTCGCTTTCAGGGTCGGAGACCGCATCGCCTGCCGCGCTCGCCACCAGCAACGGGCGCGGCGCGATGAGCGACAGCAGCAGGTGGCCGTCGACGGGCAACTGCTCCGGCCGGCCGGTGAAGTGGTGGTAGTTGGCGCTAAACCAGTAAGGGAAGGCCATGTTGAGGTGGGTAATGGTCTCGCCGCCCTGCCGATGCGCCAAGCCCGCGCCGCCCTGGCCGGACTCGTTGGAGATGACGGCGGCAAAACGCTGGTCCTGGGCGCCGGCCCACAGCGCCGTTTTGCCAAAGCGCGAAAAGCCCAGGGCGATGAGTTGGCCGCCATTCACCGCGGCGTCCGTTTCGAGGTAGTCGGCGATGCGGCTCATGCCCCATGCCCAGGCGCCGATGGCGCCCCAGTCGTCGGCAGCCTGCGCCTTGCCGCGCTCGAAAAAGAGCGGCCGGATGCCGTAGGCGATTCCGGTGGCGAAGTCGGGTTCAATGTCACCCGCATAGGCGGTGGCGAGGCCGTAGCCGGAATGCACGATCTCCTCCACCTGCCACTGGCCGGCATCGGCGCCGCGGGTAGAGTCGGACGCCGGGTGCTGGAGCTGGCCCTTGAGTTCCTTGGGAATCTGGATGGGCTCGACGGCGGGGTCCGCGGTCCAGACATTGCTCACGTCGATGCCCGTGTCCTTCGACACGGATTGATTTCCGCTGAAGTTCAGTCCGACGAAGACAGGAACGGGACCAGCGGCGGCGGCCGGGAGATAGAGCAGCACATGGATATGGCGCTCGACCGTCCCGGCCCGCAGCGTGACGGTGATCTGCTTGCGCACCGCCGCGCCGCCCAGCGCATGCGGGTCGACGGAGGTGACGTGGAACTCCTGCTGCACCTTGCCGGCGGGCGTACGCCCGTAGACGTTCTCTTCGAAATCGCTGAAGATCTCAGGGCGGCGGACCTTGAGAAATTCCGCCGCGGTGGCGACCCGGACGCCGCTCTTCAAGACGAGTGGATCAGGCCACGCTGGGGCGTCCTTGGCGGGCGTCGCCTGCTGGGCCGGGCCATACGATACGCCGACAAGCAGCGCAAACAGGCAGCTGAGGGCCATGCGTTGGATTCGTTGCATTGCGTTCATATCGGCCTTTCCGAGTTATCGAGTCCGCGGAGACCAGGGAGAGCAGAACCAACAGAAAATGAGCGAGGATATTCTTGCTGCGAGGTTACACCGGACAGTGGGCCCTGGCCAAGAACGAGTACAGTCCTGATTGCAACGGCGGGGGGAGAGAGAAAAAGCAGGTCCCTCGATTCGCTGCGCTCACCGGGATGACAAGCCAACAAACTCAATTGAATTGGTCGTTTGGTTCCGCAGCGCGACTAGAAGAGGAGGCGTAGCTCGGTAACCAGGTTGTGGTCGTAGCTATGGTAGCGGGAGGTGGCGATCTGCATGCCGGCGTCGAACACGACGAAGGGATGCGTGGGCTGCCACTCCTTGCGGCGCACCATATAGAAAGCGGCCGGCGTCAGGAAGTTCTCCGTCTTGCCGTCGACGGGGCCGCCGAGGTTATAGAGAACGTTGTTTTCGACGTCGATCCACAGGTGCGGCGCGGCATGAAACTGGCCCGTGGTATTCCACTCGACGGCGCGGCCCTGGAGGGCGGTTTTGGCGGTAGGGAGCACGCCGTTGGCCTCCGTTTGCACGTTGAAGCGGCCAAAGCCCTTGCCCACGGCGAGCTTGGGGAAGTAGCCGCCGGAGAGCATTCCGTTCTGGATGGCGCCGGGCGAAAAGCTGCGGTAAAGGATGGCCGTGACGGCGAAGTCGCCATGTTGGGCGTTGCCGGAGGCGATGCGGTACTTTACCTGCGTAGCCGCATTCCCGAAACCGTCTTTGAGGGTAGCGGCGTGATTGCGAAAGTAGGAGGGCGGATTGAAATCGAACTGAAAACGGCGCTGGACGATCGCCGAGATCCCCTTGTTGTTGCCGTAAACGATGGTCTGGGAGCCGGGAGCATGCGAATTGGAGACGGAGAGCTTGATGCCCTGGCCCAGGCGGGAATCCGGCTGAATGAGCGGGCCCATCCACGCCGGCTGCACTTCGCTCATGGACGCGTTGTGGGAGCGGATCTGGTCAAGGAAAGACTGCTGCGCCGGGAGCGCACAGGCTGCGGCGAGGATGGCCCACACGGCCATGAGTGCAAAGGTGGATGAGTTTTTCACTGGTTCTGTATCCAGTTATATCGGTCGAAGTGCTTGATTCCCGGTGATCCGGGACACATTTGGCGACAAGAAAAGCTCGTGCTGCCTGCCTCCCTTCCAGAGGTTCGGCAACACGAGCTCGGGGTGGGATCGCCGAGTCAGCCAGGGCAATCCCACAGCGACGGCAACCGGGTTTTTAGAAGAGCATCCTCAGCTCGCCGATGCCGTTGTGGTCCAGCGCATGGTAATGCGAGGTTGCGATCTGCATGCCGCCGTCGACGATGAAGAACGGATGGGTCGACTTCCACTCCTTGCGGCGGACGACATAAAAGACGCCGGGCGTCATCAGGTTCTGGATTTTGCCGTCGTGCTCCCCACCGAAATAGAACGACGAGTTGCTTTCCACTTCAAACCAGAGCGGCCGGGTGGCGTGCATCTGGAGCACGTTATTCCAAAGGACGCTGCGCCCCTGGGCATAAATCTTGCCGGTAGGCATGGAGCCGCCGATGTTGGAAACCACGTCGAACTTTTTGAAGGTGTAAGCGCCAGAGATCATGGGACCGTAGCTGTCTGTGGCCGCGCCATTCTTGTAGCTGCCGGTGGCGAAGGTGTGGCTGAGCACGGCGGTGACGATGAAGTTGCCATGCTCTGCATTGCCCGACGCGATGCGGTACTTGACCAGGGTGGACATGTCGCCGAATCCGTCGAGGGCAGAACTGTTGTGCTGGATATAGGCAGGCGGAACGACGTCAAACTCGTAGCGATCGCCGCCGATGAAGCCATATCCTTTGCCGTTTCCGTAGCTGGTGGTCTCGGTGCCGGCCGAGGAGCGCGAGTTGGCGAAGGAAAACTTCGCGTACTGCACGAGGCGCGGATCGGTTGCCATGAGGGGTGTGATCATGGCCGGCTGCAGCTTGGTCATGGCGGCGTTATGGCCCTGGAAGGTGGACAGGAACGATTGCTGTGCGGAGGCCACAGACGCGCCCGCTGCGATGGCCACGGTCAGGGCCAGGTTGAAGATCGTCCGATATCTATTCATGGTGTGTCTCTCATTCTTGCCTGTTTCCCCGAAGCGACGAGTGATCCAGCGCACCCGGCTGGCCGTGACGCCCACAACGTGTCCAGTCTCTTCGAGGCCGCCAGGCCGCGCGATACAAAGGGCTTGAAAGCGCTCTTTGGCGGTGTATCGGCACTTGTGCGGCAACCCTTGAAGTCGAAGGGAATTCTGGTTCGATTTGAGCCATTACTTCGGAGACATGAACCTTTGCGCCGGGCAGGACGGCGCGATCCGGCAGGGTAGAATGGAGCGAACAGGATGACGCAACCTTCCTCAGCGGCCCCTCCTCGGGCCACTCGTTCGCACGGGGAACCGGAGTTGCAGGCTCCGGACCGGGCCGCGGCCGGCGCGGCTGCCATGATTCGCGTGCAGGGCCTGGAAAAGGACTACCGCACGGCGCGGGGCAATCTGAGTCTTTTCAAGGGGCTCGACTTCGCAGTGGAAGCGGGGGCGATGGTGGCCATTGTGGGCCAGTCCGGCGCCGGGAAAAGTACGCTTTTGCACATCCTGGGCGCGCTTGATACGCCCTCCGCGGGCACGGTATACTGCGCCTCTACCGATGTTGCCAAACTGAGTGCGCGGCAGGCGGCAGCCTTTCGCAACCGCGAAATCGGCTACGTTTGGCAGTTTCACTACCTGCTGCCGGAGTTTACGGCGCTGGAGAACGTAGCAATGCCGCTGTTGGCGGGGAACGCAAAGATGGGCCCGGCGCTGCAACAAGCGGCAAAATGGCTTGGCGAGGTTGGGCTGGAAGACCGCGCCGACCATCGCCCCGGCGAACTTTCAGGCGGCGAGCAGCAGCGCGTCGCCCTGGCCCGGGCGCTGGTGAACCACCCCCGGCTGTTGCTGGCCGACGAGCCCACCGGCGACCTGGACGAGGGGACGGCGGACCGGGTGTTTGAGTTGATTGAACGGCTGCATGCAAGCCACGGACTGACTTCGATCCTGGTAACACACAACATGGAATTGGCAGCACGATGTACGCGGGCCTACCGGCTGGAGAGCGGGCGGCTGAAAC
>Ga0181516_10003047_pt1 | contig 11474 bp, 12 predicted proteins | sample PEATcosm2014_Bin_25_FD_121104 | JGI IMG/M metagenome (GOLD analysis project Ga0181516, IMG submission 121104) | Peatland microbial communities from MTU Mesocosm Facility, Houghton, MI, USA - PEATcosm2014_Bin01_10_metaG | ecosystem: Environmental > Terrestrial > Soil > Wetlands > Peat | place...
CACGCACACTTCGTCCGTCCAAATCCGCGTGATGGAAAAGCAGCCGCCGCCCGTGCGCATCATCGTCCCCGGCCGCGTGTATCGCCGCGACAATGCCGACGCCACGCACAATCCCACGTTTCACCAGATCGAGGGACTTTATGTGGACAAAAACGTCACCGTCGGCGATCTCAAGGGCACGGTCGAGTTTGTTTTTCGCGAACTCATGGGCAGCGACGTGAAGATCCGTTTCCGTCCGCATTATTTCAGCTACACCGAGCCGAGCTACGAGATTGATTTCACCAACGCGCTCGTGAAGAAGATGGGCAAGGACTGGCTGGAGATCGCCGGCTGCGGCATGGTGCATCCGCAGGTGTTTGAGACCGTCGGCTACGATCCCGAAGTGTGGACCGGCTGGGCGTTCGGCTTTGGCATCGAACGCATCGCCATGCTCCGCTACGGCATCAACGACATCCGCCTCTTCTACGAAAACGACGTCCGGTTCTTGAAACAGTTTTAAGCAAATGCAAAACGAACTCGACATCGTTCGTGACGTTTCGCAACGGCTGGACGGTGCGGGCATCGGTTACATGCTGACCGGCTCGATGGCGATGAACTATTACGCCCAGCCGCGTATGACCCGTGACATTGATGTCGTCGTCGCACTGCGTCCTGAGCATGCCGAGCGCGTGGTGAAATTGTTCAGCCCGGACTACTATGTTTCCAGTGAGGCGGTGAGCAGTTCCATCGCTCACCAATCGCTGTTCAACCTCATTCACAACGAAAGTGTCATCAAAGTGGACTGCATCGTCCGCAAGCAGAACGAATATCGCCTCCACGAGTTCAGCCGCCGGCAGCGCATCAAAATTCAGGACTTCGAGACGTGGATTGTCAGCAAGGAAGACCTGATTCTCTCCAAGCTTTTTTGGGCCAAAGATTCGCGCTCGGAAACGCAGCTCGGCGATGTGAAAAACCTCGTCGCCACCGGCTGCGACCGCGCCTACATCGAACATTGGGCGGCGGAACTTGGTTTGGCTAACTTGTGGCAGGAAATCGCATGACTGACACCTCGCCCGAAATCGCCGAACTCGTCCGGCAAAGGTTGATGGCGCGCTCCGGCGAGGAACGCTTCCTGATGGGCGTGCGGATGTTCGACGCTGCACGCACAATGACGCTGGCCTCGCTGCCCGTCGGGCTTTCAGCGGAAGAATTGAAACGCCAGCTTTTCCAAAGGCTTTATGGTCAACCGCTGCCTCTCAAATGCTGAAGCTCCGCGAAAAGCCAAATCAGAAATATTTTTATGAGTCAGAAACAAATTCCAACTTACGACAGGTTAATGAATCCCTTGCTCAAAGCGTTGCGGGAGCTTGGTGGTTCTGGTTCAACAGATGAAATCTATCAGCGCGTGGCGGAAATTCTGAAATTGCCGGAAGACGTCTTGAGTGTTCTGCATGACGCAGAGACAAGTAATCAAACCGAAGTGCAATACCGTTTGGCTTGGGCGCGAACCTATCTAAAGAAATTTGGTTTTCTCGAAAGCCCGCAACGTGGGCTATGGTCGCTAGCAAAAAAAGCTGAAACAATTTCAGAGGTGGACACAAAACAAGTTCAGCGTTTTGTTCGTGAACTTGACCGTAAAGAAAAAGTCGCCAAACCCTCTGCCGAGCAAAACGACAAAGCTGAGACCGAATCCGAAAGGCCGGAAGAAGCAAAAGCTTGGCGCTCAAATTTGCACTCCATTTTGACCAAGACACTTTCACCGGCTGCTTTTGAGAGATTGATTCAACGGGTTCTTCGTGAATCTGGCTTTATTCAAGTTGAAGTTACTGGGCGCAGTGGTGACGGTGGCATTGATGGCAAAGGCATTGCGCGCATTCATGGATTCATGAGCTTTCACGTTGTATTTCAATGCAAGCGTTGGCAAGGCGTTGTTGGTTCAGCAGAAATTCGAGATTTTCGCGGAGCGATGGTTGGCCGTGCAGACAAAGGACTTTTCATCACAACCGGTTCATTTTCTCGCGACGCACTCAAAGAAGCTGTGCGCGACGGCGCACCACCGATTGATTTGATTGACGGCGACCAGCTTGCCGAGAAATTGAAGGAATTGAAATTGGGAGTTGTTACCGAATTAATTGAAAATGTTTCGGTGAACGAAGATTGGTTCAAGCAGATTTAATTTTCCCAAATGAAAGTCACCCTTAACTGGCTCAAACAATTCGTTGCTTTCAACTGGTCGCCCAGCGGCATTGACCGAAAAATTGCCAGCTAAACTTTATACGGCACACGGATGCCGGCGTCCTTTTCCGGAAAATCCTTCGTGTTGCGCGTGACAAGAATCCGGCCCAGTTCCTTCGCCGTCGCCCAAATGATCGCGTCCGGCAATTTTAGTTTGTGCTGCCGCCGGATTTTGATCGCGCGTTCGGCCACGGCTTTTTCCAGCGGCTGAATTTTGAACCGGGAAAGAAATTCCCGCATGACGGCTTCTTCTTCCGCATCGTCCGCGCCAGCCAGAACTTCCATCCAAGTCACGATGCTGATGGCGATCTCCTCGTAGTGGTCGAGTTCACGGCTGGCAGCGGGAATGCCGTTCAGATAGTCCACGAGGATGTTTGTATCGAAAACGGCTTTCATCACTTGCCCCATTCCGCGCGGAGTTTGGCTTCGTATTTCAAGGCGTTGACCTTTTTTTTCTTCCAAAGACCAAAAGCATTCCGGCCTTTGCCAGCCTGTTTTTCTAGAATATAGCAACCTACCGCGCGGCGGATGATTTCCGCGCGCGACGCTTTCTCCTGCACGCAAATAGTGCCGAGCGCCTCCAGTTGTTCATCGGGCAGTTCCACGATTGTTCTCATGGCGTCATCATGCCACGTCATCATCATCCTTGGCAAGAATTTGATTTCAAGCGTGGCGGTTTTAGCATTTCATTGCCGGACTATTTTGAAATGGAATCGTCCTAAACCAGGCGCCGGTAAAATTACCGGCAAGTTCTCCGCGTGAAGCCGTTTTTCTCCAGCTTACCGCGCAACCTCCTCGGCTGTTTCCAAGGGCGGATGATTCTCTGGCATCTGCTCTTCATCGCGCTCACGTTCATCCTCGTCCGCTCCGGTTTTGACTGGTGGTATTTTTCGGCCACGCGCGGTCCGGTGCTGCGCGAGTGGATGTTTCCCTCTGCACCGATTGGCGGACTGGTGCCGCTTGTCTTGCCACTCACCCTCATCATTACTGGCGCCATCGCCAGCCACGCACGGCTTTCCCTGACCGGCTGGGCCATCGGCCAGGCGGAACTCATCGGCTCGCTCCTTTCTTCGGCTTACAAGGCGTTCACCGGCCGCGTGCATCCGGACATGCATGAGTTGGGCACGGACATCAGCCACGATTTCCGCTTTGGCATGTTGCGCGGCGGGATGTTTTGGGGCTGGCCGTCGTCGCACACCACCATCGCCTTTGCCATGGCGGTCACGGTGTTTACGCTGTTCCCGAAACAGCGCTGGCTGGGCTGGCTGGCCATCCTTTACGCGCTCTACATCGGCCTGGGCGTCTCGAGCACCATCCACTGGTGCTCGGATTTCGTGGCCGGAGCCATCTTGGGCACGGTCATCGGCCGGGTGGTGGGAAAGCAGTTTTTGGCGGTTCAACCAAGCCAAGCCCCGAACTGACGACAACCATTTCGAACCGGTCCGACGTGTTTTGATGGCCCGGCGCCCATGCCCGTCCCAGTCCGTCAGGTTCCCGTCGAATGGCGAAAACCGGCTGCCGGCCGTCGGCGAAGTCCGAAAAATGGTCAAACCAGGCGTTTTTATCGCAAAATACTCAAAACAAGCGGCTTAGGAATCCGGGGCAACGCGCTGGGAATTCCCGGCAACGTCCTGGGAATCGGCGGCAACCGGCTGGGAATCTGGGGCAGCCTCCTGGGAATCCACGGCAACCCGCTGGGAATCGGCGGCAACGGTCGGGGATTTCCCGGCAGGGGTCGGGGAATTGGCGGCAACCCGCAGGGATTCCGCGGCAGTGGCCGGCACTGGGCGGCACAGCCTCAGGAATCGGCGGCAGGGGCCGGGGAATTTCCGGCAACGGTCCGGGAACCGGCGGCGACCCTGGGGGAATTGTTGGCACAGGCGCAGGAACCGGTGGCAGAGCCAAATTCCGTCCGGTTTGGTGCCGGCGCCCCCTAGTCAGCGTGGCCGGGTTTCCCGCTGGGCATAATAGTTACGGATTGCGCAGGCGATAAAATTTCTGTTTGGCGGCGGAGATGGCGTTGGTCACGACATACTGGCCGGCGACGGCCGACCAGTTCACCGGCGGGGCGAGATTGGTGGTGGAAAACAAATTGTATCCGGAGAAACTGGTCGGCCAGGTGACCACGACATTGGTGCCCGCCAGCGCGATCGCCAACATCGGTTCGACCAGAATGCTGAAGAGGACGCCTTCATCATGGTATCCGCCGGCCCAGGTGGTGCCATAAACCACGTTGCTGGACACGGCCACGCCGGCGTAAGGCCAGAATCCATCGCTGTTGGTGAAAGTAACCGGGTCATGCGCGCTGAAACTATGCAGGCTCACAAAACCGGTGCCGTCCAGGTTGACGGCAAAGACGGTGCCATTGTTTGCGGCGCCGCCGGCGCTGGTGGTGCCGTAAAACGTATTGCCGGCCAGCGCGAGAGTGCATTCGGGATAGGCGCCATCGGAGCCGCTGAAATAATACACCTCGTTGATCGCGGTGGCGTTGGTGTCGGTGGAGTAAAGGAGACCTTGATTGTCATCGCCGCCGGAATAGGTCGTGCCGTAAATCGTGTTGCTCACCAGGATCAATCCGCCGAACGGCCCGTTCCCGTCGTAGCCGCTGTAGAACGTATGCAGGTTCGTGAACGTCGTCCCGCCGGTGACGCCGATGCGGAAGAACGTGCCGCAGCCGATGTAACCGCCGCCGTAAGCGGTGCCATACAAGACATTGGTGCCAGCCAGCACCAGCGAGCCGTAAGGATGGCCGCCTTCGCTGTTGGTGTAATTGAGCAGCGCCTCGAAACTGTGGAGGTTGGTGAAGTTCAAACCGTTCGTGCCGATGGCGAAAACCGTGCCGGAGCCATAAAGGCCGCCGTTGAGCGTGGTGCCATAAAGAAGGCCGTTGGTCACGATCAAGGCCGCATAAGGGTTGGCGCCGTCGGCGTTCGTGTCGTTGATGGTTGGCGCGAACGAATGCAGGTTCATGAACCCGCTGCCGTTGGTGTTGATCCGGAAGATGGTGCCATTGGTCGAGGCGCCGCCGTAATACGTCGTCCCAAACAAGGTGTTGCCCGAAAGCAGCAGCGTGGCGACCGGCGTCTGGCCGTCAATGCTGTTGGAAAAACTGTGAAGGTTCGTAAAACCGGAGCCGTCGGTGTTGACGCGGAAGATGGTGCCGCAGTTGGAAGCGCCGCCGTATTCGGCGGCGCCGTAAAGCGTGGTGCCGGAGAGCACCAGTCCGGCATTGGGTATGTCGCCGTCAAAGTTCGTATAGTTCGGACCTCCATTCACCGAGAAGTTGTGCAGGTTGGTGAACACCTGCGCCGGCGCCGGAGAAATGACTGCCGCCACGGCAAGCACGATCAAAAGTTTTTGCAGGCATATTTTCATAATGGGAGAACCGTTGACAGAGACGCCGACAGCTTAACTATAAAGGGCAAATCCTGTCCAGTTTTCGCGTTCCACGACACGCTTCTGATTTGGGAGCGCGGCCTTCATGCCGCTTCCGCCGCGCTGGTCAGCGCCGGCCGCCGCCGGCTGAAGCGCGCCCGCCGCCACGTCAATCAGCCCGGGCGTCTCCCTGGCCATTTCTTCGGGTTCCGACTTCAGGGCGGTGGCCATCCTCGGCGCGGTCGTCGGGTTGTGGGTGGGAAAAGCCTTTTTGCGAATTGAGTCGCCGCCAATAAAACGCTATTTTCCCCGCCGACAATGAAAGTCACCCTGAACTGGCTCAAACAATACGTGGATTTCAACTGGTCGCCCGAGGAATTGACCGAGCGCCTCACCATGCTCGGCCTCGAAGTCGAGGGCGTGCAGAAAATCTCCGGCGCGTTCGACGGCATCGTCGTGGCGCAGGTCGTCACCCGCGACAAACATCCCAACGCCGACAAACTCTCGCTCTGCCGCGTCAATGACGGCACCGGCGAACGTCAGATTGTCTGCGGCGCCCAGAACTTCAAGGCCGGCGACAAGGTGCCGCTCATCCTGCCCGGCGCGTCGCTGCCCATGAAGCCCGGCGACAAGGAGCCGTTCACCATCAAGGTCGGCAAGATCCGCGGGGTCGAGTCTCACGGCATGTTGTGTTCGCACGAGGAACTCGGTCTTGATCCTGAAGCCATCGGCCACAAGAAGGAAGACGGCCTGCTCATCCTGCGCGAAGACGCCAAGGTCGGCCAGCCGTTCGGCGAATATCTCGGCCGCAGCGGCAGCGATGTGGTTTACGATTTGGAAGTCACGCCGAACCGCCCGGACTTGAACAGCGTCATCGGCATCGCGCGCGAAATCGCCGCAGTCACGGGCAATGTCCTGAAAGTCCCAAGTGTTCAGTTTTCAGTTTCAAGCGGCGTCATCGCTTCGCTGAACACTGAAAACTTGAAACTTGAAACTTCCTCGCTCATTTCCGTCCGCCTCGAGGACGCCGAACTTTGCCCCCGCTACACCGCGCGCGTCATCAAGGGGGTCAAGGTCGGGCCGAGTCCTGACTGGCTCAAGAGCACCTTGGAAAAAGTCGGCATCCGCAGCATCAGCAACGTCGTGGACGTGACCAATTACGTCATGCTCGAATGCGGCCAGCCGTTGCACGCCTTTGATTATCATCTCATCGCCAAAAGTGCGGACGGCAAGTCCACCATCGTCGTCCGCCGCGCCGGCGCCGGCGAAAAATTCAAGACGCTCGACAACCAGGAGCGCACGTTGACGAATGACATGCTCCTCATCGCCGACGAAACCAAAGGCATTGCCCTCGCCGGCGTCATGGGCGGCGCCAACACCGAGATCAACGGGCAAACCTTTGATGTCCTCATCGAGAGCGCCTATTTCACGCCGGTGAACATCCGGCGCACGAGCAAGCTCCTTGGCCTGCGCAGCGAATCCAGCTATCGCTTCGAACGCGGTGCGGACGTCGGCATCTGCGACTGGGCCAGCCAGCGCGCGGCGCAGTTGATTTTGGAAACCGCCGGCGGCCAGCTGGCCGAAGGCGTCGTGGACGTTCAGCCCGCGACGAAAGCGGAAAAGCAAATCACGCTGCACTTCGCCAAGTCGAAGGACTTGCTCGGCATCGGCATCTCCCACGCGGATCAAATTTCGTATTTGAACCAGCTCGGCCTGCAAACCGTGGCGCAGCAGCCGGGCGAATGCACGTTCAGCATCCCGTCGTGGCGCGTGGATTTGAAGCGCGAAGTGGACCTGATCGAAGAAGTCGGCCGGCTGTTCGGCATTGAAAAGATTCCCAGCACCCCGCCGCGCGGCGCGCTCGGCTCGAACGCGTTTGATTCGGTCTTTGACCAGATCGGCGAGGTCCGCCGCATCCTCGCCGGCCTCGGCTTGAACGAGGCGCAGGGCCAAACCTTGATTTCAAATTCAGAATTTCAAATTTCAAATGCCGAAACCGTCGCGCTCGCGAACCCTTTGAGCAGCGACATGAATGTGCTGCGTCCCTCGTTGCTCCCCGGCTTGATCCATTCGCTCCGGCACAATGTTTCGCGGAAAAATGATGACGTGGCGCTGTTCGAGGTCGGACGCGTCTTCACCAATGTGAACGGCCAGACGAAAGAAAATCGCAGCGTCGCCATCGCCATCACCGGCCAGCGCGCCCTGCCCTTCTGGAGCGGCGACGACCGCAACGCCAAGTTCGACGCCTACGATCTGAAAGGTCTCGTCGAGGAGATGCTGGAGCAATTCGGCTTGCGCGGCATCGCCTTCGGCAAACGCGCGGACAGCACGGCGTTGTTTTTGGAATCGGCGGCGGTCACGCTCGGCGGGAAATTGCCGCTGGGCGAACTGGGGCAATTGTTGCCCACGCTCGCGAAGAAATATGATTTGCGCGACGCGGTGTTTCTCGCCGAATTTAATCTGGATTTGCTCCTGTCCAAACAGAATCCGGCGAAGTCATTCAAAGCGCTGCCGCAATTTCCATCCAGCCGCCGCGATGTGGCGATGCTTGTGCCGGAAGCGACTACGCACGAAGCCGTGTTGCAAACCGTCAAGCAGGCCAAGGCCGCGAATCTCGAAACGATCGAACTCTTCGACGTGTTCCGCGGTAAGGGCGTGCCGGACGGGCAAAAGAGTCTGGCGTATGCCTTCACCTACCGCGCCGCCGACAAGACGCTGACCGATGCCGATGTTAACGCCGCACATGAAAAAGTTCTGGCTGCGTTGCAGGCGCAGTTGAAGGCGGAACTGCGCGCCTAAAACTCAACGCCCAGCGGCGGCATGGGACAATCCAGCGTCTCGGCGATGGCGCGGAGCAGTTCGGCTTCCGCTTCCAGGATCACGCCGTCCGCGCCGACCACGCGGGCGCTGGCTTCGATGAGATTTTTTTTGATGATGGGCACGGCCTGGACCAGGCGGTTCAACGCGGCGTCCAGATTGTCCACGCCGCATTGCGCCGGCGGCAGCAAGGCGGGCGGCACGTCGCCCGGCGCGTGCAGATACGGCGCGCCGGCGGCAAAGGCTTTTTGAATTTCCGCCGCGTCGCTGCTCCCCACGTTCGCGAGCGCGGACAAAACCACCGCGCAATCCGGCACCAAGGGCTTGATCGTGTAAAATTGGATCGTCGGCTGCCGCGTCTCGCCGAACTGCGACGCCAGATTGCGCAGCACAATTTTCTGCACGACGAATTCAAACAGCTCCACCTTGCCGTCGGTGCCGATGAGCCACTGGAGCGTCTGCGCGAACTGGCTGAACTGGCCGGCGTCGAGCTGCCGCAAGGCGGGCAAGGCCAAATTGACGAGCGGCAACCGCGCCCGGCGCGCGGCCGCGGCCACTGCCGGATGCAGCGCGACCGTTTTTTCGGAAACCGCCGGCGTCGCGCGGCCGGCCAGGCCGGCCAGCTGCGTGGCGCGCTGCGATTCGTCGGCGCTCAAGAGCAGCGCGTAAATCAAGGCCACGGCAGCGAGCGGTTCGCGCGCGGCGGCGCGGAGATTTTCCGGCAGCGAATTGCGCAGCGCCTCCGCGTATTGCAGATGCAGCGGCGTCGGGTTGCCCAGATTGGGCAGCACGGAATGGGAGCGGATGACCGGCGGCGCGGCGTTGTCCGAGGTGAGGATCGCCCCGCCCAGCATGGTGCCAAAAATATCCCGCTGCGCCGGAAACGGCGAGGGACGCCGGGGCGGCGGGTTGCGGGAGAGGTGCAAGTTTTCCGGCTGATCGTCCGCGAGCCGGTGGAATTTGCCGTCCCAGTTCGGATCAATCGCCTGGATGCGCGCGTCCAGCGGCGGATGCGTGGCCAGCGCGCCAAAAAATGAATCGGTCAGTCCGCTGGCGAAGAAGAGATGGCTCGCGTCCGAGGCGTGCGGCGATTCCATGAAGGAGCCGTAGCCGCCAATCTTCTGGAGCGCGCCGGAAAGGCCAGCGGGATTGCGCGTGAACTGCACGGACGAGGCGTCGGCGAGAAATTCGCGCTGGCGGCTGACGGCGGCCTGAATCAGGCGCCCGAAAAAAACGCCGAGCGAGCCGATGACCAGCAGAAAAATGCCGATGACCGGCAGCGGATTTTTATCGCGGCTGTTGCTGCTGCGCGCGTAAAGCAAAATCCGGCCAATGGTCGCGATGCAAAATATGCCGAACAAAATGCCGATGAGCCGGATGTTGAGCCGCATGTCGCCGTTCAGGATGTGGCTGAACTCGTGGCCGATGACGCCTTGCAGTTCATCGCGCGAGAGCTTGGTCATGCAGTTGCGCGTGACGGCGATGGCGGCGTCGCTGGGCGTGTGGCCGGCGGCGAAGGCGTTGATGCCGTCCTCTTCGTCGAGGACATAAACCTTCGGCATCGGGACGCCGGAGGCGATGGACATTTCCTCGACGACATTGAGCAGCTTGCGCTCGTCGGGGTTGTTGGTGTTGGAGGCGAGGAGCCGGCCGTTGAGCGATTCGGCCACCGCGCTGCCGCCGGCTGACAACGCCGCCGTTTTCCACGCGCTGCCCAGCAGAATCACCGCGAGCGTGCCGAGCGTAACGCCGGCGAACAAGGTGGGATTCCAAAACGCGACGGGCGATTGTGAGGCGTAATAGCTGTGGTGGCTTTTTGCCGCGGCGTAGAACGAAACGAAAATCGCCACGCCGTAGATCATCACGATCATCGAGATGACCGCGAGCGCAAAATAGATGACCAGCCACTTGGTCTTGCGGCGGGCGTGATCCTGTTGCGCGAAGAAATCCATGGAATTTACGATTTCGGATTTACGATTTACGAGCGCCTCGGCGATCCACGCTGCCGCGTAAATCGTATATCGCAAATCGTAAATAAATGACGAACCCCATCACGTGCCTCACAAAGGATTCACGAAAAAGAAACCTTCGGCGCGTCCTTCTGCTCCGGCTTGTCAATCACGAACAGCTCCGCCGGGCCGAAGTTGAACGTGTTGGCGATCAGATTGCTCGGAAACACTTCGCGGTCGGTATTGTAGGTCATCACGGAATCGTTGTAAGCCTGGCGCGCGAAGGAGATTTTGTTCTCCGTGGAAGTCAGTTCCTCCGTGAGCTGCATCATGTTTTGATTCGCCTTCAAGTCGGGATATTGCTCGCTCACCATCATCAGCCGACCCAACGTGCCGCTCAGGCCGGATTCCGCAGCGGTCAGATCTTTCATCGCGCCAGCCGCGCCGGGATTCGCCGCGGCGGCCTTGGAGGCGGCGTAGGCGATGTTGCGCGCGGCGGTGACGGCTTCCAGCGTGCCGCGTTCGTGGGCCATGTAGCCCTTGGCGGTCTCGACGAGATTGGGGATGAGGTCGTAGCGGCGCTTGAGCTGCACGTCAATCTGCGCGTAGGCGTTTTTGTAGCGGTTGCGCAGCGTGACGAGCTTGTTGTAAACGCCCATGATCATCACGCCGACGATGACGACCACGACGAGCAGGCCGCCGAGAATCAGCAGGGCAAGCATGCCCAGCGCGAGGGTTGCGGGTTCCGCCAGAATAATTTCAGTTGTCATAATGTTCCTTTGGTTAAGTTCCCTGATAGTTTTACCAAATCACGCCGCCGGGCAATGATAATTTCCAATCAAAATTGGAAGTCCTTGCGGACGGCCACCATTTTGATTTCACGGCACCACTTCCACGGGCATTCCGATCCAGACGAGTTTCACCAGATATTCCGCGTCCCAATTGGCGAGACGGAAACAGCCGTGCGATTCCGTGCGGCCGACCTGTTCGGGCACCGGCGTGCCGTGCATGCCGTAGCCGGGCTTGTCCAAATCGATCCAAGCGACGCCGACCGGATTGTTCGGCCCGGGCGGCAGAATCAATTTATGCCCGATGGCCTGCAACTCGGCGGACTCGGGA
>Ga0181516_10003048_pt1 | contig 11471 bp, 11 predicted proteins | sample PEATcosm2014_Bin_25_FD_121104 | JGI IMG/M metagenome (GOLD analysis project Ga0181516, IMG submission 121104) | Peatland microbial communities from MTU Mesocosm Facility, Houghton, MI, USA - PEATcosm2014_Bin01_10_metaG | ecosystem: Environmental > Terrestrial > Soil > Wetlands > Peat | place...
ACCCTCGCCGACCTCGCCCTCCGCGCCCGCACCAAGAAGCTCCTCCCCGAGGAAGCCTCCGGTTCCACCTTCACCCTCACCAACGCCGGAGTCTTCGGCGGAGAGTTCGGCACCCCCATCATCAACCAGCCCGAGTCGGCCATCCTCGCCATCGGCGGCCTCCGCAAAGAGCCTGTCGTCCTCACCGACGCCGAAGGCAACGACACCATCGCCATCCGCTCCGTCCAGTACTACTGCCTCGGCTTCGATCACCGCCTCATCGACGGCGCAGACTCCGGCAAGTTCATGCTCGAGTTCAAAAAAGTCCTCGAAACCTGGGACCGCTCACTCGTCTAGAGCATTCGATCAGCCCGTTCGAATCTGCTGTTCTGTTATTCCCCGCCCGCCCAGCCCAGCCCGTCGGTACCGTTGCCCGTAGCGATTGACCGCGACACCCGCCATGTCGTCAGGTCGATCTCGTCCACCCGATTGGCGCCCACGCACGAAACGTACGCCACCCCGCCGCCGGGCCGCGTCAACACCTCCTGCGGACTGGCGCCCACCTCGACCGTATGCGCCACCTTCATCGTCCCCAGGTCGACAACATCCACCAAATTCTTTGCAGGAATCGGCATCAACAGCCACCGTCCGTCCTTGGAGAGCGCAGCCCCGTACCCAAATCCGCTCAGCGGAACCCATGTCTTCACCGTGTTGGTCGCGGTGTCGATCACTGCCATTTGCGGCTTGGTCTGGTCGGCGGTAAACACCCAGCGGTCGTCATTCGAGATGGCAATCCGCTGCGTATTGCCGGAGATCGGAATCACGGCGAGCGTCTTGCGCGCCTTCATGTCCAGCACTGAAACCGTTCCCGGTCCAACATTGGCCGTGTACCCGCGCAGCCCGTTGTGCGCAATCGTGAACATGTGGCTCTCCGGCTGACCCGTCGGAATTGACCCCACAATCTTCCACGTCTTCGGGTCGATGATGGTGATCGTGTGGTCCAGCTCTGTGGACACGTAGAACATCCCATCCTTCGGCCCAAACATGGCGCAGTGCGGCCGCACTCCATGGTCGAATTCGATGTTGCCGGCAATCTTGTGCGAAGCCACGTCGATGACCACAACGTTCTTTCCGTCCGTTCCCGGACTGCCGACGCCGGAGTTTCCATAAATGGGCACAATCGCCAGCTTACCGTCGGGCGATCCAGCGACTTCGTGACCCGTAGTTCCGCCTTCAGCGACGGAAGCAATCACCGCTCCAGCCACCGGATCCACTATGGCCAGGCTCCGGTCGCCCTTTTGGGCAACCAGCAAACGGCCGTGTTGAGCAAGCCCTACAGGGACAGCGGCAGCCAACGCCACAAGGGGAAGCAGCAATTGAATTGACCTCAAGGGGACCTCTCACGAACTACGCAATGAATATATCGCACGGACGATTGAACAGGGAACGTCTCTGCGCCCAACCCCATGGGGACCTCCGCCGGAAGAGTATCGCGGAGCGGGTCCTCCCGGCAATCCCGGCGTAACCGCACTCCAATCGAGTATTCTTGCCGGCATGGGCTTGCCTGCCGGCGATCGGCAACTCGTGCAAATCGTCGACGCAGCGTTGGCCGACGCGGCGCGCCGGGCAGGTGCGTGGCTGGTCTGCCGCCCCGGCTGCACGCAGTGTTGTTACGGCGCATTCGCCATCAGCGAGCTTGACGCCCTCCGCCTCGCCGCCCGCATGGAAAAGCTGCGCTTCGAAAATCGAAGTCTTGCAACCGATCTTCAGCGCCGGGCCAGTGCATGGCTCCGCGAACACGGCCCCGTTTTTCCCGGCGATCGCGAGACAGGCCGGCTCGGTGAAAGCGACGCCGATCGAGCGCGCTTCGAGGAATACGCCAACGAAGCTCCCTGCCCGGCCCTCGACCCCGCTACAGGACGTTGCGACGTGTATGAGTCGCGCCCCATGACCTGCCGCGTCTTCGGGCCGCCCATCCGCATGGCAGCCGGCGTCGGCGATTCCGGCGCCCTGGGCCACTGCGAACTATGTTTTACCGGAGCAACCGACGCCCAGATCGCCGCTTGCGAGATGCCTGTTCCGCACGACCTCGAGCAAAATCTCCTCGCCGAATTTTCATCGCAAGGCGAAACCCCAACGCGAGGCGAAACCATCGTTGCCTTTGCGCTGCTTCGCTAACATCCACCGCGGCCCCGCTTTCCGGGCGTGCGATCCGCCTTCACTCCGCTGGCGGCGCGCAAGGCTCATCGGGACCTTCAAAATCGAACTTGCGAAGATTCCTCATGCACTCCGCCAGCGCCCCCATCAATGTCTCGCTCCATCCGCACGGATGAAACTTCATCGTTTTCTGATTCAGCTCGATATCGGCTTGGGCAAAAAACTGCAACTCGCTCATCTTTGGAGTCGCAAACTCCTTGATCGTGATGCGCGCCTCAATTTCACCCGCCGCATGCTTTTTCGTCACTGAGAAAAAGTGCAGCCGCGCCAGAGCCTCCGAGGGATCTCTCTGCACATATTTCCAATCGGCCATGAACGTAACCTCCGAGTCGCGTCTTGCGTTTAAGTGCCAAGTCTACCCGATCGCGGCCCGACGGTCCCACGGCAATCTCCGCCTGCAAAATCAAAATGCAATCCCGTCAGTTTCGCAACAAACCAGTTTTCTAGTGGTGCCGATTTGAAGGGTGCCGGCTTTAGCCAGCATATAAATCCGGCTGGAAACATTGCGGGCTTTAGTCTCTAAGGGAATGCGCTTTCAAACTTACCCCCACCAACCTGTTTCAGGAGATATTCGCTCGTCCTATAATCAAACGCCATGAAGGTTCTCGCGCTTCCCCTGCTCGCCCTGGCCTCTGCGCACGCATTGGCCCAGATGGCAATGGACCGTCCTGCCCAGCCGGCCAATGCAGCCGCTCCAGAGCAGCTGGGCACGGTTTCCTTTTCAGTTTCGTGCTCTGCAATCGTGCATGCGCCGTTCAACCGCGGCGTCGCGCTGCTCCATGACTTCTGGTACGAAGAGGCGCAGCGGCAGTTCGAGGAAGTTGCCAAGGCCGACCCAGGATGCGCGATGGCGCATTGGGGCGCCGCCATGAGCTACTTCCACCAGATCTGGAACCGGCCGGATGAGACTGCCATCGCCCACGGATGGGCAGAGATCGAAAAGGCGCAGGCGCCGCCCGCAAAGACCGCTCGAGAACGCGCCTACATCGCGGCTTTGAGCGATTTCTACCACCCCGGCGGCCAGAAGTTTCCTGAGCGCGTTCAGGCCTACTCCGAGGCCATGGGAAAACTTTACAGTCAGTATCCTGAAGATATCGATGCGGGAGCCTTTTATGCCCTTTCGCTGCTCGCGGCGGAGCCGTCCGACGACACCAGCCTGACCGCGGAACACAAAGCCATGGCGGTCCTCACGCCTCTCTTCGCCAAATTCCCTGACAACCCGGGCCTCGTCCACTACACAATTCACTCCTGCGACAATCCGGCCATGGCGGCGGATGGCGTAGCAGCGGCCAACCACTATGGCGAGATTGCGCCCTCGGGCGCGCACGCTTACCACATGCCCGGTCACATCTACGCTCGCCTTGGCATGTGGCCCCAGGACATCGAGGCCAATCTTGGCTCGGTGGTCGCCGCAAAAGCCGCGCAGGAGAAATACGGCAGCGGCATCATGGACGAACCTCATGCTTACGACTTCCTGCTCTACGCCTACCTGCAGAGCGGTCAGGATGCTCGCGCCAACTGGGTCCTCGACCAGACTTCGAAGCTGCTTGACCAGATCGCCGCGATGCCCCCAACGGCCGGTCATCGCATGGAGGGCATGGTCCCCTACTATCGCAGCAAATATGCGGTCTTCTACGCGCTGGAGATGCGGAACTGGAAGTCTGCGGCGGCGCTTGAACCTCCTGCCGGTTCCACTCCCGTAGTCGCGACGCTTTCGGTCTGGGCGCGCGCTGTCGCCCACGGGCATCTGCGTCAGCCGGAAGACGCGCGCGCCGATCTCGTCCGCTACGACGCCCTGATGGACGAGGTCAGGAAAGGCAAGGATTCCTATATGGCCGAAGACACCGGCTCGAAGATCGAGCGCAGCGAGGTCCTGGGTTGGGTAGCCTTTGCCGAGGGAAAGCAGGACGATGCTCTGAAGAATATGCGCGCCGCCGCCGACCTGCAGGACAAGGTTGGCCAGGGGGAAGTCGATATTCCGGCGCGCGAAATGCTCGCCGACATGTTGCTGGAGTCTAATCAACCGCAGCAGGCCCTCGCCGAGTATGAGGCCGCTCTGAAGCTGAGTCCCAATCGGTTCAACGGCCTTTACCACGCCGGGCTTGCGGCCGAGGCGGCGGGCAACAGGACAAAGGCCCAGCAGCTTTATTCCGCGCTGCTCAAGTCGACCGATAATGGCCTCCATTCCGAGCGGCCCGAGTTTGCGCACGCTGCGAGCTTTGTTTCTTCGCTGCAAATGGCCGCGCATTAACGCCGGCGCACACACACCTCGATTGTGTCGCGCGGCATTGCCGACCCAGGCGATGCCGTAAACTGGCTGTTGGACCTCCCAATGCAAACGCGCCCCTGCCGGGTTGAGATTCGCACCCGCTCCCTTGAAGACAACTATCGCCTTCTCGTGAGCCTGGCCCCTCCCGATGTTGATCTTCTCGCCGTCGTCAAGGCAGACGCCTACGGCCACTCGCTCGCCCTGTGTGCTCCGGCAGCAGTGCGAGCAGGGGCCCGGTGGATCGGCGTCACCAGCATGGAAGAGGGCATAGCCGCGCGCGCCCTGTGTCCTGCCGCGCGGATCATGGTCATGGCCGGCATCTTTCCCAACCAGGGCGCGTCCATCGTCGAACACAGCCTTACGGCTGTCATCTGGGAACCCGCGCATCTTGACAACCTTGAAGCCGCGGCGCTCGGCGCGGAGCTGCGCGCCGGCTCGCTCCCCGTTCATCTCGAGATCGATACCGGCATGAGCCGCCAGGGCGCCAACCTCGATGACCTGGCTCCAATTCTCTCGCGATTCGGGCCCGAGTCCCCTCTGAAACTCGAGGGAATCATGACCCACCTGCTCGCCGCCGACGAAGCCGACGGCCACGCTACACAGGAGCAACTTGCCCGATTGCAGCAGGCGCTTGGCCAGGTCGAGGCCGCCGGCCTCTATCCTGACTGGCTTAGTGTGGGCAGCTCGCCCGCGTTAGTCGGCGGCATCTGCGGCCCAATCGTTGCCCTGGCTGCCCGCCACGGCATGAAAGCCATGCTGCGCCCAGGCCTTGCGCTTTATGGCGTCACGTCCCGCTTCAACCCGCCCTTTGAATCCGGCGAGCCGCCGGCCCTCGTCGCCGCGCGTTCTCAACTGCAGCCCGTGCTCAGCTGGAAGACCGTCGTCATGAGCGTCCGCACCGTTCCGGCAGGCGCGGTCGTTGGCTACAACGGAACATTCGTCGCCACCGAGCCCATGCGTCTGGCGCTGGTTGCAGCAGGCTACGCTGACGGTCTTGTCCGCAGTCTCGGTAACCGTTTCAGCCTTCTGGTCCGCGGCGAACGCGCTCCGTTGGTTGGCCGCATCAGCATGGACCACGCCGTGCTTGATGTCACCGAAATCCCCGGCGTCGAAGCCGGCGACGAAGTTGTAATTCTTGGAACGCAAGGCGCAGAGACCATCACCGCCTGCGATCACGCCGACGCAACGGAGACCATCCCCTGGGAAGTCTTCACGCGCATCGCCGCCCGCGTCCCCCGTATCGCCGTCTAAGCCATCGGCTCCTGGAATCCATCGGCTCCTGGAATCCATCGACTCCTGGAATCCATCGACTCCTGGAATCCATCGACTCCTGAAATATCGATCGGGTGCCCCATCCTTCCTGCGTTTTGTGCAGGAAGGGTGGGATAGAAAAAACTCCAGGTCCGCCCCTTGGGATCGAAAAGCTAGAAGCTAGAAGCTAGAAGCTAGAAGCTAGAAGCAGAAGGCTAGAAGCCGCCCTCCCTCCCCGTCACCGTCACTTCCGGGCAAGTCGCCAGCCCAGTCGCGCCCTGCACAGCCTCGATCATCGCCTCAAAACCCATGCATGAGTTCAACAGCATGTGATAAAGCCCGCGCGAGCACCACTCTTGCTGATAAAACTTGCGGATCACCGCCGCGCGGCGCTTGTCAGAGGCGGCCAAGTGCTGGTCGGCATTCTGTGCCAGTTTGGGAAAGGCCTGCATGAACCAGTCGCGCTTGGCGCTGGCCGTTGCATAGACAAATACGTGAAAGCACCCCGGCTGTCCGGCCAGCGCACAGGCCGCGCCCCGGCCCACCAGAACGCAGTTGCCCTCCTTGGCCGCGTCCAGAATCTCCTGCTTGATCAGAGCCAGCATGCGCGCGGAATCGAAGATATGCTCCTCCCCGATTGCCGCCATCGAATAACCCGAGTCATGCCAAAAAACCTTGCCATAGCGGTAATACCAGGGATCGAGCCGCTCGTCGAGTTTGGCGGCCATCTTGGGGTCCACGCCTGCCAGGCGCGCCGCTCGACCCACAAGTTCCGAGTCCAGCAGCCGCCACCCAAGCTTCTCGGCAAGATCGTGCGCAAACTCCCCGCCGCGCGAACCGTACTCCCGCTCGACGGTAATTACCTTGATGGGGCGATGCATCATGGCAACGGTTGACCTCCGCGAATCGAGCATACAACGGAATTCACAAAGAACAGAATAGGCGCGGAAGAAATTTCTCCCGCGCCTATTTTTGTTCGTCCGAAGTAAGTTCGTTCTTACTGCGTAACCGGTTGCGCCGGCAACGCCTTGGGCGTCTTCAGGTGGCGTGCATTCGGCGGCGCTGAAATGCTAGGTGCCATCGGTGGGTTGGGAACTACCGGAGCCGCCGGAAAAGCCGGCCCTTTCTTGATCCGCAGGTCGCCGTTGCTCGAGCTCAATACGATTCTCGAACTCCCCGAACCGATCCGCCCGCTCACCGACTTGTCTTCATCGCCGCTCACGGTCAGGCCAAACTCCGACACAATGTCTCCGTTGTGCGTGTGGCCGTCCACCGTGCCCGTTGCGTTAGGCGGCAGCGTCAGCTCCACATCGCCTTTGCTGTTCTTCGCCTCCACGTTGAAGGGCCCTGCCGGCTCCACTGAGACGCGGCCGTCGCGGTCTTCCACGTAGCTGTCCCCATAGATCTGGCTAAGGTCAACGTCCTTTGAGCGCGTTACCACATGCACCAGGCCTTTGGATTCGTTCACGTGCAGATTGTCCGAGTCGAATGTAAGGTCGCCAGGAAGTTCGGCGATCTGCACGTCGGTGATGGACGTATGCACGTTTACTGGCCCATTCACATTTTCTACGTGCACTTCGCCGAAGATCTGCCCGTTCATTGAGACCCGGCCTTTGATCTCGGAGAGAGTGAAGTCGTTGCAGTTTCCGTCCGCCGTCAAATCGCCGTCCACCTGGTGAGCGGAGAAATCGTTCTTTCCGTTGGAGAAGTGTACCTGCACCGAACCCGCAATCGCATTCAGATGCGTGTCCCCATGCGCCGTGCTCACGGTGACGCCCGCGCCCAGCCCGGCCGCGGTCACGTCTCCCCTGCCCGCGTTCACCGTAATTCTTGCAGTTTTCGGCACAGTCACCGTCAGGTTAAGCCGTCCGTTGTTGTTGCTCTCTGACTTGATCAGAACCGCGTTGCCGCTTACCTTCAACTGGGCCGCTTCGGCGTCGAAGATCTTCTTCGCATCTCCGTCCGAGCTGGCGAAGGCTTCTTCATGCGCCTCCACATCCACATTCGGTCCGTCGCCCGCGGTCACGCTTACATCTCCGCGGGGATTCTCAATATCGATCACGGAGTTGGCGGGAATCTGCGCATTCAGCCCCTGCTGATCGAAATCGTGCTCAGGCATGCCGAAGGTGTTGAAGAAGTCGCCATTTTCGTTGCCCAACTGGCTGAACCAGGATCCCACGTGGCTCCAGCCAGCAGCCCCAAAGCCCATCAGGGCCAGCAATAGGACGATTCCTACAAAGCTGCCGCTGCGCCGCACCGGTGTCTCCCGGCGCAGGTCCAGCGCCCACTCGGCCAGCAGGCCAAGGCCGGCGCCGATCAGCACCAGTGGCCACCAGCGCCCATACCAGGTCCAGAACTGCGTACCGTTGACGCAGCCGCTAAGCACCAGCAAAGCCACTACGCCGACCGCAATCAAAATCACGGGGCCAACAATCGACGGAACCCGCGGGCCGTACCCTCCGCCGTAGCCCGCCTTGTAGGCGTACCGCTGGGCCTTCCAGGCATCGCGCTGGGCGCGCCAGGCAGCCCGCTGCTGCTCGCGGTACACCCGCCACTGAGTCTTCGGATCGTAGGGTGGATACGGGGGCGGCGCTCCGCCGCCCGGAGGCGTATTCGGGGGTACGCTGCTCATGATTGTCCTCCATCGGGATCTTTCCCGAAGTCGTGGGTCGCAGCGGGGACGATTGCCGTTGATTGTCCTGGGTATGCAGGTGCGCCCGCACCTGTGCTGCCCGTGTTCGGCCACGACTGAAAGCCACCCTCCGAGGCCAGCGCCGCCCGCTCAGCAAGCAGCAGCAGCCCCATAAGAATAAAAAGCAGCGGCCAGAACCAGCGCCAGAAGCTATGCAGAACGCCCGTGGAATGAAGCAGGGCAATCAGGCCAATGAGCAAAAGAATTGCGGGGCCGCGCAGGCGGCGAATCAGTATGTAGCGGTTCATTTGGACCCTCCTTGCGACTCTCCGAGGCGGCGTACGACCAGCCACACACCCAGTCCAATCAACAGCACCGGCCAGGTGAACTCGAAGATGCGGTCGGTAAAGATATCAAGCTGCCCCAGCAGAAACAGCAGCCCCAGACCAATCAGCACAATCGCGCCGATAGGCTCCTTCCGGCGCCATCCCCTGGGCGGCACTGGAGGAATCGGCGGTACCGGCGGAATCGGTGGCACGCCCGGATCCACATAACCCGTTCCCGGCGGCGTATACGGAGTCTGGTACGGACCCGGCTGATAGGGCGCTTGCCCATACGGCGTCTGCTGATAAGGGGGTTGATAGCCGGCGGCTGCAGGATCCTGCCCCGGCTGTCCTGTTCCGGCCGGGCCCTGCCCCACCGGACCCCCGCCTGGCGGTCCTTGGTATTGCGCCCGAGAGCCCGGATTGATCCAGCCCCCCACCTCATTCAAACCCAGAGGATCGGGCAGAGGCTGGCCATCGCGGCGAGCCTTCGCCGTGTGATAGGCCTCGAACGCCTGGTAAACAATCCATGCCGCAATGAAAATGCCGAAGATTCCGTAGATATGGGCGGCGCTCACCAGCACCGCGAAGATCACCACGTGTACCAGGCCCTTGATGAACTGGCCGTTGTACATTGCGCCTACGCCCGGAATCAGGCCCAGCACCGCGGCCGTCGAGGGACTCGGCGTACCCGCGTGGGGGCTCGCAAAGGGCTGTTGATAGCTATTCCAGGCCGTCCAGCACGGTTCGCAAAGAATCTGCCCCCCGGCCGCGTTCCGCACGCAGCCTGCGCACAGTGCTTTGCCGCAACTCTGGCAAAACGCGGTCGCGTTTACGCCTGTGTGATTTACGCAGTCCATACGGTGCTCCTTTCACGTGCTTCCATTCCCGTCGTGCCATTTTGGAGCCGCCGGAATGCGCGGGACGTCCCGTCAAACCTCAGGGAAGTTTCAAAAAAGCCACTGGATTCGTCCTGCCCCGGCCCAGTTGCCGGTTTGCCCGACTGTTGCAGCGGGGGATCCATGCGGGATCCCCCGTCCTTGTGGCCGGGGTTCTGTTTGGATTCGCCCGGCGCCGCATCTTTCGGCTTCGGCTGGCTGTTGTCGCTGCCCTGGCCTTCGCCTTCTCCGCCGCGGCGCAGCTCCCGCATCCTCGACTCAACCTCGTACACAAAACGAAGGTGGTCGTAATACCGGACAATCGGAACCGAAGCCGTCATCAAACGCCGCTCCATGAACGAGCGCACCGCCGTCGGTCGAAGGTTGGCCAGGCGCAGGCTGCTCAGCCGGACACCCGTCAGGTTCAGTGTGAGTGCCAGCGAGAAGAACGCCATCGCCGCCGTCATCAGCAGCCGAGGCTCGGCAAAGCGCCGAATCTGTCCTGCAACCCCCGGCCTCTGCCACGCCGGTGGCATCGGCAACGCGTCCCCGCTCCCTGAAATAAGCCCGTAGCCCGCCACCTGTCCCGGTCCGGTCTGTGCCAGAATCTTATCCAGCAGGCCGGCCGGGACTTCTGGTTCCGGGGAGAGAAACTCCAACCACTCGCGCCCCTTCTGTGCTTCATCGAACAGTGCCGTGCAGGCTGAGCAGCTCGCCATGTGTCCGGCAAATGTCGTTTCATCCTCGGGCTTCAATTGCCCGTCCAGCGCGTCCGCCAAAAGTGTCTCCCAATGCCCGCAGGCTGGAGAGCTCGGAATGTGTGCGCGGTCTGCCATGGTTACATCACCTCCCGTTTATTACGTTCCAGCAGGCGCGCAAGTTCCGCGCGCCCTCTGCTGATGCGGGACTTTACCGTCCCCTCGGGGATGCCCAGCACCTGGGCTATTTCCTTGTAGTCCATATCCTGCAAATCCCTTAGAATCACAGCCTCGCGCAGTTCCACTGACACGCGCGCCAAGGCGTTTTGCACCATCGCTGAAAGTTCTTTCTGGGCCGCTGATTCGTGCTGTGAAAGCCCTTTTGAAGTCAGCCGGTCGATCGGCTTCAGCTCTTCAACCGACTCCCAGCCCTCGTCCAGCGATCCGGTCGCCCGCTGGTTCTTCGTACGGCGGAAGTTATCCACCAGCAGGTTGCGGGTCATGGTCGTGATCCACACCTGCAGGCTGCCGCGCGTCGTATCGAAGCTCGCCAGGTTCGAATAGATCTTGAGGAAGACGTCTTGGGTCAGGTCTTCGGCGTCAGACACGTTCCCGGTAAACCGGTAGCAGAGCCCGTAGACCCGCTTATGATGCGTGCGCACCATCTCTGCCCAGGCGCCAGAGTCTCCATCCATGCAGCGGCGGACGATTTGGGACCAGTCCATCTCGAGCGGTCTGTCCAGCGGTCTCACCTCCGTCTGCGGCTGCGGCTGAAAGGTGGCCGGGGAATGGGCGTTTTCGCTTTGCGCATCACCGGCAGCGGGCGTCTGTCGGACGCCAATCTCCAGCGCCTCCATACTACGCCGGGATGGCTGTCCAAAAGGCGCCAGCCCCGTCACGCTCCAGCTTAATGTACCCACGCATTGCATAGGGGCCTATACGCAAGTTTTTGAATGACGGTTCCGTGGCTAGGAAACGGGCGCCCCCTTCCGGCAGGGAGCGAAGGAAAATAGCTCAGGGTGCAACCCTGGGTTAGGTTGATGAAAAACCCACGGACTTGAAAGGGCACGGATTTATCCGTGCCACAAGTCCCGCAATATGAGGCCGGCTTTAGCCGCTGAGCGACTGTCTGTTTTGTCAAGAGACAAGTTTGCAGTCGGCCGAAGTGTCGCTGAGTTTTTTCAGGCATGGCGATCTTTCCGCCCGATGGAACAGGCACGGACC
>Ga0181516_10003049_pt1 | contig 11471 bp, 10 predicted proteins | sample PEATcosm2014_Bin_25_FD_121104 | JGI IMG/M metagenome (GOLD analysis project Ga0181516, IMG submission 121104) | Peatland microbial communities from MTU Mesocosm Facility, Houghton, MI, USA - PEATcosm2014_Bin01_10_metaG | ecosystem: Environmental > Terrestrial > Soil > Wetlands > Peat | place...
ACCGCGCGCAGGAGTCAATGGCGGCCGAAGGCCGTCCGCGTAGCGGACGCGAAGCGCCATTGACGCCGAGCACGGTTCGGGCATCCACCGGGCCCGTCGAGTCGAGATGTGTGAATATGCTAGGTCGCCAGAGTGGGGCAGACGGTCGTGCTGCAAAGTCCAAAGCAAACACGAAGCAGAGCGGCGGCGTCGGTTGCGCGCTGGCGCACCGACGCGGCGTTCAGCGCTTCCGCATAGAGGTTCTGGCGCCCTCTGATAAGGGGAGAGATAAGCGCAAACGGTCGTCAATTTGTGTTCTCGAAGGTCTGAAACCACGGCGCGGCTGCCGCGCATGGCGAGGTTCCGCTCGGGTCGGACGCGGCTGGCGTCGATCCGCGGCTCGCAAACGTGGCTGACCGTCGCCGCCAATGTCTCAGTCGGGACACCGCGAGGCGGCGTCGGAGCGGATTGCGAGGCCGCCCCTGCAGGCGCGCGATCGTCAGCGCCAACGGCGCGTAGCGCCGAGGAAAGCCTCGCGGAGCGCCTCGATATTGCCGGGGTCGAACAAAGCCTCGTGGTCGCCGGGTATCTCGACGATTTCGATGTTCGGACAGCGCCGCCGCCATTTGGGGTCGTCGCCCGCGGTCTGACCAATCCTCAGAAACGCGCAGGGAACCGACAAAGGGGCCGGATCACGATCGAGCAACGCCATCCAGGGCGCGACTTCCCGCATCAGCAGCCGCATGCTCAACTCAGCCTCAAAAGCCGGATTGCGAGCGAGGGCGGCGCGCAACCAGCCGGAGTTTTGGAATCGCCGTAGCAGCATTGGCGCCCGACCTCCGGCCAGCCGCATGAGCGCCCGCCAGAACAGCGAGCGCACGAAGGCCGATAGCCGCTCAAACGAGCCTTGGCGTAGATAGCCCAGCGCCCGGGCGAAATGACGCCGGCCCCAACCCGGCGTCGCCGCGGCGGTCGTGACCATAAACGAATCGACCGCGCAGAGGCCCGCAACGTCGCGACCCATCGCTTGCAGTTGCAACGCGACGGCGTAGCCAAAATGTCCGCCGAGCGAGACGCCGATGAGGCCGATCGAGCCCGTGGGCGCGCGGCTTGCGATGTCGGAAGCCAGCTCGCGGATCAGCGCGTCGGCGCTGAAGTCCGCCGAGAGGTAACGCGTCCATCCCGGATAGCGGATCACCGACATTCGGCTGAGGTCCGCATCCGACGCGGCGAAAGCGGCGACATTCGGCGCGCCGCCTCCCGCGCCGGGAAGAATCGCCAATCCAAATGCGTGAGCTTGCGCCGACGGGCTCATGCGAGGCGCCTGCAAATTGTTCGAGAAGCATATTCGGCGCCGACGACAAAACGGAACATCGGGCCGAAACTCATCGCCGAGGCGGGACCGACGAAGAACAGGCCCGGCGCCGAGGATTCGAATGTCGCGTTCAGTTTCGGCGCCCGTTCGAGCCGCGCGATCGTTCGCCGCAGATCCGCAGAGAGAAACCCGAGGCGATCGACGTCGACGACATAGCCGGTTCCGGCGACCACATGGTCGACGAAGAGCTTGCTTTCGCCGCCTTCCTCCCGCCGCCGCAGGGTGAGGTCGACCCCGTCCGCGCTGGGACGAGCCGCCGTCACGGCGACGCCGGCATGGATCGGGATCTTGCCCACGACGCGAGGGCGCAGCCACCATGCGCCTTCGGGGGGCAAATGCGTCTTGACGAACTCGGTTCGCCAGCGATCCGGCAGTCGATGGGCGAGGCCGGCGAAATGAACCAGCGCCCAGGCTTTCGGGCCGGTTCCGAGCCCCGAGATCGGCGAACGCAGCATGCGCCAAAGCGTGCGCCGCGGCGAGACGCGGGTCTGCCAACCGACAACCGGCTCGCGCACGATCAATTGCGCCTGCGCGCCGACCTCGCGCAGCAGGGCGGCCGCCTCGAGAGCCGACTGGCCGCCGCCGACGACCGCGACGCTGCGCCCCTTGAAATCGTCGAAGGCGTCGATCTTCGAAGTGTGCGTCACCAGGTCGGACGGCAGGGCGGCGAGGACCGAGGGGATTTCGGCGTAGCCGGCCAGGCCGGTCGCCACTACGACGCTGCCGGCGGCGAGCGCTTCGCCATTTTGCAGCGTGACCGCAAAACCGTCGGCGCTTCGTTCGACGCCCGCGACGTCGACCGGTTCGACCCATGGCGCGTGCGTCTGTTGAAACCATCGGCCATAGTCGACGAAATTCGCGATCGAGCAGGGTTCGAACGTCTCCAATCCGCGAGGCGCGTTGTAGTCGGCGAACGTGAAGCCGGGCGCCGGGGTCGAGATGTTGGTGCCGAAGCAAAAGGACTTCAGATTTCTCTCGCCCCCGGCGTCGGCGATCTGCGCCCAAAACGCCATCGGGCGGCCGAATATCCGATGCCGAACTCCGCGCGCGGCGAGGTGAGCCGCCAGCGACAGGCCATAGGGCCCGGCGCCGATAATCGCGACATCTCCGCGGCTCACGACGGCCTCTTGGCGACGCGGGGAGCGGCCGCGGAAGCTCGCCGCGTCGACCCGAGGAAGCGCGGGATCGCTTTCAAACCGAGGCAGGTCTCCGAAAACGCGTGGACGATCCCCGGGGCCCAATCGGCCCGGTCGGCGACCAAATCCACAGCGTGCTCAGCGTGCAATCTCATCCAACCGCTCCAATATTCACGTTCGGCGGATGACAGGCCGCCTCTCAGTCTCTGAGCGAGCAGGATCGCTCTTAGCGTAAACCCGTCATAAATCGCCGCAGGTTGTCGTTCGTCATAAGCTTTCGCGCGCTCTACGGCTTCTCGCAGGGCTCCGGCCTCGCCCATTGCGTCGAGACAGGCGAACAAGGGCAGCGGCATCGCGCGGCGAATGTCCATGCCGACCTGATTGTACAATCGCGGATTGAAATCGATCAGCGCCCATCGCCCTTCCGACCAGATGAATTCGACCTCGAAAACGCCGAAGTAGCCAAGTTCGCGGCAAAGCCTTCGCACCGCTTCGGAGAGCTCCGCATCGGCCGGCAGCGACTCGAAGCAAACGCCCACCCCCGTGTCGCGCAACCGCTGAAAGACCTTCGCGCCCCTTCGCGTGACGAACAGCTCGCCGCTTCGATCGAGGAATCCAGTGATCGACACTGCGCTCTGTCCGCCGCCGATGAACTTCTGCAGCAAAGGCGTGCGTGCGTCGGCCATCGGCGGCCCGTCCGCCGCGGACCGCATTTCCCGGTCGATGAACGCGGGCAGCGCATGCGTCAATTGCTCTTGGGAATGAACGATCACGCCCTTGTCGTTGGCGACGCGATGAACATGGGTGCGCGGCTTGATGAGAATCGGATAGGGCAGCGTCGCCGCCAATTGCGGCAAGTCTGAAATCTTCGCGGGATCCCAGATCGGCGGAACGGCGATCGACACGCTCGTCGCCGCCGCGGCGAGTTCGGCCTTGTCGAGGATGCGTCGAATGGTTCCGATCGGCGGCTGATAGACACAGAAGCGCTGCGCGAGAAGGTCCGCGTTCTCAGAATAGAGCCACGCGGTCTCGTCGGAAGTCGGCAACAGGATCTGCCGCGGGCAGGCCGCGCCGATCTGCATGAGGCGATCGAGAAAACGCCCCGAATCGGATTCGCGAGGGACAAAGTGCGCGTGTTTTGTATAGCGCGACCAAACAGACGCCGAGAGATACGAATTGAACAACACTCCGACGTCATAGCCGCCGGCTCCTAAGCAGCGCGCAGCCGCAATCGTCCCGCCCGCCGAGGCGGACGACAAGATCACGGCGAATGGCTTGCGTGCGCCCAACGACTGCCCCTGTCCGTTACGGCAAACTTCCGCGCGGCTCGGCCGCGTCTTTAGTTGACATCCCCCAGATGGAAGCTGGTTTCAGCCCCAGACTGGGCCATACCGGCTTGTCACTCAATCCTGAGGCGACAATGCGCTGTGACGGTGGGCGCGGTGCCGGACCGACGCCCCTTTCAGGGCCGGGGTCCGTCGAGTGTTCGCTCATCGAGACGCGTCTTTCCTCTGAGTTGGAGCGAAAGCATGACAATCCAACGCGTTACGCCGTCGATAGGGGCGACGGCGGCCGCAATTCTGCGATCAGCGGTAGAATGCCGGCGAACAGGTTTCTCGGGATGGCGACCTCCGCGGTCCGAAATGCGCCATTGCGACCGCAGCCCACGCCCTCCGCGGCGATCTTGATCGGCTTCTCTTCGAGGTTGGTCAGCGGCCAATCCTTTATCAACTCCGAGAACGCCCTGACCCGATCCACCCGCCGAGCCTGACACAGTCGCTGCCTTCAAATCAGACCAACATGCTGATTATAATTAATGAATCGAGACCGTGACGCCAGAGAGCGATGCGCTGCCCGGTGTATGCGGGACAAGGGGATTTCGGCGCCATGGGCCGCTCTGCGCCTTCGGCTTTCAAATCGGCGGTAGGCGGACGGTGGGAGACAAGAAGACCGTCGACGTCCGCGGCGATCGGTATTCCGACGCGAGCGCAGCGACCAGGCCAAAGTTGATTGCAAGAAGACTCTGCATAGTATAGGAAATTAAGACCCATTCTTCTCTAGAGTGTATATAAACAATAATTAAAGTTACCGCTAGCCCTAGAAGCAAATCGCGGTTGGCTTCACGCCGACCGCCGAAACCGTAGCGCAACGCTGTGGCCAGGGGGGAAAGCACGAAAGCCAGATAGGTTATGAGTCCGAGAAACCCTGTCTCCGCGAGCACCAGCCAATAGACGTTGTGGACACGACCGGCGCGGCTGCCCAGGACGGGCGCCACGCCCGCCCTTTCGTAATAGCCGCCCGAATTTCCAACGATGGAGAACAGATTGGGCCCGACGCCGCCGGGAAAGTCCTCGACCATCATCGCCGCGGCGTCCTTGTAGGCAATCCGCTCCGAATCTTCCGCCAGTCCGTAGTTGCCGCCCGAAGCCGAAAAGCGCTGCTCGAAGTTAGCGAGCGCGAACGGAACCGCCACCGCGAGAATCCCTAGCCCCGCGAGTGCGACCAACGCTTTTCGAGAACTCCATTTTGACATGGACGACAGCGCGTAGGTCAGCGCCAGTCCGGACACGCCGAGCGTGATGGTGCCGCGCGAGGTCGTCAGGGTATCGACGACGAGGCTAGCGAGTACGGCGACCGCGGGAAGCCAACCCCGGCGCCCACCCAGCATGATCGCGAAAAACGGGAACATGACGAAGTGGGAAACAAGCCCGAGTTCGTTCTGGCTCTCCATCGTGCCGGATGCTTGCAACACCCCCAGCCCGAACCGCTGCCAGGACGCGACGAACAATTCCAGCCCTTCGCCACAAGCCATGCCGATCAACAACGACGGCGCGGCCGCCGAGTTCGACGTCACAGCGAGGAACACGACCGCGTAAATGAAATATATCCTCAACAACTGCCAGCAATAGAAGAGAGAAGCAACCGGGATCGTCGAGGTTATGGACGCGATCAGTACGACTACTAGATACAGAGCCATAGGAAACAAAAACGGAATTTTTATATGCTTGTCACGCAGGCTTAGGAAAAGCAGTATTGCAAGTAGATCTGTAAGTGATATTTCAATCCCTTTGCTGTACCCGTCCCACATCGCCCACGAGACGACCGCCAAAAGAAGGTGGAAGTACTCGCCGATGAACGGCATCAGCCCGATTGCGAAACAGACCCACGCGATCTTCTCCGGTCGTCGCCGGAGCCACTGCGAAAGCGGCGCGACCAAAAGAATGATGACGGCGAGTGCAGCCCACTTCACGCATCGCCTCGCTCGGATGGACGCCGCGGCGTCAACGGGGGACGCCCGCGGCGCACAGCGAAGTTCTCCTCGGGTCGGACGGCGGCGAGCATCGATCCTCGGCTGGTCAATCCGTTTCGAGACTATCGCAAATGTGTCAGTCGGGCCAGCGCGAGGCGGCGCGCGGAGTTGACCCGGAGGCCGCTTCCGGCGTGATCGCCTCCCTCAGAGCCTAGCCCGAAATTGGCCGACCAGCCTCTCAGCCCTTGATTCCTCAGTTTGCAACGACCCTGGGAGACTCGCGACGCCTTGGAACGAGGTTGATCGGGTGAGGTGTGACGTCATTCAGGGTCGGCGTTCAGTTGGTAGGCCTGACGCGGACTTCGAACTCATCCCCCCGGTGATTCCGCCGCCCGCAGCGCGAGGACGCAGACTGATGCGCCTCCGCGTTATTCTGAACGCGATTTTCTTTTTTCTATGTGATTCGGGGTCGACCGCCCGTGCCGCCCAACGATTTTTCCGCAGTTCACGACAGTTCAAAATCGACTTTGCGCGTGGCGGGACAGCGGGCTATGGCCGCAAATCATTGCCATGCTCGCGTTCGCCGCGCGTCAGGCTGAGGGTCGCGATCCCGCCCGACCGCCGTCGTTGTCCACAGCCAAACAGTCGAAACGGTGGAAGCGGGCGGCCCACCGCGGCTTCGACACCGGCAAGAAGATCGGTGGGGCGCAAACGAGACATCGTCGGGGATACGCTCGACTTGCCGGTCAAGCGCCAAGTCACCGCCGCCACTGTCCCGGATCGAGGCCTCCTTGCGCCGCGGTTCGGCGCCGCCCATCGCAAGCGCCCATGGGCGACCCCTTCCGTCGTCGATGGCGATTATCAGGACGATGAGGCGCAAAGGGCCGCCTACGAGGCAAGCCGAGCCTCCGTCACGGTCGTCAAACGCACCGACGCGCAGGTCGAGGGCTTCATTGTCTTGCCCAAAAGGCGCCTCGTCGAAGGAACGCCGGGTTGGGCCAACCGCACCCAACGTCTGTCAAAGGACTTCGAGGCGGCAAAAATCTTCGCCCGCACGGCTGCCGCTGGCTCTCGACGAGGCGTGGCAAAAATGCGACCGTCGGCTTAGCGATTCCAGCGACGTTCGCCCGCATGGCGCGCTCGGCGGGAAGGCGCCGAGAGTGCGGTTCGTCCGCCGCACGGCGAGCCCAGTCCGGCGGCGGTTGAAGCCGGAGCTTCCCGGTTGGCGCGGTCCAGGGTCGGGGACGCGCTCATTGACCAGGAACCATTGATCCCCGCAGCATAAACGACGGGGCAAGTCATAGTGTTGGCCAAAGGATAGACGATGCGAATCCTTCAGGTGTTGCCCAGCGTGCTGAGAAATGTAAGTGGAGAACTGGAAGTTGACGTTGATTTTGCCCACTTGGTCCGCGTGTATGCGGAGAACTTCGAAGCCGTAACCGTCGCATGCACGGTCACGACACGGGTGATGGATTCAGGTCTGGAGCGCTGCGTCCCGGTGAAGGAATTGCCCTACGGGCCCGACAGGCTGAAGTTCGTTCCGCTGCCGAATGGGTATAGGATGGCCGACTTCATCCGCCACCGCGCGTCGGTCCGCGCGATTCTCACCAAGGAGATCGCGACCGCGGACTATCTGATTTTCTCGCCGCATACGCTGGTCGGCGATTGGCCGACCTTAGGAATTCGTGAAGCGATCAGGCTCGGAAAGCCCTATGTGGTGGAGGCTGACGTTGTTTACGAAAGCGTCTCGCAAGTCAGGAAGGCTTCGCTTTGGAAGCGCGCGGTCGCCAGGCCAGTTTTCGCGCCCCTGTTTAGTCGAGTCTATCGCCATAGCCTGAAGCATTCAAGCCTGGCGCTGTTCCAAGGTCAGGACACCTTCGACGCCTACGCGCCGTTTTGCGCCACGGCGTACAAGTGTTTCAACGTGCCAATCTACAAAGGCGATCATATAACCGAGGCGGAACTGCAGGCGAAACTCTCGCGCATCGACCAGGGCGGGGCGATCAAGATTTGCTACGCCGGGCGCGCCGTGCCGATGAAGGGTCCGATCGAGTGGCTCGAGGTGATCGGTGAACTGGTCAAGCGCGGCGTTCCGCTCGAGGCGACTTGGATGGGCGACGGCTCTATGCTCGGCGAAATGGCCGCCTATATTTTCGCCCACGGACTCACACCCTTCGTAAAACTGGCCGGATACGTTTCCGATCATAAGGCGACATTGTGCGCGCTGAAGGCGGCGGATGTCCTCCTTTTCTGTCACAAGACGCTGGAGTCGCCTCGGGTTCTCGGCGAGGCGCTGGCGTGCGGCTGTCCGCTGATCGGCTATGGCGGCGCGTATCCCGCCGACCTTGTCTCGACGTCCGGAGGCGGCCGGTTCGCGGATCTGGGCGACTGGCGCAAGTTGGCGGACATCATTGAAGAGCTCAACGCCTCCCGCGAGAGCCTCAGGTCGCTGATCATTCAGGCGAGCCAATCGGGGCAGCGTCACGACCGCGACGCCGAACTGCAACGGCGCGCCGAACTGATCAAGCGGTTCGGGAGAAACCGCGCGCCCTGATCGCCAGCGATGCGGCCACTTCCGCTGTGAGCGGCTCGTAACAAGCCGATCCGCCACGAACGGCGCGGCGCTCGGCGAGAGGCGCGCGTGGCCGCGGCGACCCACGCTGACGCGGCGAGACCTGTGCTTGAGTCACTGCCGGGGAAGTGTCAGAAGCGACGCCGAGGTCGCGGCGGCGCGCGGGCGGCTTCGTCGTCCGCGCCAACCGGAGAGTCGGCATGCTTGAGACCGCTTCCAGGTCGGAAATCGCGGGCGACCCCGAAATCGCTGAGGCGGATCCTTGCGCGCAGCCTTTAACTGGCGGTCGCTGCGCTTGCGCCGCTGGTTCTTCTTTGCGTCGCCGTTTCGCCGACGCTCGCCAATTGTTCGACTGGCGGGCCGGGGCTCGTCGGCAAGGCGGGCGCTGGGCGCGTCGGCGGCTCGCGCTTCGATGGCGGCGATTGGCGACATCCGCGACGAGCCTGTTCTTCGCCTTCGCTGTTTGCTTCGCCGCGATCGCCGAGGCGTCGACCGGCGCGCGCGCCAGTTCCGAGACCAGCGACGGGACGATCTTCGCGCCCGTGAAGATCGGCGCCGGCGGTTTCATTCGCGGCGTCAGCATCGCGCCGGACGGAACAAAGGTCGTCAAGACCGACACCTATGGCGCATGGACATTCGATCCGATGGCGCATGACTGCGGCGCTGACGCCGGCTGTTGGCGGCAGTGCGTGACGATGGCGTCGATGCCCGAGCGGGACAGGGGAGTCGGCCTGAACGCCGGAGTCTATGAAATCGTCGTTGCGCCATCCCGCGCCAATGTTTTCTACATGTATTTCAATGGCAGGATTTACGTTTCGGCCGACCGTTGCGCGACATGGACGCGGACGGCGTTCCCGACTATCGCCGCCAATCCGAATTTGGCGGAGAGCTCCTGGGGGCGATACATTGCCGTGGACCCGGTCAACGCCGACGTCGTCTTCGCCGGCACGCCCTCGAATGGGGTCTATTTCACTGCCAACGGCGGCGCCAGCTGGTCGCGGATTCCGACGACCGCGATTCCCGCCGCGGCGAGGGCGGATAGGCAGGGCGGCGGCAACATCATCGCCTTCGATCCGACCTCGGCGGTGGCGGGCGGCGTCACCCAAGGCATATATGCGTCGTCTTATGGCGCCGGCGTCTTTCACACGACGGACGGCGGCAAGACCTGGGCCGCAATTCCATCTTCGCCAACCACGATGCGGCACATGATCGTCGACCAGACCGGCGTCGTCTGGTTGGTCGACACATCAGGAAACTCTCTTTATCGGTTCGCATCCGGCGCCTGGAAGCGGACGGGCGCCGGGTCGGGGTTGAACGGCGTCGCGGTCAATCCACATGATGCGAATGCCGTCTATGCGATCCAGAACGGCGCCCTTGTCGTCTCAAACGATGGCGGGAATCACTGGATCGGGCCGATGCGATTCTCGCGGGCAGCCGAAGATATTCCCTGGCTTCAAACCACGAACGAGAATTACATGACCGCGGCGGACATCGCCTTCGATCCGTCGCAGCCGAACGTCCTCTATTTCGCCGAAGGCGTAGGCGTGTGGCGCACGAATCCGCCAACTCGCGACAGAGCGGTCAAATGGATCTCGCAAAGCGCCGGGATCGAGCAGCTCGTCGTCAATGAAATCGTCAGTCCGTGGGGGGCGCGCGGCGGGCCCGTCGCGGCGGTCTGGGATCGATGTGTGTTCGATCTCAGCAATCCGACGCGATATCCGACGAGCGCCGGCACGACCAACGCGTACGAACGTATTCCCGCGGGTTGGTCTGTCGATTGGGCCTCGGCGGATCCTTCGACAGTCGTGGCGATGTGCCACGCCATCGACAATCCGACCGACACCAGCGGTTATTCCTCCGACGGCGGCGCGACGTGGACGACGTTCGACTCCGTGCCGAACGAGGGCAGCCCGGCGATTTTCGGCGGCTGCGTTGCGGCGAGCAGCGCAAACAACTTCCTATGGATTTCGAGCAACCACGGCGACGAATTCTACACACTGGACGGCGGAGGGGACTGGACGCAGATCGGGGGTGGAATTGGCGGGGAGACAACTGGCTGGCCGTGGGCCTTCTACCTGAACGACCAGATGTGCGCCGCCGATCGCGTCGCGCCGCATACTTTCTACGTCTACAACTTCGGCGTCGCCGCAGGCGGCGACGCGATCTTCGCCTCCAGGGACGGCGGCGTCTCCTGGACGCGGCAGTGCAACCGATGCGCGGGCGGCGGATCGAGTTTCACCGGCCCGATCGGCTTCAACAACTTGCTGAGGGCCGAGCCTGGACGCGCAGGCGCATTGTTTTTTACCGCCGGAGCGACTAGCGGCCCGCATCCCTACCTCAGCTTCCTCTATCGTTCGAAAGACGGCGGAGCGACGTGGTCGACTGTGGCCGACGTGCGCGAAGTGTGGGCGTTCGGCTTCGGCGCCGCAAAGCCGAATGGGCCTGGATTTCCAGCGGTCTTCATTGTCGGCTGGGTCCGCGGAGAATTCGGAATCTGGCGCAGCGACGACGATTGTGCGAGTTGGATCCGGATCAGCGACGGGTATCCGGACGGCAGCTTCGATCACATCACCACGATCGACGGCGATTCTCGGGTCTGGGGCAAGGTCTACGTCGGATTCCAAGGCTCCGGCGCCGCCTACGGCCGCAAGTGAGCGGCAAGCGGCGCGATCTTCACGGGGTCGCCTCGCGCCCACCGTCGCTACGACGCTTGCGGCTGGATTGTCTCCGAGTCGCCCGTCATGAACGCGGAAGGCCCGATGGCGTTCTGATCGAGGAGCGTTTGGCGATTGTGATGACGGCGTCGCCGATGAGCTTCTTCGCCTCGTCGCGCTTCACATGCGCGCCGGCGATGGAGACGACAGGGAAGGGGCCGAAGGACAGCGAACGCTCTGTTCCGCGGCGCCGGTACTTCGGACGCCACAGCTTGCCGCCGTTCGACTGCACCGGCAGAAAGAGGCCGCCGCCGTCTGAGAGCTTGCATGGCTTCGACTCAGGCTTGGCGTTTTCGATGTCGAAGTGGGTCAGCGACATTGGGTGTCAACGAGCACTCAATCGGGACCCCGGATGTGCGCCGAATAGGGACCCCCTTGTGACGGACGCGGACGGCAGCGATCGCCCCGGCGGAGCTGGCTGGGGTTGCGCAGCCGGGGCGAGCGC
>Ga0181516_10003050_pt1 | contig 11469 bp, 9 predicted proteins | sample PEATcosm2014_Bin_25_FD_121104 | JGI IMG/M metagenome (GOLD analysis project Ga0181516, IMG submission 121104) | Peatland microbial communities from MTU Mesocosm Facility, Houghton, MI, USA - PEATcosm2014_Bin01_10_metaG | ecosystem: Environmental > Terrestrial > Soil > Wetlands > Peat | place...
GTGACAAGGGCCGGAATCGAACCGTGGAACTTCGCCCGCTTTTCCATCTCGCAAATCCAAATCGTCGTGAGGCGAACGCGTCCCATCCGCGCCCGCGCAGACACATAAACCCTTGCAGCGGGCCGCGAAAGGGGGAAGCGGGGACGACTCCGTGGTTAACGATTGCTCAGCAAAGCGCAGGCATGCTGGCCGGCGAGACAATCGCCATGATCGTATTCCGCCTGGCCGCTGTGGCGGTGGGGCTGACCGCGTTGCTTGTCGCCGGTTTGGGGTCGAACCCCGATCGGCGGAGTCCCGCAGCCCGTTTCGTCGCCGCGCTTTCGTCGACCCTGCGCCCCGCTGCGCCGGCGCCGCGACCTGTCGTCGCGGCGACCGTCGTCGCGGCGGTCGCCCTCGCGCCGCCGCCGCGCCTCGATTTGGCGCCGGTCGGCGCGATTGCGCGCGCCGACGCTCCGTCTGCGCCGCCGCCGGGCCCTGCGCCCGTCGAACAGCCGACGCCCGCAGCGCCGCCGCCGCTCGCCGCCGGGCCCGTCGCGGCGCCTGCGTCGCCGCTTGACGGCTCGGCGCTCGCCGCCGCGGCCGCCCTCTATCGCAAGGGCGATCGCGTCGGCGGCGACGCGCTCGCGGCCCAGGCTTCGGATGGCGCCGAACGCGCCGCCTTCGACTGGCTGGCGCTGCGGCTCGCGCCGCGGCCCGACGACAAGCGCCTCGCCGCTTTCGCCGCCGCCCACCCGCATTGGCCGGGCGGCGACTGGATCCGCGCGGTCGAAGAGGGGCGCCTCTACGCCGACCACCCGTCCGCCGATATTGTCGCCGCGCGTTTCGCCGCCGACCCGCCGCGCACGCCGGCCGGCAAGCTCGCCCTGGCGCGCGCCATGCTTGAATCCGGCCGCCGCGAAGAGGCGACCGCGATCGTTGCGCCGATGTGGCGCGGCGAGGACCTCGACCCCTGGAGCGAAGCGGAGACGCTCAAGACTTTCGCCGCGCTGCTCGCCCGCGCCGACCACAAGTATCGCGCCGATCGGCTGCTCTACGCCGAAAAGCCGGGGGCGGCGTTGCGCGCGGCGGCGTTCGCCGGGCCCGACGAAGTCGCGCTCGCCGAGGCGCGCATCGCGGCGATGAACGGGCCGCTGCCGGCGAGGGCGGTCGCCGCCGTTCCCCCTGCGCTGCAAAAGGACCCCGGCCTGCTGTTCGCGCGCGTGCAGGACGCCCGGCGCGCCAATCGCGCCCGCGAGGCGGCCGGCTGGCTGGCGCTCGCGCCGTCCGATCCTGCGGCGCTGATCGACGCTGACAAATGGTGGAGCGAGCAGCGCATGGTCGCGCGCGAGCTCATCGACATCGGCGAGCCGCGCCAGGCGTTCGCGCTCTGCGCCGCCGCCGCGCCGGCCTCCGTCTCGGCCAAGGTCGACGCCGCCTTTCACGCCGGCTGGATCGCGCTGCGCTTTCTCGGCGAAGAAGAGGAGGCGGCCAAGCGCTTCGACGTCGCGGTCTCGGTCGCCGCGACGCCGCTGTCGATCGCCCGCGCCGGCTATTGGCGCGGCCGCGCCGCCGAGGCGCTCGGCCGCGCTGACGAAGCGCGAAGCTTCTATGAGCGCGCCGCCGCCTTTCCGATCGCCTATTACGGCCAGCTTGCCGCCGAGCGGCTCGGGCGCGGCGCGTTGACCTTACGCGCCCCCGCCGCCGTCGCCGCCTCTGAAGCGCGCGACGAGGCGACGCGCGTCGTCGCCTGGCTCTACGCCGCTGGCCTCGACGATCTCGCCAACGCGCTCGCCCAGGCTGCAGCGGGCCAGTGGAGCGACGAAGCGCAGCTCGCCGCGCTCGCGGACGTCGTGGCGGCGCACGGCGACGCCGCCGCCAACGTCGCCTTCGGCAAAATCGTCACCGAGCGTGGCTTCGCGCTCGACGCATCCGCCTTTCCGCTCTCGGGCGTGCCGCAATTCGCGCCGCTCGCCGGTTCGGTCGACCTGCCGAGCGTCTACGCGGTGGCGCGGCAGGAGAGCGAATTCGCGCGTCAGGCGGCCTCCGGCATGGGGGCCAAGGGACTGATGCAGATCCTGCCGTCGACCGCGCAGGACGCGGCGCGCCACGCCGGCGTCCCCTTCGACGCCGCGCGGTTCGTCGCCGACCCGGCCTATAACGCCCAGCTCGGGGCCGCGTACCTTGGCCAGCTCGTCGCCGGCGAGGGTGGTTCGCTCGTCCTCGCGCTCGCCGCCTACAACGCCGGCGCCGGCCGCGTCGCGCAGTGGATCGCCGCTTACGGCGATCCGCGCGCCGGCAAGGCCGATCCGGTCGACTGGGTCGAGCGCATTCCGTTCGACGAGACGCGCGATTACGTCGAACGCGTCAGCGAGAACATCGGCGTCTACCGCGCGCGCTTCGCCACCGCGCAGAAGGCGGCGGAACAGACCGCGGATCGCTGAGGCGAGCGGCGCAAAAGCCTGGCCGCGGCGCGCGGCGCGTGCTAGAACATTCAGTGAACAAAAATTGTGGGGCTCGAGGCATGGCGAGGCGGGCGGGCATAGCCGATCTGCCGCTGCATGGCGGCCGAGTGCCGCAATGGCTGGCCGACCGCATGACGCGGCTCGGCGCCGTGATGGCCGGGGCGATCGTCCTTCACTACGGTCGCGACGAGCTGTTGCGACGGCTGGCGCACCCGTTCTGGTTCCAGTCGTTCGGCGCGGTGATGGGGATGGATTGGCATTCGTCGGGGATCACCACCAGCGTCGTCGGCGCGCTGAAACGCGGCCTCGAGCCGTTATCGGGCGAACTCGGCCTGCATGTCTGCGGCGGTCGCGGCAGGCATTCGCGCAAAACGCCGGACGAGCTTAAGGCGATTGGCGACAAGGTCGGCTTCGACGGCGCGGCGCTCGCCCGCGCCAGCCGGCTCGTCGCCAAAGTCGACAGCGCCGCGGTGCAAGACGGCTACGATCTCTATCTGCACGGCTTCATCGTCGCCGACGACGGCCATTGGGCGGTGGTGCAGCAGGGGATGAACGGCGACGCACGCCAGGCGCGGCGTTATCATTGGCTTTCCGAAGGCTTACGCAGCTTCGTTGATGCGCCGCATACAGCGATCGAGGGCGAGGCCGAGGGCGAGATCGTCAATCTCGCCGACCATCGCGCGGAAAGCTCGCGCGCGCGTCAGGTCGAGATGCTGGCCGATCTCGCGCCGGGAGCGATCGCGGCCGAATTCGCGCGGCTGGCCGCGCCGGCCGCTGCGCCGCGCGCGCCCGAGCAGCTCGTCCTGCCGCACCTGGTCATGCCAGCGCATCACGACGTGCGGCCGAAAGACGTCATTCAGCGCCGCCTCGCCGGCGCGCTCGCCGCGGCGGCCGAGGCGGGGCCGCGCGACTTCGCTGGGTTGCTGGAAGTTCCCGGCGTCGGCGCGCGCACGGTGCGCGCGCTGGCGCTGGTCGCCGAAGTCCTGCACGGCGCGCCGTGCCGCTTCAGCGATCCGGCGCGTCACGCCTTCGCCCACGGCGGCAAGGACCGCCATCCGTTCCCCGTGCCGATCAAGGTCTACGACCAGACGATCGCCGTGCTGAAATCGGCGGTCGCCAAGGCCAAGCTCGGCCGCGACGAAGAGCTCGCCGCGCTGAAGCGCCTCGACGCCCAGGCGCGGCTGTTGGAGCGCGGCGCCAGGGGGCCGTCAGTCGAGGCGCTGATCGCACATGAGCGGCGCGACTCGCACGCCTACGGCGGGAGGAGCGTGTTCGGCTGGGAGCAAACCGAGGACGCCCAGCCGGCGACGGCCGCCGAGGCGGACGCGTAGAGAACCGCTCCTCCCCTTGCAGGAGAAGGCAGCCAAAGACGCTGGCCGAATCAGGGGTCCGCCGTGCAGGCGCACGGCGTCGTCTCGCCTCACTCGCCGACGCTCATCGCCAGGACGCGGCTGATCGCGGTGAGATTACGTCCCGACTCCTTCGACCAGTGATTGAAGGCCTGCTGAATTGCCGCGAAGTCCGCCTTGGAGCTCGGCGCCCGCGTGACGACGCCGTCGCGGATCAGCGCGGCGACGACGTCCTTGGTGGCGATGAAGGCGGGTTTGCCGATCGCCCGCAAGAAACGCATGCCGCTATCGCCGCCGAGATGACTGCCGCGCTTCTTCAGAACGTCGAGCAGGCCGACATAGTCGCGGTCCGGCCAGTCGGCGAAGAAGCGCGCCGCCGCGCCGTGTTCCTTCGCCAGCGCGAGAACGAAGCTCGCGTTCGCCTGGACGGCTTTGATCTTGGCGCCGTTGCGGACGATGTCGCGGTTGGCGAGCAGCGCGTCGAACTGCTCGCCGTTCATGAACGCGCAGGCGTGCGGATCGAAGCCCCAGAACGCCGCCTCGAAAGCCGGCCATTTGCCCGTGATCACCTTCGACGAAAATCCGGCGTTGAAAACGCGCCGCGTCATCTCCGCCAAAATGCGGTCGTCGGGAAGGGCGGCGATCTCTTCGGCTGTGCGCGAAGGCGTTTCGGCGAGCAGGCGCTCGACGGCGCCGGGGCCGCCCTTACGCTTCGCGGCGACCGCGAGAATTTCGGCGAAGGCGCGCATCAGGCAGTTTCTCCCGCGAACCAGCGCTCCGTCCAGCCTTGCCGCTTCACCGGGAGGAACTCGGTGAAGGCGAAACGGGCGAGGCCCTTGGCGCTGAGCGGCTCCTTCTCGAACAGTCCTTCGAGCTTGGCCTTGGAATCGGCGCGAGCGACCAGAAATCCGCCGATCGGCGGCTCTTTTGGCCCGGAGCAGAGAAAGAAGCCGAGATCGTAGCCCGTCTGCAGGAAGGCGCGATGGCTCGGGATCGTCTCCTGGATCTCTTCGAAGGGGACGAGATAGGTCGCTTCGACAATGAAATGCTTCATCTTTCCACCCTCCATGTTCGTCGCGATCGGCTTCTGCCGCAAGACCGCTTGAACGCGCGCCGCGCATCAGGCAATAATGGGTACGAACCGGTCAGTTACATTGTCAAGCCTGAAGGGAACGCGGCGCATGGATCGCACAGGAAAAGCGGAGGCGGACGGATCGCGTGCGCCGCGGGCGCGCGACAAGATCTTCGCCATCGCGGCCGATCTCTTCTATCGCCAAGGGGTTCGGGCGGTCGGCGTCGAGACCATCGTCAAGCTCGCCGGCGTCACCAAGATCAGCTTCTATCGCGGCTTCCCTTCGAAGACCGATCTGGTCGTCGCCTATCTCGAAGATCGTCGGCGGAGCTTTTTGCGCCAGTGGGACGAGGCGTTCGACCGCTATCGCGACGACCCGCGCGCCGAGCTGCGCGCGATCACGACCTATCTCGCCGAGCGGACGACGGCCGAAGGCTACCGCGGCTGCCCGTTCATCAATTTCTGCGCCGAGTTCCGCGAGGTCGATCACCCTGGCCGCGAGGTCGCCCGCGCGACCAAGGCGGCGCTTAGGGAACGCTTCGCGCGCATCGCCGAGGCCCTGCAGGTCCAACGCCCCGACGCGCTCGCCGACGGCCTGCTGCTGCTGGTTGAGGGGACCTATGCGATCAGCCAGACCCTCGGCGGGGGGCCGGCCGGCGCGGGCCATGCGCTCGTCGGGGCGGCGGACGCGCTGGTCGAGGCGCAGGCGCGCCGGTTGAGCTGACGGCGCGCACGTCGCGGCGCGCCGCCGCCGACGCGATCGCGCGCGCCGTCGGCGTCCGCTTCGCTCAGACGAACATGCCGCCGGAGATTTCGATCCTTTGGGCGTTGATCCAGCGGTTGTCTTCGGCGAGCAGCGACGCGACGGCGGGGCCGATGTCGTCGGGCAGGCCGGGCCGGCCGAGCGCCGTCACGCTGGCGATGAAGGCGTTGACCTGCTTGTTGTCGCGCACCGCGCCGCCGCCGAAATCGGTTTCGATCGCGCCGGGAGCGATGGCGTTGACCGCAATGCCGCGCGGTCCGAGCTCCTTGGCGAGGTAGCGCGTCAGCACCTCGATTGCGCCCTTCATCGCCGCATAGGCCGCGTAGCCGGGCAGGGCGAAGCGCGTAAGGCCGCTCGACAGGTTCACGATCCGGCCGCCGTCGGCGATCAACGGCAGCAGCGCCTGAGTCAGGAAAAATACGCCCTTGAGATGGATGTTCATCAGCCGGTCGAAATCGGCTTCAGGCGTCTCGGCGAAGGGCGCGTAGACGCCGATTCCGGCGTTGTTGATGAGAAAATCGAAGTTCGCGCGGCCCCATTTCGTCGCCAGCGCCTGCTTCAGATCGGCGGCGAAAGCGGGGAAGCTGGCGACGTCGCCCGTGTCGAGTTGGAACATTGCGGCCTTGCGCCCGAGCGCTGCGATCGCCGCCGCCGTCGCGTCGGCCTCGGTCTTGTTGCTGTGATAGGTTCCGATCACGTCGACGCCCTTGCGCGCCAGCGCGATCGCCATGTTGCGGCCGAGGCCCCGGCTCGCGCCGGTCACCAGGGCGGTTTTCGCGTCGTTTGTCGTCATCGTTCGTCTCCTTGTGACGGTCGATCGTTTCCGATGCGGACAGGATCGCTCTCTCGCCTTTCAAGATAATCGGTCGTAAGATGCGATCACTATCCGGGAACGGCGAACAATGGATCGAATCGACGCGATGCGGGTGTTTGCCCGGGTCATGGAGCGGGGCAGCTTCGTCCGCGCTGCCGAGGACCTCGGGCTGCCCGCCTCGACCGCGACCGACGCCGTCAAGCAGCTCGAGGCGAGGCTTGGCGTGCGGCTGCTGCAACGAACGACGCGCCAAGTGAGCCCGACGCTCGACGGCGAAGCCTATTATCGCCGCTGTCTCGCCATCCTCGACGACATCGAAGAGGCCGAAAGCGCCTTCAGCGGCGCCCGGCCGCGCGGCCTGCTGCGGATCGACGTGCAGGGCGCGCAGGCGCGGCGCGTCATCGTGCCGGCCTTGCCGCGCTTCTTCGCCGAATATCCGGATCTCGAGCTGTTCATGGGCGAGGGCGATCGCTTCGTCGATCTCGTCCGCGAAGGCGTCGATTGCGTGCTGCGCGCCGGCGAACTGAGGGAGAGCGACCTCATCGCCCGGCGCGTGGCCGTGCTGGCCGAAGCGACGGTCGCCTCGGCCGATTACGTCGCTCGCTTCGGACGTCCCCGCCGCTGGGACGCGCTCGACGGCCACCGGATGATCGGTTTCCGCTCTTCGGCGACGGGAAGCGTGCTGCCGCTCGAGTTCATGGTCGATGGCGCGCGCAAGACCGTGACGCTGCCTTCGCGCCTGTCGGTCAACGGCGCCGACACCTACGAGGCCGCCTGCCGACAGGGCCTCGGCCTGATCCAGGTTCCCCGCTATTCGGTCGAGGCGGACCTCGCCGCTGGCAGGCTGATCGAATGCCTGCCGGAGACGCCGCCGTCTCCGACGCCGGTCTACGTGCTCTATCCGCGCAGCCGCCAGCTCAACCTCCGCGTCCGGGTGTTCATCGACTGGGTGGCGAAGGAATACGCCCGCCACGCGGCGCTCGCGGCGACCGCGCTCGTGTAACGGCGCGAAACGCCCTCAGCCTTGTTCCGAACACAATTTACCCGTAGACACCGATAGTCGATCTTGCGATTGAACGTTGTTTTCGCGCCCCTGGCGCCGCCGACAATCTTTCCCTTTCAAAATCGAAGGCAACGCCGGCGACGCGTATTGCGCCGCGCGGCACGACTCTATTCTAAACGATTAGGACATCGTAATGACCACTGGCACCGTAAAGTTCTTCAACTCGACCAAAGGCTTCGGCTTTATCCAACCCGACAACGGCGGCACCGACGTGTTTGTCCATGTTTCCGCCGTCGAGCGCGCCGGCATGCGCACGATCGTTGAGGGACAGAAGCTCAGCTTCGACGTCGTGAAGGACGCCCGCAACGGCAAGACTGCAGCCGAAAATCTTCAGGCGGCGTAAGGTATTAGCGCTTCCGGCGGCCGACCACGGATGAACTGGCGGCGCCCGTCGAAGCGTTTCGGAGAAGGCCGGGCTCGCCCGGCCTTTTTTGTTGCGCGCCGATCGGCGGGGCCGCTGGACCGCAAGGCGATGACCGACGGCGCCGCGCTCCGGCGACTCCGCCGGAGTCCAGCAAGGTTTTGGCGGCGCCGGCCTCGCGTCCGTCGGGCGCCTTTAGCCTCGCCGGCCGGCGGGGAGAGGCGCGGCGGTCGTGATCCCGTCAGCCGGTGAAGTCTCGCGGCGCTCCGGCGGATGAATTGAGACGGTCTTTGACCTGATCCGTCGGCAAAATCAGATTGCCGCGTTCGTCGACAATCCAGACGCGAGCAAAGCCGCTGCTCAGCGCGACCCCAGCGTCCGTGAGAGCCTCGTCTACCGTCGCGCGGGACGCCTTCACCACCACGCCGCCCACGCTATTCGTCGCATGTACGCTGTAGATCGACATTTGGCCTCTCTATCATTGAGCCGCCTGTGCGACGCCTCACGCCGCACGCGAAGCGAGCGCCGTTAAAGACGAAAGAAAGACGCGAGAAGAAATGGCTGTCCCAGCGCGCCGCCCAGCGACCACGCAGATTCGAATGCAGCTTAGAATCGAGACAAAAACACCGCCGCTCGATCAAGATAGTAATTCTTGGAACCATTTTCCCGCGGTAGGCGCGCAATCTGCTTAGCCGGGTTCATCGACGGCCGTCTTGACGTTTCTCAATTCGGGATCGAGAATTTCAAGACGCTAGAGCCGGTCAGGACCGACTTCCCGCCGCCGCCGCCGAGCCAATCGACCGCGCCAAGGCGGGCTTAACCGGTTTCGGCTAGAGTTCGAGCGAGCCGGGGAGCCTCCCACCCTGACCCGAACTCGACGGTCTGCAGCGGATGCGCGCGGGCCGTTTTCTTTGGCGGGGATTGGCGACGGCGAAGTCGCAACCGAGGCCTCGAAGCGCGCCTCGGGTGGCCTGATCAAGCTGGAAACGTCGCTGCGACGGCCAAGCGGCGCCGACGTCGTCTCCCGACGCCGACGAACCGCCGCCTGAGAGGCCAATGGGCCCCAGCGAGGAACAGCCAAGCGGGCGCTGTGGAGCGGCGGCGACGCGCGCCGACGGCAGACGACGTTGAGCGAGCCAAATCAGGCGTCCATCTCGGCGAGGCGAGCGCGGTCGCGCAGTTGGATCTGGCGACGGCCGGCGAGCGCGACAACCCCCTTCGCCTGGAGCTGCGACACGACGCGCGACACCGTCTCCAGTCTCAGGCCGAGATAGTCGGCGATGTCGCAGCGAGACATCGGCAGCGTGAACCGGCCGGCGTCCGCCAGACGACGATCCATTTCCAGCAGGAAGGTGGCGACGCGTTGCGTCGCGCTTTTGCGCCCGAGCAACACCATGTGGTCTTCGGCGCCGCGCAGCTCGCCGGCGGTCATCGCCCACAGCTCGCAGGCGACGGCGGCGTCGCTCTTGGCCGCCAGCTCGAGGCTGCGAAGCTTGACAATGCACACCGTCGTCTCGATGACCGCTTCGGCGGTCGCATGGTGGGTGAGCCCGGATTCGAGACCAAAGGCGTCGCCGGCGAGGCGGAAGGCGCCGATCTGCCGACGGCCGTCGCTGAGCAGGCGGTAGCTGCGCACGGCGCCGCACAGCACTTGGTAGACGTATTCGGCCGTTTCGCCCTCGCCGAAGATGCGCTCGCCGCGGCCGTAGGTGAATTTGGTGGCGACGAGCTCGGGATGGCCGGAATAAAGAGCGTTCTCGCCGGGTTCGGTTGAAAGCGTCCGGCCCCAGTGAGGTCGGACTGGCGCGTGAGCGAGCGACTGATTGAGCATCGGGGTCGTCTCCTGGGCAGCGACGACGTCCGCATTCCAAGGTCGCCTGTCGCGCGACAATGGGGTGAGCGGTTTGCGTCAACTCCGATGAACGGCAATGGCCGTCGGCTTTTCTCCCGTGACGAGCAGGCGGCTGGCCGTAACGCTGAACGCCGTATCCCTGCGAGAAAAAAGTGGGCGGTCACTGAGGGTGACCGCCCGTAAACGAGAGCTGGTCGGGCTGGGGGGCAAAAGAAATGACCAGCGCTCGGCGCCTCTAACAATTCTCGAAATTGGATTCGCGCGAAAGGCTCGGAATCTACCTAGTTGGCGTCAGAGCCCGCTGTTTCGCGGCGCGCGGGCCTCGCCGTCGACCGGCCGCTGTGGGACAAGCAAACGTTCGTCGATCCCGACGATCGCCGGAGCTTCGCGTGGGCGCAGCGGCGGGTCGCGAAGGACTACGGGCAGGCCTATTGGTGGTCGCTGGGGCGACGGCGCTGCGATCGACCGCGACGGCTGATCGCCCCGCGGTTTCTCGCCGATCGCTTACGACGCCGCGTAGACGCCGACCCACACAACGACGGTCCGATCGGGCCGAGCGCCAAGCCGTGGCCCGACGCCATGCCGAGCCCTCTCGCCAAGCCATTGCGCGGAGGGGCTAAACCGCCGCACGGCGCGTCGCCCGCACATCGCCAATCGCGAGAAAGTGTTCCGACTCGTTTCAGCGACCGCTGGCGTTCGCTGGCATGATCTCATTAAGCATTTGTATTCATTAATTAATTGGCGGAAGGAGTGAGATTCGAACTCACGGTGGAGTTGCCCCCACGGCGGTTTTCAAGACCGCTGCCTTAAACCACTCGGCCATCCTTCCGTCTGCGCCCATCTCCCGCGAGCGGGCGCGGGACCGTCATTGCGAGGAGCGAAGCGACGAAGCAATCCAAACCGCCGCTTGCGCCTTCTTTGGACGCTGGATGGCTTTGCTTGCGCTCGCAACGACGCGGGCGGCGATGCTTAGCCCATTGCCGCGCCCGGCGGCAACGGCGCCCGTCACACCAGCCGGCTCTGCGCCTTGGCGGCGGCGATGAAGCTGGCGAACAGCGGGTGGGGCTCGAACGGCCGCGACTTCAGCTCGGGATGGTACTGCACGCCGATGAACCACGGGTGGGAGGGGATCTCGATCGTCTCCGGCAAAACGCCGTCCGGCGACATGCCGGCGAAGACGACGCCCTTGTCCTCGAGCCGTTCGCGATAGGCGGTGTTGACCTCGTAGCGATGGCGGTGGCGCTCGGAAATCTCGGTCGTTCCGTAGATTTCGGCGATGCGCGAGCCGGGCTTCAGCAACGCCGCGTAGGCGCCCAGCCGCATCGAGCCGCCGAGATCGCCGGCCGCCTGGCGCCGCTCGAGTTCGTTGCCGCGCAGCCATTCGGTCATCAGGCCGACCACCGGCTCGTCGGTCGGGCCGAACTCGGTCGAATTGGCGTGGGGGAGGCCGACGAGCGAACGGCAGGCCTCGATCACCGCCATCTGCATGCCGAAGCAGATGCCGAAATAGGGCACCTTGCGTTGGCGGGCGAATTTGGCGGCGAGGATCTTGCCCTCGGTGCCGCGCACGCCGAAGCCGCCGGGCACCAGAATGCCGTTGACGCCTTCGAGATGGGGCGCCGGATCGCCGCTCTCGAAGATCTCGCTCTCGATCCAGTCGAGCTTGACCCTGACCTTGTTGGCCATGCCGCCGTGGGTGAGCGCTTCGGTCAGCGACTTGTAGGCGTCCTTGAGGCCGGTGTACTTGCCGACGA
>Ga0181516_10003051_pt1 | contig 11464 bp, 7 predicted proteins | sample PEATcosm2014_Bin_25_FD_121104 | JGI IMG/M metagenome (GOLD analysis project Ga0181516, IMG submission 121104) | Peatland microbial communities from MTU Mesocosm Facility, Houghton, MI, USA - PEATcosm2014_Bin01_10_metaG | ecosystem: Environmental > Terrestrial > Soil > Wetlands > Peat | place...
CAGTGCAAAGCCAGGATAACGTTCGATAGTCGCGCCACCTTCGGCAGCCGTGCGACCAGCGTAGATTCTTCGATTGTAGGGCGTGTGCATCCAGACAACCGGCAAACGCTCGCTCGCGATCTGTCCCCCCTTCGTCGGCCGAAACAGATCTACCGCAAGTCTTGTGCCGTCACGCATTGGCACGTAGAACGATGATCGCACGTAGCCGTCGTACACAACCGGCGAGTAGCCAGAATACAGACCTGGTGCCGAGACCTTGTCGGCGTTGTCTGCCGCGAAAGCGATCGTAGCGCAGACCGTTACGATGGCCAGTAGCCGACGCGTGACCCGCCTTCTGCTCATTTGAGAATTCCCCTATCGTGCCGTTGGCCGCGTCCGTTGGTGCGGGGGCGATCGCTGCAGCTCACCCCGGCAGAGACATCACCGTGCGGCGAGCGTCTCCCTGCGGGTCGTCCAGGCACTGAGTTGTATCGTCGAATAGCATCGTCGGACAAGTCGTTGCATTATAGGGGCGCCATATGGGGAGACCGGCGAATTGCGGAATGCCCGTGCGTGCGAATGCGGCCCAAATCCCGCTGATTCTCTCCGCAAAATCGGCGTTGCGCGCGTCGCTTCCCAGCGATTTCTGCACGATTGGCAGATCGACGTTATTGAACTCGAATGCAAGGTCAACGCCGTGGGGGGAGCGCATTCTTCCGCCCTCGATCTCGACCGGGATCTTCCAATCGAATCGATAGAGGTACACCGGCGCCTGGCCTTGGGCGGCCTTTCGATCGGCCAGGATATGTGCGCGTTTACCTAGCGTCGCATCGGTGGTTATATAGAAATTCAGGTCCGGCGCGGAGGCTGTCGGATACGCCGCTTTGTAGGCCGCCAGAATCGACTCGGCGCGGTCGCCCGCCACCTGCTGCAACCGTTCCTTGAGACGCGCCTCGTCCAGCGTGAAGCCTTCGGCGTCATCGAAATGTAGGAAGGTGGTCTCAGTATGGGCGTAACCGATGATGAGCGGCACGCCGGCGCTTTCACTCGGTGCTGTCGGATCAAACGGATGGTGCGGCACATTTCTTCCGTCGACGACCGGTCCGAATCCGACCCCCGCGCCCTGCGCACCAACCCGGGTGGCGGCGGCCATGAGCTGTGCAAGAGGTACTTCCTGCAACTTCTGCGCGCTGCTTAAGGTCAGACCGAGCTCCGCGAGCAGCAAGTCCGTCGATTTCGTATTGACTTCATGCGTTCCGGAGCGCGGATGCGGCCCGCTTTCGATGATCGCGCGATGGAACAGCCCCTTGGCCGCCGGCATTGTCAGCAGATTTCCGACCTTCCCGCCGCCGCCGCTGTGGCCAAAGATCGTGACGCAGCCCGGATCGCCGCCAAACACGTGGATATTGGTCTTCACCCACTCCAGTGCCGTGATGATGTCTAGCAGGCCGACGTTGCCCGCATCGGCGAATCGGGCATCTGGCACAGCGCTCAAATCAAGGAATCCGAGCACGTTCAAGCGATGGTTGAGACTGACGACAACGACATTTTGCGATCGCGCGAGATGCGCTCCCTCGGACACGGGAGTAGAGGATGAGCCGACGGTGTATCCGCCGCCGTGAATCCAGAACATCACCGGTCGTTTGGCAGCATCCGGCACGGGTGTCCACACATTGACGACCAGGCAGTCTTCGCTGTGTACCGTGCCAGGCGTATCGGCCAGAAAGACGTGCCACGGTGGCGTCGGCTGTCCAGGTATTAGCAACTGCGGTGCCGAGGCGCCCACCTGAACAACATCGCGCACACCCGTCCAATGAATGGGCTTCGCGCATGGTATGAATCGCCGCGCCCCTTGAGGTGGGGCGCCATAGGGAATGCCTTTGAAAGCCAGCACGCCACCCAGATCGGCCCCACGCAGCTTGCCCGTTTCGATCTCTACGATGCGCCTGTCAGCGCCGAAACCAACGCTCGTCCCTAGTGACAGTACGGCTGCAGAACTACCGAGAATGAATTCGCGGCGTCGAATCTTCATGGAAATCTGACCGATCCACTACAGTAATTCATCGTTGCGCCGACGATCTCGCAATGGCATCACTTTTCTGGGTAAGTAGGCCAATCGATATGGCGACGGCCAAGTCCGTCCTGTGGTCCGACCGGTTGGGGGCCCCGTGTTGGCCTATCGATATAGCACGGCGTCGGATGCCAACGCGAGCCGTCCGGCTCTCGCTTGAAGGCGTAGGTTGTCACATATGGCTGTTGCAGATACACCGGATCATCGACAATAGAAGTCGCCAATAGCCAGTCTTGACCGTTTGGCGCGGTCACGGTATCGAAGTATTCGGTTAAGACCGTTTGCTCGCTATACGGGACGCCGTTCGCCCTCAGGTATGCCGCCCGCAGACCTGTCGTTTGAACTTTTAGTGAATAGCTCGGCGGCGCGGGGGGGATTGTTGAGATTTCCAATCCAGAGGCTTGCAGCTGCGTAGGTTCCCACTCCGCGGTCGATACGCCCTGCCAAGTTGGTTGCTGACCTTGTTGATACGGTTCGCCGCCAAATCTCAATAGCCGCGTTTGTTCGCCAGCGTCGGATTGGATCTTCAGCGTATTATCGTCCTGCCATTCGATATGCAGCCGCGTGGGCACATGTGTCAGCGCGGCCGCACCAAATGCCTTGCACTCCGCGTGCTGCCGCTCATCGGTTTGCCAATCCCATGCATTGGCCGCGGCGATACCTTGGGCATTTAGAGGAATTCCAACCACATTACCCTTGGGTGGTGTGATCATTCTCAACCCCCAATCTTCGGTCACGTATGACACCCACCAGCCCTCTAGATGCTCTCGTGCCGTCTCGCGCCCTGAGGATCCGTTAGCGGGAACGGGAAAGGGCGCCAGCGGCGCGTCTGCTTCCCGTTGCTGCACCGCGTACACCTGGTTGCCATCGCCTTGCGCCAGCACCGAGGAACAAATCGTGATTAGTACCATGACCGTTACAGAATGCCGACGCGCAGATTTTCGCCCCGAATGAACCCCACTCGAGTCAGCCATGGTGGTACTCACTTCTTATGCCGCCAAATCGCTTGCTCGTGCTGAAAGATCGCCGACACAAACATCTCCGTCGTCCAGTTGCCTATCTTTGATCCATACAATCCTTCGTAATCCGCAGTGGGTTCCGCTGCCAACACACGTGGAAGCGTCATCCCTTTGCGCACCATATCGCGCACGCGATCTCGAATGATTACCAGCATGTTACGGTAATACACGACATCTATTTGATTACAGAGGTGGCCGTGACCCGGAATTACCAATGTTCCGCCCGTCGCGTTGCGCCCCGGCACCGCAGACTTGATAACACGGGTAAGGCCATTAATGACTCCTTCGATTGCACCGCCGTTTACTGCGTCTATCCGCGGATAGCGGGTCGTGTCCAGGAGATTCCCCGCAAAAATCACATCGGCCTTCCTAAAAAACACGACGCTATTGGCATCGTCGATTGCAGCAGGAACGCCCCATATTTCAATCGGCTCCCCATTGAAGGCCAGCGCTCTATAATTGGTGAACTGAATCCCGGGCTGCGCCGCGCTAGCCGATGGGTGCGGTTGAGTTGCCAAGTGATAGGCCACCAGATTCTGAGCTACCACGGTGGTTCCAGATCCAACTGTGCCGGGCAACGCGCCATAATGGCTCGCGGCGACGGGGGCACCACCTGCCTCGACAACGGTAGCAACGCCTCCGACAACATCGTCCGTGAAATCGGTATCGACTACATACTGAATCTTGCCGTCTGACAACGACTTCAACGAGGTCAGAAGTTGACCAGCAGCACTGGTGGGACCGGTATCGACGAGCAGCACGCCGTCTGGGCCGACTTGCGCCACAACGTTCTGCCCATTGACCACGAGCATGTAAAGGCTCTTTCGCACTGGCACGATCTGCACGCCCAAAGCATCAAAGGCTGGGGAAAGTCCATAAGCCCCCTGGTCGCCAACTGACGGCGGATCCCTCACTGTTCCAGGTACGATCCATGGATCTGGGGCCGGACTCTTGCCAGCAATCATAGCCCTCAAACGCGGAAGATAATCTGGATACAGCGTGCGACTCCCTCCCTGAGTTGCCTCGAAAGGTAATCCGGATTCCTTGGCGAACTCCGTGTGCCGCGCCCCCAAGGAATAATGGGGAACATAGTCTTCAGGCCTATCAGCCACCTCCTCGGCCGATTGGAATAAAACACGGTTGTCGATTCCGAGATCGGGGGTAAGCACCCAATCCATCGTGCGAACCATGGGCTCTTCGAGGTATACCGGATCATTGATGAAGGTCATATCAATCAGTAGATCCCCGTGTCTTACGAAGTACTCGACCATCGTAGCCCGATCACTACAGGCTGCACCGTTTCTCTGGATGTAACCTTCCTTCATGTTCGTCGTGGTAACGACCAGCAGATTTCGCTCTGCTTTGCCTACAGAGAATCCTGCCCATGTGCTTTCGGAAAATGCGGAAGGAGACTGCCGACCATCAAGCCAGATCGTGCGGTCAGCGCGACCATACAGACCAGAAATGGTGTAGCCCAGCAGAGCGGAGTCTCGCGGATCAAAGATTTTCTGTATCCGCAGATTCGTGCCCGGCCCCCACATCGAATAGCATGCGGGATGAGGAACGGGCTGCTCTTCTGGCGCACTTAATTCGCTTTCATCCCAGCTTTGTGCTCTCAAACGCCCCGCATCGTTGAGCGGCAACCCGGTGTAGTCACCCAGCTCCGGTCCAGGTCCGCGCGCAAGAAAGTCCTTGTATACCCGCGATCCCCATTCGCCCGAAATATCTATTTGCGCCGGTAAAGGCAGATATTGCGCTAACGCCGTCTGCGACATCGAGGCTGAAGCAAGCAACAACGCACTGGAAAAGAAAACCGCTAAGTGTCGGTGCAAACAAATATCCTCCAGCGCCAATCAAACGCGCACTTCAAAGGCCATCCGCAGTACACTGCAGCACCTCGTGATCGTAGCGCTTGGTCTGACGTGATGTTTCACTGACGCCTCCCATCGCGCCGCAGCAGTACTGGCTGCAATAGTTGGATGGGATGGTGTACTCATTCTTGAGCCTCTTCTGAAACTCCGGATACATCGTGTGCGCACCCCCGAGTGCCGCATCGAGCGGAATTTGATAATGCTGCTGCATGTAGTGCAGCGTCGTGCTCTCTCCCGGTAGAACCCGGGTGGAATGATAGCCGTCCGACAACTCGGCGATCGTCTCTACAGGGTCACAAGTTGTAGGCGGCGCCTCTGAAGGGATACTCGGATCAAGCTTATAGGTTTGAGCCAATGGATACGCATCGGTCAGATAGACCGGGTCACGCACGACCCCTGTAATCGTCAATATGTCCTCGTGACGCGAAATGAACAATGTAAGAGTTTCGCGATTACTGCTGGGGATGCCATTGCGCGTCAGAAAACCGTCCTTGAGATGCGTTATTGCCACCATCAGGGTATCGCCGTGCCAGACACCAGTGGCAAACCCGCCATAAGTGTGCAGGTCCTGCGGCGTCGGCTCTGGATGCCCATTCATCCAGATAACAATCGGCATGCGATCGACGGAATTACTGATATCCCATGCCTCAACTGCTCCGGTTACAGCATCGTTGCTTGCATGGATGCGCAGGCCGCTGGGCACGAGTCCCAGTGCACCCCTGATAGTAGTCGGGCCACCATACTCGACTATATAGTGCTCGGGCCATGGTTCACACTGGCGCTGCAGTTCCTCCAAAATATTTGCGTCCCAGGCCAGTCCGATTGCGCGAGCGTCCTGGTTGATCGGAATGCCGAGGAAATCCGTTGGGAAATTGCCTAAGTGCGACTCCCGGTAGTCCTGCTGGTTTTGCAGGGTCCAGTTGCCTGACAAATCGATCTGCGCCCATGCGGGCACCGTGACCATCGTCAGCACCACGCACGCCAAGCTACACCAGGACAAATGCGTCATGGACGTCTTAGGGCGGATAGTTCGGACCGCGGCAACTTTCATGTCGACTACTCCCTCAGCGTACAGGGGCCTGGATTCCATTTAGTGCCATCGGGTTCCTTCTTGAAGATGGAATTGACGATGTATGGATAGCGCAGATACTCCGGGTCGTCGACGATGCTCGTTACAGTGAGCCACTGATCAGAAGTCTCAGCATTCACCTCCCAATACTCCGTCAACTTCGACCTGGCGCCGTAGGGGATGCCGTTCTTGCGCAGCAGACCGGGCAGCATGTGATCCGTCAACACTTCCAGTGAGCCATATCCGCCGGCTGCGGGTGGCGGCCCCAGCGCTGCATGATGCAATACCCATCGCGCTGCAGAATAACCTTGCCAACCGGGAGTGGCCGCTATCGTCTTCTCTTCCTCTGAATCGGATGCGAAGTGCAATACCCGTGTCTGCATGCCGGCGTCGGTCTCGACCTTGAGAGTTTGGTCGTCCTGCCAACTGATGCGCAGGCGCTCCGGTATCCGCATGATGGCCGCCGCTCCGTAGGCTTCACATTGCTTACCCGCCGCCTCATCGGCTGCTGGATTCCACGCGTCCGCGAATTGCTTGGCTGGCAAATTGAGAGGTACATCCGAGTACTCTCCTCGACCGGGGACAACCATACGGAAGCGCCAATTCTGTGTGACCACGGCCACCCAGTAACCAGTGGGGTCAAAGGGTGCTTGGGCGCGCGGAGTTGCGGTCGGGGTCGTTGCTGTGGGCGGCGCTGGCGCGGCAGTCCATCCTGACATCGGCAGTGCACAGAGCGCCGGGGCAATAAGTGTCATGGCGCGATTCATGACGGTACCGCGGCGGATTCAAGCAGCACTATTTCGAGCACAACGGCTCCTTTCGATGCGCCCGCTTCTCGGCCATCAAGCTCTGGTAGACGGCCGCGATGAATCGATGAGTCGTCCAGTCGCCCGTGTCGGCGCCGAAACGGGCTGCATAACCTGCAGCGGGATCCGAACTCTCAATCTGATCCAGACTTCGATGCTGCGCCATTAGATGTTCAACACGATGGCGAATGTCCTGAAGCATGTCGCGATAGGTCACGAGATCCGCTTGGTCGGCGAGCGGGCCGCGCACCGGAATGACCACGGTCCCCCCGGTGTTGGTCACAATCGGAATCGGTGCAATGACCTGCGTATTGAGCAGACGATTAATGGCATCGATTTCTCCGGCGATACTGCCGCCGTGCGCCACATCGATTACGGGAAATCGAGTCATGTCAAACACGGCGCCCGTGGCCACCACGTCGGAGCGCCAAAAGCGAACTGCGAGGTCGACATCAGAGTGGGCGGCAGGTTGCCACATCACCGCTATGCCCTGCTCATTGAGGTAGAAGTTATATTGCGGGCGGGAGAACGTCTCATTTGGCAGAATGGCCGTCGAACCATCCTGTTGCGAGAGCACCTCCGCCACCAATGCTTCGCGCGCGATTACAGTCGCACCCGCCGCCTTGGACGAGGTGATCAGTGACTCGCCAGCCGGGGCTACGCGGATATTGCCGCCGATCAGATCGCCATCGGCATTAGTGTCGATGACATAGTTAATTGGCGTCGAGGCGATCTGGCGAATCGTCTCCAACACTGCTTCCGAGCTGGCCGCTGGCCCTGTATCCACAACAACGGTGCCTTGCGGGCCGGTTTCGACCGTGACATTCACGCCACCCACCGTCAACATATAGATATCCGGTCGCACGCGCAGCACCTGCACGGTCGCGCTTGCGAGGCCAAAGCCAATCGTAGCGGCGGCATTGGACGCCGAGTCCGCTTGCGCCTGACTGGCGAGCGGCAGCAGACAGGCGATCAATCCGAAGCCGGTTCGATGCACCGTGCGACCTCGCGGCGTCCTCGGATGAACCTCATCCTCCTGAGCTCGGAGCGGCAACAGACTTCACCAACCAATCTCTTATCACGCCGAAGACTTGCTTGTTATTGGTCTCGATCAACATTAAATTGCCGTTTCCGTGAATTCCATAATCCGACAGCAGCATATGATCCACCTGGCATCCGGCCTGCCTCAAATACGCTACGCTGGCCGGTTCGTTTGCAAACCCATAATTATTCGGGTACTTCGACCGCAGCTCACCCGTTATCCAGCCAATAGGAATGTCCCGAAGATGTTTCAGCCGTCGAGCTGGTTCGCGCTGCAGCTTGTAGGCGGGGCCTTTTTCGGAGGCGGGAAAGTCCACCAGCGAAAAATCCGCGAGATTTGCCACCGGCGGTTCGTAGGTCATCGGAACCGGCGTCACTCCCCAGGCTAGCTGGCCCTCAAACGGAGCACCGTTAGGCTCCATGGTTAAGATCCCTTTCACTAATGAAGGTCGACGATCCGCCAGTGTCCAACCCAGCTGACCGCTGAAGGCGTGGGTCAAGAGGATGGCAGGTCCAATTTTATCGAGCAACTGAATGCCAGCAGCCACGAAATAGTCGTTGTCAACGGCCTCTTCCAGACCTCGCCATCTGAGAGGGGCACCGATCTCGTTCGGTACAAACTGGTCGACGAGGGGGTCACCGATATCGCCGGTGCCGGGCCATTGCGGCGTATGAAAAACGTTAAGCAGACTCTCGTAGTCTTGGAATAACCCTAGATGCGCTGCGTCGAAAGCGTCCGGATGATAGGGCGATCGGCCCCAGGCGGGGCGATCAACATTGTAGACGCGGTAACCCTCTTGCACGAATAAGTGCACCCAGCCGGGTCGTCCACCAATGCCCATCATATGCGTGCCTTGGCCGCCCCCGCCGTGAATCAGCACGATCGGATAAGGATAGCGCACCTGTCGCGGAATGAAGTACTGCACATATAGTTGCCCTGTGGCAATCGAGCCGTAGGGCATTCGCTTGCGTTGCACTCCGGTCCAGAAGTAGCCCTGATCAGCCAGCTGCATCGCCGTGGAATCGTCAGAAGGACGCAGCGGTGGGGGGCGTACCAGAGTGTCGGGCCTCGGGATACTCCGTTCGATCCAGGCCAAAATCGGTTGCAGCGCCTCGCGATTATTCTTCTCCAGCATCATGTAGGGGCCGTTGCCGTGGATTCCCTGCTCGGTCAATTGCAAATGCTCGGCCTGGCAGCCCCCCTGCTTGAGAAACTCGACGGTGCTTGGATCGCGCAGATTCCCTGCCGAGGCCTCAGCCGTGACCACCGCGATTGGTATGTCCGCGAGGTTCTTCAGGCGACGGGCTGGCTCGGTCTGCAGCCGATAGGGCATGGCGCCGGGCTGCTGGATCGGGGCCGTGACACCCAGTTCCTCGAGACTCGCGACCGGGGGATCGTACGCGACTGGGGTGTACGTCACTCCCCAGCGCAGTCCCTGGAACGGGGGGCCAGCCGGCTCTATCGCCACGATGCCCTTCACCAGCTTAGGGCGCTCATCGGCCACTAGCCACGCAAAGATGCTGCTGTCACCGTGAGTGATCAGGATGGCGGGTCCTATAAGATCTAGTAGCGCAGCTCCTCGCTTCCGCCAGATCTCATGCGGCGCGGTGGGAACAGCGACGAATGGCCCCAAGTTCTCTGGGAAAGCCGGCCCCAGCGAGGCGATGAACTGATCGAGCGCTGGATCCCCGATCTGCCCGCTACCTGGCCACTGCGAGTGCAGCGGCGCCTGCGGATGCGCGCCCGCAGTCTTTGCCAGCGCTGACACCGTGCTCGCCAGGCCTTCAAAGGTGGGCAAATCGCGAAAAAGATTATGCAGGCCCGGATGATAGACGGGTCGACCCTGACCGGGACGGTCGACCACGTAGACCTGAAAGCCCTCCTCCAGCAGATAGCTCATCCAACCGCGGCGACCGTCGGGCGTACCCATCCAATCTAGGCCTTGACCGTGGCCACCGTGAATCAGCACGACGGGGTACGGATGTTTGACCTGTGCCGGAATCTGATATTCCACGTAGAGATGTCCGCCATCCACGGTCGTGCCCCGGGGCAGCGAAATCCGCTGCACCCCCACCCACGCCCAACTATACGCTGCAATGTCCAACGGCTTGGCGGCCTGCCCCTGTCCTTCCGCCGAGCCCGCCAGCCCCCCGGCGATTCCGTCCCGAGCCATTACACCGGTGGTCAACAGCGCGGCCGCCGTGTGCATCAGTTCCCTGCGGTTAAGGGAATATTCCGTCGCCGGGCGTGCGGCATCGCCATTAGAGTTTTCCATGTCAACCTCACACCTGGCTAAAAGCTGGCGGAGACCATCGCGCCGATAATCCGTGGCGGGAAGAATGCCTCCGCTACCGACCCAGTGATGTCGTACCCAAGCGAACCGCTGACCGGCCGGAGCGAGTTGGCAATGTTGTGTGCATAGGCGCGCACCAGCCAGCGGGCGCCATCCGGCTGGTACTGCAGCGACAGGTCGAACATCGCCCAGGCACTGTCGGTGAGCTGCGTCGCCGTGCCACCGGCAAACTCGTAGTCGAGCACATCGCTCCCACGAATCTGGGAATCGACCTCTGCCTGCAGTGAGCCGCCTACAATACCGCGCCACGTATGACTATATGAGACCGTCCCGGTGTACTGCGGCACATTGAGAATCGGAGTACCGGACCAGTTCTGTGTTGTCACGTCCGCGCCCGGTGTCAGCGAGAAGCCGGCGCCGGCATAGTGAATATAGCTTCCGTAACGGCCGTACAGCCGTGAGAACACTACGCTGAAGCGATCATTCTGGGTCGGCAGCCATTGGATGTCCGCGGTCGCACCCCTATAGGTGGCCTCGCCAGCACTCTCTACCGTGGGCACCACTGCAAACATCTCCGGCGGCGGCGTGAACATCACAACATTGGTCAAATAGTCCTTGTACTTGTAGTACCAGGCCTCCAAGTTGATTTGCAGGGTCTGGTTCAGGAAGCGGTTCTTGCTACCCGCCTCGTAGGCGGTAATCTTTTCTGGTGCATAGATCGGCCCGGCCGCTGGGTTAACACCCGGGCCATACCCATAGCCACCGGCCTTGAAACCCGTCGCTGTATCGGCATACAGCAATGAATCTGCCGTCAGGTCATAACTGAGCTCTCCGCGATAGGTCCCGGCACGCCAAGTATGTGAGGCCTCCGGTACAACAGACGCAAGGGGCGCAGTCGAAGGCCCGAACTGCGTGAAAAGGTCTTTCTCGGTCTTATGCTCCACATCGCCACGCCACCCGGCCGTGAGGTGCAGCGCCGCCAGGGCCTCTGGCGTATAGGTGACCTGGCCGAACACCGCGCCGGACCGCGCCAGTTCGTAGGGATTGGCTATCTGCGACGATTGAGCGGTGGCGGTGAGGCTCGAGTAGCTTATGTTCGTGCCCGCATCGTGATCCTGATACAAATAAATGCCGCCGATCCATTTCAATGGCATCGTACTGTTGGAAGCAAGCCGGCTCTCCACACTATACGATTGATAATACTGCGGTACATACGCATATTGTGTGGTCGGCGAGGAGATGCCATTGGGCGCCACTTCGTCCGGACCCTGCGTCACATTGTTCGGAGCGATCGCCGTGATGTTAAAATGCCGG
>Ga0181516_10003052_pt1 | contig 11463 bp, 8 predicted proteins | sample PEATcosm2014_Bin_25_FD_121104 | JGI IMG/M metagenome (GOLD analysis project Ga0181516, IMG submission 121104) | Peatland microbial communities from MTU Mesocosm Facility, Houghton, MI, USA - PEATcosm2014_Bin01_10_metaG | ecosystem: Environmental > Terrestrial > Soil > Wetlands > Peat | place...
CCCCGAGCCGCCACTGAACGCCTCGGTCTTCACCAACGTTGTGGAAGGCAAGGCAGGAGAAGTCCTTCCCGGCCTGTTTACGTGCTGAACCGGCTGCGGAAAAACTCGGTTTGGCCGCCGTTTTGAAGGGCAGACTCCAGTCATGCCGCCAAGCTTAGTTTGGCCACCGTTTTGAAGGGCACGACTTCAGAGGCTGCGGAAAAACTCCCAGATCGGGGCAAAAATCCTCCAACTCAGGGCTTTGTAACAGGGACTTCAGTCGTGCCGATAAGTCCAACAAAACTATTGGGCTTTAGCCCCTGTGGGACGCGCCTCGGCCACTTTACCCGGTCACGTGCGCCCTTCTCCGCAGCCTGTGAAGCCCGCACCCTTCCAAGCGTGCGTGCCATTGCCGCAAGCCCGCCCACAAGTTACCTCCCTTCGATGGCGCCGGGTGCGATAAGATGTGTGCGTCATTCCAGTGCAAAAAATCGTGCGGCGAGTGCTGAATCGCTCTAGCCGGTCATGGGGCGTGATCGTTTGTAGGCGCCTGGAGCATTGGAGTTGTCGAAAATGGAGATATTACGATGAAGATGCAGCTCGGTCGGATAGCGGTTACGCTCCTTTTGCTGGCAGCCGTGGGCGCAGTGGCGGGAATTGCGCAGCAGGCAGGCGAAAAGACGCTCTGGCAGCCTTTCTATGTGGATGCCCGTTCGGGCGCGCAGCATCTGTCGCTCGATGGCGCATGGCAGTTTGCCTCGCGCGACACCGGCATTGCGGCTGTGAGCGAGTTGCAGCCGCAAAAGTGGCTCAAGGCCCAGGTGCCCACCTCGGTGCAGTGGGCGCTCTACCAGGCCGGCGAACTGCCCTATCCCTACGCCCATCTGAATACCCAAAAGTACAAGTGGGTGCCGCAAAAGGTGTGGTACTTCCGCCGGCAATTCGACCTGCCCGCCGCCGCCAAGGACGATTACGTCTTCCTCTGCTTCGATGGCGCGGGGTACTTTACGCGCATCTGGCTCAATGGCACGCTGGTTGGCCGCCACGAAGGCATGTTCGGCGGCCCGCACGTGGAGGTGGGCAAGTGGCTGCAGCCCGGCGCCTCCAACGACATTGTGGTCGAGGTCAAGGCCGGCAGCTACGGCGAGAAGACCTGGGACCCCGACAACTACGGCAACGGCAAAACGGCCGAGCCCTGGGGCGTAAACGGCGGCCAAAAATACGTCACCGGCGGCAGCGGCATCGATCCCCGCGAGATTGAGCCGCTGGGAATCTGGCAGGGCGTGCGGCTTGAAATGACGCCGAAGGTACACCTTGCCCGGCCGTTCCTGATTACGCAGAAAGCCTCGGGGACGAGCGCCACGCTCAAGCTGAAGGTCGAGGTGCTGGCCGATACCACCGCTCTCGACACCAAGATTCAGGAAGAGTTCGGCTACATTCGCGATTCCGCCGTCGAGGCGCCCGAGCAGAAGGACCTCTCGCTCCAGATGGAACTGGTGGAGAAGGGAAGCGCGCGCGTCGCGTTCACCAAGGCCTGGCCGGTGAAGGCGCAGCAGGGACGCAACTGGATCGAAGAGCAGGTCGATGTGCCCAACCCGAAGCTTTGGTGGCCGAACGGCATGGGCGACCCCAATCTCTACACCGTTCGCGTGACCCTGTTGCGGCAACAGAAGGCGATCGACCGGCTCGATTTCGACTACGGCATCCGCACCATTGAGCGGGTGGCCACGCCGGGGCCAAAAACGCAAGACCGCTGGGAAAACTGGCAGTTCATCGTCAACGGGCGTCCGTTTTTTGTGAAGGGGATGAATTGGGCCTGGCCGCTGGACGTGCTGCTGAATCTGCCGGCTGACCGCTACAAGCTCCTGCTGACGCAGGTGCAGGCCGCGCACATCCAGATGCTGCGGGTGTGGGGCGGCGGCAACACCGAGACCGACGACTTCTTCAAGCTCTGCGACAAGCTGGGCATTATGGTTTGGGAAGACTTCCCGCTGGCCAACGCCGACGCCCCGCTGCTGCCCCAGGACGTGTGGGAGACCCAGGTGATGCATACCATCTTCCGGCTCCGCAACCACCCGGCGCTGGCGGTCTGGTGCGGCGGCAACGAATTCAACCCCTACGATGCCGGCAACTCCGCGGCCATCGGCATCGTCGAGCGCTCGGTGCGCGACTTTGACGGCACCCGCATGTTCATCCGCACCACCCCGGACCCCGGCGACGTGCACATCTATTACGATCAGGACCCCACCTGGTATGGTCACCGCTACAAGACCGTCCCCTACATCAGCGAAACCGGCATCTACAACATGCCCGATGCCGACTCGGTCCTCGAAGTGGTCGACGGCAGCGAGTTGAAGGGCGGCTTCAACACCATCTTCGACAAGGGCTACCAGGAACAGCACCCGGACTTCATCCATCACTTCCTGGAGTACGTTGGCGGGGAGCCGCGGCTGATGTGGGCGCGCGCCTACCAGGTGGACGATCTGGCCAAGGTCGATTTGAAGGGCTTCAGCGAGAGCTCGCAGATGGCGGCGTCGGAGTTCACGCAGATCCTGGCCGACCTGACCCAGGCCAATTATCCCGAGACGGCGGGCCTCATGCCGTGGTCGTTCACCGTGCCCTGGCCCATTGAGTTCTTCATGTTCGTGGACGGGCTCAACCAGCCCACCAGCTCCTACTACACCATCAAGCGCGCCTACGAGCCGACCCACGTGGTGGTGAAGCTGCCGGAGCTGCTCTGGGCCAAGGGCGAGAAGGTTCCGATCGCCGTAAGTGTGGTGCATTCGCCTGCGGCCGGGCTGACCGGCGTCAACGTATCGGTCGAGATTCTGGACCCGGCATTCAAATCGCTTTGGAAGAAGACGCAGCCGATGAATGTGCCGGCGGGGCCTTCGGCCAAATCCATTGAGATGGGCGCATTCACAATTCCCGACAGCCTGGAGGACAAGTTCTTCTTTGTGGTGGCAGAGGCCCGGAGCGCGGACGGCAAGCTGTTGTTGCGATCGGTGTATTGGCCGCGCTGCCTGAAGCTGATGAACGATGCGGCCTTCCGCGCCAAGTATCGCGGTTCGCCGCAGCCCTCGCTCAAGTTTGAAAAAGGACCCTGGCTGCGCCCGCAGGTGGCCGCGACGCAAACCGAACTGGCGCTGAAGGTGATCTCCCGCAAGGACGTGAGCGAAACCGAAAGCGTAGTGAAGGTCGAAGTGCGGAATACGGGAAAGACGCCCGCCTTTGAAACCCATCTGAACATCGCCGGGACCAAGCGGACCTTCTGGGGCACGGACAACGACCTGTGGCTGCCTGCCGGCGAGACGAAGACCATCGACCTGAACATCCAGTGGAAGGACGCTGCCACCAAGGGAGCGGCGGTGGTTACCGTCGACGCCTGGAACGCGGCGCTGCAGCAGTCGGCGGTGCCGGCGGTCAAGTAGTTTCCCCGGGGAGGCCCAGGTCCCGCATTTGGGACCTGGGAAACTCCGGCTCTCGGCCCTGGCTGGAGAGACCGGATTCGGGAACAGTGGCGCTTCCTGCCATTGGCGAATGCGGTGCCTTTGTTAAAAGGCTGAGACTTTGTGTGCCGAAGTGCGGGTTGAGGCTGTAGACTTTCCAACACGGTAACTGGATGAAAGCTAAAGCCCCCGCCAATCAAAAACAAGTTCTATTCAACGGCCGCGACCGCTCCTGGATGCAGTTCAATCGTCGTGTGCTCGAAGAGGCCGAGGACCCGACCAACCCGCTGCTGGAGCGGGTCAAATTCCTGTCCATCACCGGCTCGAACCTCGACGAGTACGTTGAGATTCGCCAGGCCGGCCTGATGCAGCGCATTGAGGACGGCTACCGCGAGCGCGGCTTCGACGGCCTGCGCCCCGACGAGGCCCTCGCTACCCTCACCGCCGATATCCACGACTTTGTCGACGCCCAGTATCGCTGCTGGAACGATCACCTGCTGCCCGAACTGCGTAAGCAGGGCGTGCGGCTGCTGGATTGGGAGGACCTGGACGAGGGGGCGCGCAAATTTGCCCAGGGCTACTTTCAGCGCGACGTAGATCCGCTGCTGACGCCGATCGCCATCGACCCGGCGCATCCGTTTCCGCGCGTGCTCAACAAGGCCTTGTGCCTGGCGCTGCTGCTGCGGCGCAAGCGGAAGAGTTCCGGACCGCAGGTGCTGGGTGTGGTCACCGTGCCGCGGGCGCTGCCCCGGTTTGTGCGCCTCCCCGGCGAGAACGGGTCCATCGACTACCTGCTGCTGCAGGACCTGATCGCGCAAAATCTCGGCGCCATGTACCGCGGCTACGAGGTGCTGGGCCGCGCCGCGTTTCGCGTCACCCGCAACTCCAATCTCTACTTTGAGGAAGAAGAAGCCCGCTCGCTGCTGGAGACCATCCGCGTCGAGCTACACAATCGCCGCAAGGGCGACGCCGTGCGGCTGGAGATCGAAACGGGGGCCGACCCGGAGATTGTGGAACGCCTGCGCGTGAACTTCGAACTGGACGAGGACCAGGTGTTCAAGGGCGATGGCCCGGTGAACCTGTCGCGGCTGATGTTCTTTTATGGCGACGTGGATCGGAAGGACCTGAAGTTTCCACCCTTTGTGCCCAAGACGCTGCACCTCAGCCGCAAGTCGACAAGCATCTTTGACGAGCTGCGCCTCCACGACATCCTGCTGCACCACCCCTACGACTCCTACGACCCCGTGGTCGACTTCATCCAGCAGGGCGCTGAGGACCCCGCCGTGGTGTCGATGAAGCAGACCCTCTACCGCACCAGCCACGATTCTCCGGTGTTTTCAGCGCTGATCGAGGCCGCCGCCACCAAGGAAGCCACGCTGGTGGTGGAGCTGATGGCGCGCTTCGACGAGGCCTCCAACATCCGCTGGGCGCGCAGCATGGAAGACGCCGGGGTGCAGGTCTTTCACGGCGTTGTCGGCCTCAAGACCCATTGCAAGCTGGCCATGCTCGTCCGCCGCGACGACGACGGTGTCACCCGCCGCTATTGCCACCTGGGCACCGGCAACTACAACCCGGTCACCGCGCGCTTTTACACCGACCTGAGCCTGCTCACCAGCGATCCGCAGATCACAGAGCGGGTGCACATGGTCTTCAACTACCTCACCGCCCATGCCGAAATCGACGACTACCGGCCGCTGCTGGTGGCGCCGCTCACCATGGCGGAAAGTTTTCTGGGCCTCATCCGCCGCGAAACCGAGCACGCCCAGGCCGGTCGCCCGGCGCACATCGTGGCCAAGATGAACTCGCTGCTGGAGCCGAGCGTGATCGAATCGCTTTACCAGGCTTCGCAGGCGGGCGTCGAGGTGGACCTGATCATCCGCGGGCTCAGCATTCTCCGGCCGGGCGTCAAAGGCATGTCGGAGCGCATCCGCGTGCGGTCCATCGTCGGCCGGTTCCTTGAGCACTCGCGGATCTTCCACTTTGCCAATGGCGGCCAGGACGAGACCTACCTGGGCTCGGCAGACTGGATGCCGCGCAACCTGTTTGAACGCTGCGAGGTGGTGTTCCCGGTGCGCGACCCCGCGGCCAAGGCGCGCATTCACGACGAGATTCTGCCCGCCTACCTGGCCGATACGCTCAAGGCTCGCCTGCAGCAGCCGGACGGCAGTTACATTCGCGCCAGCAAGCTCAACAAGGACGCCCAGCCGTTTTCCAGCCAGGAATTCCTGATGCAACTGGCGGAGGGCAAGGTGGACCTGGGCGCGATTCCAAGCCAGGATGCGGCAAAGCCGCCGGCGCGGGCCGCCAAAAGGGTCCCCGCCACGGTTTGACGCTGGGAATTGGAACCTACTCCTGGGCCGGAGCCGCGGGGACCACAAAGACCCGTTGCGGAGCGGTGACTTCCTCTCCCGGAGCGCTGAACTTCAGCTTCAGCGTTTCCACATCGGGCTTGCCGTTGAACGGGGCCACAAACCTGAGCTCGTATTGATTGCGCAGGCGGCGGGTGAGCTAGTCGAAATACGGCTGGAACGAAACCGGATTGCCCATCCCCTGCCAGAAGCTCTTGCCGCCGGTAGCCTGGGCTACTTCGTTCATCAGGTTCTGGCCGGCGCTGGTTTCCACCTCACCCTGGTCGGCCCGGCCCTGGCTTTTCCAGTAGATGGCATAGACGATGAGCCGCCCTCGCACCGCATCGGCAATGGCGGACTGGACGTAGGGATCGTCGGGATCGAACTGGCGCTGGAAGGTATCTACGCCGTCCGTGATCATAACGACGATGCGACGGGCCTGCGCATCCGTGGAAGGCCAGCGTTTGGCCAGGTCGGAAAGACAAAAGTAAGGGCTGCCGCTGGAGCCGAGCGCGCCGCCCGGCACATGAAGCCCGCGCAGGACTTGCGCATGGTCGGCCGAGAGCGGAACGGAAAAGACGGCCGCCCCATTTTGCATGTAGGCGATGGAAGCCTTGGTATTCGGCGGCAGGGCGCCAATGAACTCGGCAATGTCCTGCAATTGCCGGCCCAGGCTGCTGCGCGCCGACCCGTCCACGAGAACCACCAGTTCCACGCTGGATGCGGCGCCCTGGTAAGGCGTCCATTTTGCCACTTTGGATTGCTTTCCGTTGATCTTGACGGACATGTCCGGCTGCAAAACGTTGGCCGGCGTCTCGCCGTCATGCTTGGGCAGGACGGTGACAACGGCCTGCCCCTGGCCGGTCTGGGCAATGGCGGGCGCTGCAAATCCGAGTGCCACAATGGCCGCAACGAGCACCGTTAGCGGAAACTTCATGAGAAGCTCTCCCTTCGAGGTGCGTGCGGATTCGATCGGATGCGTGCACGTCGCTTCGATATTGGCTTGATGTGATCTTGATGTGATGCTGCAGGAATTGTCTCATCGCAGGCCCTGTGGCTGCCGGCGCCGCCCGCGCGAAAGTTCGTAACAGGCTCTGGCCAACAAAATGGCTTCCGGCGAAGAGCAGGGACGGAGGCTCGGAGAAACAGAGAACCAGGCAATCGGAAAACATGGACCCGGCCGCTGTTTCACTGTTTTATTTTTTCACCGTTCACTGTTTTTCTACTACTTCGGCTCCGCCCGCTCCTGGCCCTTTTCGTCCTTGTGCTCGTTAAAGTAGTTCGTCTGCTCCCGCAGCAGGCGGCTGGCCTCGTCGGCCAGGTCGTCCACGCTCTCAATCGCCTCCTTGCGGGCCAGGTCAAAGCCCGGCTCTCCGGCCAAAGCACGCAAAATGCGCAGCCACCGCTGCGCTGACTCGGCCAGCGGCCCCAGCGGCTTGCGGATGTCGGCTTTGCGCTCGGAGTAGACGTCGAGATGATCGCCGAGCTCGTCCATCAACGCGGTAAAATCCTGCAATTCGCCGTCCAGGCGATTGCTCCGCGCCGGTGACTTGGCCCGGTTGGTCAGGCCCTTGATCACCTCGGCATGTTCGTCAAGGAATTTTGTGTAGAGCGCAACCCGCTCCGCCGGATCGATCCCGGCTTCCCGAATCTGCTCAATTTGCGCTTCTGTCAGCGGTTCGCGCTTTTCCTTTTGCGCTTCAAGCGGGCTCAACCCAAGCAGCAAAACAGCTATCGGAACCAGTCGAACGATCGAACGCATTTTTGGGATTCCCCCGGCGCTTCCCATTCAAACACACGGGATGGTGTGTGAAAAGTGCCGGAAGACCTTCGCTCGGTCGCGGCTACTTGCGGAACACCTGCAGCATCGCCTCGGTCTGAGCCTGGCTCACCTGGGCCAGCGTCTCCTGCACCAGGGGCCGGTCTTCAAAGGCGCTGTTGTGCAGCATCTCGTTCAACCGGAAGGTGGTGTGGCGCAGCAGGATTTCGGCGTTCTTCAGCCGCTTGTTGTCGTCCCCCACGGAAAGGTGGATCTTGTGCGCCAGCGTCTGGATGCGCTTCAGCAGGCCTGAAGCCTTCTCCACATCGCCGGCGGCATACTCCCGCAGGCTGAATTCCGTCATCTGGTGCAGCAGTTCGGCGTAGAGAAAGCACTGTTCCCGCGGCGCCGCCTGGTTGGCTCGGGCTTCCAGCAGGTCGATGCTCTGTTGGTCAATGTTCTTGTCGTCCGGACTGGAGGCGCCGGCAGGCAAGATGCCGGCGCTGAGGGCGAGGATCGCGACTATCGAAACCACAGACCGCATGAGGAACCTCCGCTACTGCGGCTAACCCCAAGGCCATAACTCTAGCACCACTTTGCGAATCCGCGCTTGCCAAGTAATCGGGCGTTCGCATCCCCGATCTTCGCGGCGTCTCGCGATGGGGGTACCGCTTACACGATCTCATTCTCCCACGGATTACTTTTTGTTTTCGAGCAATCGAAGACGTTGCCGAGCTTGAAATTCCTGATCGGGAAGCGTCCCCGCCGACGATTCAAGAAACTTGTGGTAGTAAGTAGCTGCGGCTTCTTGTTTGTGCAACATATCATAAGATGTTGCCCAAAGAAAGTAGGTTGACGGCACTTCCGGCAAAAATTTCGATCGCATGGTAAGAGCATGCAGCGTGACGGAAGGCTGATTGACCCGCGAAGCGGCAAATGCCAGCCCGCTCCACGCATCGGCATTGGCGGTGTCCACCTGGCTCGCCTTGTCGAATGCGGCAAATGCCTCGGGATACTTGTGCAGCCGGATCAGATTCTGACCGTGCGCCACCAACAGCGCCGCGTCCTCCGGCGTTGTGGTCAATAAAGTGCGGTAAAGCTCGTCGGAGTCGGCCGTCTCGCCCGCTTCGGCCAGCACTTCGGCCAGCATCCGGGTCACATCCGCGTTCGCGGGGTGGTCTTTGTGCAGTTTTTGCAGCACAGGCAGTGCCTCTGCCTTGTCTTGCGCCGCCAGCACCGTGGCCAGTTGAGCCGTCAGCGCCGGGTCGTCCGGAGTTTGCTCCAGGGCAGTGCGCAGAATCGGCTCCGCCTCGGCAAACTCCTTGCGGGCAATCAGCAGATGCGCCAGCCCGGCATTGGCAGCAGCAGACTTTGGATCCTCGGCCAGCACCCGGCGGTACGCTTTTTCGGCTTCCTCCGCCTCGCCCGCTTCGTCGGCCAGGCTCGCCGCCAGCAGCGTGTCGGCTTCGGTCTCGGGCGAGAGCTTCAGCGCCTCAATCAAATCGTCCGAGGCGCGGGTCGCATCGTCGTCGCGATCGATCTGTGCCAGCGCGCGCCACACCTTTGCCTTGGCGAGCGGCCCTGCATCCCCGGGATCGAGTGCGGCGGCAGCGGCCAACTCCGGCCGGGCGTCGTCGGTCTTGTTCTGTCGCGCCAGCAGCAGCCCCAGCGAGGCGTGCGCCTCAAACGACTTGGGATCGGCGCCCACCGCTCGCTCGTACAGCGCCACCGCATCGTCCAGCCGGTCTTGCGCGTCGGCCACGTAACCGGCGTCGAAGAGCGCCCGCGCGTCCTCGGGATGATCCTTCAGCCACGGATCGAGCTTGTCCTGTGCCGCCTTCCAGTCCGATTTGACGATGGCCGCCTCGGCCTGCACCACTTCCTCCGAGACAGGCTGCGGGCTGGCAGCGGCCTCGGCCGGCGCGGACGAGGGAATCTCGCCCGGCTGCGTAGCCGGAGCCTCCGCCGGTGGCAGGGCGGGCGCAGCCGCGGGGGCCGACGAGGACTCCTGCGCCCACGCCGTCGTACCGGCGAACAACAAAAAGAAAATTGCGAGTCGAAACACGGATTACCTCAACCTCAAGTTTAAGCGCTGGCCGGCAGCCTGCGGATTCGCGCTGGCGAAGCCTCGCGTCTCCAAGAACTTCCAATCGGGACCTGCTTTTCCCGGGGCAGGTTCTTCGGCTCTCCGCCGCGCGGCGGTCCCGGACTCCGGCCCATCCGGCAAAAGCCTCGCCGCCCTCTGCGGCATCCAACCCGACCGGGACGTCGGCGTCCATCGTCCGCTTCAAACCCGCGCGGGCACTGGTCGTCCAACCGGAGCAGTGACCGGCCCTGGCCGCGTGCATCTTGGCCGTCACCGCCCGGCATCGAAGCCTCAGGAGTGAAACCTTATGTCAATTTCCGACCACAAAGATCCTGCCAACGTGCCAACCACGATGACCACGGGCCCTGTCGACAAAAACAATCCCGCCCACATTTCCAACAAGGCTGGTGAAGCCGACTCTACGGAATCCACTGAGCGCAAGCGGGGAGAGCAGATCGCCGACGAACTGGCCCACCAGGGCGCGAAAGCCGAACAGACCTACGATAAAGAGAACAGCAATCTATTTAACAAGTAACCGATCTTCCCGCCTGAAGGCCTTGCCGGTGTGCGTCCGGCGGCCTTCCTGGCAGGGGTGTCCCAGCCTGTACCTCTCCAGGCAAGCTCATGAACCTGTGGCCAAGTCGTCCCTCTTTCTTGCGATTTGCCCGCCATACCCCTTCCCGCTGCATTCGATCGAACACCTTATAATAAAGAATGGCCGGTTGCGCTCTGAGCCCATCCGTGGGCGCAGGGTTGTCGCCGGACGCCTTCTTCCCGGTGCTTCCCATTGAATGACGCCATCATCATCCGCGGCGCGCGGACGCATAATCTGAAGAACATCTCCTGCGAGATTCCCCACGGCAAGCTGACGGTGGTCAGCGGGGTGTCTGGCTCGGGCAAAAGCTCGCTGGCCTTCGACACCATCTATGCCGAGGGGCAGCGGCGTTATGTCGAGTCGCTTTCGGCCTATGCGCGCCAATTTCTGGAGCGGATCGAAAAGCCGGACGTGGACGAAATCGATGGCCTCGCCCCCGCCATCGCCATCAAGCAGAAAAACACCACGCGCAACCCGCGCTCGACCGTTGCCACGGCCACCGAGATCTTCGACTACATGCGCCTGCTCTACGCGCGCTGCGGAACGGTGCACTGCATCTACTGCGACGGGCTGGTCAAGCGCGACTCCATGGACGAAATCGCCGCGGCCCTCCTCGGTGACGGCTCCGCCTGCGGCCTGCCCCAGGGCACCCGCCTCAATGTGCTTTTCCCTGTCATCACGGCCACGCCGACACCGGAGGCCAAGCCGCCCGCCAAAGCTCCGCGGGCCGTGGGACGGCCAAAATCCGCAGCCAAAGCCGCCAAGCCCTCGGCCGACGGCGGCGACTCGCCCCATACCGAGACCCTGAAGGCGCGCCTGACCGAACTGCGCTCCGGCGGGTTTAACCGCCTCTACCAGCAGGGCAAGATCGTCGAGTTCTCCACTCCAGAATCCCTGCTGGACCTGGACTTCACCCTGCCGGTTTTCGTGCTTCTGGACCGCGTCGTCGTGGACCCTGAGAACCGCGCCCGCATTGTCGACGCCGCGGAAATCGCCTATCGCGAGGGCGGCGAAGTAGTCTTCGAAGAACTCCCGCGAGACGAAAACGCCGAGCGCCCCCGCCATCGCTTCTCCGCAAGCTACGAGTGCAAGAGCTGCCACAAGCCGGGCAAAGAGCCGGAGCCCCGCCTCTTCAGCTTCAACAATCCCTTTGGCGCCTGCCCGCGCTGCCAGGGCTTTGGCAACACGGTGGACTTCGACCTGAACCTGGTGATTCCGGACAAGGGCCTGAGCCTCGCCGACGGCGC
>Ga0181516_10003054_pt1 | contig 11458 bp, 7 predicted proteins | sample PEATcosm2014_Bin_25_FD_121104 | JGI IMG/M metagenome (GOLD analysis project Ga0181516, IMG submission 121104) | Peatland microbial communities from MTU Mesocosm Facility, Houghton, MI, USA - PEATcosm2014_Bin01_10_metaG | ecosystem: Environmental > Terrestrial > Soil > Wetlands > Peat | place...
AGTCACCCACTTCGATTGCCTGCGTGCTGCGTTCAGGCGCCCGCCGCAGATGGGCGCGCACCCGAGCCAGCAATTCTTGAATGCTGAATGGCTTGGTCACGTAATCGTCGGCGCCCGCATCGAGAGCTTCGACCTTGGTTCGCTCATGGTCTCGTACCGACAAGACCAACACCGGCGTATCTGCCTGGACCCGGATGGCGCGGCAAACGTCCACGCCGCTCATCGTAGGCATCATCAGATCGGTCACCACCAGGTCCGGAGGCCATTCTTTGAACACCTGCAACCCCTCCTCGGGGTCGTTGGCTGTTCGCACATCGTAACCTTGCGCCGTTAACGCGGCGCGGAGCACTCGCGTAATCTGCGACTCGTCGTCGATAACCAGAATTCTGCTTGGCATAACTTTCTTCTTTCATCGGAAGATTACATCATCTGGTTGGGGAAGTATCATTTCCGATAGAGAAAGATGAACACACGCGCCCTTTCTGCCGATGCTCTTCGCGGAACGGCGGCCACTGTGATGGCCGTCGCCGCCACGGCGCTGCTCGTCTGGCTTCACGCCAACTCAACGTCAGCAGGGATGGTGTTTTTGGTTCTGGTCGTCTGGTCGGCGACTCAGGCCGGTATCCGCCTCTCGCTTTATATCGCCGTCCTCTGTGCCCTCGCCTTCGATTACTACTTCCTGCTTCCGTATCACACACTACGCCTCGCCGGCGCACAGGAATGGGTCGCCATGATCTGTTTCATCGCGAGTTGCCTGGTCGTTGGCCGGGTGGCGGAGATGGCCCGCAGACAAACCCGGGCAGCCGAAGAACGCCAAGCCGATGTCGAACGGCTTTATGCCCTCTCGCAAGAAATGATGCTCCACGACGAAGCGGAGGGCCTTCTTCGCGATCTGCCACGCCTCATCGAGCGCATCTTCGCCCTCGACGGTGTGATTCTCTATGTTTACGATTCCGACCAATTCTATTCCACGACAGTGAACCCGCCTTTGAGCGTCGAGGCGGGCATGCGCGCCATGACCCAGGGCCTCAATCCGACCATATCCATGGCCGCCGGCTACTATACGACTCCGCTCATGCTGGGCATGCGACCTGTGGGCGCGCTGGGATGGAAGCCAGCCGCTCTCTCCCGCGAGGTCGCTGCAGCCGTCAGCGCTCAGGTCGCCATCGTGCTGGCACGAGCCATTGCCATTGAGGCCTCTGCCCGCATGGAAGCAGCGCGCGAAGGCGAAAGACTGCGCACCGCGCTCATCGACTCCCTGACCCACGAACTGCGCACGCCGCTAACGTCTATTCGTGCGGCATCGACAACGCTGCTTGAAGCCAGAGGTCTGGATGACGCCGCCCGTGAGGATATGGTTGCTCTCATTGACGAAGAGGCAGCCCGATTGGACATGCTCATCGGCGAGGCCGTCGAAATGGCCGAAATCGACGCCAATGTTGTTCAGATTCACTCTGAACCGCAGCATCCGCGCGCGCTGCTCGATCAGGCAGTCGAGGAATCCAGAAAGATTCTCACTGCCCACAAGATCACCATCGCCACGCCGGAAACCGAAAACCATCATCGCGATGGGCAGGCCAGCCAACCAAGCGGTCCCCGCCGGCCTGAGATGGATTCGGTCACCAATGAGCCAGAATGGGATGAACCGGCATGGTTCGATCCCCATTTGCTCGGCCGCGTTCTGCGCCATCTCCTCGAGAATGTGGCCACGCACACGCCGCCCGGCAGCCGCGTCACGCTGCGCAGTTGGCGCACTGCCGACCGGCTGGAGTTCAGCGTGGAGGACAACGGCCCGGGGATTGATGCCCTTGACCTGCCGCTCATTTTCGAAAAGTTCTATCGAGGCAAGCGCGGAGCCCGCAAGAGCAAAGGTTCCGGTATGGGACTGGCCATTACGCGCGCCATCCTGGTGGCGCATGGCGGCGCGATTGAAGTATCCAGTAGCCCAGGGAAAGGCACGGCGTTTCATTTCTGGGTACCTTTGGTGGAAAAGGAGCCCGGAAAGCAGGTGAATGTAAATTCGAAGTCTTCGGTCGTAAGATCCTGAATTATTTGGGCTCCTGGCTCCAGTCGCAGACAATCTCACGACGCTCCTCAGAGCTTTGCGCTGCCCACTCCAACAACTTCGCCGTCCGCCATGCCTCCACCGCCGCAATCGGCGCCGGCCCCTTGCCCAAAACCGCATCGCGTACCGCCTGATAGTAGATCCGGTAGTCGCCCACAACCGGCTCGATGGGCCGCGTCACCATGCCGCCATCCACATCGATATGCAGCGTGCCCCAATCCGCCGTTCGCTCATGGCCCCAGTTCGGGTCTTCAATGCGGGTAACTTTGTTCAGCGCTGCCTCCTGCGGATCGACGCCTAGCTTCATATAGTTTCCCTTCGATCCGCGCAGCAGGAAACGTGGACCTGCCGGGAGCGACAGGCTTGTCGCGCCGAGCACAACCATAAGTCCCGGGTAGCGCAGCCGGATGTTGAATCCATCGCTCACGCGCGCCCACTCACGCTCAATCAAGACATCGGCCGCGACAGCTTCCGGCTTTCCAAAGAGCGCCAGCGCCTGGTCCGCGATATGCGTTCCCAGATCGATGAGCACCCCTCCGCCCGCCGCGGGGTCTTCCTTCCACAACCGGTCCGTTGGCTGAACGGGTCGCCAGCGGTCGAACCGCGATTCGAAGTACACCAGGCGCCCAAGAGTGCCGTCTTTGAGCAGCTTTTTTACGGTTAGAAAATCTCCGTCCCAACGCCGGTTCTGGAACGGGATTAGCAACAGGTTCTTCTTGGCCGCCAGCTCGACCAATTCTGCAGCCTGGTTCGCGGTAGTCGACAATGGCTTGTCGACTACAACGTTTCTTCCCGCTTCCAGAATCTGTTTGGCAACTTCATAGTGGGTTCCGCTCGGCGAAGTCACCACGAAGAGTGGGAGCGAAGTATCCGCCAGCATCTCTTCAAGCGAGCGATAGGTTGTCACGCCCGGATAGCGTTCGGCAGCCTTGTTGGAGCTGCGTTCCAGTACCGCGGCGAATTCAAGCCCTTCCACAGATGAAACCAGCGGCCCATGAAAGACCCGCCCGCCCATGCCGAATCCGATAATGCCAACGCGAATCATTTATTTCCCCTTGCGGCCGTCTCTTCAGCACCGCCGGCGTTTAACCTTCGAGTTTATACCGCGTCTCCGCGAGCCGGTACAGGCGCCGCCATACAAGCCGATTCATGGTCACAACCATGAGCGAGATGAAAATCGTGGCCAGCAGCAGAAGTGGAAAGCGGCCGGCATCGGTGGCCGAATCAATCTGCGCGCCTAATCCGACAATCTGCAGTGTCTGCCCCTTGAAGTGCGTGTATTCGGCCATCACCGACGCATTCCACGCGCCTCCTGAAGCCGTCACCATGCCGGTGATGAGATACGGGAAAATTCCCGGTAGAATCAGCCGGGTCCATCGCTGCCAGCGCGTGAATCGATAGAGCGACGATACCTCCTTGAGGTCGGACGGAATCGACATCGCGCCAGCAATCACATTGAACAGGATGTACCATTGCGTCCCCAGCAGCATCAGCGCAATGGATCCAACACCCAGCCCAAGCCCGATCCTGCTCAATCCGATGAGCAGAATGGGAAAGAAGGCCGTGGCCGGCACAGAAGCCAGAATCTGCGCCACCGGCTGCACAAAACGCGCAAGGCGTGGGCTCAATCCGATTGCGACACCGACCGGAACAGTCCAGGCCGCTGAGATGAGCAACGAACCATTCACGCGCAGAAACGTGGCGCCAGCGCCCGCAAGCAGCAACCGCAGCTCCGGCCAGGTCACGGTCTTGAGCATCGCAACGGCATGGCCCACACCCCAGCACACAATGCTGATTGCTACGATGGCTATTGTCCAAAGCGCGGCAGAAGGCTTTCCGCTTGTTTGCTCCTCATCCAGCGGATGGACGACCTGACATTCCTTGCTCTTTGCCAACCGCCTGTAGATCGGCTCTTCGACTCGCGCGAATACCCTACCCGGAATTGAGCTCACCAGCGTCGACCGGCGGAGCAATTCAAGAATCGGCGAAGACACCCGGTCCGCCGACTCCACCTGCTCGAACTTGAACTTATCGCTCCACGCAATCAGCGGCCGCCACACCAGTTGATCCGTCGCCACCACAATGAGGATCACCGCGACGATGCCACCGATCAACGCTCGCGTGTCACCGGCATATGTTGCTGTCTGGATGTAGCTGCCCAGCCCCGGCAGTTGAAAATCCCTGGTACCCATCGTGAAGGTCTCGCAAAAAATCAGCGCAAACCATCCCCCCGCAACCGAGACGATTGAATTCCATACCAGACCGATCGCGGCGTAAGGCATCTCCAGTTGCCAGAACCGCTGCCAGGCCGAATAGCGATAAATCCGCGAAGCCTCAACCATCTCCTTCGGGATGGATTTGAGTGAGGAATAAAAACTGAATGCGAGGTTCCATACTTGCCCGGTAAATATGAGCAGGATCACGCCCATCTCGATCCCCAGCTGATGTCCGGGAACCAGCGCCACCATGGCCAAAACAACGGGAGGCAAAAAGCTCAGCACCGGGATCGATTGCAGAATATCCAGCACCGCAACCATCCACGGCTCAACCCGCTTGTTGTATGCGGCGACGTAGCCATACGTAATCGCAAAGACCAAGCTGATCAGGTATGCAATTCCCATCCGTACGATGGAATAAAAGGCATACAGTGGAAGAGCGCTCAGCGAGCTCGAAATAGGCACCACGGGGATCGGCTTGCCCGCCCAGTAGACTCCCGTGCTTACCAGTGCGAAGAAGATGGTCAGCGCGCAGGCTGCCACTCCCAAATCGATGAAGAAGGGCCAGGTCCGGACCATGACGAGGGAACGTGCGAATGGGTGCTGAATCTTCACTTGCTGTCCCCGCTGCCCGCAACCTCATCTGCAATTTCTTCTTCATCTGCCGCATCCGGCAACACAAACCTGCGTCGTCCGGCATCAAAGTCGAACAGCTCCGCATAGCGGCCCCACGCTACGGCGGTCTCCATCTGCCGCAGGCTCTCCTCTTCGCTGAATTGCTCGTCGATCATGTCCAGGAAGAAGTCTTCCGGCACAGTGTGGTTGCTCTTGGCCTCAAGTGCCCTCCGGATCTGCCTGAGCAGCAACACATTCTCCAGCGCGGCGTCGCGGAATAGTTCCTTTTGCCGCAGAATCTCCGAGTTTGCAAACTCCGCGCCGCTCGGAGTAATCGCTGCATCGCCCTCCTCGATTTTCAGGAATCCAAGCAATTGCGCCGCATCCACAATTGGCAACAGGTCGTCGATCTCAAAGGCCAGATCGTCCGCGAGCCGATAGATATCGTCCCTCCCACCCTTGTCGAGCAGCAGCTCGAGTAATCCGGCCATCCCTCCCGGACGCGCATGCGGCAGCATCTGGTAGTGCATCTGCCGCTGATCACGCACCGGTGCCTGTTGATCCGGCGCCTCCGTTGGCGCAACGTCGGGCCGCGTGAGAACTTTATAGATGTAGTCCACAAGTTGCGTGAAGGGCTCCGACTTTCTGTCCCGCGGCTGCGCAATCTGCACTTTGAAGTCGGTCCGAATGTGCCCCGGATTTCGCCCCAGCACAATAATCCGATCAGCCAGCAGCACCGCTTCCTCGATGTTGTGGGTCACTATAAACACTGCCTTTGTCGGCATGGTCTTATTCGACCAAAGCTCCAGAAGTTCGCTGCGAAGGTTATCGGCCGTCAGCACGTCGAGCGCGCTGAAGGGCTCATCCATGAACAGGACCTCCGGCTCCACGACCAGCGCCCGCGCGAATCCAACCCGCTGCTTCATGCCTCCCGATAATTCTTTGGGATACGCGCCCTCGAATCCGTCAAGACCCACCGTATCGAGCATTTTCAAGCTGCGCTGACGTCGCTCCTCCGGATCGACACCGCGCGCCTGCAGCGGCGCTTCGACATTCTCAAGAACCGTCAGCCACGGGAAAAGCGCAAAGCTCTGGAAGACAATTGACACGTTGATCTCGGCATCGGCAATCGGTTTCTCATGCCAGTAGACCTGTCCGGCAGAAGGGGTCGAAAGCCCAGTCAGCATCCGCAGCATTGTCGACTTGCCTGACCCAGACGGCCCCAGCAGCGCAAGAATCTCCCCCGGCACAATACTCAGGTCGGTCGCGGAGATCACTTGAATGCGGTTGGCGCTGGGCTGCGCATAATACTTCTCGATCTTCTCGGCCCGAATGATCGCGTCACCACCCGACCCTGCGACAGATGATTCAACCTGACCCGCGGCCAGGGCGAGGTTTGGAGTGCCGGCTTCCTGCATGCAAATCTCTCCGTTTTGGGGTCCGACTGCGAGCGCAGCCGGTTCCTGCAAGTATATGTTTGCCCGGTTGCTTACGAATGAATGTCAGCCCATTTTGGAAATCATGATCTTGTACCGCATTGTGGACTCGATGACCCGTCTCCATCCTGGATTACCGGGAACGACCAATTGGGAATTGCGCCCACCAAGCGTATCATTGTAGTTAAGCGTATTTTGCATCAGCGTCGGCAAGCTAGTGCTTCCGCCGTGTTCGCGTGCACAGGAGACTATGCCCGAGACCGCTGCCAAACCCCGAGTCCTTGTCGCCGATGACGAACGGGTCATCGCCGACACTCTATCCATGATCCTCAATCAAAGCGGCTTTGACGCTCGCGCAGTCTACACAGGCGAGCGCGCCCTCGAGCTGGCCGGTGAGTTCCAGCCTGACATGCTTATCTCCGATGTCATCATGGCCGACCTCAACGGCATCGACGCAGCCATCCGCATTCGCGCACTGCTCCCGAACATCAAGATACTGCTCTTTTCAGGCCAGGCTGCGACCGCCGATCTCCTTGAAAAAGCACGCGCCCAGGGATACGAATTCGAAATCCTTGCCAAGCCGGTTCATCCCCAGGATCTGCTCAGCCGTCTTCGCGGCAAGTAAGAGCAAGGCGACCTCAGCTTCCGGCCCCGTTGGTCTATAAAATTTCATTCAGGGACGGAAAGCATGAAAACCTGGTACATTACTGCCGCGCTCCTGTTGGCCGCATCAATTCCGGCTCTAGCTCAATCTGTCATCACGACGCGCCTCGACGATCCGGTTGCGGTCTATCTTGCTACGCCGCAATTCGACGTCCGCGCAGACGGCACAACCGACGACTCCGCCGCCATCCAGGCCGCGATAGACAAATCCGAAGGCTCCCACGAAGGAATCGTCTTCATTCCCTCCGGGCGCTATCGCATTACCCGAACCCTCTACGTCTGGCCAGGTGTTCGTGTGATCGGTTACGGGCCCACGCGCCCTGTCTTTCTTCTCGCCGACAACACGCCGGGCTTTCAGACCGGTGTCGCCGTAATGCTGATGTTCACTGGCGCGAGCCCGGCAGATCGAGCCCGAATGGGCGGCCGCGTTCCCTTTCCCCCTCCGGGCACTGTTCCGCCCAACAACGATATCGCTGATGCCACGCCGAGCACCTTCTACTCCGCCATCAGCAACATCGATTTCGAGATCGGCGCAGGCAATCCCGCAGCCGTCGCTTTCCGCTGCCACTTTGCCCAGCACAGCTTTCTCAGCCACATGAACTTCCACATCGGCTCCGGCCTCGCTGCACTCACTGAGGTAGGCAATGAGGCCGAGGATCTCCACTTTTACGGTGGCCGCTACGCCATCCTCACCGACAAGACCTCGCCCGCCTGGCAGTTCACGTTGATTGACTCATCCTTCGATGGGCAGCGCGAATCCGCCATCCGCGAACATGAGGTCGGCCTCACCCTCGTCCGAGACACTTTCCGCAATCTCCCTACAGCCATCGACATAGATCCCGAGTACTCAGACGAGGTCTGGGTCAAAGACGGGCGCTTCGAGAACATCGGCAATGCGGCGATCGTCATTAGCAATGAGAAAAACCCGCTCACCGAGATCGGGTTCGAGAACGCAGTCCTTCAAAACGTCCCCACCTTCGCCCGTTTTCGCGAAAGCGGCAAAACTGTCCCCGGCAAGGCCGCGATCTATAAGGTCAACAGCTTCAACTACGGCCTGATCGTGCCGGGCGAAGGCCGCATGGGCTCTATCGGTCAGATCTTCGACGCACAGCCCCTCTCCACTATGCCCGCGCCGCTTCCGCGGGCAATCCCCGCGCTGCCCCCATCCGACGAATGGACCAACGTCACAACCCTCGGCGTTATTGGCGACGGAAAGACCGACACGACCGCTGCTATCCAGCGCGCCATCGGCACCCACCGTGTGCTCTACTTCCCGAGCGGCCATTATGTGGTCACTGACACCATCAATCTCAAACCCGATACGGTCCTCATTGGTCTGCATCCCACGCTTACCCAATTCGACCTGCTCGATTCCACTGCTGGCTATCAAGGGGTTGGCGCCCCGAAAGCCGTCCTCTTCGCGCCATCGGGCGGGACCAATATTGTCAGCGGCTTTGGTCTCTTCACCGGCGGCATCAATCCGCGTGCTGTCCCCTTGCTCTGGAAGGCCGGGGCGAACTCGCTCGCCGACGATGTCCGCTTCCTCGGCGGTCATGGCACCGCCCCCGTTCCCAACCCTTTAAGCTTCCCTTACAACCCCAACCAGAACGGCGATCCAGACCTCCACAAGCGTTGGGATGGCCAGTATCCCAGCCTCTGGGTGGCCGATGGTGGAGGTGGAACATTCGCCGACATCTGGACACCCAACACCTTTGCCCAGGCAGGATTTCTGGTTTCCAACACCAGTACGCCGGGCCACGTTTACGAGTTCTCCAACGAGCACCACGTTCGCAACGAGATTAAGCTCGACCATGTCGAGAACTGGGAGTTCGACGCTCCGCAAACCGAAGAAGAGTCCGCCGAGAGCCCCGAGTCTCTCTCGTTTGAGATCAACGCATCGAAAAACATCACGATTGCTAACTATCACGGCTACCGCGTTACTCGCTCGCGTGCGCCTTACCCCGCTGCGGTCCGGGTGTACAACTCGTCTGACATCCACTTCCGCAACGTGCACGTGAACGCCGAGAGCGGTTACGCTACCTGCGATCGAAACGGATGCGGCACGTTCTTACGAGTAAGCAAATTCCCTTACGAAAACGCAATTCAGGACGTCACTCACCACCTTGACGTTCGCGAGCGCGAATTCGCCGTGCTCGACATCCCCGCGCAGCCGCCGATTCCCGCTCCTGTGGATGCTTCCGCGGTGCTCGCATCCGGTTCGAAGGTTGAAAAGCTCGAGGGCGGTTTCTTTTCAATTTCTGGCGCAGCTGTTGACGCCGCAGGCAAGCTCTATTTCGTCGATCACCACCAGCAACGCATCTACGGATGGTCGCAATCCGAAGGACTCACCATCGAACGCGACAATGCGCTTGATCCGGTGAATCTTGCCTTCGATAAGTCCGGCAACCTACTGATTGTTTCCTCCGCCAGGCCAGAAGGAACCGTATACAGCTTCCGCCCTGGCTCACCGCTTGCTCCGATCACAGTGCTTGAACCGGAAGAATCGAAGCCTCATTCGAATGCCGGCGTCATTGTTCCCGCGAACTTTTGGAACAACGGCGAATTCGCCAATCAGCTCGACTTCTCGACCTTCATCTACAAGACCCTCCCACAGATGTTCGTCGAAGATGTCTCCACTCCCAAGGCCAGGGAATACGTCTCGCTCGACGGCTCCGCTTTCCTACCTGCCGGCCGCGTTTTTCAGCAGGGTCCGGCTGACGCAACCAACGGTTGGCGGTTCTCTGACAATCTCGACACGTATGGATTCCTAAGCGTCCAACCCGGTCAGCAGATCTACGTCAGCAGCGCGTCGGAAGACCGGACGTATATCGCGCGTGTCAACGCAGACGGAACCCTGACTAACCTCAAACCCTTCGCAGAGCGCGGCGGTGAAAGTGTAGCCGTCGACGGCGCCGCCAACGTCTACATTGCCAATGGACAGATCTTCGTCTTGTCGCCTCAGGGCAGGCAGATCGCTGAGATCGACGTTCCAGAGCGACCCATCCAGCTCCTCTTCGGCGGCCAGGATCACCAGACTCTCTTCATCCTCACCCACCACAGCCTCTACGCCGCCAAGATCCGTACCAAGTAGACCTGAGGCCAGATTGTTCTCCACGTCAAGAAGAACCGTCTAAAATCAACGCACGGAGAAGAAATCGCTTGAGTCTCGCCATTGATCGTCAGGCCTGCGTTCTGCTTGTCGTGGGTGCGTGCCTCTGCGCTCAGGCGCAGGTGACGGCGACTCCAGTTGAGACTCCGGCCGCACAACCGGAGAAGCTCGAACAGGTACCGCGCGTTCCCGGTGTTGGCACACTTTTTCGCGGTTTCAACGCGGGGATCGCCTACTCAGGCGTTCACAGTTCAGCAATCGGGTGGTATTCCGTCCTGACTCCCGCCGTCAGCTACAGCTTCTCTCGCCACTACTCGGCCGATATCAATGCGTCCATCTACTTTCAACATTTGGTTGAAACGCAAATCCCCAGAGCCGCACCGGGAGACTTCGAGTCGTCCAACGAAAACGCCCCGGGAGATACACTCTTCGGATTCCATGCCGCATTTAACCCGAGCATCTTCGATTACACCGCTACGGTTTATGTTTCTGCGCCAACCGGGGATACCTCCGCCGGTCTGGGCGCGGGCAAAGCCACATTCGACTTCAGCAACCATGCAGTCCACTATGTTCATCAGGTCGGCTTGCTGGTAGATCTCGGCGTGGGAGATTCGTCGAGTCTCTTCAACAGTTTGGTGGTCAGGGATTCGACCTCGCTAGGCAATCTGGCACATTTTCAGGCCGGGGCTATTTTCTGGCTACCCGGACGCAGCTACATTCAATCGACCGCATACGAACAGCTCCCCTTCGGCAGCCAAACTGTCTACACTACGCTGAGTCCTCCGGGCGCCCCGGTCCGGACCGCGACTTCGATAAGTGGCGTGAGTGAGGATAACGGCGAGACCACTTCAGTGGCCATTCCGCTCACCGATCACTGCACTTTGTCGGGTTATTACAATCGCAGCTTCCGCCAACATACCGACACGGTTTCTGTCGGCTTAACCTATGTGCTGCGTGGAACGCCAAGGAGAAAAGGATTGTCGATGATCGATCGGGCGCTGCGTGAGGCGGAGAGCCCCAGCCAATAACGCATAGAATGCCGCGTCCTACTTCAACTTCTCCAGCTTCTCAATCTGGTCGGGACTCATCTGCTGCTTGATTTCGAGCAGCATTTGTGTTGTCGCCTTTTCAAGCGCCGTGCGCGCCTGACTCGCCGCATCGATGGCCGCAAAGACGGTCGCTTTGTCGGCACTGGGATTCTTGTTCAGCGCTTCAAGGCTGGACTTTTGCTTTAAGAATGCCTTATATGTGCTCAGAATAGCCGGTTTATTCTGATTGAAGATTGCATCCATCTTTTTCTGTTGTTCCTTGCTCAGGCCGATCTGCTGGACAACTGACTTGTCGTCCCACCAGC
>Ga0181516_10003055_pt1 | contig 11450 bp, 9 predicted proteins | sample PEATcosm2014_Bin_25_FD_121104 | JGI IMG/M metagenome (GOLD analysis project Ga0181516, IMG submission 121104) | Peatland microbial communities from MTU Mesocosm Facility, Houghton, MI, USA - PEATcosm2014_Bin01_10_metaG | ecosystem: Environmental > Terrestrial > Soil > Wetlands > Peat | place...
ATGTAGCCGACCATGATATACGGCACGATTTTGCCCGTGATGACCTCGACCGGACGCAACGGCGTAGAAAGCAGGTTTTCCATCGTGCCGCTCTCGCGTTCGCGCGTGATGGCGAGCGCCGTGATGATGACCATCGTCATGGTCAGGATCACTCCCATCAGCCCGGGCACGATGTTATATTGCGTGATGTTTTCGGGATTGTAATGCTGATGCACGACGAGATTGAACGGCGTGGAACCCGCGCGGAGTTGTGCCAGCGGCCCGGTCAAATCGCGGTTCAAAACGGTTGGCGTCAGCGAATTCATCGCGCCGACGGCGTAGCCGATGGCCATCGGATCGGTCGCGTCGGCTTCGAGCAGCAAATCCGGCTGTTCGCCGCGCAGCAATTTGCGCGAGAAATCCACCGGGATTTCCACGGCGAATTGAACCGTGCCTTCCGCGAGAAGTTTCTGGATTTCCGCCTCGCTCTGCGGTTCGCGCGTGATGTCGAAGTAACTGCTGTTGCGCATCGCCCAGACAATCGTGCGCGAAAAAACGCTGTTGTCGGCGGAATAAACCGCGGTCGGCAGATGCTTCGGATCGGAATTGATGGCGTAACCGAACAGAACGAGCTGAAGCATCGGAATGCCCAACATCATGGCAAACGTCATCCGGTCGCGCCGCATCTGGATGAACTCCTTCGCGACGACGGCGCAAAATCGTTGCCAGTTGAATTTCACGAGTAATTGTCCTTCGCGGTTCCCATCAGGCTGATGAAAACGTCCTCAAGCCCCGATTGAATCTGTTTCCAGTGATAATCGCCGGTGATCAGCGGACCCACGCTCGCGCGCAATTTTTCCACGTCGCTCCCGCTGACGTGCAGCGTCGAGCCGAACGCGACGACCTGCTCGACACCCGGCAGCTTTCGGATTTTTTCGGCGAGTTCGTGCAAATTTCCGCCGATCACCTCCCAAGTCGTCAGTTTTGAGTTTTTCAAAACCTCGTCAACCGTGCCGCTTGCCAGCAAATTTCCATAGCTGATGTAGGCCACACGGTTGCAGCGTTCCGCTTCATCCATGTAATGCGTCGTGATGAGCACGGTCAGCCCCGCGCCGGCAAGCTGCTGGATTTCATCCCAAAAATCGCGGCGCGCCTTCGGGTCAACGCCCGCCGTCGGTTCGTCGAGCAAAAGCAATTGCGGCTCGTGAATCAGGCACGCGGAAAGCGCGAGCCGCTGTTTCCAGCCGCCGGACAATTCACCGGCGAGCTGTTTGCGGCGTTCGACCATGCCGAGCCGCTCCAGACTTTTTTCGACGGCGGCTTTGCGTTGCGGCACGCCGTAAATGCGCGCGATGAAATCCAGATTTTCCTCGATGGTCAAATCCTCGTAAAAACTGAACCGCTGCGTCATGTAGCCGACGTGTTTTTTAATCTCGGAACTTTGGGTGCGAAAATCGTAATCAAGGCACTGGCCGCTGCCGGCATCCGGCTTGAGCAGACCGCAGAGCATCCGCAGAAAAGTCGTCTTGCCGCTGCCGTTCGGGCCGAGAAAACCGTAAATCTCGCCGTGGCGGACCTGCATCGCTATGTTGTTGACGACGACGCGCTCGCCGAATTTTTTCGTGACACCGCGCACGTCAATGACGAGTTCACTGGCGCTCATGCCTCAAGGAGAGATTTTCACATCCACCGGCTGGCCGGGGCGAAGTTCCGCCGCGTCCGCCGGAGAAAATTTTGCCTCGATCATGAAAATCAATTTCGCGCGGTTCTCGCGATTGTATAAAATTGGTGGCGTGAATTCGGCCTGCGTGGAAATGTAATTCACCGTCGCGGAATAATTTTTCGCCGCGCCGTCAAAAGTGACGCTGACGTTCTCGCCGGTCTTGATTCGCGGCAGCATTTCCTGCGGGACGAAGAACCGCACCTTCAGATTGGCCGGTGGCAACAGCACGACAACCGGATTGCCCGCCGCGACCCATTCGCCCTGCCGGTAAAGCGTGTCTTGCACCTGCGCGTCCGCGGGTGCGGATTGCTGTTTCTGGTCGAACGACCACCGCGCCTTGTCCAGCGCGCCTTGTTGCGACTCGACCATCGCGGCGTCGGTGTCACGTTGTGCGCGGGCCTGATCCAGTTCCTCGGCGGAAACGACACCTTGATCGGTGCGAAGCTTTTCACGCCGGGCGAATTCGGCTTTTGAAAGCGCGAGGCCGGCATTCGCCTGCGTCAGATTTTTCTTCGCCACGTCCAAAGCAGCCGCTTCCGAGCCGCGTTCCAGTTCAAAAAGCAACTGGCCGTTCGTGACGGAATCGCCCCGCGACACGGCGAGATTGGTGAGCGCGCCGCCCAGCGGCGCGGCGACATAGACATATTCACCCTCGATGTAACCCTGAAACGCGCCCGACGAACCGCCGGAGCAGCCGGCAAGCAGGACCGCCGCGAGCGCGCACGCGGACAAGACCAGGATGGAACACGATTTCATGGCAACTTAATTTGCGCCACCACTGAACAAGATTATTGTTGACGTGTCAAACGTTTGTTTGAATTATCTGTTTGAAATGAAATTGAAGACGCCAGCCGGCCCCGGAGCCGGCAGCCACGCCGAGACGCGCCGCCAGCTTTTGGAGGCGGGCGGCGAGGTGTTTGCCGAAGCCGGTTTCCGCGACGCGACCGTGCGCGAAATCTGCCGGCGCGCTGGCGCGAACGTCGCCGCCGTGAACTACCACTTCGGCGACAAGGAAAAGCTCTACGCCGAGGTGCTGCGTTTTTCGCAGAGCAGGGCGCTGGAAAAGTATCCGCCGCTGCTCGGCGTAGCGGCGGACGCACCGCCAGAGAAAAAGCTGCGCGCGTTTGTGCAATCTCTGCTGCTGCGGATTTTTGACAAGGGGCCGACGGCTTGGCATGGCAAGCTGATGTTGCGCGAGATGATCGAGCCGACGGCGGCGCTGGATTCGATTGTCGAGGAGCGAGTCCGTCCGATGGCCGGCCAGCTCTGGCAAATCGTCTCAGAAATCCTGGATTGTCCGATGAACGACGAGCGCGTGCGGCTGTGCGGGTTCAGCGTGGTAAGCCAGTGCGTTTTTTACCATCATTGCCGCCCGATTGTGTCGCGGCTATTTCCAAAACAGGAACCGATGGACGCGGCGGGCATCGAGCGGCTGGCCGACCATGTCACAAAATTTTCGCTGGCGGCGATGAAGCATCTGTCCGCGGCGAAGCATTGAAAATTTTTAACACCATGAAAAAACTGAAAGTAATCCTGGCGCTGGCAGTGGCCGGTTTCGCCGCCAGCAGCAACTTAACCGCGCAAGACGCCGACACCAATTCGCCCGCGTGGCTCACGCAGCCGCTGTCGCTGATGAGCGCGTTGAACACTGCGTTGCAGCAAAATCCCACGATTCTCAAGGCCCAAAACGACCTCGAAGCGTCCTACGGCGTGGTGGTGCAGACGCGAGCGGTCGCCTTGCCGCAGGTGGTGGCAAGCGGCCAATACAAGGACACCGACCGGAATGCGCTTGAAAGTTTTCCAAATGCCCCCAGCTCGCCGGATCAAAACTGGAATGCGGGCGTGCAGGTTGTTCAGTCCATTTATCAGGGCGGCAAGCTGATGGCGGCGGTGCGCGCGGCCAAGGTCACGAAGCAGCAGGCGCTGGCGCAATACCAAGCCACGCTGACGGACACCCTGCTTTCGGTGCGGCTGGCGTATTATGACATCCTGCTGGCGGCGGAACAAATCACCGTCAACGAGACTTCCGTCAATCTGCTGCAAAAAGAGTTGGATGATCAGCAACGCCGTTTTGACGCGGGCACGGTGCCGAATTTCAACGTGTTGCGCGCCAAGGTTTCCCTGGCCAATGCGCGGCCGCCTTTGATTCAGGCGCAGAATAATTACCGCATCGCCAAAAACAACCTGGCCAATCTGCTGGGTTATAATCTGCCGCGGGACATCTGGGAAAACATTCCGTTGAAGCTGACCGACACGCTCGACGCAATGCCGTATCAAATCAATTTGCCCGACGCGCTTCAGCAGGCGTTGAACAATCGTCCTGAACTGGTCGCGTTGCGCAAAACGGAGGAATTGCAACGGCTCAACATCACCGACGCCTCGTCCGGCTACAAACCGAGCCTCTCGGTCTTTGCCGGCTACAACTGGTTCAACGCGCAATTCACGCCGCCAGTCACACTCGATCACGACATCAATGGCTGGAACGCCGGGGCGCAGGTCAGCTGGGATATTTTCGATGGCATGTTGACGCATGGCAAAGTCATCCAGGCCAAGGCGCTTTACACAAAATCCATAACCGCCGTGGACGAGGAAATGCGTGACATCGAACTGGAAGTGCGCACCGCCTATTCCGATTTCCTCGAGGCGCAGGAGGTTTTGGAATCGCAAAAAACCGTGCAGGACGAGGCCGAGGAATCCCTGCGCGAAGCTAATTCCCGCGCCGAAGCCGGCACCGGCACGCAGCTCGACGTGCTCGACGCCGAGAATTCGCTCACACAGGCGCGCAGCACACAGGTGCAGGCGCTGCATGATTACGACGCCGCGCGCGCCCGGTTTGAACGCGCCATCGGCGCGGACATGGTTCAAAGCTCGAATCCGAATCCGTGATTTACCGTTGACGACAGCGGCCAATTTCGAGGATTTTGTCTGCTCATGTCGAAAATCCAACGCGCGCTCATTTCGGTCTCGGACAAAACCGGATTAATTCCCTTCGCCCAAATTCTGGCGCAGGCCGGAATTGAAATCATTTCCACCGGCGGCACGGCCAAGGCGCTTCGCGAAGCCGGCCTCACGGTGAAGGACATCAGCGAGCACACGGGCTTTCCCGAGTTGCTCGACGGCCGCGTGAAGACGCTGCACCCGCTCGTCCACGGCGGACTGCTCTACATCCGCGGCAACGCCACTCACGAGGCGGCGGTGAAACAGCACGCCATCAAGCCGATTGATCTCGTCGTGGTGAACCTTTATCCGTTTGAGGCGACCGTCGCCAAGCCAAACGTCAGCCTGCAGGACGCGATTGAGAACATAGACATCGGCGGGCCTTCCATGCTCCGCAGCGCGGCGAAAAACCACGACAGCGTGACGGTGGTGGTGGACCCGTTTGACTATTCCGAAGTGGCGAAACAAATCACCGAAAACGGCAACACGACGCTGGAACTCCGCCGCAAGCTGTGCGCAAAAGTTTTTTCCCGAACGGCGGCCTACGACGCCGCGATTGCGGCGCATCTGCAAAATGAATTTGCCGCCGACAAAAATTCCCTGCCGTTGGTGCTGACCATTTCCGCGCCGCTGGCGCAGCCGCTGCGCTACGGCGAGAACCCGCACCAGACGGCGGCGCTTTACGGCAAGTTCCACGAATTTTTCAAACAGCTCCACGGCAAGGAGCTTTCCTACAACAACATCCTGGACCTGACGGCGGCGGCAAACCTGATTGCGGAATTCCGCGACGACCCGCCGACGCTGGCGATTTTGAAGCACACCAATCCCTGCGGCGTCGGCCAGGGCGCGAATCTGCGCGAGGCGTGGGAGAAGGCGTTTGCGACGGACCGGCAGGCGCCGTTCGGCGGCATCATCGCGGTCAACCAGCCGCTCGATGGCGCGTGCGCCGGGGCCATCGCGGAGATTTTCAGCGAGGTCATCGTCGCGCCGGAATTTTCGGCGGAGGCGCTGGTAATTTTGCAGAAGAAAAAAAACCTGCGGCTGCTGAAAATTTTGAAATGCCCGACGACGGCGCAGCCGTGGGACGTGCGGAGCGTGGGCGCGGATTCCTTTTTGCTCCAGCAACGCGATTTGAAAACCACGACGGCAGCCGATTTGAAAATCGTGACAAAGCGGCAGCCGACCGCGGCGGAATTGAAGGCGATGCTGTTCGGCTGGCGCGTGGTGAAGCATTTGAAGTCGAACGCGATTCTTTACGTCGGCGAAGGCCGGACATTCGGCACGGGCGCGGGCCAGATGAGCCGGGTGGATTCCAGCCGCATCGCCGTGTGGAAGGCGGGCGAGGCGAAATTGGATTTGAAAGGCAGCGTGGTGTGCAGCGATGCGTTCTTCCCGTTTCCCGACGGACTCGTCGCGGCGGCGGATGCGGGCGCGACGGCGGCGATCCAGCCGGGCGGCTCGGTGAAAGACGCGGATGTGATTGCGGCGGCGGATGCGCGAGGGATGGCGATGGCGTTCACCGGGACGCGGCATTTCCGGCACTGAATTGAATCCTCCTCGTTCTCGTCCTCGTCCTCGATTTTTTTGATTCGATTACGAGGAGGAGGACGAGGACGAAATATTTACCGGATGAGCCAATAAACCAGCGCAAACTGGCTGGCGGTCACGGCAATGACGAGCGCCCAGACAAAAATCTCGCGGGAACGCAATCCGCGCTGCCGGGCGGCGGCGAGCCAGAATTGCAGTTTCGCGGAGCCAATCGTGATGATGTCACCGTTGCGGAGGGTTTGATTTTGGAAAGGTTCGCCGTTGACGGCGATCAGGGCGCTCGGCGCAACCGCGAGATTAAAACCACCGCCTTGAAATTCGAGCGAGAGATGCTGGTCCCAAACGCCATCGTCGGCGAGTTGCAAATCATTGTTCTCCGCGCGGCCGACACGAAAAGGAAAATGGCGGACGACCATCTGACCGCCCGCCTTTTTTCCAGAAAGGACGTCGAGTTGAATCATCAGAAAATCCGCTTGTCCACATCCACCTGGTCATCGGGATAGACCGGAGGGTCTTTGGACGGATTTTCGAGGGCCTTGTCGTAATCCACCCGGATGCGCTGGCCGGTGGTGGCGCGGATGAGCCAGACTTTGCCGTGGTTGGCGAAATCGGTCAGGCCGCCGGCAGATTGGATGGCCTTGGTGACAGTCGTGTCGCCGACATAAAGCTCGCGACCGGCCCCCTTGACTTCGCCGCCGACGTAATAAACGCGGTCGCCTGATTTTACGGTGACAGTAAGGCGGACATAATATTCCGGAACGTAGGCATCGTGAATTTCGCTTTGCAATTCACCGGCGGTTTTACCGGCGGCAGTAACGGGGCCGATGAGCGGCAGGGTAATGGTGCCGTCCTCCGTGATAGGCCCCTCAAGGGGTTCAATGGTAACCGGCGAGCCGGAGAAGTCCACAATGACCGTTTCGCCGACGCGATACCTAGCCACATCCGTGCCGTTCAGGGGTTTGAGGTTTAACTGACCTTGCGACGGCGAACTACAGCCGGTGAAAACAACGGCGGTGAACAGCGACAGGCAGGCGGATAGTTTGTGAACAGATAAATTCATGAGCGCTTATGCTTGTGAAAATGAGACCGCAATCAATACTTTTGTTTGATTTCCTTCGGGCCGGTGCCGTCGCCGGAACCTTTTTCCGCAGCCTCGGCATTTTGCTCCTCTTCGTTCTTGGAATAGTAGTAATAGCCGTGGTAGTAGCCGCTGTAGTAGTAGTAGCTTTCGTCCTGTGACATATTGATGTTGTTGAGGACGATGCCGATGAGGGTGCCGCCGACCTTTTCAATCATCTGCTTGGCGCGGATATTCATCGGCTGCGGATAGCGGCGGTATTGGATGACCTGGATGACCGCGTCAATCTCGCTGGCCAGAATGGAAGCATCGCTCACACCCATGATGGGCGGCGAATCGAAGAACACAAAATCATAGCGACGCTTCAATTCGGCGACCATGTCCTTCATTGACGCGGAGCCGAGAATGTTCATGGAGCTGCTCGGTAATTTGCCGCTGGCCATAAGATCGAGCGTTGGGATACTGGTTCGTTGGATGACCTCTTCCAAGGTGTTTTGCTTAAGAAGGTAATTGGTCACACCCAGGCTGTTGCTGACCTTGAGCAGTTTATGCAGCGTCGGGCGGCGCAGATCCGAATCCACCAACAGCACGCGCTGGCCGGACTGCGCAAAGACGGTGGCGAGGTTGAGAACGGTGGTGGATTTACCTTCGCCCGCGCCGGCGCTGACCACGACAAAGGAGTTGAGCCGGTCGTCCTTGCGCGAGAACAGAAGGTTGGTGCGCAACACCCGGTAAGCCTCGGCGTGCTGGCTTTCGACCCCTTCGTCAATCAAATGGCCGACATTCTGCGGAATGACGCCAAGCACCGGCGACTGGAGCGCGCGCTCCACGTCGTCAATGGTCTTCACGCTCGTGTCGAGATATTCAATGAAAAAGGCCAGACCGACACCGACCATCAGACCGATGACGATGCCGAGGGCGATGTTCAAGGTCTTGTTGGGCTTGGCGGGAGCCTTGCTCGGCTTGGCCTGGTCAATTATAGTCACCATGGATGTCATGGGGGTCTTCAAATCGAGTTCCTCGGACGCAATCTTCGTTTGAAGCAGTTTGTGAAAATCCCTCGTGTTTTCCAACTGGCGTTTCAATTCCCAGTAAGGCTGGCCCCTTGCGGCTTCATCCTGGTCCTTTTGTATGGCGGCCTCGACCGCTGCTGTTTGGGCGTCGAGCGAAGCCTTCAACGATTTCACCTGACTGGACATGCCAGCCATGATCCCGTTGACCCGGTCGTCAATCTCTGTGTTCAATTCATCGGCCAGTTTTTGCTGGCGCATGACGTCGGGATAATTCGTGCTATAGTCCACCTTAAGTTCAGCCAAAGATTGCTCGGTCTGGTGCAGCCGGCTCAACAAATCGCCCAACGTCGTATCCGGATACATCGTGGGCAGAACGTCCCGAAGTTCCACCGGGTTCGTTGCCTGCAACGACTGCAACTCGGTCAACTCCACGTTCAGCTTCATGTAGTCTTTTTGGCCTTCAATCATTTGTGTATGATATTCATCCAATTCCTTCTGTGGCAGCGTCGGAGTGGGGGCTAAAGAATTCGGGTCGGTATCAACAATGTTCAATTGCTGACGCAACAGGTCCACGTTGGTCTGGACGGCTTGAATGTGGTCTTCCTCCGCCTGAAATTCCGCCACCAAGACCGCGATGCCGTTCATCGTATTCGTGCTGCGGAGCGCGAGGCGGTAATCCTGGTAAGCCTGCGCGATGCCGTTGGCCAGCTGTGCGGCGTCGTTCTTGTCATCACTGTAGACGGTTATGTCAATCAACTTGGTGTTACGCTCCGGGCTCAAGTTCATGCGCTGCTTGAGCAGTTGCATCGTGTCTTCCGTTTTGAGCGGCACGTTGCCGTTGAATTTCTTGCCCCACACGTTGTTCAGATCCAATGCCTCGATCACCCGGCCCAGCACCTTTTCGGACTGCATGATTTCGAATTCCGTCTGAATAAAGTAGGCGTCGTAAGCCATGTATGTCGAAGCTGGCATGCCGCCCATGCCCGATATGTCCCCGCTGTCCTGATTAATTTCGATCCGTGCCGTGCTGGAATACGACTCGGGCAGGATGAACGTGACAACCGTGGCGGTAATGGCGATGAGCAGGAAAACCGAGATAATGACAGTCTTGCGGATGCGGATGATGCGCCAATAGTCAAGAAAGTGCAGATTAGCTTCTGGTGATGGCTGGCTTTTTACTGGTTCCATATGTGTCGAAAAACAATGGGAGACAGGGTAATGACCCTGCTCCCGTTCAAATCGTTCAAATTATTCTGCCTGACACCCTGCCCTTGCTCAAGGACTTAATCGAATTTGTTCTTAATAAGACGCGGTGACTCCCAAATAAATGCGGTTACGCGTGTAATCCTGCCCCGGCACGGGAGTGGTGTAATAATCAAAATTGTAACCCACTTCCGACGAGAAGTTGTGGGTGAAGGCATAGGACAAGTTCAAACCCAAGTTATAAAATTGAGCGGACTGGCTGTTGAACTGGCCGTCGTTATAGGTGGAATACTGGTAATGTCCCACCACGCTGCCCGTGAGTTTTTGGGTCAACTGATGATTAATGGAGCCATAAATCGTCGTGCTTTCGGCGTCCTCCGTGATGTGCCCTTGGGAATCAACATTGACTGTGGACGTTACGCTCCGTGATTGTGTAAGTCCCAACTGCGCGTAGCTGCCGGAGCCATATGTGTAGACCAGCGACGCATCCGCGTAAGGTCCCAATGAACTGGTGGCGCTCGGATCGTTGTAATATTCGGTGTATTGCACACCCACATTGGCGTGTCCCGACAGATTCGCCGAAAAGGAGTGCTCAACGCCGACGTATCCATAGTGCGACAGGTTGTCGCGGCTGTTGCTGTAATAGATCGCCCCCGTAATCGGATCTTGAGCAACCGCCTCGTTCCCGGTGAAATTGACCAAACCAAACTGGTAACCAATCAGAGCCGTCGTCGTCGCGGTGACGTGCCATTTGAGATCCAGTGCAATACTCTGTTCGATGCGGTTTAGAAGGCCGGCGTAGCTGGGATTGCTGTAAGGAGGAGCGGTGTTGCCTCCGCTATTCTGGTAGTCGTAAAATGTGTTTTGGTAGGACAGCGCTGTGCTGAACTCCCGCGTCCAGTCGGTGTTCACCGAGGCCTTCACCGTGTTGGCAACGTTGTTGCCTTCGATCCGCTGCGCCGTTGCGACCGCACCTGGCGTCAACAACGTCGGTTCCTGCGCCACCGTCAGCGTATCCTGAATCCTTGCCTCCCAACGCGGCGTGAACGCGTGATCCAGCCATAAATCAAACTGATGGGTCTGGTCAACCGGGTTCTGCCCGAGACGTTCCCGATTCTGGTAGTAATACAATCCGTAACTGTAGCGCAGCCCAAATTCCGTCTGTTGCGTCGGCAAATTCAGGCTGAAGGAAGGATTCACCTGAAATCCCACGCTGCCTTGTTTGTGAGGCAGGGTGTTGTAGTTGTCGTCGTAAAATCCCCGCAAGGCTCCCGATAGGTTCCACAACTTGGAAGCGTCCGGCGAATCCGGCGAATACTCGGCATGAAGGCTGGCCGTTCCGACCACCGCCAGCCCCAAGGAGGCAAAAAGTTTTCTCATAACCCTATGTTTCATAGATAGACGACTTCAAACGCTTTTTTACTCAAAAAAAACTCCAAAACCGACCGTCTTTTGCAAACTAGCAGAAAGGCAAACGTTCTGTCAAAACTATTTTTTAATTAAGTTATTCACCGATGCGGAGTTATGGTCACGATTACGTTTCCTCTTCGTCACGCTTTTGTTTCAATTCTTTTAGCAGCGTTTTCAAGGCCAGAGAATTGACCACGTCCGCTTTTTCCAGCCAGCCTTTTCGGGCAACTCCGGCTCCCAGCCGCAAAAAACCGGCATGTTCGTTGCGGTGCGCGTCCGGATTGATGACACATCTTACGCCTTTGCTTTTTGCGTAGGGCCACAGCCGCCAGTCCAAATCGAGCCGGTGCGGATTGCAGTTCAGCTCCACCCACGTCCCGGTCGCCGCGCACGTCTCGATCACCGCCTGAATGTTGACCGGATACGATTCGCGTTCCAGCAGCAGCCGCCCCGTCGGGTGAGCGACGATGTGGACAAATTTATTTTCCGCCGCGCGAATCAACCGCTTCGTGTTCTCCGCCTCGTTGTTGCTCGGAACGTGCAAGCTCGCCACCACCAC